>Ga0307445_10002378_pt1 | contig 10356 bp, 7 predicted proteins | sample SalMarSW160330MG_FD_202147 | JGI IMG/M metagenome (GOLD analysis project Ga0307445, IMG submission 202147) | Salt marsh sediment microbial communities from the Plum Island Ecosystem LTER, Massachusetts, United States - SW1603-30 | ecosystem: Environmental > Aquatic > Marine > Intertidal zone >...
AGATAGGACACAGCCATGAGTGACGAGGACAGGACGGTCGTACTGAACGAATCCCTTGCCAAGCGCTTCCGCGAGCTGGCCAAGGTCCAGGGCGTAGAGATGTCAGAGCTCGTGAATTTCATGCTGAGCCGCGCCCTCGACTGGCAGGGCAGCCGGCCGGCCATCGCCGAGGAGCGCGGGCAGCGCTCCGACGCGCGCTCGGACCCACGCCTGGACTGGTGGCGCGAGGCTCGCTTTGGCATGTTCATCCACTGGGGGCTGTACGCCATCCCCGCTGGCGAGTGGAAGGGCAGGCGCATCCCCGGCATCGGCGAATGGATCATGAAGCGTGCCGAGATCCCGGTCGCCGAGTACGAGCAACTGGCGGCACAGTTCAACCCGGTCCAGTTCGACGCCGCCGAGTGGGTCTCTATCGCCAAGCGAGCCGGGCAAAAGTACATGGTCATCACCTCCAAGCACCACGACGGTTTTTGCCTCTTTAGATCCGAGTTCACCGACTATAACATGGTCGACGCGACGCCGTTTGGGCGCGACCCGCTCAAGGAACTGGCCGAGGAATGCCAGAAACAGGGCATCCGCCTCTGCTTCTACTACTCGCAGACCCAGGACTGGCACCATCCCAACGGCGACGGCAACGACTGGGACTATGATGAGGCAAACAAGGACTTCGCCAGCTATGTCGAGACCTATGTTGTGCCCCAGGTACGCGAGCTACTGACCAACTATGGCCCGATCGGGCTGATCTGGTTCGACACGCCCAAGGCGATGACCGCCGAGCAGAGCCGGTCTCTGCTCGAGCTGTGCCACCAACTGCAGCCCGACTGCCTGGTCAGCGGGCGCATCGGCAACACGCTCGGCGACTATGCCTCGGCCGGCGACAACCGCATCCCCGACCGCGCGGTCGCCATCGACTGGGAGACCCCAGCTACGATCAATGATACGTGGGGGTTCAAGTACTATGACCACAACTGGAAGTCGACCAAGGACTTGCTCCAGAAGCTAGTCGACATCGTCAGCAAGGGTGGTAACTATTTGCTGAACGTCGGCCCGACCGCCGAGGGCGTGATCCCCCGACCCAGCGTGGACCGCCTGCTGGCTATGGGCGAGTGGCTCGAGGTCAACGGCGAGGCGGTCTATGGCACCGTGCCCGGCCCGATCCAGGGCGTATCCTGGTGCCGCAGCACGGCCAAGCCGGGCAAGATCTACCTGCACGTCTTCAACTGGCCGGAAGGCGGACAGATCGAGGTCTCCGGCCTCGGGCAGGTCGAGGGCGCGTACCTGCTGAGCGATCCCGCGCAAGCGCCCTTGTCTGTCGAGCAGCACGGCGACGAGGTGACCATCGCCGGCCCGGCGCAGTCGCCGGACGCGATCGACACCGTCTTGGTGTTGACCATGGACTCGTAGCCAGGCAGTGTTCACAAAGGCCTCAGGAGTCGGCGGACGCGGCACCTTCCGGGGCTCCTGGGGCTCGTTTCTCTCACCATCAGCTCGATCGACGTCAGCCTTGCGCAACTTTGGCCGCTCCCGATCACCGCGGAAGCGCCGAGGTCTGGGAGGGGACTTGTAAACGTCGTGCTCGGTCGCCCGGACGCAGAGGCCACTCCTGCGATGTGGCGCGGACACTTGGTCAAGGGAGACACACATGCGGATCGCAACTGACGGGGACCGCTGGCTGGCCGACAGCGTGGTGACCTATCCCGGGTCATTGGCCGAAGGCCTGCTCATGAACGTGCGCATGGTGAACGCGGCCTTTGAGGATGCGGGCCGGCCGAGCTACATCGACCCCGAGGTCAACGCCGACCGCTTCATCATGCGCATCTCGGACTATGTAGTGCGTGGCGTCCGCGCCTTCACGCTCTGCCTACAGGGCGGGTATCCTGGCTACGAGGGCGCTGTCAACACTGCGTTCCAGCCCGACGGCACGCTCAAACCAAGCTACCTGGCCCGCGTCCAGCGTGTGATCGAGTCCTGCGATCGGGCAGGGGCGGCGGTGATCTTGGGCTGTTACTACCAACGCCAGGACCAGTACCTGCGCGACTGGGCTGCGGTGCGCGCCGGCGTCGTGAACGTCGTGCGCTGGCTCTCGGCCCTGCAGTATACCAACGTCATGATCGAGATCGCAAACGAGTTTGGCCACCGTGGCTTTGATCACGAGGGCCTGCGCACGCCTGAGGGCATCGTCGAGCTCATCGACCTCGCCAAGGAAGCGGCCCCGTCCTTGCTCGTCTCGGCGAGCGGCCCTGGCAGCGGACGTGTGCCTCAGGAAGTATGCGAGGCAGCCGACTGGATCCTCTTTCACCTCAACGGCGTCCCTCTCGACCAGATCGCAGCACGTATCGCAGACCTCAAGGGCTACGGCAAACCCGTCATGTGCAACGAGGATCCCAAGCTGGATGCCGAGGGCGCCCGGGCGGCTGAGCTGTGCGTGGAGCACGGCGCATCGTGGGGGTTCATGGCACGCGAGGTGAACCAGTATTTTCCACCCTTCCGCTTCAACGGCCCATCCGACGACCGGGTGGTCTACCGCAAGATCAAGGCCCTCACGGCACCGCCTAGCGACGACCGGAGGATCGCGGATCTCACCGCGCGTGGCGTCGGGAGCCGTGAAGATGCGCTCCGGTACTACCCGCCCTACGATGCCCAGGGGGGTTGGCGCAGCCTCAGTACCGAGGCCGAGGTGGCGCGCATTGCCGGCATGGATGTAGCCCGGCTAGACGAGGCCTTTGCCTACCTCAAGACGTGCTCGCCCAATGGCGGCCTGCTGGTGGCGCGCCGGGGTTGGCTGGCCTACGAGCGCTACTATGGCCTGGCCTCGCACGAGGCGACGCCCAATCTGGCCTCCTGCGGCAAGTCGTTCACCAGCATGGCGGTAGGCATCCTGATGGCCGAGCACCCCGAGTGCTTTCCGCAGGGGCTGGACCAACGGGTCTACACGCCCGACTACCTACCTGGGGTGGCTTTCCCCCGCTCCGACCCGGCCAAGGCAGAGATCAGGCTCGGGCAACTGCTGGCCTTCACGGCAGGGATCCGCGGTAACAACCCTTCGTACGTGGACGGCACTCCGGTGGATATCGATCCGCTGGGGCCAGACGGCTGGCAGGCGATGGTCGACGAGATCGCCGTCGGCAAGCGCGACGCCGTGGACGCCCGTGGCTACTATGTCAGCGCGGCCACCCTCTGGTGTCCACCGGGATCCGGTTACAGCTATGCGTCGTCGTCTGCTCACCTGGCCTCGATGATAGTGCGCCATCTCGCCGGGTGTGAGCTGCAAGACTATCTCGCAGATCGGCTGGCCAAGCGCCTGGAGTGGGGGCGCTTTGGCTACGGGTACCGCCAGCACACCGATGTGACGCACACCCCGGGCGGCGGTGGCATCGCCATGCGGGCCATCGATCTGTTGCGCACGTGTTACCTACTCCTGCGCGGGGGCCTCTGGGGCGACCAGCAGATCTTGCCCGCCGCCTATGTCCGGCACTGCAGCCGTATGTCACCCTACAACCCTCACTCGCCCTACAGCCTCCAGTTCAGCGTCAACACACGGGGCGACTGGCCAGAGGTACCCAGGGATGCCTTCTGGAAGGCCGGCTCGGGGGGGCATGCCCTCTATGTCGTTCCTTCTCTCGACCTTGTGGTCGTCAAGCTGGGGGGCAGGGACGGGCAGTACAGCCCGCGCGATACAGGTATGCCCCTGCCAGAGCCGCCTGGCAACAGAGAACGAGGGGTCCCCGGTACGGCAGAATTGGCCCAGTACCAGGGCGTTGCGCTGCGCAAGACGCTCGAACTGGTCGTCAAGGCCGTGGTGGCTTGACGTCCTCCCGGGCAGCTATCAGATGCGCCACGATCTTGCGAGCTTGGCACTCGGCCGCAGGTAAGTCGGACCAGCCCTCACTGGAACGCCGCGTCGGCGGGCATACCCGGCTTGAGCCGGTGATCGGCATTCGCCAACTTGATCTTGACCGCAAACACCATGTGCACCCGCTCTTGCTGGGTCTGCACGTTGTTGGGCGTGAACTCGGCCTGGGACGCGATGTGAGAGACGACCCCGGGAAAGGCATCCTGGTAGGCATCCACCGTCACCTCAGCCTGTTGCCCCAGCGATACCTGTCCCAGATCGGCCTCTGGCACATAGACAGTCAACGTCACATCGTCCAGGTTCGCTATCGTCAACAGCGGCACATCCGGCACGGCCAGCTCGCCGGCGTGAACCATTCTGTCCAGGACGATCCCCGCTACCGGCGCGGCTAGCTGCAAACGGGCGATCTGTGCATCTGCCAGATGCAGTGCAGCCTCGGCGTCGCGTACGACGGCATCAGCCTGCGCGACGTTCGCCTCCAGCAGCGCAATCTCCTGGGCACGGGGGCCGGCCCGCAGCAGATCGAGCGCCGCCTGTGCCTGATCCAGGCGCGCCTGAGCGGCGCCGACGCCAGCCTGGGCGACGTCCACAGCGGCCTGGGCCGCCTCCACCCCACCTTCGGCCTGCGCCACCTGGACGCCGGCCGCTTCAACGCCGGCCTGCGCCTGCGCGAACTGCGCCTCGGCACCCGCCACACCTGCCGGCGTCGATTGCGCCTCGGCCTCCTCGACCTGCGCTCCCAGCGCCCTCAGGCCCTGGGCGTACGCCTGCTGCGCCTTGCGCGCCCCGTCGAGTTGAGCCTCGGCCAGGCGATAGTCCAACTGCGCTTGCTTTAGCCGCTTGGACCATTCGTCGCGGATCGCCTGGTCCTCCCAGGGACGGTCGAGGGCCTGTTTGTACTCGTCCTGGGTATTGTCCAGCGCGATCGTCGCCCGCTCCAGGGCGACCTGCGCCGCCGTGATGTCTGGCGTGGGATCGCGGTCGCGCGCTTGGGCCAGTTGTGCCTCTGACTGCTGGACGCGAGCCTGAGCCGCAGATAACTGCGCGTCGGCGCCCTCCACGCCTGCCCGGGCAGCGCTCAACTGCGCCTCGGCGGCTTGCCTGGCCGCCTTTGCTGCGGCGAGCTGCGCTTGCGCGATCTGCAGATCGGCCTCTGCGGCAGCGAATTGCCCCCTGGCAGCGGCCAGGCCACTCTGCGCCTCGTCCACCGCTCCCTCGGCTGCAGCGATCTCTTCCGGCCGCGCGCCGGACCGGGTCAGATCTAGCTGCGCTTGGGCGGCATCCAGTGCCCCCTGCGATCGGGCTAGCGCGGCCGCTGCTTGCTCCCGTTGCGCCATCAGCAGCGTCGGGTCGAGCTGGACGAGCACCGTGCCCGCCGCAACCTGGTCTCCTTCATCGACCAGCATATCGGCGATGCGGCCACCCATCTCTGCAGCGATGGAGATCTCTTCGGCCTCAATGTTGCCGGACGCAACCAGCCCAGCGGACCTACGTGCGGGCCGGCTGACCGAGCGTGCTGGGCGCGCCGGGCTCGTGCTTCCTGTGCCACCTCGCATCTGGGCGATGAACCCCTGCCACGCACCGGGATTGAGGCTGAAATAGAGCCATCCCACGCCTGTTGAACCGGCCACGAGCGCGACGACGACGACGGCAATAGTCAGTTTCCTCCGCATAGGTCTGCTCCTGTAAGTGCGCCTTACTCGCGCACACTGGCAATAAACACGTCCTCCAAGGACGGAGCGATAGCATCTATGCTGCGGATCTCTATCCCTGCATCCCGCAGCGCATGCTCGATCCGCGCTCTCTGCGCCGCGACGTCCTCGACGACGACGTGGATCAGCGCGCCATAGAGTGACACCTCACCCGACTCATCCATGGACCGCAACACCTCTATCGCCTTCTGAGGGAGGGTGCAGTCGATCTCGAGCACCTGACCCCGCATCTTTTCCGCCTTGATCGCCTGCGGCGAACCGAGCGCGACCAGCCTGCCGCGCTGGATAAAGGCCAGGCGGTGACAGTGCTCGGCTTCGTCCATATAATGTGTGGTCACAAAGACGGTGCGCCCCTCTTCCGACATGACATAGAGCAGTCTCCAGAACTCGCGGCGAGACACGGGGTCCACGCCGGCCGTCGGTTCGTCCAGAAAAAGCACGTCTGGCTCGTGGAGAATCGCGCAGCCCAACGCCAGGCGCTGCCGCCACCCACCCGAGAGATTCTTTGCTCGCTCGTTCTCGCGCCCAGAAAGGCCGGCCATATCCAGGACGTACTGCGCACGCTCGCCGAACCGCTTCCCCCTTACGCCATAGATCCCGCCAAAGAAAGCAAGGTTCTCCGATACAGTCAGATCGTTGTACAAGCTGAACCGCTGCGACATGTAACCGATACGCTGTCGGATCGCGGCTGCCTGATGGGCGACGTCCAGGCCAAGCACGGTCGCGCGCCCTGAGGTAGGGCTGGTCAGCCCAAGCAGCATGCGGATCGTCGTCGTCTTGCCCGCACCGTTCGGACCCAGGAAGCCCATGATCTCTCCCTGGCTTAGAGCAAAGCTGACGTGATCTACCGCCGTGAAATGGTCGAACTGCTTGGTTAGTTCCACTGCCTCGATGGCGTGGCCATTCGTCTCGGCAACCGACATCTCTGCCCTCAATGTGCTCCGTATGCGCTGCCCACTGCGCTATGCCAACCGCTTGCGTGCCATCAGCAGCACGGTACCGGTATAGATCGCGATGCCCAGCCCGGCGATGGCCAGCAGTTCACGCCAGAAGACCCGCAAGCCGGCGCCCTTGAGCAGGATCCCGCGAAAGATGACCAGCCAATGCTTCAGCGGAAAGAGATTCGCGATCAGGCGCATCAACGGCGGCATCGTCTCTACCGGATAGGCGTAGCCGCAAAAGATGACCATCACCATCACCACTGCAAAGGCGATGAGCAGCGCCTGCATCTGCGTGCGCGCCACAGCAGAGATCATCAGCCCCCAGCCCAGCTCGACCAGCATGTAGAAGAAGGCAATGGCCATCAGCAGCGGCAGAGAGCCGCGCAGCGGTACCTTGAACCCCCACACGACCAGGGCCAGCATCAGCAGAAACTCGGTATAGCCCAGGGCGATGGCCACCACCGACTTGCCGATAACCAGCTCCACGGTCCGGAGCGGCGTGACCATCAATTGCTCCAGTGTGCCCAGCTCGTATTCGCGGGCGATGGCCATGCTGGCGACCATCGCTGCGATCGCTGCGGCAATGAACCCGAGTTCGGAAGGGATCATATAGTTGGACTCTTTCATCTCCTCGTTGAACCACACCCGCACGCTCACGTCTAGTGGAGACAGGTTCAGGAGCCCGCCGGATTGTGACTGCACCGCAACCCGTTGCCCGTAGGCGGCCACTACCCCTCGCGCCACCTGGGCCGCCGTCTGTGCAGCCACCGCATCAGCCCCATCCAGGACCAACTGTACGGAAGGGGCATCCCCGGCCGTATCCAGGAGCCCTGCCTCGAAGCCACGGGGGATGATCCACGCCGCCAGCGCGCGCCCGTCCTGGATCTCGGCTGTGGCTTGATCCAGCGTTTCCACCGCATATGGGTCAAAGGTGTCCGTGTTGACCATTGCCTCGATCAGCCCCCGGCTGGCGGCGCTGTGATCCAGATCCAGTACAATCGTCGGCAAGTGCTTGATCCCCTGTGACGTTGACCAGGCCACCAGCAGCAGCTCGGTCAGCGGCCCCAGAAGCACAAAGGGAGCCAACAGCCGGTCACGCGCGAGCTGGATCAGCTCTTTGACTGTCAATCTCCAGATACGGTACCACATATGCTGCACCTCAGATCGACAAGGCGGCTCACAGTTTCTTCTTGAACATCAGCGCCGACAGGGCCAGGAACAGCGTCCCAATGACCAGCAGAGCCCAAACGTAGCCTTGGACGCTAGCCAGGCCCGCCCCCTTGACAAAGAAGGCCCGGCTAATGATCACAAAGTGCGTTGTCGGGAACAGAAAGGCTTCCATCTTGATCAGCGGTCCCATGATGCTGAACGGAATCAACAGCCCGGACATAAAGAACCCGGAGAACAGGAACACGGTCATAGACGCGATGATGGCCACCTGCTGGCTCTGCGTCAAGACAGAGATGAATAGGGCGATGCTCATCGTCGAGTAGAGAAAGACGACGGACAAGGCCAGGTAGACCCACAGGTTGCCTCGAAATGGCACGTGATAGCCATACACCGCCGTCGCCAGGCAGAGCGGCACGCTCAACATCCCTGCCAGTACATAGGGCACGATCTTGCCGACGATCAGCTCGATGCGGCGTATCGGTGTGGCGATCAGCCCCTCCAGCGTGCCCCACTCTCGCTCGCGTGCCAGCGCCAGGGAGGCAGCCATAGCCGGTACGCTCAGTACCACTCCAACCAGAGCCGGGATCATGGAGACCGTGTAGCGCAGGGAGGGGTTGTACCAGGCTTGTACACGCAGATCGATCGGGGAGAGACGCTCCGACGACACGCCGGCAAGCGCCAATCGGTGCGCGAGGACCTGTGCGGCGAAATGGTCAGTGTGTCCGCCAATCTGCCGGATGGCGTGGCCGGCCGTGTTGGGATCGGTGCCGTCGATCACGACCTGTACCGTCGCCGTGCGCCCTGCCCTGAGGTCCCGGTCAAATCCGCGCGGGATGATCACCACCGCCCGGACCTGGCCGGCGATCATCGACTGATCAACCTCTTCTAGGCTCGTTGGCCAGGCCACCACGCGCAGCGCATCACTGCTGCCCAGTTGGGCGATGTACTGCCGCGAGAACTCGCTGAGGTCCTGATCCATGGCGCCGATCCGCACGTTCTTGATATCGATCGAGAACGCATAGCCCATCGTCACCAGGAAAAGCACCGGCGACAGCATCAACAAGACAAAGGACGTGCGATCGCGCGTGATATGCCGCCACTCTTTGCGCATCACAGAAATGACCCGCCGCCAACTCATCCGTCCCTGGACCTCATTTCCCAGTCTGCCCATCCGTACGATGGGCTCGTTGGCGCCGCACCAGCGAAATAAAGGCTTCTTCCATGCGCGGCTGTGTACGGCGCACCTCTAGCAGCTCAATGTTCTGCGCAGCCAGCGCCGACCTGGTCCACTCGATTGCCTTGTCAGCGTCTCGCACGAACAGTCGCAACTGATCGCCAAAAGTCTGCATCTCCAGCAACCCCGGCAGTGACGCCAGCACCTCCCGGGCGCGATGCAGGTTCGACGTGCGCAGCGCGATCAGCTCTCCTTCGACTAGTCCCTTGATCCGCTCGGGCGTGTCACAGACGACCATCCGTCCTTCGTACATCAACCCAACGCGCGAGCATCGCTCTGCTTCGTCCATATATGGCGTACTGACGACGAGCGTAGTCCCCTGCAGGTGCAGGTCGGTCAGAATGTCCCAGAACTCGCGGCGAGAGACTGGATCCACGCCGGTGGTTGGCTCGTCGAGGTAGATCAGCTCAGGCGTGTGGATCAGCGTGCAGGCCAGGGCCAGCTTTTTCTGCATGCCCCCCGAAAGGTGTGCTGCACGCCGGTCGCGGAACTCGGTCAAGCGCGCAAAGCGCAGCAGCCGCTCGATCCGTTCCCTCCGCACCGCGCCCCTCACCTCGAACACATCGGCGAAAAAGTTGAGGTTCTCCCACACGGACAGATCCCCGTACAGGTTGAATCGCTGCGCCATATAACCAATGCGCTGCTTGATCGGCTCCGGCTGGGTCACCGTATCGTAGCCAAGAACCCTCGCTTTGCCGCCAGTGGGGTCCAGGATAGCTGCCAACAGGCGGATCGTGGTTGTCTTGCCGGCCCCATCCGGGCCGACGAGGCCAAAGATCTCCCCGCGCTGCACACGTAAGTTGAGCTCGTCTACGGCGATGGTATTCTTGAACGTTCGCGTCAGATTCTCGGTCTTGATGACCGGATCATCTGTTGCCACGTGGCTCCTCCGCTCTCAGGCCACGCAGGACCAGCCGTTCCGCTTCATCCATGATCTCCTGCCAATCACACTGCCACAGATCGGTGCCTATGGACAGTGTGATGCCATCAAAGAGGGCCAGCAGCACCAGCGACATCGCTTCAGGGAGTTCAACGTCGAACTCGCCGTTGGACACACCTTCTTTCACGATGCCTGCGATCAGGTCGGCATAAGGGGTATAGATCTCGCGGACCAGGTTTTCTACCTTTTCGTCGTGGCGGGTCAGTGCCCAGGCTTCCATCATGATCCCGAAAAAGGTGCTCATGTCGGCCAACTCGGCACGGAACAGCGCCAGGCTAGTGCGCAACTTGTCCGCGGCGCTGCCCTCCTGGGCAGCAATGGACGCCATCTCTTGGCCGAACTGATCCATCACTTGGCGCAGCATGGAGATAAAGAGATCGTTCTTGCTGTCGAAATACCAGTACAGCGTCCCCTTGCTCAAGCCGCTCTCGACGACGATGTCGTCCATCGTCGTGAGGTGATAGCCCGTGCGATGGAAGCAATTGAGCGCGGCCTGATAGATCTGG
>Ga0307445_10002379_pt1 | contig 10356 bp, 9 predicted proteins | sample SalMarSW160330MG_FD_202147 | JGI IMG/M metagenome (GOLD analysis project Ga0307445, IMG submission 202147) | Salt marsh sediment microbial communities from the Plum Island Ecosystem LTER, Massachusetts, United States - SW1603-30 | ecosystem: Environmental > Aquatic > Marine > Intertidal zone >...
TCCCCTTATCGCCTTTCTTGGCTTGTTTTCCCTTCGATGAGTCCGATAAATCTCAAAAATAAATACGTGCTCTCAGCATCCCCCCGTTGCCCATGTCCTTTGAAAAGACTGTGCCCTCTTTTCCAATATTTAGATTGAGATAAACCATGATATCGATGTTCTCGGAGAAACTGTAATTCAGGACAGGGACCAAAGCCAGGCTATGGTCTGAAATGCTGTATATGCTCTGGAGTCCCAGGTTGATGAGATCTGTCACCGGATGTTGGATGAACATGTAGATCTGATCCCTGGAGATCGTTTTCTGCTCTGCCGTGAATATGCGCATCCAGTCATTGAGGCTGTACTGCCGGTGATCCGTTTTTCCCAGAGTGTTCCTGTAGTATTCCACCATGAAATATGTCTGAAAATCGAACGTGTAATCTGTCCCGATGACCAGTTCGTAAAAATCATCGGTCGATTCCATCCAGTTGTAAGCAAATTCTGCCCACAGACCCATACCGAAAAGCTCTCCTGCGGTACTGGCTCCCAAAAGTCTCCTCCGCTCAGGAAGCTCCAGGAAATTCTTCTTCTCAAAATCGAATTGAGTATAATCGTGGTATCGCCAAACTTTTTCGAGAGTGATCAGAGAGTAATCGAAATGGGATATCCGACCTTTGAACTGGATCAATTTTGCCGAGTTTTTCAATGTGTCGTCAGGGGAGCACAGAGCGGTCAATGTGTAGGCATTCCCGACCGGAACATCTAGGCGAATGGCATTGTGTCCAGGTTGCTCATAGGTCGGATCGACCAGCTCTTTGATGTTGAATACATCCATCGGATTCCAGACATATCCTGTCCCTAAAGAGATCTGTTGTTTTCCCACAGTCAGGTCGAAATGTTTTAGGCTCAACTTAATATAGGCATTATCCAAAAAAGTCCGATTGGAAAAGGGAAGGACATAAAAGGACTCCATGCCGGGCGTAACCTGGGAGACAATATCCGGCGACAGAAAATCCAGGATGTTCCATTCTTTTTTCCCATGGTATGTGATGTAGTCAAAATTGGCTGCAAATGTGATGTTTTCTGTCAGATCCGATTTTAGGTCGAACCTTAGTTTGTTGGAAAATAATTGGTAATATTCACTTTTAACAATCGTTCCCATGTATTGGGATTCGAAGTACCCGAAAATCTCGATTTTTTCCTGAGCGGCTAAGGAACCGCTGACCAAGAAAAGGAGAAAAAGATGTTGCAGGATTTTTTTCATTTTTTCAGACTCCTCTCTGTGAACATATCGTCAGTCAGCGGAATGTTAAATTTCACTTCCAAGAGCTCCATTTCAGTCTGTGTGTTGTCGTTTTGATTGAACATCACGACCTTCATCGAGGTGGGAATACCATCGATCACGCGGAAATCACTGGCGACCATGGTTTTCAACAGGGAGGTGGGATCGTTGTCGTCATAATATTCGATGACGACAGGAAGAAAATTTTCTTTGATAACCCACATGACCAATCTGGAGTAGGAACTGCTGCTTTCTTGTTTGCGAGTGAGCTCCAGTTTGTAACAATCCTGTTCTTTCTTTTGTTCATCTTCCAGTCTAGTAGAGGTGAAGTCATCGATAAAAGCATCCCCGCTGCCCATGTCCTCGTAGGAAAAATCGCTTCCCTGCATCTTTTGCTTTTTTGCGTGGGTGGCCAGTTTACGCACGCGTTGGGTCCTGGGGAAAAACATCCAGATATCGTCGGCATGGTTCAACATAAGAACGGCTTGATCTTTGACCCGGCTGGGCTCCAGATATCTCACGAGATTTTTTTCTCCCCGATCCTTGCTCCAGGACTCCTGTATAAAGGTCCGTTTTTGTCCCGATGTTGTGACGATGGTCATCTTGGATTTGCCGTAGCTTGTTTCTGTGTTGATCTGGTCGTTGAGCTTCTGGATTATTTCGTCCGCCGTCAACTCTTGGCTGAACGCAACGGGTGCTAAAAGCAATACAATAAATGCTCCTGTTATTAATCTTTTCATATTTTTGCCTCTTTTTTGATTTTTTCCTCTCTCTGGTTTTTCAGTTTGTTTACCGAAATGAGCGTCAGGTTCAATTCAGACCTGTCCCTGTCATTGAATGAAAAATGGGGGCCCCTGTCAAGGGGTGAGGTTATGCTTTTTTTGCCGCTTCCTGTTCCAGTTCCGACATCCGGGTACAGTAATATCCGTTTTTTAACGCCAACTTTTTGTAGACAGGGCAAGTGGGGCAGTTACATCCTCTTTCTTCCGTGATGACCTCACTCTTAGAAACGAAAGCATGACAAAATCCGACAACATTTTCTTCTTGTACATAAGTCGGGCAGGTCTTACAGATGCATTCTTCTTTGACCATGGGCATAATTTCTTCCATTTTTTTCATCATATCGTCGATTTCTTCCTTAGACTTTCCCATTTTGGTCAGCAATTTCATGATCTTTTCTTTCTGTTCTTCGGGTGTGTTGGGTAGAGTACCGGCTTTCAACCCGAAATGAGCCAACATGATACCCGCAGCTCCACAACCGGTTTTTGCAAAAAATTCTCTTCTTTTCATAATCTCCTCCCAATTTTTTATCTATTCTATAGAATTGATAAAGACTAGTCAAATTCGGTTGGATTGTATTGACAAAGAGGTGCTGAATGATTACATTTCTATCTCGGGCGCTAAGCTTGAGATGAAAAAGCGGGCATAACTCAGTGGTAAGCCGAGGAATTAAGGGGAACTCATTAAAAATCAGCTACTTAGGGCTTGATTTCCTTCAATTGATTATAATTAGCCTCTTCCTATTGGTTTTCGTTATTACCCAGTATTTCCCGAAAAAATTTGTTATTAATCATTATTCGTGTCTACAAGTGGGCACAATTTGGGCACACATCTATAAGAGTAGACGCACTGGACTCAAAATCCAGTTCACTTCACCGTGAGTGTGGGTTCGACTCCCTCCTCCGGCACTCCTGGTACCTCTAGAAAATCCACCAATATTTCTGACTTTGCAAGGCGCTAAGATTCTGTTGACTTTAATCACAATTTGTGACGTATTCGTTACTTGGGGAAAGGTCTATTCCAAGTTCCAGGAGTTCCCCCAATAATTGATATCAAAAATCCATAACTTATTTTATTTCTGTCAATTACCTTGAATTGCAAGTGGAAATGTAAGAAATGGGGGAACTTTCTTTCGGTTGGCCCAAAGTTATGCAGCGTTTTATTGTTGAGGCGCTCTATGTGGTATCCAAGCGCGACAGTCTGTGCGGCTGACAGAGATCGCTCGCTCCTTGGAGGAGAAGATTCCATTGCGAAAGACCCAATACCGGTTGTGTCGTCAGTTAGGACGGTGGGGACTCTGGACAAAGATCACCGATTCTCTATGCCAGATGGCTTCCTCTAGGGTTAAGGAGGATACTCTTCTGGTTTTGGACATATCCGATATAGCCAAAAAGTATGCCCGGAGGATGGAATATTTAGCCACGGTTCACGATGGCAGCGAAGGGAGGCTAGCCAATGGGTACTGGACATGTTCTGTGATAGGTGCTGAGGGAGAAGAGAGGGTGTTAAATCCTCTCTACAGTCGTCTCTATTCCCAGGCTGGTCCGGATTTTCGAAGCGAAAACGCAGAGGTTCGCAAAGCCATCTCTTTTGTTTCTAAGCATACAGAGAAGCGGGGCATATGGGTAATGGATAGGGGTGGAGATCGAAGAGAGATCATTCATCACTTATGGGAATTCTCTAAAACGCAATCCTAGTTTATTTCCCCAATTTTATCACAGATTTATTCATACCGGAGTGAATTTAAAGGATCAGCAGAAGCGGCTTTAAAAGTCTGAAAACCTACAGTTACAAGAGCGATAATCAAAGCCAACAGGCCTGAAGCTATAAATACTAGTATATTTAGATTCGTGTGTTCACGTTTTTTCCGGCAGCGCGGGGATCAGGGATGGCGCCGGCCCCCCTTACTCCTTGATATCCGCCCAGCGCTTTTTATTCTCATACTTGCTCTTGAGTTTCGAAATGATGGCCTCTTTGGTGATCTCTTCGACGCCAAACCATTTTTTGACAGTCGTCTTCGTCATTTCGGCGCGTCGCACCAATTCCTGGACGTAGGCGTCGGTGATGATATCGTAAAGAAAATATTCCTCTGGTTCTGATTCCAGGGGTCCCAAAAAAAGGTAGGCGTCATAATTGTTTTCCAGGCTGCCGGCCCCTTTTTCGTAGCTGATCTCATAGATCCCATCAAAAGGCTCTTTGCCGAACGGGCTGTTTATTAAATTGAAGGCGACGGCGCCATTCCCTGATTCCGCAAAAGCCTTATCAAAAAGGCCATTCCTGATCTTGCCGTGTATCGTGCCGTTGTTGCTGATGATGGGACCATGTTGAAAGATCGAAAAAACCTCTTGAGGAGAAAACGTCTTCGACAGCTGAGCCGCGGCGGTCGGTGGAGACTCATTATGCCGTCTTCCAACGGCGATCCCGGGAACCGAGGATTTATACGCATGGGCCTCGCCCACGATGAACAGGCTATGGCGCCGATCCTTTTGAGCGGATATCGTTTCGGAGATAATCTTGGCCATCTGCGTATTTCGATCCGATATCTTGTTGAAATGATCTTCCAGCTCTTCTTGCGTGGTGAATGATCTGAAAGGTCTGGGCTCATCAACGGCCACAACGCGGACTTTTTTTGTCTTAGAGAGGTTTTTGTTCATCTTCCATGCGTCGACGAGAAACTCATACATGCCTCTGTCATACCAGCCGTTGATCTGGACGTCACGGAAGATATCAAGAATGATCCCGGCATCGAGTTCCTCGTTATCAAAATATCTGTTGAGGTCTTCCTGTTTATCCGATGAAAGTTCCATGAATATCGTCCCGGCACGTTCGGCGAAATGGGGGTCGTGAATGACGGTTCTCAACAGATCCCAGGATGCTTTGCGTCGATGGAGCTCGCCGTAAACGACGATCTTATGATGTGCCAGCGCATCGAGAATGAATTCCTTGGGGGCCTGGCCATGATCCCGCAAATAATCGGTAAAAGAGGAGGCATCAGCCGGCACCGTCTTCAATTCGCGGATCCGATCGATGAAGCGCAGGAAGGTCGGGGCATTTTCTTTGAATCTCTCACGTGCATCATTCAAGTCGTTGCCGAATCCTTCCCCGGCGTTGAGCCATTCCCCGTCTTCCAGAGTCAAATAGGTTATGATGCACATCGGATCCGCATAATCCGTTATGATCCCGGCGACGGAATCCTCGTAGATGATCATTTCTTTGATGTTCGTTTGGAGGATCTTTTCTTTGGCGTCGTTTGTTATTTCGGAATCGGGAGTGCCTGCCGGAGGGAAAAAGCCTTTTATTCGATAAGAATTGACCGACCGATAGAGGCCTCGTTTTCCATTGGCATCCAGATATTTGAAGGTGATGAACGAATCGAGGGGTGTGCTCAGATCAAACCGGATCGGATATTCATGCACCCGCTTATTGATCTCAAATGACCGAAAGTCTTCCCCGGTGATCGTCCCCGGCCGGCCGAAACTTGATGCCGCCGTTAGAAAGAGCATCGCGAACGCTGCAAGAAATGCGGTCTTCTTCATGGATATCCTCCTTAGGGGAACGGATCTGGCGCTTTAAGGATAGGTAACATGATGATGTGATGCACCTCCCCGGGGAGTTTGATAGACTCTCCGATGGAAAATGACTTTAAGGAGGTGCACAGATGAATTATGTTGGAATTGACCATCATCGTCAATACTCGCATATGACGGTGATGGATCAAATGGGTCAGGTGCTTCGATCAGGCCGGGTTCCCAACCTTCAAAACGAGATTGGAAAGTTCCTTGAAGGTTTCGAGGCGGTGGAAGCGGTCATTGAGACGGGCCGCTCGAGTTACACGATGGTAGATGTTTTGGAGGAGATGGGGATTGCTGTCAAGATTGCGCATCCGAATGAGGTGAAAGCGATCGCCCGCGCGAAAATCAAGACCGATAAACGGGACTCCGAGGTCTTGGCTCACTTGTCGCGGATGAATATGATCCCGGAGGTCTATAGGCGGTCTCCAGAGAACCGGCGAGATCAGAGGATCCTACGGCAGCGGGCTTTTTATGTGCGGGCAATGACGGCGCTGAAGAACCGGGTTTATGCGTTGCTGGCTCAGCAGAAAGAAGAGGTGCGGCAGGAGGTGGCGCGGGAAACGAATATATTTTCTGCAAAAGGTCAGAAGACACTCTTAGGGCTTGAGTTAACTCGAGGAGAGAAGAGACTCCTGGAGGCGCTGCTGAAAACATATCGGCATCTAGAGACGAGGATCGCGGAGTCGACCGCGCTTGTCGAAAAGATCTATGAGGAGAGCCGGGAGGCTCAGCTCATCCGGACGATTCCCGGGTTTGGGAAATATTTATCCGTCCTTGTGGCCGTGGAGATTGCGGATTTAAGTCGGTTTGCCGACGCCGCTCACCTTCATGCCTACGCCGGGGTCATTCCTTCGGTCCACAGCTCCGGGGATAAGACCTATTACGGCAAAATCATTCGGGCCGGGAATCGGTGGTTGCGCTGGGCGGCTGTGGAAGCTGTCTGGCCGGCCATCCGGGCGGATTTTGATCTTCGTTGCTTTTACGAGCGACTGGCTCGAAGAAAAGGCGCGAACAAAGCCAAAGTGGCTACGGCCAGACGACTTTTGACGATCATTTACAAAGTTTGGAAGGAGCAACGCAATTATATTCCTTATCGAAGATAACTCGGTCGCCTTGAGAAATTCTTTAATGGGCCTGAAATGGCCGCATTGTCAGATAGGTTAAGGGACCGGGACCTGAAGTTAGAGTGTGTGCGGACATGGCCTTCGGGCCAGGGGCACGGATAGAAGGATGGTCCACAAGACCGAAAAAGAAGAAAAGAAGAAAAGAAGAAAAAAGGAGGCGCTAAAGAGAAAAGGCTTGCATCACATCATCATATAAGGGGAATTTCCTTTTTTCCCTCCCCCATATTCCCCTACAAATATCCTCAATTTTCACCTGCTGACATCCTGGAATGAGAATATCACAACAAAAAAGAAGAAATCAATGACAGGAAAAAGAGAGACAAATCCCTCGAAATCTCCAAACCATCAAGTTTAAGATAAAATCCACCCTCGAATCAGCAAAAACGGCCTAGAAAGATCAGATATATTCCCCGATCTCCTCGGCCGCCATCAGCAACTCCTGTTGGACATTCCGGGGCGGAGGAGGGTGCTCGGCGTCAAAAGTCAGTTCGAGATGGCGGATGATCTTGTCGATGGCATTGGGATCTTCGATAAATGAGATAATTTTCATCTGACCACGACAGGAAGGGCAGAGCAGCGGATCCACTTCGTAGACCTTCCTTATCATCACGGCCCAACCTCTGGAGGGAGCAGAGTTCTGCTCATCTTCAATGATAAGCGGAGGAGAAGGAGCCGCTCCGGCCTTGCGCATCTTCCCTCTGTGGGCATTAGAATAGAGGCCGGATCATGTATTTGCCGACCCGCTCTGCCTCGCTCCTGGTCTGAGCCTTGACCTGGCTGTGGACATTGAAACCTGTATGGCGCCAGCGGAGGATCTTTTGCACAAGGGGAAGGCCGATGAGCTTTTCCCGAAGCAGAAGGGAGAAGACCTCATGGGTGAAAAGATCGCAGATGGTGCCGTTAAGCTCAAGGCCTGTGGCTGTGTGCAGGAATTTCACAAGCGCTTGCACTGCAGAGAGACAGAGCGAATTGAGGAGCTTTCGCCTGAAACGGAAGAAAAGACGCAGTATCTTGGGGACAGTGAAGACAACCTGCCGATGAGGGACATCCAGGAGAAGTTCTTCCCTGATCCACTCTCCCCACTCCTCACGGCGTTTTGAATGACACGATGGACAAAATCTGCGTGTCTTGCAGGAAAACATGAGGAGCCGCTCTTCCCCACAGTCGGGACACCGGATACGGGCAAATCCGCACATCGGATTGCCGCAGTCCAGATACTTCTCGACAACATTCTGGATTACAGGACGGAAATACCCGTACTCCTTCCCGAACAGATCATCTTATTCTCGAAGAAACCGCTCTAAATAATAAAAAAATACCCCATAAAAAACAGTGTGTTCCGGATGACGCTGCCTGTAGATCCCTGCCATGGCAGCAGAGATGTAATCAGATGTTGACGATAGAAGGAATATTTTGACAACCATCGGTGTCGGAAAGGATCTTTCCCTATGTGGCACCGGGCGCCTACGGTAATCACATCTACTCCATCGGCAGGAGCCCCTAAGTGTGGGATAATTTATACTTCAATCTGACTTTCTAGGAATGATGATGCAACTCGGCATGGAGCTTAAGCCGAAGGAGGAGGAGAAGTAGCTAGGACGCGGGGGTGGTAGAAAAGCCTATTATCCCCCTACCCATGTGTCATACCATTCATTTATTGAGTTTTCTGCTCAATAGCCCCATAGGGGCACCTTCAATTGCGAAAAAGGAGTATTCAAGAGTATATCCTAGAGATCACAGACTTGCTTCTCTAACGCAAAAATACCCCATATAACGCCCTGAGAGCCTCATAGATAAGGCCTTTAATGTATTCTTCTAACCACCCATATATTATGCTTGAAAAAAACAGCCCGAAAGGATATGATAAATCTTCCCTGGTGGGCACAATCGGAAAAGTTAGTGATGTAAGTCATTAAATATAAGCGACTTACAGGAAAAAGCGGGCATAACTCAGTGGTAGAGTACGAGCTTCCCAAGCTCGGGGTCGCGGGTTCAAATCCCGTTGCCCGCTTTTTCTTTTTTTTTCTAGAATCCCATGAAAAAAAACTGGCATCTCATCATCGACAGAACGCCCCGTAAGGGATCCTGGAACATGGCTGTGGATGACTTTATGTTTCAGTCCCTGGGAGAGGAGGCCACGACCTATCTCCGGTTTTACAGGTGGGAAAATCCTACCGTCTCCATCGGCCGCTCGCAAAATGCCGAAAAAGTGGTGAACCTGGATTATTGCCGCCAGCATGGTATCGATGTAGTCAGGCGAATAACCGGGGGAAAACTTGTGCTGCACCATAAGGAAGTCACCTATTCCGTCTGTTCTTCGGATACGGAAATTTTCTCCAATAAACTGATGGATTCCTACAAGTTGATCTCTGAGGCCTTGAATGTTTCCCTGCAGCGCATGGGTATCGAATCCCATCTTGCAAAAGACACCCCTTCGGAATATGCCCGGGGAACCATGCCTTGTTTTGCTCAACCCGCCCGGGATGAGGTCGAAATGGATGGCAAAAAGATAATCGGGAGTGCTCAGAAACGAACGGGAAAAAAATTCCTCCAACATGGTTCCATCCCTCTCGAAAAGGAGGATGATCTACTGATATCCGTATCTCACTCGGCAGCAAAGGAGACCGTTGTCAAGATGACCTCTCTATCGGAAGCACTAGACAAAAAAGTGGATTTCGATTGGGCTGTGGAGCACTTTATATCTGGGATGTCCGATTACTTCAAGGTTAATCTCGCTCCCAAGGAGTTCTCGACAAACGAATTAGAGTCCACCCAAAAGATCCAAAAAGAACGATATGAGAATCCCGATTGGACCTATGGCAGGTTGATTTTTTTGATTTGAAGTGATAATATTCCACCCTCGTTAAGGGAATTTCAGAAATGAATGAAGTCGAAGAACTTTCTAAGCTCGATATCAAAAATCTGCCCTCGTTGAAAACCATCCTGCTCGATGATCTCCACCAGAGTGTCCTCAGCCATCTTTACTTCGAACTTGGGATAGGCGCGGTCCTGTATCTTCTTTCTCCATCCTATTCGGTGATCAACCCCACTCCTAACGAGAGCATCAATGACTTTATTCAGAAGAAAGAGAATATCCTGAACTACCTGAAGGAATATATTATCCAGAATCTCACGGTCTATTCTGTCTTGCTCGATGTCAATTCTTATTTCATCGAGCAGAACAACTTCTTGGTCCTTGCAAGATTGAGGGAGAGGGATTCGGATGGGAGGCGGTATGAGATCAAATTCTATACCCACTCACCCAGAGAGTTGATGACAAATTATCAAGACAAGATCTACATCGGAAGGGATTTTATCGACCTGTTTCAATTCAAAAGGAAATATCTGGGGGTAAAAGATATTTTACTCTCGTGTAAAGAACAGTATGATACACTTTTGGATAAGGCGGAAGAAAAACTCAAAAAACCCCTAGTGTACAAATCTTTTTTCCAGGAGATAAAAGAATACGTGAACGAGCTATCCACCGAGAGCATGGAAATCCTTCAATCCTTGCCACCCTACCTTGATTTTGGCAAACTAAGAGGGGAGGATTTGATCGACATCAATTCCCAATACCGCACGATCAACCATTACATGATCGAATTGCGGGATGAGGTCG
>Ga0307445_10002382_pt1 | contig 10349 bp, 10 predicted proteins | sample SalMarSW160330MG_FD_202147 | JGI IMG/M metagenome (GOLD analysis project Ga0307445, IMG submission 202147) | Salt marsh sediment microbial communities from the Plum Island Ecosystem LTER, Massachusetts, United States - SW1603-30 | ecosystem: Environmental > Aquatic > Marine > Intertidal zone >...
AGAAGATAAATAAATATACCAATCTGGAAACGACCGGTTCAGAGATTCAATCCACTCACTAATCCCAGCTTCGCCAGTATTTATTTCTTGTCCTCCACCGACAAGACACACAATGACAGCCCAATCCGAATGACGATCAAGGCAGGATATTAAAAATTCCGGTTCGGATTGATTGAAATTGGGATTATTCTTTTTACGACGCATAAAATTGGATGTTTGTTCTTTATTCCAAGCTCGCTGAGCTTCATCAAATAAAGCTACATGTTCAATAGGTGGTGCCGAAGTATCAACAAGGCAATCATCACGGAAATGATGTACATTTTGAATGAACGCTTTAACTTCACTTAACGCCTCACCTTTCTTTATTTTTCTCCCACGTTCCTTTTCACGTTGAACTTTATCCCGAACCAATGCCTCGCGCAAGATTTTAACAAGGGGACCATTACCAGAAAGAAACACACTATATAAATCATTTGATTTATCAATATGTGTGGTTGCGATGTTTAGACCAACTAATGTTTTTCCAGAACCTGGAACACCTGTTACAAAACAAATGGATTTTTGATCCTTTTCTTTTGATTCTCTAATAATGTCCGAAATTACTTTTGATGTCTCACTTAGATTAATCGCGCTAGCATCACTACGAGAAATATCAACAACTGAATGGCGATTGTAGAGAGCCATTGCTGCTTCGATTATTGTCGGAGTTGGACAATAACGACCACGTTCCCACTGAGAATGTTCAATATCTTCGCCTTCGGCAAATAATAGAACGTTTTGTATTACTTCTGTTAGTGAATCTATGTTACTTTTGATAGGAAAAAGAAGTTTATCATTTTGCGGTGTTGTAGCTACAACAGAATTAACGGATTGTGCTTTGGTCGCAATGAGAATTGGAGCAATATAATGATTATGGCTAGATTCGTGAAAGTTTTTTAAATCCAATGCGTAATCCCAAACTTGCTCAATTGCGTGTAAATGGAATTCTCTTTCACCTATTTTGTATTCTAAGACAAAAATGACTGGACCAATAAGAACTATTACATCAACTCGTTGCCCCATTCTTGGAATTGAGTATTCAAAATAAATATATCCTTGGAAAGGAGACAGGGCTTTACGAAGAATAACGATTTCTTCTAGCCATGCATCGCGCTGGGTTTGAACTAAAGAAAATTCATAATTACTTGCTAATTTGCCAAGAATTTCTTCAGAGCTGGTGTTTAGAAAGTTTTCTATCGAATCAGAGTAATATTCTCTCTTCATTACATATCCACACATTATTATTCGACAATTCAGTAGGTACTGGATAATATTATAGTACGAATTACATGACAATTGTATTTGAGACAGCTTGATCAGTCAACTATTGCAAATATTTGTATAAATTCTTTACAGCCAGAAAAGACTGCTAAAGAACAGTTAAATCTTGAATAATATGTGTTCAGGCCTTTCCGTTGTTTGACAGAAATGCAAACACAAAAGAAATATTATTTTCTAATCTTTGTCAAATATATTAAAAAAAAGATGCCAGACCGTTTTTTCCCAGATCAAAATGCTTTAGATTATCATAGGAATGAGATATTCTTAAAATGATCTTAAAGGAGGAATATCAATGATTCACGAAATAACCCTGAAACTACCAAGTTATGCCGTAATGCAGGTTTTAGATGGGCTATATCATAGATTAAATGTATGGCGTTATACGGCAGAATACTTAGAGACCGGACTTGTTAGAGAACCATACGAGGTAGCAGAATGCTCAGACAGCAGTGAGGCTGAAGAAATAGCAGATTGTTATGAAGAAATAATACATACGATAGAAGAACAAATATCGCATTGAGATATTTTTATTTGTAAGCTAACAGTTTTTTCCGCGTGTGCAAAAACGAATTTTGCACACCCTATGCAGGAATGACACCCCCGGGCGGTGACGGGGTTAAACATAGAGCATTTCACATTTCACAAAAAATCCGGGATAATTGAAATTATGGATAGTTGATGAGTATATGCGTAAATGGGTGGATGAGATGATTCGCATAAACTCTAAATTCTAAGCTCTAAATCCTAAACAAATTCGAAGTTTCAAAATAAAAATGTTCAAAATGGGTCCCCGTTCCCCGAACGGAGTCGAGGGCAGTTATGGCAGAGACCTTTGGCTGTGTTTGGAACTGGATCCCCGTTTTCACGTGGACAAGCGTATCAGATTTGAAGGGCGCTGTTTTTTTTATCTTCTTGGCCGGCGGGGTGGTGGGCTGGTACCAAAACCCGGTCGGTCCTCGCCGCCATAGACGCCTCGTCTTTTTATGCCGCCTTGTTTACTTCTTCCCCGTTTTTTTCCGCCTGCCCGGCCTTTATGGCTGCGCGGCTTCTTCGGCTTGGCTTCGCTGACACTCAACTCCCGTTCTTTGAAATCCGTGCCGTTCACTTCCTCGATGGCCTTCTGGGCTTCCTCCTGAGATGGCATTTCGACAAAGCCGTATCCTTTTGTTTTACCCTTGAACTTATCCATTACCAAACGGACATCTGTAACTTGGCCGAACTTTTCAAAAAGTGCTCTTAAGTCGTTGGCGACGACATCAGACGGCAAATTACCAACGTAAATATCCATTTTTTTATTCCTTATCTTTTAATTAAAACCCATCCGGAAATACAGATTGTTAACATTTAACTTGTACGGTTATTCTATCCGGCCTGCCCGAAAGATGCAACCACCAAATATAAAACATAAAAATTAAGTTGCCCCGGCTTACCGGTCGCGTGCGCCGGGCGACGAGCGATAAATTTATTTGACTTTTTTATGCTTTTAGGTATTTTTAACGTTCGTTGGCAGGCACAGGGCCTAACTTGTGGCTTGTTCCATTATAACTTATTTGCTGATTTGCTTGCGGAGGCCGAAAGATGGACGAATTTGAGTCTGACGATGAGATTCTGGAGCTGGCAATCTCCAGAGAAGAAGATGCTAACAAGTTTTTCCTGGCACTGGCAGCCCGGGTGAAGAAACCTGAAATGCGCAAGGTTTTTGAGGATTTGGCAGCCGAAGAATTAGAACACAAGGCCAGGCTCGAACTGGAGATTATAAAGAAAGGCAGGGTCGTAACAGCTACGGAAAAGCTGGAGCTTGAAGAGGAATCTGATACTGAGGTTGTTAGACAAATGCTGGATATGGATTATAAGGACATGCTGCTTATGGGGATGCAGAAGGAAGAGTCGTCGTTTCGGCTGTACGTCGATTTGGCGTCACGAGTTTCAGGCGAAGATGCCTACGAGACCCTTCTGGCGCTGGCTGAGGAGGAGGTCAAGCATAAAATGCGGTTTGAGATGGAATACGACAGCCTGATGAAAGCACGTTAATCGGGGTTGAGTAAATGCGTTCATGAGTTGATGAGTTGCGGGTCACATTCGGCAGGGAGATGGAACGGATTGAGTGAGGAAAGATTTATGAAGACTATAAAGGGATTTTGGCAGCATAAGAATGGCAAGGTATACGCTATCCAAAGCACGACGTTAGGGGAGATTGTGGGCGCGGCCGGGCCGTTCGACCCGGATGACGTCGGCGATTTGGAGAATTACGATTACACGCCGGCCATAGTCGAATGGGTTAAAAGGGCGCTGGCCGAGCACAAATTGCATAGATTTAAGTAGCAGGCAGTAGAGTTGGGCTAAGTTTCTCGTCCCCGCGTAGCTGTGCCCGCGGAATCGGGTAGCGGGTAGCCACGCATCCACTCATCTGATATGGAACGCCCTTCGGCCGAAAGGATTCAGCTTGAGACTTTTCTTACCAGCGACACTCTTGTTATCAGCATTAAGCAGAGAAAGACATTGGCGCAGATTATTTCGATTGTCGGCCGGTACTCGCTGATGTTTAGATGAGTGTGCAGGTGTGTGCCGAAATGTGTAAGGCTGGATACTATCAGCTTCGTTTGAATACCAGGCAGAACATCAAGGTATTTTGCCAGACATAACCCCGATACGGACAAAACGACCGCAACCAGCACTGTTAGAATTGCCGCTTTTTTTATTTTGTTCCGCGTCATATTATCCCCCATATATTTGTTTTCTTATGTTAAAAGAATTATACCAGAAAAGGCTTCTCAATTCAAGCAGATATGGGCCGAACCCGATTGTAAAGGGCAATTTCGCAAGATTGACTGAAACAGGTGTGGTTTTATAGGACACCGCGAAAAGTTTTTTCCAGCAAAAAACCTGAAAATTGTGTTGTGCTGATGGCCGGGAACGGCTACAATTATACAAAGATTGGGACGCGAAGCGGAAGAAGTAAATTGTGAATGTTGAAAAAGTCAATTGGGTCTGCAAAAATAGGAGGGTACTTTAATTGATAATTGATGAGTGATTCCGCCATAGGCGGATCTTCGATATTGATTATTTTGAGATTGCCGCGTCGCGTCCCACGTACGCTCCTCGCAATGACAAGGAGAATATCGAATATCGAACAAGGAACTCGGAACATCGAAGTGACAATGCGAGATACACTTCACGCTTCACGAGATGCGAACTACGCTCTAATGATGTCGGTGATTTTCATAAGTCGGGAGGTGTTGTCACGTTCGGCTTCGGCGAGTTTGTCGAAGATGAATCGTATCGTCTCATCCAGTTCGGGAATCACGACGTGCTCCAATACGTTTACCCTTCGGCGGGTCATCTGAAGCTCGGTGGCCAGCAGGCGGGCCTGCTTTTCCTTTTCAGCCAATTCAATTAAAGAATCAAAGGCACGCTCCAAAGCCAGTAGGGCGACGTCCAGCTCGCCGGAGGTTGTTGCGTAGCCATAACAGATAATCTCGCCTTCCATTTCCTTGGACAAGTGCGGGACCTTTACATTCATCACGCGGGCGAACTCTATAGTCAGCGAAAACTTCTTTGTGGGTACTTCGAGGGCGGCCTTTATGTCTTCCGGCTCCATTGATGCACGGGCCAGCATGAACCGACGGAATGTCTCCGAAAGCTCGGACTCGACTTTCCGGCGTAACGGCCTGATGAGGCGCGCTATGCGAATCAACTGTCGCGATATCTCATCTCGTTTTTCGCTGAGCAGACGATGGCCCCTACGGGCCAAAGCCACCCGCTTACGCAGGTATAAAAGCTGCATTCGAGTTGCATTTACAGAAGTAAGCACAAGGAGTACCTTTAAAGTAAATCCTAAATACTAATTTCTAAATCCTAAACAAATTCGAATTTCAAAATATCTAATGTTCAAAACCTGCTTAATTTTGAGTTTTACGTTATGGTTTTACACTTTGCATTTTCAGTTTTCAGCTTGCGGTTTCGCTTTGCGGAACTTTGGCATATATTTTTCTATCAGCTTTATATCAATTCGTTTTAGCTCGACGTTTTCGAACATGCTGAGCAGCTCCCAGCCGAGGTCGAGGGTCTGTTCGACCGTGCGATTTTCATAATAGTCCTGCGAGACGTATTCGGCCTCGAATTTGTCGGCGAAGGTCATGTATTTCTTATCTTCATCCGAGAGGGCGGCTTCGCCCATAATGGTTGCCAGCTCCTGTGCCTCTTTTCCGCGTGCATAAGCGGCGTAGAGCTGGTTGTAAAGGTCGGCGTGGTCTTCGCGTGTCTTGCCTTGGCCGATGCCTTTATCTTTGAGACGTGAGAGGCTCGGCAAAACGTCCACGGGCGGAGAGATGGCCTTTCTGTGCAGCGAGCGGGAGAGGATAATCTGGCCCTCGGTTATATAGCCGGTCAGGTCGGGGACGGGATGTGTCTTGTCGTCCTCGGGCATAGTGAGTACGGGGACCATTGTAATGGAGCCCTTTTTGTTTTTGATTCGGCCGGCCCTTTCGTAAACGGTTGCCAGGTCTGTGTAGAGATAGCCGGGGTATCCACGCCGGCCGGGGACTTCTTTTCTGGCGGCACTGATTTCGCGAAGGGCCTCGCAGTAGTTGGTCATATCATTTAAGATTACCAGCACGTGCATATCCAGCTCGAAGGCCAGGTATTCGGCGGCGGTGAGCGCGAATCGCGGAGTTGCTATACGTTCGATTGCCGGGTCGTTTGCGAGATTTATGAACATGACGGCACGCTCGATGGCTCCTGTTTCGTGCAGGTCGTTGATGAAGAACTGGGCGGCTTCGAACGTGATACCCATCGCGGCGAAGACGACTGCGAAGGCCTCGGCCTTGCCCAGTACCGTTGCCTGCCGGGCAAGCTGAGCGGTTATCTGGTCATGGGGCAGGCCTGCACCGGAGAAGACGGGCAGCTTCTGGCCCCGGACGAGGGGGTTCAGGCCGTCGATTGTTGATATGCCCGTCTGGATGAACTCGTTCGGATAGTCGCGTGCATAGGGATTGATAGGCCTGCTGTTTATATCGAGGCGTTTGTCCGGGATGATAGCGGGGCCGCCGTCTTTGGGTTCGCCGAGGCCTGTAAAGACCCTGCCGAGGATTTCGGGCGATACGGCCAGCTCGAGCGGCTTTGCCAGGAACCGGACGGTGCTCCTGGTGACATCAAGGCCTCGGGTTCCCTCGAATACCTGGACGAGGACCTTGTCGTTTTCGACCTGTAGGATTTGGCCGTGACGTATTGAACCGTCGGCCAGCTCGATGTCGACGATATGTCCGTATTTGGCCTCGTCGACCATCTCGACCATCATCAACGGGCCTGCAATACTTGCCACTGTTTGATATTCTTTTATAGACAACATTCTAAACTCCTGTTTCGTGACTCGTCGCTCGTGACTCGATTTAGAAATCACGATTCGTGTTCAGACTATTTAAGTTACTGCTGCGGTTTGCAATTGTTTCATTTGCTGCTCGATGGTATCCCTTATTTGAGTAACTTTGTTTAACTCGTCCTGCGGGACGTATTTTGCCCTTGCGATTTCTTCCCGCACCGCCAGTTTGAAGATGTCTGCTGTTTCGACACCGGCGTCAATGGCGACAAGCGCCTGCTTGTGAAAGTGCAGGATGGTTTTTAACATCTCGTACTGCTTGGGCATCGAGGTGTGGGTATCGACATCGTGAAAGGCATTCTGATGCAGGTAGTCTTCACGAATCGACCTGGCCGACTCAAGGGCCAGCCTGTCCTTGGGTGACAAGGCTTCGGCCCCCACGAGGCGAACAATCTCAAGAAGCTCGGCCTCCTGTTCCAACAAGGCCATAGCCTCGACAGTCATTTTTTCCATTTCGAGTCCCTGGTCTTTGTCTTCGAAGGCATCTTTCAAAGTATCCTTATAGAAGGAATAGGATGTGAGCCAACTTATGGCGGGGAAATGCCTCTGATAGGCGAGCCTTCCCTCGAGTGACCAGAAGACTTTGACGACGTGTAATGTGGCCTGCACGACGGAATCCGAGAGGTCGCCGCCTGGCGGGCTTACGGCACCGATAATGGATAAAGTACCCTCCCGTTCGGGATTGCCGGAACAAATTACGCGGCCTGACCTTTCGTAGAAGGCGGCGATGCGGGCGGCGAGGTAGGCGGGGTAGCCTTCTTCGGCGGGCATTTCTTCCAGACGGGTGGATATTTCACGCATTGCTTCGGCCCATCGGCTGGTGCTGTCGGCCATTAAGGCCACGACATAACCCATATCACGGAAGTACTCGGCGATGGTGATGCCGGTGTAGACGGAGGCCTCTCTGGCAGCTACGGGCATATTGGATGTGTTTGCAATCAGGACGGAACGCTTCATCAGGGGTTCGCCGCTGCGGGGGTCTTTGAGCTCGGGAAATTCCATCAAGACGTCGGTCATTTCGTTGCCGCGTTCGCCACAGCCGACATAGACGACAACGTCTGCATCGACCCATTTTGCGAGCTGGTGCTGAACGACGGTTTTGCCGGTTCCAAAGGGGCCGGGGACACAAGCGGTGCCACCCTTTGTGACGGGGAAGAAGCTATCGATAACTCGCTGGCCCGTGACAAGGAGTGAAACCGGCGTGAGGCGGTCCTTTAACTGCCGGGGGTTGCGGACGGGGCACTTCTGCATTAATTTCAACTCTGTTTCGGTCCCGTTTTCGGCGACGCAAACGGCGATGGTTTCTTCAACCGTGTATTCACCTTCGGTTATTTTTTGGACGGTTCCGGAGATTCCGGCAGGGACCATAATTTTGTGCACAATTTGCGTGGTTTCCTGTACTTCGCCTATGATATCGCCAAGGGCTACTTTTGTTCCGTCAGATATGGAGGGTTTGAAGTGCCATTTCTTTTCGCGGTTCAGGCCGGGCATCATGTTGCCTCTGCTCATGAAAGCACCTTCGGCTTCCACGAGCGAGTTCAGCGGTCTCTGGATGCCGTCGTAAATGCTTTCAATAAGGCCCGGTCCCAATTCGACGCTTAGAGGGGCTTCGGTATCCGTTACGGGTTCGCCGGGGCCTATGCCGGTTGTTTCTTCGTAGACCTGGATGGAGGCGCGGTCGCCGCGTAATTCCACGATTTCGCCTATTAGATTCATCTTACCCACGCGAACCACATCATACATTCGGACACCAGCCATACCCTCGGCAACCACAACGGGACCTGCGACTTTGACTATCCTGCCGATTTTTGTCTCATCCATTGTCAAAACCTTCCCAAAATCGTATTGCGTATTGCGTATTGCGTATCGCGTATTGCGTTAAAGTTTCTTAATTAAGTTTGAAATAATTCGACAAAGATGACCCAATTGTTCAAGTAATATTGTTTCTTTGTTTTTCTCTATACATTCCAACTCTTTCACTATTGTTATCTGAGTTTCCAGCTCTGCACAGCTTCCGAGTGAGATGTAAAGAAATTGCCTATATTCTTTATTATGATATCTCCTAAAACCTTCTGCTATATTCGAAGGTATTGAAATTGACGATCGCCTCATTTGACTGACTAAACCATACAACTCGTGTTTTGGAAATTTCTCCGTCAATTTATATATGCCCTTAACAAGTCTTATTCCTGCATTCCAAATATCCAAATCTCTGCATGTCTTTATTTTTCCCATCATGTGTCCTTTCCACGCAATACACACAACAGAGTACTAATTGTCTTCCAATATATTTATGCCTGTAGCCATTTTGATTGCCTCACCGAGGGCCTGGGTTGCAAAGCCTTCAGATTCGGTTGTAAAGGGCACAACCACAATGCAGGGAGTGGGCGCTTTCTGATAATCAGAAAAGACCTCCTCGGTCATTGGGGCGATATTTTCGGCAACTACAACAAGGACGTATTTGCCCTCGATTATTTTTTTGGCGTTTTCGGTGATTTCTTCGACTGTGTCAGCCGTGGCGTACGTATCCAGGCCCATAGCCGAGAACGGCATCACAAAATCTGTATCACCCAAGATTGCAACGTTGTGTTCCATAAGTAGTCTCAATCCAAATATCGAATCCTTCGACCCCGCTCAGGACAGGTTTGGTACGGGGCAAGCAAACGGCATCGTATCATATAATTTATTTTTTGGTTCATGAGATACGGTCCAAGATGAGCTTCGTGCCCAGGTTGTTCTTCTTAGCGGTCAATATTAATCTGACTGTGCGGATTTCGTTTTCTTTTAATAATAAATAGGCGATAATCGGCTGAGGGCCCGTGGTTATCTGGACGGTTGATTTCAGGAATCCGGTCAAATGCTGCTCACATTGCTGCTCAAGTTTTAGAAAGGATTTGTTTGAGTTAAGATAGACGGCGCCTGCGTCAACAAGACGGTAGTAGGGCGTTACGAAGAACAAGGGGGCAAGGGCTTCATAGCCAAGTTCTGCGCCGCGTTCCAAACGCTCCAATTTTATAAAACCGCCTTTTAAGAATACGTTACGCTGTTCGGATTCGGTAAACTTCAGGCGAAGCATCGTGCGAATGTTGGTTAAATCAATCTGAATTCTAAATAGCCCGAGCAGGAAGATGCTTTTTAGTCGATGTGCCTGTTTGAGGTTGTATTGAGCCTGCGCGGCGTCGATGGCGTGGTCAATATCAGGAATTTGCTTGTTTCGATAGTATGCCAACACAGCCTGCTCAACGGCGTCGGCCATATAGTCGGGGAAAAGGTTATAATTTTCCTGCTCGAAGAGCTCTTCATACAAGTCGGGCGGGACGTTACCATCGGCGCTGTAATCGGAGCCTACAGGTTTTTCCGTCAATGTTCGCCTGATTGCAAGGCGGAGATTTGCGAAATCATCGCGGGTTCTAAAAAGATGCACAAGGGGCTTATCAATTATCAATTCTTCAAATAACCGGCGGACGGCTGAGCGCCTTGCTCTTAAAACATTCTCAATCTCCGTAAAGCTTTTACCAGAGTAGGGCAGGGCGTATTCGGTGGCGGACAACAGGTCGGCGGCGGAGCGGAGGTTTTCGGCGTTGGCCATATCATGAAATGTGGCCTTCGTGAGCATCTGCATTTCGAGGACGCGCACCTGGGCGGACTGATATAC
>Ga0307445_10002384_pt1 | contig 10347 bp, 15 predicted proteins | sample SalMarSW160330MG_FD_202147 | JGI IMG/M metagenome (GOLD analysis project Ga0307445, IMG submission 202147) | Salt marsh sediment microbial communities from the Plum Island Ecosystem LTER, Massachusetts, United States - SW1603-30 | ecosystem: Environmental > Aquatic > Marine > Intertidal zone >...
TCTTTGTTTTTTTGGCCTCTTTCTTTTTGACTACTTTCTTTTTTGACGGACGTCCCCGCTTTTTCTTTGGTGGCGCTTCCTCTTCCTCTTCCTCTTCCTCTTCCTCTTCCTCTTCCTCTTCCTCTTCCTCTTCCTCTTCCTCTTCCTCTTCCTCTTCCTCTTCGTTGTGTTCTACGTGAACACCCTTATTTTTTGACTTTTTTGCTTGACGTTTCTTCTTTTTCAGCTTCTCATCTTCATCTTCGTCATCATCCAGTGACGCAAAACCTCCAATATCATTTCGCGCTTCAAAGCCATCCTTTGCTTCAGTGATAGACACATTTGCTATCAGTGGCTTTCCATGCAATTGTTTTGTGTCCTTTAACACCATTACTCCCACTGCAAGACACAATCTTGACAACTTGTGTTCGGCAAATTGGACAGTACTATAATTCGGATTATCTATGTTCAAATTCGAAAAAATAGTACGACCTTTGTACTCACCTTCCAGAACTTGAAATTGAATTTTCAGATAGTGTCCATCTCCGGACTTTGTCTCACACAATTCTGTTTTCACAACTTGCACTGTGTGTTTGCCAGCTGGGATTGGCTCAAATGGATTTTCTTCGGACACTTGCTTTGCGTTAAAACTTTTTTTCAATTTTGTCATTTTACTCTCCTTGTTCCATTTCGTAGAACAATTGTTTTGCTAAGTCTCTTTTTGCGTCCCATGATGTACACAAGAAACCTTCGGCTTTTCCTCTACGTGCTTTTCTGTAAGAACAGATCTCATTTGAATGTAGCGGATTGTGAACGCACTTTTTCATTATTCCGCGACACAGTATGAGAATTTTCTCCTCCACAATTTGTATTGCGGCGCAATTAACAAGTTTTGCTTTTCTCGCCATTTTTAAATGCCTTTCTTATACAGTCAATAATTTTGACACCTTATTTTTGAAATGTATTTTTCCTTCAAGCATAATTTATTTCTCATTTATACGTACCAAATTGGACATATACTTATCAACTTGTATATAACGACAACGCACATAATATAAGGAATTGTCATTACTACACCTTTGATTGCTTTTGCTATCAAACCACATGAACTTGCATGTGTAGCGCCCACGTCCCGCATAACACCATTGGCCGCTGTGAATATATTTTTGTCTCTTATTCAAACGTTCTTCATGATACTTATGCCACTTTTCACCGCGCGCTAATCGTTCAGCAAGTGTTTTGAAAGATACTACTTTTTTCATGTTTCATCCCTCTTTTATTTTGTTAAAAATGTCTGTCAAATTTGGTTTCTCGTGTTCGTCAAGAGCGCCAGATCTGTCTTTTGCTTCGCATTGATAATCAGAAGCGGTTTGAAAGTATCTCTTTGTTTTTCCTTTTGATGTTGTTCCCATTGTCAAGCGAAAAACTTCATCAAAATAATAAGGTAGTTGTGGACCAAGCTTTGTTCCCGGCATAGAAGGAGCAAAGAGAACAGTATCTGTAATACTGTCCACAATTTTGATCTCCTTAGCCGAAAAATAGACATTTTTACCTTTGAGATCTCGAAATCGTTTCACCATTCGCATGGTGTCGTCTAGCAAATCACCATATGCTTGTCTTTTATCTTTTACACGTTTCTTTGCACTGGATAGAATTACTTCGGCAATTTCAGATAGCGAGTCAATGCAAATTGTTTTAAATTTCTTTGCCTTCTTGGATGTGACAAATTCATACGCCTCTTGTAAGTCATCCATTGTCTTTATCTCGATGACTGGAAGATCATAATTACGCAAAGACAGCAAACCAGATTCGATTGAAATGATCAATGGTGCGGGTGCCGTCGAACATAAGTATGTTTTGCCACTGCCGGCTTTTCCATACACAAGAACCTTTACGCCGCTTACTTGACTGGCATCTTTTGTAGTCGTGAAATTAATTGCCATTATTCTTTCTCCTTTTTTGCCAAGCATACAAGTAACCATCTTTTTTAGGCATCAAAATATAATTACCTGTCTGTTCTTTATATACTTTATCTGTCCTGTAATGTGAAAATTCCGACCTATAAATATTTCCTATATGTTGTTTGAATAAAATTGAATCATACTGTGAGTATATGTTAGAATTACGAGAATACTTAAGGGCAACCATTAAAATTAAATTAGTCATCAGTACCTCCAAAAACATATTCAGTTATTATTTTTTTCGCATCAGATAATAAAACATTATTATTCCAAAGATATTTCAGATAATCCTCTGGCACATTCTTCAAATCAATACCTTTATATTTACCAAATGATAATGCGATACTGTCGTCATTTGGCACCATCAATTTACCTTGTAAATCTAATGGCGAATAATGTTTGTGTATTTTTCTAAAATTATCTCCCAATTGATAGTGACTCAACTGTTCCCACAACACTAATGATGTGGCTAAAACATCATTACTAGCATCATGTAAATTAAATTGTTGGATAAAATCCCGACCTATTGATCGACCATAGTATTCAAGCGCTCCTCTCAATGTATGAGGTACGTGTTCCTTGAATATCTGATAACAATCGATAACATTCTTTATTTTCCAATTGTAACCACATTCAGAAAATTGTCTTTGTAATATAGGTATGTCAAAATTTAGTATATTATATCCGCTAAGATCACATCTTCGAAAAAATTTGTATAGTTTTTTCGCGACTACTTCAAAAGTAGGCTTGTTCTTTAGCTTATTAGAACTTATATTATGAATTTCTTGTGCTTCTTTGGATATTGACACAGTAGGTTGAATATACTGATTAAGAATATTTTTCTTGTCGGGAACTTTGACAAGACCAATTTCTGCTGGCAAAAACTTTCGCGCGGCTATCTGTATTATCTGATCTCTTTGCAGATCAAGACCGGTCGTCTCAAGATCAAATATAATCAACGGTCGTTTGATTTTTTTGGGAAACATTATTCACCAATGATTTTTAGAGATGGTTTGTTTGGTTTTTTCGTTACATATTTATCTACATATTTTTGAAATTTTTTTGGCAGATCATTATATACTTTTAATTGCAATGCGTAATTTGTACGCAATAAATCATTAATTGATATACCAATTTCATGAGCCATTGTTTTGAATAGGTGAGAATCTTTTGAAATATCATTATTAAGATCTGTTCGAAGTGATTGTGTAATAACTATTGTCTGTACACAATCTTCGCTATCAAAATCAAATTTTGTTACTCCAGTCGGCACAGCACTTCCACACAAGTCAAATACAATATCGTCACGTAATTGACTCTCAAGCTCTTTATAGTGGTCAAGTTTTTCTTTTGCTTGTTGCCACTTTTGTATTTTCTTCAATGTTGATTTTTTCATTTTATTTACTTAAAACATGTTCTTTACGCAAATTCAATCCAGTTATATCACTACGCCCCGTACCCCAACACTTATCACAAACATCTCCAGTAATAGATTGACCACCAATTCCTCCATACCAAGTCGTTGTATCCGGATAAGTGCATTCTCCTGTTCCCCCACACTTCTTACACGCTACTCCAGCAATAGTAAGTAATACACATTTCATTTTTTCTATTTGTGACAATGCTTCTATAAATTGAAATTCAGATCTTGTATGCCGTAATCTATCATAAGCATCCTCACAAAGTTTTTTCCATTCATTTATATCAAACGGTTTACTATAATTCAATTGATCATCGTTATTCATATTGCCTCATATACTATTATTTTTCATCAGTTTATTCTTCATAAATAATATTTTTGGTATAATTTATGAACATTAACTTCGCAACAATCTATGATCTCTGCTATATCAGAATCATCGATATAAAATGGAAGACTACTATAAAAAGCACTTCGTAAAGCTATAATCTTATTTTCAAGTATACGCAATATCTTTTGCAAAGCAATATATTTTCGTTTTATTGTCAAGGTATCTTTTTTTCGTATTTTAATTGGTGTTTTAGGAAAATGTTTACCGTCTATATCATAACTTATGGCATAATTAAAAGGAGATATGTTTCTTAATTTTCGTTGTCTAGAAACTGTTTTAACGCTTACATCCAACTCGCATGCTAAACGCCAATCTGCTTTTTCGCCAAATGGTTGCTTATCCCAAAATTCTTTTGTGTATTTCATTAGTAGTCTATTCCCCGCATCTCTTGTATTACATCTTGTTCAACATCTATACTATCAAAATAACATTCATTCAAGTGTTGTTGCCATTCGTGCTGTTTAATCATATGCCAATAACCGAGAATGCCGCCTTTTCGCTTATACCGCCATTTTGAAGAATCTTTATCGTGTACGAACATTTGATCGTAGACTGCTTCTTTTGTTTGTAGCGAGCAACGAAAATCAGCGTAACGTAAACCACAAAAAGGGCAACTTTCATTATTTAGACTGTAGCGTGACATTTGTTACTTGTCTTCTTATCTCGCAGATCTATAATAAACTTTGCTTCGTAGTGTGGTCAAGAGAAATTTTGAAAAAATACCTTGCCGAAAAAATAGTCACAGGACTATTATAAGCGGTAGGATGACAAGTAACGTATTTATAGTATATTTATTCACTCTATACAGTATAAATATTCGTACCTATTCTAGAAGATATGGAAGCTCCACAATAGTTAGAAAGGTTACTTTATATGATTCCAAAAGAATTACGGAAATATACACAGTGGGTGCACATTCGTAATAGAGATCGAGCACCATTACAAAAAAATGGTCATTTAGCAAAAGTCTCAAATCCAAATCATTGGCATGCTTATAACGATTTTCAAAAAGTAGACTCAAAAGGTTTTGTATTAACAAAAAGTGATCCATATACAATAATAGATTTAGACGACCCAGAAAAAAATAAGCGTATAAAAAGAACACCTAAACAAATAAGAAAAATAAAAAAGCGTCAAGCCGAAATAATAAAATTATTTGACAGCTACACAGAGCTATCGAGAAGTGGAAAAGGCTATCATATAATCGTTAAAGGAAAATTAAAAAAGAATTTTAAACGTGACTGGATTGAAGCTTACTCATCAAGACATTATTTTTTTCTAACTGGAAATACTATAAACAATGCAATAGATATAAATGAACGACAAAATGCACTAGACATAATATATAAAGAATTTGTTAAAGAGACTATAAAAGTCGAAAAAGTAAAAAGCAAAAAAAAGAGTAACAGTAAAATAATTGAAAGGCTTTCCGCAATCGAAAAATTCCATAATTTGTTTTTTGACGGCGCCTGGGAAGAGGAAGGCTATCCTTCGCAAAGTGAAGCAGATCAAGCTTTGTTTCAATTGTTTGCTATGGAGACAAGTGATGATGATCAAATAAAAGAATTATTCTTGCAGAGTGCTCTTGGACAAAGAAAAAAAGCAAAGCGACCAGGCTATCTCGATTACTCAATTGAAAAATGCGATTTCAGTGAATCTGTTGACACGACATCAATTATTATAGACACACAAAAAATACTTGGACAAAAAAAGAGCGTTGAACAAGATCTCCTACCTCCTAATAAAGAAAGTCTTGTGTATAGGATAGCTGATTATATTTATCACACCTCCTTTATTCCAATGCGCGAATCTGCTATTTCAGCTGCATTAGGTTTTTGTGCCGGTGTGTATGGACGAAATTATCTGGTATCAAAAGATCGGCACTTGAATTTATATTTATTATTGCTTGCTGACACTGGTGCCGGCAAAGGTGGCCTTATTAGTGGAGTGCAGCGATTGCTTGACGGTATCACAGAAAATGGTGAAAACTATCTCGCGTTTAATAATCGATTACGTCTGAAAGTGCATCTTGCTAGTGGTCCGGCTTTTGTAAAAGACGTTGCCGAGGATGAAGCCGGTGATATGGCTTGGCCTTGTAGAGCGTTTTTCTTTAGCGAATTTTCAGATTGTTTAAAGCGATGGCTTAATACGCCACAAGATAGTATGGGGCAATATGTAAAAGATTTATATGACAATTCAGTTTTTCGTGGGTGGAGCTATTCAGACCGCTTAAAAAATGTGTCGCCAATAAAGAGACCAGCTGTGTCAATCATTGGTGAGATGACACCACACGCATATTTTGAGAATGTGAATTCTCGAACTTTAGATAATGGTATGACACCGCGTTTTCTTCATGTTGTGCATGATGCACCACGTGTTGCCTATATTAATCCGAATCATAATGAACCGCCGGGAAAAGGTTTATGTTCAGATATAATAGATGTGTTTGAAGATCACTTGACATATGTAAAAAATAATAGAGATAAAGTTCCGTTTATTGACCTTGAATACACAAAATTAGCTGATAAATCGATATATGATTTTTATGTAAAGCAAGTTGAAAAAACAAATAGTAAAAATCAAATAATAAAGACTCTTTGGAATAGAGCACATCTAAATGTTCATAAACTAGCAGCACTAGCTTCGCTAGGAGTCAGCGATGAAAGTATAATTACTGTCGACCAAGTTCAATGGGCAATTGAACGAGTGACAGATAGCATTGAGTATATGATTAATACACTTAGCAAAGATACATACTCTACAGGACCAAACGCTGGTAGATGTCTATTAGAAAAATTATTTGTTGAACACGCAAAAGAAAAAAATGGTGTGACGTATGTCCGGAAAAGAGATGTGTCTCGTTATGCTCGAACAAAGATCGCTTTTGAAAATAACTTCACAAAAAAGTTTGATAACATTGCGTTTGACCGAGAAATAGCTGGTTTGTTATCAGAAGGATTTTGTACCAAGTTACGGCCACAAGATTGTCGTGAAATTGGTATTAGAGCAGTAGGCGAAGTATATCGTTTGAGAATAAAGAAAAAATAATAAAAAAGCCTCTCAACCTTAAGTTACAGTTAACAGATTGAGAGGCTACACATTAAAATCACACAAGAGTAGTTAAGTATCTAAAACTCATTAGCGCGTGAGCGAAACACCCACCGATATTTTTTTAGGTATAGGTTTACTATTGACCGCTGTAGCCAGTCAACAGCTAATAAAATACATGGCACCGTACAATCCACGCAATAAGTCAACACAGTTATATTAAACTGTCTACTTATGAGGCGTAATAGTTGTATTACAAATGTCATGTATCTATTCAAGTTCATATTATAGCTTTGTCTAGAACTGCTGATGGGACTCGAACCCATATCCAGAAGCCTACGTCCTGACTCTATCCAATTGAGCTACAGCAATTCCGTGGTCCGAGCACACGAAGCCTAATTTTCTGTCGGCTTGTACAGCGTAATTATCCAGCGCTAGACAATTACGTAGATCTAATTTACTGGGTACCACACAAATCTTGTGTCAATACCATTGGTAAATCGAGCGACGACTAAAGAACCATCTATAACATAAACAGATTTATCATTAGCGGCAAGAATATGCGCGCGACGCATTGCATTTTTAATACCGCTATACTCTTCTTGCTGTATTCTGGTTTTGCCGTCACAAAAATAAGTACAACTCTCTACAATATATTTAGACGGTTGTACTTTTTTTGTAGAAATAGATTTTTGCCACGGAAAGATTTTCATTTTTCTTTGCTTCCTCCAAATTTTTTGAGCATTAGTTGCTCGGGAATTTTGCAAAATAAGTTGACTTCTCCTGTTATTCGTAAGATCTGCTCTCTTGTTTCGGCATCTCTTGTTTTCGCAGTATCGATGATTGCTCGATCAACAGTAATAGTCCAACAAGAGCTCTCGCCAATCTGCTCATTAATTGTAATTTGATCTCCTGCTCTCAATAAAGCGTTTGTCCTCAGAATACCATACTTTTTGCTAGTCTGCGAATCAATAATCATGTACCTCATATAAATCCTCCTTAAAGCAATTATGCTTTTACAATATTAGGATCTGACAAATCAACTTTTGTCATTTTATCCGGTTTATCAATGTCTCGAATATCTTGAACAGTAGTATATTTTGTATTATTTTGTATTTGTTCATAAATTTCTTTTGTTCGATCACTATTTGAGTTATTTTTAGCAAGAAACATAGCAGCTAATAAAGCATCTTGAGATGTTAATCCGCTAAATACTTTAGGCACTATTGGCGTAGAAAGATTTTGCTCTGTGATCGTATTATAAAGAGTAATTAACTCACAAAAAGCGCCAAAGTGGTATGAGGATTCGTAGTATGACTTATTACGTGCAAAAGCTACTATTTTAAGCGCTAATATTCTTTCTATAGTGTCTTTTTGATCGCGCACAAGGATAAGATCTTGTAAATTATTTTTTTCATGATTCTCATCAATTTTTTTTGTTTGAAAAAATGTTGTGTTGTTTTCTGGATCGTCTAGAGCATTAAGTGAAATTGATAATTTATCTGTAATATTAGAAATAATTTTGTCAAGTTGCTCTCTATCACCTTTTTTTGCTGCTTCTGGATCAAGTGCAGCAGCCAAAGCCGCTGTAACATACGCAAGATCATTTAGGTGCACTTGGTGAAATTGCTCTGGCCAAGAAAGTTTTGTCCGATCAGCGGAACTTTTTCCTTCTAAAATATCGCGAGCGTAGATTAGCCCTTGGCAAAGACCGAAATCATACGCAGTGGCGAAAGTACCATTACACAAACGATCAATCAGCTTGTTTAACAATTCTACACTATCATCTTTATATTCCATTACCTATCTCCTTTTTGTTATGAAGCATTAAAATTATTTTAATGATCATCTCCTTTTTATATTCTTTGTTTTTGAGTTTCTTTTGGCCAAGCTTGCTTATTTGTACACACAGGAATTAATATTCCTTGGTGTGCACACTGCGCAAAATAGCTACTTTCAATTTTTTGGTAGTAACTACAATACTTGCTACTGTTGAATGCTCGTAAACATACGAACGTTTGTGGATCACAAGCAGATTTTTTTGGTGGTTTTTGTATATTTAATGATTTTGTCATTTATGATCCTTCATCTATTACTCATTAATTATTATAGATTTGTACAACGTTGTCAATAAAAAACGTAACTAATTGAAATTATTGTACTTTGTCTATTTTTTCGCAAAAAAATAAGATAAGTGTCTGAAATTATTTAATTAATTTTTTCATTTAGAAAAATGTATTTAATTGCCACAAATATTTATTACACAGCTATTGAAAGTGGCCTGTGTAATTTTTTCCATATTTTTATTTTGTTATAATTGTTACTTTTGTAAAGTATTGAAATTATTATGTAACGAAAACAAAAAGTCCCAAAAAATCTGTACTTTTTGACAGTTTGTGCTTGTAATTTATTTCTATAGATAGTTGAAATTATTAGTTTATTTTATAGATAAATAGAGATAAGTACGTGAAAATACACAAGATTGTTAAATTTTTCCGCATTTTTTCTTACAATATATTGATATTGTTCATTTAACTTTTTAAAGTGCTTCTACTAAAAATGCAAAAAATGACAGTTACGGTTTTTTATGACAGTTATATTTTGATTAACTGCTTGAAATTATTAGTAAATTCAGACAACTGTCAACTGTCAACTGTCATGCGGGGGACGAGGAGTCTATTATAAAAATACTGTAATAACTAATGTGACAAAAATTTTGAGTAAGAAAGAACATGACAGTTGACAGTTAAGTAAAAAACATAATAATATCATATATATACTATATATATAACTGTCATTTTTACTGTCGAAACTGTCAAAACTGTCATTTTTCTTGTTTTTTATTATTGTAACTCTATGTAATTATTATGTTTTGTTTATTTTTTCTTAGTTTTTTAGTCTACTTGGCCAAAAAGATGAAAAAATGTATACTGTAGTCCGTAGGAGGTAATGAAATGGTAAACGCTCGAACAAAGGGGCATGGTGCGGAAAGAGAATTTATTCATTATCTAGAAAAAAATGGGATAACAGGCTTAGCTAGAAATTTAGATCAAACACGCGACGGTGGTTCGGATATACTAGGCTTACCTCGATTGTGTATTGAAGTGAAAAGATGTGAAATATTGAATATAGAGAGATGGTGGCAACAAACACTCAATGAAATTAGAGGTAGACAAATACCTGTGTTGGCTTATCGGCAATCAAGAAAACACTGGACAATAGTAACGTTAGGTAATATTATATATAGTAGAGACTTGACAAGAGTAACAATTAATATTGATGATTGGATAAAATGGATTCGTATGAATATAAATATGCTAAGAAAAAAATGAACGATCCATTTGTAAAAATTGATTTACATGACTTCAACAAAAGTGCTAAACGATTAGTTGGGCGTCTGTGGCCAAATGCAATTGTCAACGGTGTATCAAAGTCAGTCGACAATATTATAGAAGCAGATCGAAAACATATAAAGCATGTTTTTGATTTGAAATCAAATTGGGTATCGCAAGGTGTCAAAGGATACCCTTTATCACTAACACAAAAAT
>Ga0307445_10002385_pt1 | contig 10345 bp, 8 predicted proteins | sample SalMarSW160330MG_FD_202147 | JGI IMG/M metagenome (GOLD analysis project Ga0307445, IMG submission 202147) | Salt marsh sediment microbial communities from the Plum Island Ecosystem LTER, Massachusetts, United States - SW1603-30 | ecosystem: Environmental > Aquatic > Marine > Intertidal zone >...
CTAGTTCCCTGAACAGCCTCAGCGTTTCCTCGGCTTCGTCGGGAGAAAGCACGTTCAGCGCGAACCCGGCATGGACGAGCACGTAATCGCCCGGTTTGGCCTCCGGGACGTAGGCCAGGCAGGCTTCCTTTACCACGCCGCCGTAATCGATGCGGCCCATGACCAGCGAGCCGCTTTCATGCGTATCCAGTATTTTTCCGGGAATTCCCAGGCACATTCAAACCTCCTTCGCGGCGGCCACCATGGCCTGACCAAGCGCCAATCCCCCGTCGTTGGCCGGGACGCAGCGATGAGTGTAAACCTCAAACCCGGCTTCCCGCAAGGCGTCTGTGGCAAGCGCCAGAAGCAAGGCGTTCTGCCAGACACCGCCGGAAAGCACGACCCCGCGGATTCCGCGGGTGGAGCGCACCGATTGCGCCGATTTCAGCGCGATCGTGCGCACGGTGTTGTGGAACCGGGCGCCGATGGAGGCGGCGGATTCACCCGCGCGCACATCGCGGATCACCGCCGCCAGCAGGTCCCGGACGCGGATGGATTCCCCGTCGAGGGTGAAGGGATATTCGCCCTCCGCGCCGATTCCGGCGCGCGCGAGTTCCTCGAGTTCGATCGCCCCCTGGGCTTCGTAGTCGATCTTGGTGCAGATTCCCGCGAGCGCGGCGACAGCGTCAAATAATCGGCCCATGCTTGAAACCGGCGGTGCGTTCAGGCCGCGGGCCGCCTGCGTGCGCACCGTCTCCACCTCCCGCGGATCAAGGGTTTTCAGGAACGGCAGATCCTCGACCGCGAGATCGAGCGCGGCGGCGAACCCGACCGCGGTCCGCCACGGGCGGCGGATCGCGGCGTCGCCCCCCGCAAGGGGAAGGTATTCCAGGTGGAGCAGGCGTTCGTAATCCCGGTAAGTCGCGACCAGGATTTCCGCGCCCCAGATCGCGCCGTCCGCGCCGTAGCCGGTGCCGTCGAAGGCGAGTGCGATGACCGGTTCCGCCCCCGTCAGCCCGTTATCGGCCATGCAGGCGGCCGCGTGCGCGTGATGGTGCTGGACCGCAACACGCTTGCGCCCGCCGGCGTGCTCGCATGCCCAGCGCGTGCCAAGGTACCCGGGGTGCATATCGTGGGCGATGATCTCAGGCGTCGTATGGAACAGCCGCCGGTAGCGATCGGCCGATTCTTCGAAGGCGGCCAGCGTTTCCGCGTTTTCCATATCGCCGATGTGCGGGCTGAGGAAGGCGTACCGCCCGCGCGCAAGGCAGAAGGTGTTTTTCAATTCCCCGCCGACGGCCAGGACTGGCGGCGCATCGAAGGGCAATACGACCGGCGCCGGCGCATAGCCGCGCGACCGGCGTAATGGTTGGGCTTGTAGGGGCGATCCATGGATCGCCCTCGATCCTGCGGCAAATATCCGCACGACCGAATCATCGCAGCGTTGAATGATTTCCCGGTCGTGCAACAAAAACGCATCCGCCAGCGGCCCCAGCCGTGCGAGCGCCTCGTCGTTGCCGATCGCGATCGGTTCCTCGCTCACGTTTCCGCTGGTCATCACCAGCGCCGCGGGCGCGCTCTCCGCGTCCAGGACCGGGTCGCCCCGGTGCATGAGCAGCCGGTGCAGGGGAGTGTAGGGCAGCATCATCCCCAGCGTCCCGTTCCCGGGCGCGACCGCGTCCACAATCGGGCCGTCCGTCTTGCGGCGCAGGATCACGATCGGTTTTTCACGGCCGGCAAGAAGATCGCGTTCGGCGTCACCGATCGCGCAATACCGCTCCGCTTCGGCAAGATCACGGACCATCACGGCGAAGGGTTTGGCGTTGCGGTGTTTGCGCCGCCGCAGTTCGCGCACCGCATCGGCGTTCGCCGCATCGCAGGCCAGGTGGAACCCGCCCATCCCGCGGATCGCGACGATCCGCCCCTCGCGCAACAGGCGGCGCGCGGCCAACAATGTTTCGCGCGTGGAATGATCTTGTGGGGGCGAGGCATGCCTCGCCCTTGCAATGGCCCGTGAATCCTGTTCCGCCATCCGCACCCGCGGCCCGCATTCCGGGCAGGCCACCGGCTGGGCGTGATACCGGCGGTCGTCCGGGTTTTCATATTCCGCCCGGCAGCGCGGGCACATTTCGAACGAGGCCATGCTGGTGCGGGAACGGTCGTAGGGAATGTCGCGGATGATGGTCAGGCGCGGGCCGCAATTGGTGCAGTTGATGAACGGGTACAGGTAGCGACGGTCCCGCGGATCGAACAGTTCGCGTTCGCAATCGGCGCACAGCGCGATGTCGGGCGTGATCGGCTGGAACCCGCCCGGTTCGGGGACCGAAGCGCGGATCTCGAAGGCGGAATATCCGGCCGCCGGGATGGATTCCCATTCCAGTGAATCGATCTGCGCCAGCGGCGGCGCCTCGGCGCGCAGCGCGGCGGTGAAGGTTTCGAGCGCCTCAGCCTCGCCTTCGGCGACGATCTCGACCGACCCGGAGGTGTTGCACACCCAGCCGCGCACCCGCTGGCGCGCGGCCAGGTTATGGACGAACGGCCGGAAGCCGACGCCCTGGACGGTCCCGCTAATCCGGATTTTTCTGGCGTCCATGCTGCACCTGCGCGACGATCCAATCCGCGAACGCGGGGAGTCCCTCGCCGGTCCGGCACGAAAGCGGGAACGAGGCCAATCCCGGGTTGAGCGCTTCCACGCCGCGGCGGAAGTACTCCATATTAAAAGGAACATAGGGGAGCAGATCGATCTTGTTGATCACCAGGGCCTGCACGCCGCGGTACATGCCGGGATATTTGTAGGGTTTGTCGTCGCCCTCGGGGATCGAGGCGGTAAGCAGACTGATGTGCGTGCCGAGTTTGAACGCGGCCGGGCAGACGAGATTTCCGACGTTCTCGACGATCAACAGGTCGATCCGCTCGAGAGGGAGGGAATCCAGTGCGCCGCGGATCATCACCGCATCCAGGTGGCACTCGCCGCCGGTGTTGATCTGCACCGCGGGAATTCCGGCCGCGGCGGCCTTGTCGGCGTCGATCGACGAGGCCAGATCGCCATCGATCACACCCAGCCGCAGGCGGCCTTTCAGTGCCTCGAGCGCGGCTAGGATCAGGCTGGTCTTCCCGGCGCCGGGGGAGGCCATCAGGTTCACGGCGAACACGCCGGCTGAGTCCAGCCGCGCCCGGTTCTCCGCGGCGACCTTGTCGTTGGCGGAAAGGATGTTTTCAACGATCGGAATGGTTTGGGGCATGATGTTTTCCTACTCTGTCCTAACCTCCTCACCCTGCCTTCGCCCGGAAAATAAAACCGGGCTCAGGCGCCCCTCTCCCCCTTCCCCGTAGGGGGAAGGGGGAGAGGGGCCGGAGGAGCGGGGGTTAGGATGGCTCCACCTCAATGCTCTCCACGGTCATTTCCTCGCCGGCGCTGATACGGAAGCGATCCGAACGGCATTGGGGGCAGGTGAAGGAATCCTTCGCCAGCGCGAATTCGGCCGCGCAATCCAGGCATACCGCGCGCGCCGGGATTCGTTCGAACCGCAGTTCGGCTTTCTCGGCGATCGTATCCGCGGCGATCAGCTCCCAATAGAAGCGGATGGAATCGTCGACCAGGCTCGAAAGCTGGCCGAGCTTGATCGTGATCGCGCTCACCCGGGCCGCCTTGGCGCGCGCGGCGTGGTCGAGCGTGATCCGCAGGATGCTTTCGGTAACCGCCATCTCATGCATAGGAAATCGGACAAATTATATCAGATAATATATTTTACAGGAGGCTTTATTGATTTTAAGCTGTAGCAGGGTGATGAAAAAGCCGGTCGAGTAGCCCGCGATTTCTGCGGGCGTATCGAGACCTCGCATTTATTTGGTGGTCTCGATACGCAAAAAACGCCACTCGATCACCTCTTTTCCATTTTTCAGCAGCCTGTTGGGAAGGAGAGAGCCAAGGGGCGACATGCTTTTCATTTTGGTGGTTATTCTGGTGTTCGGGATGATGGGGTGCGGTTTTTCAAACGTGACGGGAGGCCCGATCTCCACCCCGGCCTCGCGACCCACCAATATACCGGCGTCGATGCCGACTGCGACAGCGGTGCCGCCCACCGAAACTCCCAAGCCCTTTATGATTCAATAGCCGTGATACCATACTGGATTGACAGATCAGCCGGTTCATCAAGGAGATGAGCATGCCGGATGCCCCCCAGTTTTCCGTGGAAGATACAAGTTCCGCCAAGCTGCAAGCCAGCCCCAAGGGGATCGGGAATTTTCTCCAGGCCCGGATCGGGCTTTCGATCCACTGGGGGCTCTACTCGCTCAGCAATCACGGCGACGAATGGATCTACTTCCGGGACCGGATTCCATTCGACACGTACAAGGAGCGGATGCGCCGCTTCAACCCGGGCCGCTTCTGCCCCGAGGAGTGGGCGGATCTGATGGTCGAGGCGGGGCTGAAGTTCCTGTTGATAACGTCCAAGCATCACGATGGATTTTGCCTCTGGGATGCGCAGTCCACGGATTTCAAGGTGACCAACTCCGCCTTTGGGCGCGACGTGCTCGCCGAGCTGGCGCCGGTCCTGCGCGAGCGGTCCATTGATCTGCATTTTTATTATTCGCTGGTGGATTGGACTCACCCGGCCTTTCGTTCGGATTGGCCGCGGTACGTCGAGTATTATCACAACCAGCTTTGTGAGCTGTGCACGCAGTTCGGTCCGGTCGGCGGCGTGATCTTCGACGGGTATTGGCCGCGCAACCCCTTGGATGCCGACGGCATGCGCGACTATTTCGCTCCGCGCGGACCGTGGAACCTGGCGGGCGCCTACGATCTCATCCACCGGTTGCAACCGGATGCCGTGGTGGCGAACAACACCCACGTGCCGCCTCTGCCGGGGGAGGACTACCAGGTCTGGGAGCTGGATCTACCGGGGGAGAACACGATCGGTTTCAACTGCACCGAGATCGGCGATAAACCCCGGGCGTGCTGGTGGAACTTGAACGCCGGCTGGTCCTATCAACCGTGGAACCACCGGGTGAAAAGCGCGGACGAAATCCTTAACACGTATCGCGCCGCGCAGGCCCAAGATGCCGTTTTCCTCCTGAACGTCGGCCCCCGTCCGTTCGGAGACATCCATCCCGAGGAACAAGCCGTCCTCCGGCAACTGGGACGGCGTGGATGAAGAAAGGCGCCGCCGCATCTTCCGCGGAATCTCCTCCCGTGGCTTTATGTACCCCCGCCACTTGTGGATCCAATATTCCTCCTGGATCGCCGCGCGGGATCCCGGGATCCAAGGATCATTCCCCGAAGGAATGATTCCCATTGCCCCCTTTTCGGAATTGTCTTCAACCGAGCACAACCCCCCGATACAATCCTGAAACAGTTTTTTCTTATGGTGAGAACAGTGGAAACGGGCTGCGAGATGACGATTCGAACAGGGAGGCTTATCCGTGCGATATTCTCTATCTTCTTTCTATTATCGTCTTCAGATTGACATCCGCCCCGTGTCGTGCTATAAACAAATCGTGACCGAAACGGTCACGATTTATGGTTCATGGGATCTGCGGGAAATCCGGAAAAATGACCTTTGAGAGGCTGGAAAAGGAAAAACAAAACAAAATCCTTAACGCAGCCTGCGAAGTATTTGGCCGGCACGGTTATAAAAAGGCCTCCATGAAGGATATTGCCGGGGCGGCCGGGGTTTCCAAGAGCGTGTTGTTCAAATACTTCACCAATAAGCAAAATCTTTACGTGACGGTCTTCAGGCTGGCGTCGGAATGCATTAAGGCGGCGGATAATTCGGCGCGCGCCGAGGCCCCCGCCGACATGTTTTTATTGATGAGGCGCAGTGCGAAAATCCGGCTCTCCTTGTTTAAGGAATATCCATGGATGTACAAGTTTTCGTACACAGCGGCTTTTGACGGCGATCCGTTTGTCAGGAAGTTGGTGAAAAATGAGCTTGCCGCTTACCGACGGGCGGTAACGAAGAATGGCCAAGCGCAGGGTCAAGGCGGAACGGATGATTTTAAGGGATTGAGAGCGGATATCTCCCCGTCCGTCGCCAGGCAGATCATCTTCTGGATCTCGCAAGGCTACCTGGAGGATAGGCTGTACCGTGAGGATATCGACCCGGATGGGCTTGAACGGGGCTTCGAGGAGTGGATCGACGTCTTGGAAACCCTGCTGAAGGATAACAAAAAGGCATCGCCGGAAAAGAGAAGAAAGTCGGGTGAAAAATGACTGAAACGATTGCAGCGCAAGGAAGGGCCGGCGGGGTGGAGAACGTTCCCGGTCTGAAGCATCACACTTTCCAGGTATGCGGCGGACCGATGTCGGTCTACGAAGCGGGCGATCCGTCCGGGCCGGCCGTGGTGATGCTGCACGGGGCGATGTACGACGAGGCGAGGTTCATCTGGGATCAGATGTTTCCATTCCTGAGCGGCGAGTATCACTTGTTCGCCGTGGATACGCCGCGCCACGGCAAATCGCGGCCATGGCAGGGGTATCTGGACCGCGCCCGGCTGATGGATATCCTGGATGCCGCCTTCCAGCGGTTGGGGCTTGCGCGCTTCAGCCTGGTCGGGCTTTCCATGGGGGGCGGCCTCAGCATCGACTATGCGGCGCTTCATCCGAAAAAGGTTCGATCGGCGGCCCTCTTCGAGCCGGGTGGGCTGGGCGACAAGGTGGACATGCAGCTCATCACCTGGATGTACATCAAGGTCCCGGGGATGCTCAGGCTGCTTAGCCGCCTGTATGTCAAAAAGGACGATAAGGCGATGCGGAAAATATTGGAGTCGATCTACGTGGGCGGCTCAAAGCCGACCGATCCGGACCGGTTGGTTGCGATTCTCAAAGACGAAGTACAGGGGAAATACCAGCATGGCGAAAATGACATGGACGATTGGCAGTTGAGCGGAATCGGACCGTTTAAAGTAAGGTGGACCCTTCTGGACCGGATCCCGTTGATCCGGTGCCCAACCCTGTGGCTTCGGGGCGCGGACAGCGTCCTGGTGAAACAGCATGAAATGGAGAGGGTGGTGCGGTTGGCCCGCGACAACGGCGCGTCTGCCGAGTTCACCGTGATCCCGCATGCAGGGCACATCCTTCCCCTCGAACGGCCCGAGCAGGCAAATGGAGCGGTCAAGGCGTTTCTGGATAGAACCACCGGGAAAGATGTGTGATCGAGATGAAATCCGAAATGCCCCCCGAAGAAACTTGTTCGGGGGGTGCTTGTTTATCGGTGTTTTAACAAGCATTGGATTGCCTCGCTGGAGAATCCCGCCCAAGCGTCATCTCAATTGACCGCGGCCGGCAAATCATCTACTTATTCTTGCGGGATATCCACTCAACCCGGCAAGAATTTTTGTACACCAAACTGCCGGGAAGAGCCGGCAACACTGAGATCCCATGATCTCCAATGGTATCCGGCCGGGACTTTAGCAAATTCGAGGGTTTTGGTGTTGTGGGATTTTTCGGTGACTTCCGTGTGCTTTTTTCCCTGCCTGAGCAGATACCATGCGGGCCAAGAATGATATCAAGAAGCCCCTCTGCTGGCGGCTTTCACCATAAAACATTATTATTCTACAATTCCCTGTGGAATAGCGGCAGTGCTCATCGAAAGGGTTTTCTAAATCATGGAAGAAATATCGCCCGCCCAAGTCGCGATCTTCGACCCCTTTTGGACCCCGCGCCTGTCGACCAACGCCAAGGTTTCCATCTTTCATCAATGGCGGCAGCTGGAAGCCAGCCGTTGCATCGATAATTTCCGGATCGCCGCGGGGCTGAAGAAGGGCATTCACGAAGGATGGTTTTTCGCCGATTCGGACGCCTACAAATGGCTGGATGCGGCCGCGCGCATCTATGCCGTCGGACCTTCAGAGGACCTGAAGGCAAGCATGGATGCGCTGATCGCTCTCCTGGCGCGCGCGCAGATGGAAGATGGCTACCTGTACACGTACAATCAGATCCATTTCCCCGGCCAACGCTGGGGGAACCTGATGATCGAGCACGAACTGTATTGCCACGGCCATCTCATCGAGGCGGCCGTCTCCCACTTTCAAGCCACCGGCGATCCGGCCGCCCTGACGATCGCGCGCAAAGCCGCCGATTTGCTGGTGCGGGTTTTCCAGACGGCCGCCGCGGATAAAACCTCCGGTCACGAAGAGATCGAAATCGCCCTGCTGCGCCTTTACCTTGTCACCCAACATCAACCGTATCTGGAATTGGCGAAACAATTCCTGGAACGGCGCGGCAAGGTGCATCCGTTTGCCCCGCTGATTTTCCAACAGAATTCCCGGGCCGAGAAGCGCGGTGAATTAATCCGAGAACAACGCCGGGTTTTTCTGGCCGGGAACCCGGATCCGGGCTCCTTCCAACTGCCGCCGGGGAATTATGCCAAAAAGCCGTTTTCCGCCAAGATGCGTTGGTTTATCAATGTGTTGAACGGAAAATATTTTCAGCAGCATGCCCCCATCCGCTCCCAGACCGTCCCCGTGGGACATGCCGTCCGCTTTGGCTACCTCGAGACGGCCGTCGCCATGCTTCACCGGATCGACCCAGACCCGTCCCTGCTGCCGGCGATGGAAAGGGCCTGGGAGCATATGGTGGTTCATCGGATGTACGTCACCGGAGGGATCGGCTCATTGCCGGAGGTGGAAGGCTTCGGCCGGGATGAGGAACTCGATCCCGAGATCGCCTACGCCGAAACCTGCGCCGCGCTGGCCGGCCTCTTCTGGAATTGGGAGATGGTGCTGATTCATGGGGAGGCCAAATACAGCGACCTGTTCGAGTGGCAGCTGTACAACGCCGCGGCGGTCGGCATGGGCCTGGGTGGCGACAGCTATCTCTATAACAATCCGCTGCTCTGCCGGAGAGGGATCACACGGCGTCCGTGGTTCCTGGTTCCCTGTTGCCCCTCAAACCTTTCGCGTACCTGGGCCTCCTTGGGGAAATATCTCTATTCGCAAGACCAGGACGGGCTCTGGATCCATCAGTACATCGGCAACGAAATGAACATGGGGGACGGAAAAGGGAAAACCATTAAACTGGAATCGAGCCTGCCATGGGAGGGAAAGATTAGGATTACTCTCCAACCGGAACAACCGGCTGATTTCACGTTGCACCTTCGAATTCCCTCCTGGGCGGGAAACACCTCCCTGAAGGTCAATGGATCCGCAGTGGCTGTTCCCGAAAAAACGGCCGTCCCTTTACCGCCTCCGGCTTCCGGATATGATCCGCGCCTTTCGCGTTACGTATCCCTTCAACGCTGCTGGTCTCCGGAGGATACCGTGGATCTCGAATTCGAAATGCCCATTATCCTGCGAAGAGCCTCCCCGCATGTGCGCGGCCATAAAAACAAAGCCGCGCTCTCGCGCGGGCCGCTGGTCTACTGCCTGGAAAGCACGGATAACCCCGGTGTGGATATTTTTGCGGCAAGGATTGATCCGGAAACGATCCGCGTGGAGCAGGACCAGAACCTCCTGGGGGGTGTACATGTCCTCCGTGGAAAAACGAGAGACGGAAGAGATTTCACGGCCATTCCCTATTTCCTATGGGCCAACCGGGGTGAATCACAAATGACGGTGTGGGTAAACACCTGAAAACGCTGTGGATTGTGATATCAGGTTCTGTTTTTCGACCGCGGGCCCTTCCCGGATGACGTTTAGCGAAGAGGGGCGCCAGATACCGGGTAATTATGCTTTTATAGATATATGGATTTCATTCGTCATCACGATGAGATGCTAATATAATGCACCTGATACGCTCGCAGAGTGCACTTCGGAATGACCGGGAGCGCGGCGGTCTATGCAAAAGAAAAACTGGCAGGAATACCTCATCCTTTTAGCGGGCGTTGCCGCCTCCGCCGTGATGGTGCTGGCGTTTCCCAATCTGTATCACCTCTGGGATGTCCCGGAGTTCCTCAGGTGGTCGAAGGTCTGGAGCGAAGGCTGGACCGCGATTTATGCCGACTGCGCCAGCTGCAATTACCCGATTGTGGGAATGTTCAGCACGGCCGGTCTGATCAGCTTCCTGGGATTGGCGGACACGCCCGACCCCGCTTTGAGCTTCCGCCTGATCCTCTCCGCCGTCGATGGAGTGAACGTACTGCTGATCTATGGACTGTTGAAGGAACTCGCCGTCAAGGAACCCGCGGTGAAAGCCGGGATCATCGGCCTGTTGGTCTCTTCCTGGGCCGGAGGGGCGCTGTGGGGGCAGATTGATACCGTCAGCCAGTTCTTCCTCCTGCTGACTCTTCTTTGGATGGTGAAATACCATCTGTCGATGAGGATTAATTTCCTCCTGTTCCTGGGTATCGCCAGCGTGTCCATGGCTTTCATGGTATTGACAAAGCAATTGATCGTCTTCAGTTTCTTTTCCCTGGAGTTGCTGCTCCTG
>Ga0307445_10002386_pt1 | contig 10341 bp, 12 predicted proteins | sample SalMarSW160330MG_FD_202147 | JGI IMG/M metagenome (GOLD analysis project Ga0307445, IMG submission 202147) | Salt marsh sediment microbial communities from the Plum Island Ecosystem LTER, Massachusetts, United States - SW1603-30 | ecosystem: Environmental > Aquatic > Marine > Intertidal zone >...
GCCTGCCGTATTTTTGTATCCGCGGCGGCAATACTTCATCGATGATTTCGCTGCAAAAACTGCACATCGGCGAGTGGAACAGGACGGCATGCACGACCGGCACCCCGGTCCGGGCGCGGGCGATCCGGGAAGGAAGCGCACAATGCGTTCCGACGAAAAGGATCATCAGAAAAAAAAGATACCGGCGCATACCGGAAGACTCCGGAACCGAAATCATCACGCACTTGAACACCCCCTTTTTTCCCGGCCCGGACCGAACCGCATCCTTCCCGGCCTGACGGAATCCGCGGACTCTTTTTCGAATCGGGTGACGCAGGCGGAAGCACCCGGGAATCACACAATCGAATGTCACGGTTCTTTCCGCTCCGGGCTCGTGACAGCCGGTTCCGGGGAGGGTTTCCCCTTCGGACGGGTCCGGGTACGGTGGGCAATGACTTTCACGGCAATCACCAGCATGGCCAACGGCCAAAGGTGCCACGCCAGCGGCATGCCGCAATCCGGGCAGGGCACGGCGCCGGCGCCCAGGAGCGCGGCGACGAACGCCCAGCTTGTAAGCGGACTGCGCTTTGGGTTCTGGATCGGCTGATCGGACGGGTCGTTTGTCATGTTCCTTTATTTTCTCCCGGTGTGGACGTCATCCCGTTCAAGCCCGGCCCGCGGCAAGGCCCGTCACGCGCTCCCGTCCGCCGCCGGTCATTCCCCCAGGCGGATGATGCTTCCCGCCCCGGTGCGCAGGAAATCCTCGCCGTATTCATCGGCGAACATCGCGATGGCGCGATCGCCCGTGCAGTGCGACGGCGCGGCTTTCTGCACGCCCAGGCGCCGGAAGTCGCCGAGAATAGCGGCAATCTGCGCGTCGCTCATATCGCGCAGGTGAAAGCCGCCCAACACAAGATACACGGGATCCCCGGTCAGTGCGACGGCTTTCTCCACGATCCGCACGATCCCCGGGTGGGCGCAGCCGGTGATCACGACCAATCCTTTTCCCGTCCGGATGACCAGGGATTGCTCGGGGATGCTCCCGCCGACGTTGCCGGTGGTTAGGATATTTTCAGCAACTTGCATTCCGGGTTCGGCTTCGACCACCTCCGTGCGCTGCTTCACGGATTGGAGGAACGACGCGCCGAACTCGGAAAGCAGAAACACCGGCGGCCTCGATGCGGCATCCAGGAACGCATTCAATCCGCCGGTGTGGTCGCTGTGGGCGTGCGAAATCATAACATGCCGCACACGGGCGGGATCGAGTTCCAATATTTTTATATTCTGCATCAGGATCTGCCCGTTGCCGCCGGTATCGAACAACAGAATCTCGCCGCGATATTCAACCAGCGCGGCAAATCCCCAGTCGGTTTGCAGGCGCGGGTCAGAAGGGATGTTGTTATAGAGAATTGTGATCACAAGCGGATTATCAGCGGTGGGCGTCATGGGTATCTCCTCCGGGAAGGGTGAAGGTGACGGCGTATCCGTATGCCGGGGGGAAGGCATCGGATTCGGCGATGCGGAAGCGGTTTCCGTCTGCGGGAGAAACGGACTCGGCGATGCGGTTTCCGCGGCGGCATCGGGAACGGGTGAGGCGGCCGGGAAACCGGACGCCGCGCATCCGCACAGCAGCCCGCAAAGGAGAGCGGCCGGAACCGACCGCATCCGATCGCAGAGTCTTTTCTTCGGGCGCCGCCACCGGAAAGGGATCCATCTTTTTTCCGCCGGAGCATGTTCCGGAATGGATGGTCCGCGTTTGCGGAAGGTGCGGGAAAGCATGCAGCCGATTCTACAATGATCGGGAGGGAAGAGGATCCAGCCTATCCTATTAAGCCGTCGGCGCATTTTTCCCTTATGAGCTCCCGGAGGGAGGTTCCTCTTTTTCCGGCGTGCGCTGGTCTCGAAACAGCCGCAGCGCGCCGAGTATGAAATTCAGCTGCGGAACCCGTCGCATATAGCTGCGGTACTCCTCGCCGAATTTCCCGACCCCTTCCCGGTCGGCGGATTGGATATCGAAGTACAGGAGGATCGAGGCGATCAGCCCCAGCAGGATCACCACTCCCTGCTGCGCCAACAGCATCATGGAAACGCAGAACAGGATCCCCGCGAGGTATTGGGGGTGCCGAACGACGGCATACAGGCTGGTATCCACCAGACGCGTCGTCGCAACGTAGCTTTTCCCCTTGGGGACGCCGCCCCGCCGGCCGAGGATGAAGATGGGCGCGATACCGAAGATCGCCGACAGCAACCAAATGCCCCAGCCGATGATCTGAAGCGGTAGCCAACCGGGAAGCTTGTAGACGAAGAAGGCGAGGATGTACTGGGCGATGATGATCGGCCATGTGATGTGAATCAGACCGAACCGTATCGCTTTTTTCATGGTTTCCTCCCTGCGTCACCAGGCCGCGCGCAAACGCGAAAACCGTCGCTCGGGAGGCGGCCGGTAAAAGCCGGCGTGCATGGAATCCGTCCTTCGGTGCGGAATGGGCGGCCTCCGCCAAGGACGGTCCGATGGTTGGCGCCCAACGCTCCCGCTCCTCCGGCGGGGGCACAGCGCTGTCCCCGACGCCGCCTTCGGCCGGCATCTTTCCCGCGGTCCGCCCGTTTCAACGCCACCGTTTCCATGAATCGTCGACCGCCCTTGTGCAGCCGGTGTGGGCGGTACATAACAACTGAATGCCCTGCAGCGCCGCCAGCTTGCGGATGGATTTCTTTTGGGCTTCCCGGTCCATGGTCAAGAGTTCATAAAACGTATCCACCCGCCCGTTCTGCAAGCGGAGGGTATCGCCCGTAAAGAGCACCTTTTCATCCATCAGGAAAGACATGGATCCGGGCGTGTGGCCGGGTGTGGCAACGGCACGGACGCGGATCTTCCCTACGGTCACAAGATCGCCGTCCTGCAATAGTATATAAGGCCGCGAAATTCGTGGGTTGCGGTAAAGCCCTGGGAACCGGGCGGTGCGGCCGTCGATCATCTGCTCCTCCGCCTGTGAGAGGAATATCTGCGCGCGGGAAAACAGCGAAAGCCCGCCGGCATGATCGAAATCCGTATGGGTCAGGAACAGATGGGTCACGGAAGCGGGATCCACCCCGAGCTGTCTCAGCTCCTTGGCTATTCCCTTGGCGGAATATCCGGCATCGATCGCAACCGCATGCCGGCCGTCGGTGTAGAGGAACATGTTGGCGTCCCCATCCCGAACGGCCAATACGTTCTCCTCGAGCCGGACGGTCGGCAGCGGATAGAAAAAGCATCCGACCGCCTTCCACACCTGGGGGAACAACACCGGGACGGATTTTTCGTAATCCCGGTAGGCTGCTCCGAACTTCCGGCGAAGGTGGTCTTCTTCTTTGCGGAGAAGCAGCCTGCAGAAAAGATATGCGGCCAGAGGGATCGCAAGCAGCAACCAGGAGCGGAAAAATAAAAGGACGCCGGGCAACACAAAGCATACCGCCGTTCCATAAATGGGATGCCGGCAGAGGGCATACACCCCTTGCGTGGCGAGGAGATCCTCGTCGTAGGCGGAATCCACGGTGCGGGAGGCCCAGATCCAGATCGGAATGCCGATGGCGATAAGCGCCGATCCCAAGACCGCAAAGACCGCATCGGGTACGCCCTGGATGAGGAAGCGCGGATACCCGATCCATTGCGCGATCGCGACCGGAAGGGAATACAGGGCGGCAAGCAGGATCAGCCGGGGGCCGATTCCCCAGATGGTCATTGCTTTGGGCGTTGACGTTTCCTTATTCATGAGTTATTGCCGTCGATGCTTTTCCCGGCGGAACGATCCGGGCTCGCGCCGATTGTCCCCGTCCTGCGGCATCCGGTGATGATGCCGCAGCCTATCCCGCATCCGCCTCACCGGAAAAAAGACCGTCCTTCAAAAGCGAACGCGTCCCGGGCCTTGGCGACGCAGCAGGGGAGAAGCGGCGGCAATTCATCGCCGGGCCCGAAATACTGCGCGTCCACGATCTCGTCCATGTCCGGCCGGAGTTCGCCATCCGTGATCCGGCATTCCAAAAAGATCACGATCGGCTGCACCCGGTCTCCATTGGGATACGCAAAAATGTAGGCCGGGTCGGTATACACGCCGATCAACCCCTCCGGCTCGACGTGCAACCCGGTTTCTTCAAGCACCTCGCGCACGACCGCCCGGCCGGCTGACTCGCCCGGCTCGATCGCACCGCCGGGGAAACTCCACAAGTTTTCTCCATCGCTGCGCCGCAGTAGGAGGATGCGGCCCTGCGGGTCACGGATGCAGGCGGCCGCGGCGGGGCTCATCAGCAGGTCGCGCCCGATACACTGCCGCAAGCGGCGGGTGTGATCAGACATCGGCATGATCGTCCTCCGTGGGCAAACCGCGGGGGGCGTCCGGATTTTGTCCGGCACGCATCCGGTAATTCGCGGATTGACGAGGCGGCAAGCTTTTTCGGTTCATGGCGTTTCCAACCGGCCTTCCTTTAAGAATTTCGCCTCTGCCCAAGCCAGCATCGTGTTGTCCTTTGATAACTCCGCCCTCATGTGGTACAGCGGAGGCTTGGCGGACACGATCCATGCGCGCACGTCCAGTTCTCCGTTGCAAGGCACGAGTTTAATAAAGCGGACGTGCAGATCGCCGGTCACGGCCCGCACCCCGGCGTGGAACAGACAATGGGTCATAGCCGCATCCAGCACTCCTGCGACGGCACCGCCATGCATCACGCCGGCGTATCCCTGGAACCCCGTATGGGGTTTGAAATGCGCCCGCACGCCGTTTTCAGAGTCGGCATGGAAATCCAGCTTCAGAGAAAAAAGATTTTTTTCCCCGCAGAACAGGCATCCCGTATGGTCAAACGCCGATTTCGAGGCGCTGGAGTGATCAGTGATCGCAGACATTTTCCCCCGGTTGCAGCGTCCCGGCGAGGTAATCGGAGACCAGCTTCTCCGGCGTCTCGGCCGGGGCGCCCACGATGACCTGAATACCATGCTGCTGGAAAAGGTTCTGGGCGCGCTGCCCCATGCCGCCGGCGATGATCGTCTTGACCCCGTGCTCCGCCAGCCACGGCGGCAGCAGGCCCGGCTCATGCGCGGGAGCGTCGATGTCTTCACGCTTGAGGATCTTCTTTTCCGAGCAGTCCGCATCGATCAGGGCAAAGGATGCGCAGTGGCCAAAATGCGTGGTAAGTTTTCCGTCTGCCAAAGGTATTGCGATTCGCATTGGGATACTCTCCTTGGAAGGAATGGTTTTCGATTCGTGCTTGAGCCCGTTTGCATCCGCTAATTTCCTGATCGGCCGGATGATCTCCCGCATGATCTTCGCCGCCGGCGAACCGGCGTACTGGCGGATGAATACGCGGCCGTTGTCGCAAGTTTCGGCGATCTTCGGATCCATGGGGATGGCGCCCAGAAAGGGGACGGACATATCCACCGCGATGCGCCGGCCGCCGCCGGAAGGCAGGATCTGGGTGATCTCACCGCACTTCGGGCAGGCGAACCCGCTCATGTTCTCCACCACGCCGAGCACCGGGACGCGGAGCTGTCGGCAAAAGGTGATGGATTTGCGCACATCCACCGCGGCGACTTTCTGCGGGGTGGTGACGATCACCGCGCCGTCCAATGGGCAGACCAACTGGCAGACCGAGAGAGGCTCATCCCCGGTTCCCGGCGGCGAATCGATGATCAGGTAGTCCAGATCGCCCCACGCCACGTCCTGAAGGAATTGTTTGATCGCGCCCATTTTCGCCGGCCCGCGCCAGATGACCGCGGCGTCGGGATTGTCCAACAGGAATCCGATCGACATGACCTTCAAGCCGTCCACCTCGGCGGGCAGCATGCCTTCCGCGCCGCCGCGGATCGTTTCCTTCTCCAATCCCAGCAGGGTGGGAACGCTGGGGCCGTGCAAATCCACATCCAATAACCCGACGCGTTTTCCAGACCGGGCCAGCTCGACGGCGATGTTGACGGCTATCGTGCTTTTCCCGACGCCTCCCTTGCCCGAGAGCACGATGACTTTTCGCCGGATGCGGGAGAGCCGGGCGTGAAGCGCCCGCCGTTCTATAAAATCCTTTTCGCTCTCTCCCTCCAGCCGCATGGCGGCGATGGGCTGCGAGCCGCCGCTGGACTCGCCTGAGGATTCATTTTCCCGAGGCGCTGTTTCGTGGGGTTGATCCCGCCGGGAAAGATAATCCGCGCATGCCGCTTGAAGCGTATTGGCCGCCAGAAGGGCGCAATGCTCGGATTCCCGGGGGAGACCGCCAAGCGCCGCAAGAATATCGGGTTGCTGAATGGCCGCGGCATCTCCCACGCGCTTGCCCCCGGCCAAGCTCGCCGTCATGCTTCCGCATGCCAGAGAAGCTCCGCATCCGTCGGTGATAAACGATATGTCGCTAATTTTTTCATCCCGGACGTTCAGCCAGTATTCCATCGTATCGCCGCACGGGCCGGTGATGCGCGCATGTCCGTGGAATTCCTTCAGCCTTCCCTGATGGCGTGGGTTCTGCGAATGGTCCTGCGCTTTTGGGGAAAACCCTTCCGGATCCTTGCATCCCATGTCTTGATTAATCCTCCTGGAGGTCAAGTTCTTTCCAAATACGCCGGATATCCTCGGCGCAGGGCGACGGCGTTTCCACCACCGCCTTTTCCTGCATTTGGGCGGATGTTACCGATTGGTCGTAGCGGATGCGGCCCGTGACACGCGCGCCCGCTTCCGCGGCTTTCTTTTCGATCCGTTCCGTCATTGCGCCGTTCAAATCCCATTTATTCACGCACACCGCGGCTGGAATTTTAAAGTGCCGCGCCAGGGCCAGGACCCGTTCCAGATCGTGTTCCCCCGAGACGGTCGGTTCCGTCACGATCAACACCTTTGTGGCGCCGGTCACCGAGGCGATTACCGGGCAGCCGATCCCCGGCGGTCCGTCGACCAGGATCAACGATCGATTTTCCTCCCCGGCGATGCGGCGGGCTTCCCGGCGCACGGTGGAGACCAGCTTGCCGGAATTCTCCGCCGCGATATTCAACCGGGCGTGCACCATCGGACCGGCGCGCGTATCCGAAACCATCCACTCCCCGCACAGCCGCTCCGGGAAATCGATCGCTTGCGGCGGGCAGAACCGGACGCACACACCGCATCCTTCGCAGGAGGCCGGGTCGATGGTGTACACGGCCTTCCCGTCGGGACCGTTCTTTCTTTTCACCGCATCGAACCGGCACAGAGACAGGCACTCTCCGCAGCCAAGGCAGTCCTGCTCCCGGATGACCGCTTCGTTGCCGGACAGGAAATCCCGGCGCTCGCGAACCTGCGGCGAGAGGATCAGATGCAGGTCCGCGGCGTCCACGTCGCAATCGGCGATGACGGAGCGTCCGGACAGGACGGCCAGCGACGCCGCCAGGCTGGTCTTGCCGGTTCCGCCCTTGCCGCTGATGACCACCAGTTCCTTCATGATTCTCTTTTCTCTTGGCTGTCCATGGTTGTTCCGGCTCAGTGCCCGTTCCCCAAATGGAAAGCGACGATCGTCGCGATCCCGAGTGCGATCAACGGCAGTTCCCACAGGAGGCTGCGCAGCCCGCTGTCGGACCGGCGCCCCGGGATAAGGTCCGCCAGGGCGATATAGATGAAGCTCGCTGCGGATACGGAGAGCAGATACGGCGCCAAGGATTGCGCGACGGGCAGCAGGTAGTATGTCAACACGGCCCCCACCAGCGCCGTCAGACTGGAAAGGAGATTGAACAGCAGCGCGCGGGACCTGGAAAAACCGCTCTCCAGCAGGATCGCGAAATCGCCGACTTCCTGGGGCACTTCGTGGGCGATGACGGCGACGGAGGTCGCAATGCCGAGGGGAACAGAAGAGGCAAACGCGACGGCAATCGCCACCCCGTCGACGAAATTGTGCAGGGAATCACCGATCAGAATAAGTGTCCCGGCCTGGGTGTGGATTTCGCACGGTTGGTTGTGGCAATGCCGCCACAACGCCAGCTTCTCGATCAGGTAGAAGAGCAGGATTCCGGCCAGCACGGCGGGGAGGACCGCATCGGCATCGGCTTGCTCCAGCGCATGCGGGATCATCCCGAAAAACGCCGCCCCCAACAGTGTGCCGATGGCGTAAGGGATTAACACAGCCGTAACCCGCGAGAGGTTTTTCCCTTTGAAGAGGAGTACCAATGCGGCGAGACCAATCGAGCAGACCGATCCGAGCAAAGTAAAGACAATGATTAAGGTGAACATCATGTCGAAGGCCCCTTTCCCGTATGAAGATATTCCTTGTAACGTCGTAGAAAGAATCTATGCCCCGCGTAGCTTGTCTCGATGAGATCGCCCCGGGCCATCAGCCGATCCACCAGAGTCCACGTGGCTCCGGCCCGGGAGAGAACGGCGTTTACGGCTTCCGCTCTCATGGGATGCACGGCGATGATATTCAGGAGGTCTTCCGCGATGTCGCCGGTTACGGCGAAGGCGTTTCCCTCGTATCCGATTAAAAATTCCACACGCTCCGTTTTTTCGGCCAGGATCTGATACGCACGGTTAAGGGTCTCTTCCCCCGGGCAACGAACCCAGTTTTCCGCGGGAGGCCGGGTGGGAATGCTCAGATAGGCTGTGTGCGGATGCAACCGGACAAGGAAATCGGCGATACCGCGCAGGCTGTCGCCGCTGTCGTTAAGCCCCTCCACCAGCATGGTTTCCGAAACCAGCCTTCCCGGATAATCTTTTGCAAAGGCAAGCATTCCATCGAGGATCGAATCCAGCCGAAGCGGTCTGGCGGGGTGGTGGATCGACCGCCAGACCGCTTCCTGCGTGGAATCGATTTTCAGTGAAACCCAATCCGCTTCCGCCAGTTCCTCCCGCACATCTTCCCGCCATACCAGCGAACTGTTCGTGATCACGCCGATAGGGATGTCCAACGGTTTCAACAAAGAAATCATCCTGCCAAGGCTGACATCCAGCGTGGGTTCCCCATCCGGCACAAAGGTCAGATAGTCGATCCGCTCGCCTTGATGTCGGGCTTTCTCCACCATTCCGCGGGCGTCGCGAAAGATCGCTTCCGGTTCATGGAAGGAACGCCGATCGATTCCCAGCGCTGTGGTTCGGCCCACCTGGCAGTAGACGCAGGAATAGGTGCACGTCTTGGGCGGAATGTTATTCAACCCCAGGCTCTTTCCGAGACGCCGCGAGGGAACAGGGCCGAAGGCGTAACGGGGTTCACTCCCGGTCACGATTCACTCCCGCAGGCCGGTTTCCCGCAGCGTTCCTCCCGTCCGCAGCAGGTCCGGCCCGCCGATTCCAGCGAACAGCCGCCGGCATTTCTCCGGGGGGAGGACTCACCGGCGCCTTTGACCACGAAGGCCGTACCGCGGCTGATAAGCCGACGTACGGCTCCATGGCACGCGGGGCACTCGGTCACCGGATCGTCGGCGATCTTCTGCGAGCGCTCGAATCGCGCCCCGCAGGAAGTGCATTGATATTCGTAGGTCGGCATGGATCACGTCCCCTTTCGCAAACGCTGGTCGGCTATCTCGGCCGCGTTCACGATGTGGTAGGCGATCGGCGAGGCGGTCAGGGCCGGGTGGGTTCCCATCTGGAAGGTGGCGATGTCCTCCACCGTCATTTTCTTCTGAACGCAGGCCGCGACGATGTTGGTCATCTCGCCGACGCTGTCGCCGCCGCGGATTTGTCCGCCGATCAGCACGCCGGAGTTGGCTTCGAATACCAGCTTGAGCTTCGTGGACGCCGCGCCCGGCATGCTCCCCGGGTGGCGATTGGGGCCTTCCACGCTGGAACACACCACCTTGTACCCCAGTTTCTTGGCGGCGGTTTCGGTCAACCCGGCGGTTCCCAGGGCCAGCGGACCGACGGCAGTGCACCAGACCCCAAGAGTTCCCGCACTCTCGCGGCGGATTCCATATAAATTCGCTCCGGCTATCCGCGCTTCCAGTTCGGCGATGGACGCCAGTTTCAGAAGGCAGGCGTGCCCGCCGAAGAAGGATACTTTTTCCGTGCAATCGCCGCAGGCGAAAATGGAAGGATCCGATGTGCGCATGTTCCGGTCCACCGCGACTCCCCCGGTGGCCCCGATCTCCAATCCGCTCGCCTTGGCCAAGTCGGCATTCGAGCGGGATCCGATGCCAAGAATTACGAGGTCCGCCTCTACGGCATTGCCGTCCTGCAACCGTAGGGATCGAACGCGCCCGTTGCCTTCCATGGCCTTCACCACGGTGGAGGTTTTAATCTCTACTCCGCGCGAGACCAGCAGTTTTTCCATCTCGTCGCAGAATTCCGGATCGTAGGCCAGGTTCAGGCAGTTGGTTTCCATCTCGATGACCGTGACGGGTTTGCCTGCGTTTTTGTGTATCTCGTCGGCGAACTCGATGCCGATGAATCCTCCGCCGATGAT
>Ga0307445_10002388_pt1 | contig 10334 bp, 11 predicted proteins | sample SalMarSW160330MG_FD_202147 | JGI IMG/M metagenome (GOLD analysis project Ga0307445, IMG submission 202147) | Salt marsh sediment microbial communities from the Plum Island Ecosystem LTER, Massachusetts, United States - SW1603-30 | ecosystem: Environmental > Aquatic > Marine > Intertidal zone >...
CTTTCCCCGTATTGTCAAATGAGTTTCCCTTGACAAGCTATCTGTGTTATTGTAGTTTTATGCTTCTTTTTTGCGATGTACGTAACATACAATGAAGCAGAGGGATTATCACAGCCCTTCTCGAATCTAGTAAGGACGGTAATAGCTTCATCGGTACGAGATCATAACAACCTCAACGTGTTTGAGGAAAGAGGTGGCACAGGGATTCCTGATCATCTTTTGCACCACTGCCACTGAGGAGGAGGCTGCTGTTCTCGGCAGGACCTTGGTGGAGGAAGGATTGGCAGCCTGTGCTAATATTATTCCCCAGATCCGCTCCATCTATCGATGGAAGGAAGAGATTTGGGACGAAAGGGAAACGCTCATCATTATCAAAAGCAGGGAGGATCTCTTCGAGAAGATACGCAGCCGCATCAGAGAGCTTCACAGCTATGAGGTCCCGGAGATCACTGCCGTAAAAGTGGACAACGGTGATGCGGCCTATTTACAATGGATAGAAGCAGTAACTGCTAAAGGAGATTGAGTATGGGAAGTGTGACTAAAAAGCGCAGAAAGAAGATGAGAAAGCACAAACACAAAAAACAGCTTTCCAGAGACCGCCACAAGAGGAAGAGATAACCATTCATCTCCCATGAAGGCTTGGTGGCGCAATCTGGTCCTCTTTTTGTTGACCGTCGGCTCTACCCTTTTCATTGGTGGTCCTATTTATTCAATCGCCATATTGAGCATCCTCGTAGCCCATGAAATGGGGCACTATCTCGCGAGCCGCAAATACGGGGTGCCTTCATCGCTCCCCTATTTTATCCCCTTCCCTTTCTTCCCGTTTGGCACCCTGGGGGCGGTCATCAGAACGAAAGGCCCCATACCCGACCGAAAGGCCCTCTTCGACATCGGGGCCTTGGGGCCTTTTTGCGGGCTTGCGCTGACCATTCCGGCATTGATCGTGGGGTTCCTCTTGTCTGATGTTATGGATGTATCTCAGCTCCCAGATCACAGTATGTCTTTGGGGAATTCCCCCCTGCTCTCGCTCTTGCAACGAATAGTCATGGGAGATCTCCCACCCGATAAAGATGTTATTCTACATCCCATCGCCTATGCCGGATGGGTGGGGCTCTTTATCACATCCCTCAATCTCTTACCAGCAGGACAGCTTGATGGAGGGCACATCATCTACGCCCTCTTTGGTCGCCACAGCACGATCATCTTCCGCCTTACCCTCCTGGGGATCACCCTGATCTGCCTCATCTACAATCTCGGATGGCTACTCTTGGTGATCCTTCTATTCTTTATCGGCTACCGACATCCCCCTCCCCTTGAAGACCGTATTCCCCTGGATTGGCGCAGAAAGATTGCCGGAGGTTTTGCCTTCCTCATCTTTTTTACTGCCTTCACCCCTATCCCCTTCCCCACCCTCGCGGTAGGGCTACCGGAGGTCTTGCGATCGTGGCTGCACCTGTGATGGAAATAGACCTCCACGTCCACACCACTGCTTCCGATGGAACCATGAGTCCTGCCGAAGTAGTACGATATGCAAAAGAAAAGGGGCTCCGGACCATTGCGATTACTGATCACGATACGATAGAGGGGATAGCAGAAGGGTTACAGGAGGGAAGGAAGCTGGGATTAGAGGTAATCCCCGGCGTAGAGGTGAGCGTGGATTTCGCCAAAGGGACCATGCATCTGTTGGGGTACTATATAGACCACACCTCTGCCGAGTTGCTGGAGAAACTGGCAATCGTCCAGCGGGCCCGCGCCGAGCGAAACCTAAAAATAATCGAGAAGCTTCGAGGACTCGGCATCGATATAGACCTTTCCGAGATAAAAGAGGCCCCAGAGCACGGACAGATAGGACGCCCTCACTTTGCGTACGCCTTGGTCCAAAAGGGTTACGTGCAGAACATCCAAGACGCCTTTGAACGATATCTTCGCAAGGGAGGACCGGCCTATGCGGAGAAGTTCAAATTCTCCCCCCAAGAGGCCATGAGCGTCATCCACAAGGCCGGAGGGGTAACGGTCTTGGCCCACCCTTTCACCCTCAACCAGCTCCAACTGCATGATCTCGAACCGGTAATAGTCGAACTAAAAGAAAACGGCCTGGATGGAATAGAGACATACTACCCTGAACACTCAGAAGGCCAGACGAAGTTCTACCGACACCTGGCACAAAAATACGGGCTTGCCATCACAGGGGGGAGCGATTTCCACGGCTTCAACAAAGATAAAGAGGATCTCGGTGAGGGGTATGGGAATGGGGAATGTTCCCATACCCTCGTCGATGAGCTGCAGGCACGGAGGGAAGACCGGCTCAGAGGGCTGTAATCCTTTCACAACACAAAAAAAGGGGGGTGAAATAAAATGAAGGCATATATCCTGGTCAGCCTGGTTCCCGGACTGGAGGCAAACACCATCTCGCAGATCAGCGCCCTGCCGGGATTAGAAGAGACCGATCTGGTCTTCGGACGCTGGGATGTGGTAGTGCAGGTACAGGCCAAAAACATACCTGATCTCTCACGGACGGTCATCAATCAGATCCGCGGGTTGCAAGGGGTCCAAACCACGGAGACCTTGATCGGCGGAATAGTCTAAGATCACTGCAATGAATACAAACAAGAAGTCCCTTGCGGACCTGGAGAAGGGGCCGCAACAACTGATCCTGGTGGGGGGTAAGGGCGGCGTGGGAAAAACTACTTGTGCAGCAGCCATCGCCCTGCGCATGGCCGAATCAGGGAGGAAGACCCTGATTTTGTCCAGTGACCCTACCCCTTCCCTTTCCGACATCTTTGAGATCACTGTTGGTCCACGAGAAACGTTCGTTCCTCATATCCCCAATCTTACCGCCTTGGAAATCTCATCGGAAATCGTCAGGGAAAAATGGAAGGATCGTTTCGGCCCTGAGATCTATGAGGTAGTGGCCTCTTTTACCGATCTCGATTATGACTTCGTCCTGGACTATGTGGGAGGGGCCCCGGGGATAGAAGAAGAATACATGCTCTACTACATTATGGAACTGGTAAAGGAGGATAGGTACGATCTCGTGGTATGGGACACCGCTCCAGCAGGACACACCCTGCGCTTGCTACATCTCCCCGAGATCTTCCTGCGGCATCTGGAGGGGGCGACGAAGTTCTATCTCAACCTTTACAGCTATCTGGAACGGGCCAAGGAAGTGGTGAAGCTGAAAAGGGGCAAGAAATCCCTTTTGGAGATCATCTCAGGGTGGCAAGCCCTCTCCAATGACATCGCTGGATTTATCAGAGACGAGCGCCTCGCAGAATACATCGTCGTTACCATCCCTGAGGCCCTGGGGGTTAAACAGACGGAACGAATTATCCAAGACTTCGATGGCCACGGGCTGCCGGTCAATCACCTGATCATCAACCATGTCATCGAAAAGGCGGATTGTGCCTTTCACCGAACGAGGCGTGAAATGCAAGCCCACTATATCAAACTACTCTCAGAAGAATATGGGGAACGCCTCCACCTAACCCTCCTCCCCCTGTCACCCAACGAGATTAAAGGGATCGAGAGAATCAGGCAGGCCTCACAACTCCTTTTTCGCGAAGGACGCCTGAGAGGCTAATGCACACGACTTCTCCCAATCAACTTCCATGATTACATCACCCTCAGGGGTGACATAGACCAACTCCCTCCCTCTGCTGCCTCTGACCACACTCCGGATTATATCCCGTACGTTATGCCTCTTAATGCAATTGAGATAACTGATCAGGAACCTGATTCTATTCCTCATATCAATAAACAAGGGAGTGGATGTATTTAATTGAACCAGCGTCTTGAGAAGTCTCTTGTGTCGGATTTCTTTGTCCAACTGGACATCATCCATATCGACCAAACCGAAATCCCACGTATCCCGACCCTCGTGCACCATGATGTTGCAGGTCTTGAGGTCCCTGTGAGAAATCCTGAGCGTATAAAGGTTAGCCATAAATCCCGCCAAGGCCTTCAGAAAGGCCCTTGTTTTGAGCCTTCCGTGACGGGAGTCCTCAAAAGACCGGATCACATATCGGTCAAGCTCGACATAACCAGAAGGGGTCTCCATGATGAGAAAGGCCTCCCGGCGCAAACCCCGCCTTCTGCGCTCCAGGAGGGCCTGAGGGGTAATGCCAGTGACGCCCCTCACCACCAACCCATTGCCCATCAACCACCCCATGCGGGCCTTTGATCGCCTGAAAATCTCCTTAAATCGCAATAGACCCCCCTTATAACGATATTCCTTTACACAAACCCTTCGTTGCATAAAATCAAAAAGGGTAATGGCTGTACGGCGATCATCTTTGATCAAACCATCCTTCCCCCCGGCCACAATCTCTCCGTGCTTTTTTATAGCGCCGAGCAACGCTTCGGTCTTCCATTCCCTCCGTGCCCATATCCGCCAGCCGTCCTTTTTAACGACATAAAATCCTCCGCTGTTTTTGAGACATCTCTTTGTCCTGCTCTTCATATGCCGCCGATAGATCCGCTCCTCAAGCCTGTCGATTTTCTGTAACCCCTCTGCAAACCCATGTTGAAAGGTATCCTTCTCCTTGTCGTATTGTTGCAAAAAGGCCTCTTTGTCTTCGGGGGAGAGCCATCCTTTGAGGGAATAAAAAAACTGAGCGAGGTTCCAAAGCCGTCTTTGCTTGGAGAGGCTCCTCACGAATCTGGATCGATGGAGGTCAATCACATATAGTTGCTTTTTCGCACTTCCCACTAAAATGTTTCCGGCATGCAGATCTTGGTGAAAGAGACCGGCTTCATGTGCCCCCTTGATCAATCGGGCTGCCCGGGACAAAAGGGTCTTCTGCTCCCCTTCGGGAATCAATTCAATGAGCGGACGGGAAGGAGAAATGGCCTGGGTGATGAGGAATCCATCATGTAAGATCATCGCTCGACGCCTCTCAGCCATGGCCAAGGGCACGGGGGTCGGGATCCCTTTGCTCAGCGCAAGACGAGCCATGACCCACTCCTGCTGTGCCTTGGAGGGAACAACGCAGTACTTGAGCCGTTCCCGTGCTCCCCTTGTCTTATAGTGCTTCAGGAAGAACTCCCCCTGAGGGCCTGAAAAGATCGAGACCGTTCGGACAGGTGATTCTTTTAAAAGTCTTTGAGGAGGATTATTGAGCAGAAAGTCTTCTGGATTATCTAACAACGAAGCGGGCAACCACATTGCGGTGCCTTCGGCGATGGACCATCGTAAACCCTTCGCACCCCTCTGAGGGGACAGATCATCAGCCACCCCTCTGGGCCACCTCATCCAACACTCCGTACAACGTAGGCGCACACCCTTGTATGGAATACGACGCTCTCACCAGCTCTCTCCCTTGAAGTCCCATCTTTTTCCGTAGTGAAGGGTCCTCAATCAATGTGGAGAGCTTTTCAATCCATTCGTCATCGGTCATGGCCCAAAAACCGTTCACCCCATTCTGTACCACATCCCTATTAACACCCACGGGCGTGCAGACTACCGGCACTCCTACACCATAATACTGAAGTATCTTGAGTCCACATTTACCCCACGACCAGGGATCATCCAAGAGGGGCATGACGCCGATGTCTAGACTCCTCAAATCTTCAACCTCTTCCTCGTGGCTCCAGCGTTTTTTGAGCACCGCAATGTTTTTGAATTCTAAGAATGTATCGCAGATGATCTTGAGTTCGAGGTGAGGGTATTTCTTACCAAGTTCCTCAAAGACAGGGTGCATCTTGTCCAGATAATGGATGCTTCCGTGGTCCCCGATCCACCCGATCGTTACCTTGTCCTTTTTTTCTTGGTAGGCTTTAGCATCATATCGATCTCGGTCAATTGACGTAGGTATCACAACTACCCGTTCGGTAAATCTCGCCGTTTGATCTTTCAGGAAGTTATTACCGGCAATGACATAATCCGCGGCCTTTATGATACGGGCGAATCTCTTTTGGCGTGTCCGGGAGTACGGTGAGGGGGCTGTAGAGTTTCTGTACATCACAGCATCGTCAAAATCATACACAATCCCCTTTGCCCGCCAGCGTAAAAGCTGCAAAAAAGGTGGGTTAAATCTCTTCCTCTGAAGAAAGAGTACATCATAATCTGCAACCTTCCCGAAGAACTTTGCAAAGGCTGTAATACCCTTGGGATACGTGGCTACGTGGGCCTCCATCCCTCTTTTCTCCAGATACGGAAGATATTGCAGGACTCGATACCGACTCGCTGCTACATCCCAACCTTGGATGAGAAAGAGAACTCTCATAGCGTAATTATTTTTTATAACGGTGATCTTTCTCTGCAAGCACAAACAACTTTTTACCAAACAGAAGGTCGGCTGATAAAACATGTTTTATTATGTCTTGGTTCCTCACTCTCTGTTCCCTATTCTTTTCTCTCTTGAAGGATCTATATGTCATTATATACACAAACGGAACAAGAAAGAAAAAAAGCAGAGCGGTAGCACTGTACATATGCGTTGCAACTGAGATGATTTTAAAACCGTTTCTGTGCAGATTACCCCTCAAATCGAAGTAGCTGGCCATATTAATATGACCGCCACCTTCGTAATCACCTACTTCATTGTGGGGTCTATCATGAAATGTATGGAAACCAAGTAACGCATATGCAACCCGTGCTTTTAAGTTCAGGATATTAGGAGTCGTGATAAGCAGTTTGCCGTTTGGCTTCAGAATCCGGTAACACTCCCGGACAAAGTTATATTGGTCCTCCAGATGTTCTATACCATTAGAATTTAAAATATAATCAAAAAACCCATCCTTATAGGGGAGACGAGTATTGAGGTCTGCCTTCTCACAATGAATACCTGGAAGCTTAAACAACTCAGGCGCTATATCAGCAGCATAGACTTCAAATCCGGCATCTTTTAATTGTTTTGATATTGAGCCAGTACCAGCTGGAGCATCTAAGATTTTTCCTTTGCCTTCCCACGTCTTTGAGATTTCTAAAATCTGATTATGGGCTCTTACCCTGCTTTTGCCCATCCATTCACCTCCCACTAACGCAAAATGGAACTCACCTGCAGACTAATACCACTTATCAAACTAATGACCCTCATGAATTATCTGGTTCAATCCAACATTTCCGTAATCTATAAGAGTTACAATCATTCCTGGTAACTGTTACAACTGAGTTAGCATATCAAATATTTTGGGGGCCATTGCCTGAAGCGAATATTTTTTTTCTATTCTTTCTACTCCCTTTTTCCCCATTTGTGTTCTCAGCCCTGGGTTTTCGATAAGCATGCTGAGTTTCTCAACCCAGTCTCTTTGCCCATCAGCCCAAAATCCTACTTCCTCATTGGTGACAATCTCCTTATTCGCTCCAACGGGGGAACAAACGGCTGGTACCCCTGCCGCCAAATACTGAACCAGTTTTAAACCACACTTCCCCCTTGTCCATACATCATCTGTCAAGGGGCCCAAACCGATATCAAAGCTCTGAAGATCAGCAACCTCATCTTCTTCTGACCACTCCTTTTTTATAACTTTCATGTTGGGAACATCAAGGAAGTCATTGCATACGATCTTCAATTGAGCAAATGGAAACCTTTTGCCGATTTCTGTAAGCACAGGAATAAGTTTCTTGAGGTAATAGAGGGTCCCTTTGCTGCCAAGCCAGCCGATAATCACCGCATCCTTTGAACCATGATATTGCTTTGGCGCATATCTCTCAATATCAACGACCGTAGGTATAACATGCACTTTCTTCTCGTCCACGTACTTTGTCGCTTCCCCCTTGAGAAATTGATTTCCCGCAATGACAAGATCGCACGCCTTCACCATCTTTTCAAACCGCGATCTCCTCGTACCAGAATATTGGTCACTCCAACGTGAAGATCGATACATAATGGAATCATCGTATTCAAAGACGATTTTTTTTGCGAATCGTCGAATTAACTTCTGTTTCAACGGTGACAAGAGTTTTCGCAATATTACCACAATATCTGTTTCCTCCAGGCTATTTACCATCTCCCAAAATCTCAGAGGAGAAGATGCTATTCTATGTAATTCTACCTCTATACCCTTTTCCATCAAATATGGTATAAACTGGGGAAATCGATATCTGACGCCTGAGTTGCGTGATATTATTATTTTTACTTTCATTATCTTCCCGGAATATAGCCCTGTAAAAAAAGCGGCAATGATTCTGTGGCATTTTCACTTCTTCAAAAGCTTAATCAATCTTTTTATACATATAGAATATCTGAGTCCGTTTGATTCTTTTTCTGGTTATCGATAGTTTCAACTTTTTTGCCATTTCTTGAAACCAATCAGGGAAAAAACGAAACGCATCTATAGGAAATCTATGATACCAAAAACCAGGGATAGCAGTATGGACTATGAGATAACCACCTGACAACAAAAGGCGACCAAGATCTTGCATGTGTTTGTAAGGATTGATGAGGTGCTCCAATATTGCCTGACTAATGATAAGGTCAAATTGCCCCATTTGAGGTGGGTCCTCTTCGAAATCCCATTTGAAATCGGCATCTGCTAAACCTGCTGTATAAGCCTTTTTTACTTGAATTTTTTCCTGTATATATTTTGCAGTACTTTTACTCTCACCCGCCAGTAAAACCCTTTTAGGTGGCGGGAAAATATCTCGCGCCCATTTAATAATTTCGCCATGATAAACCGAAGATTCATTGGGAAGATTTTCCATCTTATAATCTTCGTAGTCAGTCTTGTCAAACTCACCATATATTTTTTCCCATTCAATAAGCTGTTTTTTAGTAGCCAATTTAAAATAGTGCTTTGCTAATTTATAAACAATTCGCATTAATTAATCTCCTTTCTTATGTTAGAATAAGTAGGTAGAAGTTTGAAATTTCATACCTAACGTATTATCCTTATAGGTCCGAATCTCAAACTTCACACACATGTATTTAAAACCTTTACACCAAAGTGCACACTTATTCAACATGGAGCACATTTTGATGGGGAAACATATTTTAGTAGTCCCTATTGAGATAATTTGTGTTTTCCAACGTTATCTTCCCTTCTTGGCCAGAAACACGATAGACTTGGCAAAATCAACATCTAAGATCCTATGCAAGGGGTAAAAGAGGGTGAGGCGCAGAAAATACTTCAGCGCTGAGGCGTTAAAGGTACGGTAGATCCTCAACACCTCAAATCCCTGGATGACTAAGATCCCCCCCAATTCTTCGTAATGATAAGCAACCTTGTGTGTAGCATCGAACCAAAATCGGCTCGGATTGAATATATTCGGAGTGCTGATAATCAACATACCCCCATCGATAAGTAGCTCGCTGAGCCGACGCAACATCTCCACCCCTTCCTCCAACTCCAAATGCTCTATCACCTCAAAGAGTATTATGAGATTAAATTGCTCATCAATTTCAGTTAACGAATAGTAATCATGAGGGGTTCTGCGATCGATGTCCATGCTTTTATAAAGGATATCAGGGTACATGCCCTTAACCCGCCCCTCCATCCTCCTATCGCTCGCACCGACATCTAGGATGCGCATGCCTGGCCGGAGGTGCTTTTTCACTAACCAGGATGGCCTCTTAATTAATTTCAAATCCCATATCTTAGGATACCGTTCATGTATCTGATCGCGCCCATCGATGAGTTGACTCCATTCTATCATTGAATCTCCCCGCTATCGCACAATAAGTCAATGTTCCTGTTATCATGCAAGATGTTTGGATGATCACTGTGTAACTGTATCAAGCTTGTCATAATACTCTTTAAAATATCGTCGGTCACAGCATTCAGAGTATATTTACGTTTTATAGGCGGCTATAAACGCTTCGATATTGGAAGAGAGCAGTAGTGGCCATGCTTCTTCAATTTTTGACAGAGGCCAGTTCCACCATGCAATGATTTGTAGATCATCTATCACCGACTTACTAAATCGAAATCTAATATGCTTTGCTGGATTCCCGGCAACTATTGCATAGGGTAACACATCTTCCTTAACAACACTACGAGCAGCTACCACAGCGCCGTTACCTATCTGAACTCCTGATAAGATGAGCGCATCTTGTCCGATCCAGACATCATTGCCAATAACCACATCGCCTTTGGTAGTTGGCAGTCCGGGTACTCTCTCCCCCCCAAAGAGGATGTTTACAGGATAGGTAGTAACCCAATCCACCCTGTGCTCTCCACCTATAAGGATAATTACGCCGTCAGCAATTGAACAGAAACGCCCAATTTTAAATGTCGCACCTTCACGCCACGATCGTATCCTGGGTTTACCATATGTCCAGTCACCAATTTCATATCTTGAATACCGTTTATTGTCTTTCATGAAAAATGGAGCGGAATGCGAAAATATCCTTTTAATGGCTTTTTTCATGTCCTTTGGATGCTCCGAAAATCTT
>Ga0307445_10002392_pt1 | contig 10330 bp, 9 predicted proteins | sample SalMarSW160330MG_FD_202147 | JGI IMG/M metagenome (GOLD analysis project Ga0307445, IMG submission 202147) | Salt marsh sediment microbial communities from the Plum Island Ecosystem LTER, Massachusetts, United States - SW1603-30 | ecosystem: Environmental > Aquatic > Marine > Intertidal zone >...
CTCCCCAACGTACGGTCCATGACGTATACGACCGGGGAATATGACCTGATCATCGATGCGGTCTTTGCCGACAACGAAGCTCTGCTCAGGTTCCTGGCGACGCAGGTTGCACCACTGGACAGCGTCGTCAAGACGACTACGGTTCACGTGCTGCAAGATGTCAAAGCCCACTATCACTGGCGAGTGCCCCACCCCGAGCCACCCGCCGTCCTGCTCGTGGACGATGATCCCGATTTCATCGAGGCCACGCGCATCGTTCTCGAGCGAAAGGGATTCGGTGTGCTCAGTGCCCCAGACGGGGAGAGCGGGCTGCAGGCGATGCGCCGCTACCACCCTGACGTTGTCATCCTCGACGTCATGATGGAGAGCTTGCTAGAGGGACTCAACGCCTCGTGGACGATCCGAGCTGACCGCGACCTGCAGGACACACCCGTGCTGATGGTCTCATCGATCGCTAGCTCAGAATATGCCGAGTCTTTTCCGACGGACGAATACGTGCCTGTAGACAGCTTTCTCTGCAAGCCAATCGCACCGGACAAGCTACTACAGGAAATCGAGCGCCTGCTCCAGAGAAAGAAGCAAAGGAGAGCGAAATGACCAAGGTTCTGATCGTAGACGACGACCCTGATTTCGTCGAGATTACCAGCATGGTGCTCAAGCAACATGGTTACGAAGTGAGCTTTGTCACAAGCGGTGACGAGGCGCTGCAAAAGATGCGTGTAGCACGCCCGGATGTTCTCTTGCTGGACGTGATGATGTCGACCGTGCTCGATGGTGTCAACGTCAGCTACAAGATGTCCGAGGACCCAGAGCTCAAGACCATCCCAATCGTCATGATTTCGTCTATTCCGGATTCACCCAACGCCGACAAGTTTCCAACCGACCAATACGTGCCCATCAGCGCGTGGATCACCAAGCCAATCAACCCGGACAAGCTGGTAGACACTGTCCAACGCCTGGTTGGCTGACCGAGGGCCGCGTGCGGGCGAAGCGCTAGAAGCCGTACTGGCGGCGGCGTGTGCGCCCTCGATGGATACCGGGAGGGAAGGCCATGAGCGGGCACAAGCGGATCGTCCTCATCGACGACGATGTCGATTTTCTCGAGTATGCGCGGATCGTGCTCGAGTCCGCGTCGTACGAGGTGCTGACGGCAACCGATGCTGCGGATGGCCTGCAGTTGATCCGGTCGTGCGAGCCAGACCTGATCATCACCGATGTGATGATGTCCTACAGCCTGGAGGGCGTTAGCGTTGCCCAGGCAATTCGTGCGGATCCGGTGCTGAGAACGCTTCCGGTCGTCGTCATCACGGCCATCGCGCGCACGCACGACGCCGAGCTCTTTCCCGAAGGAGCACGCCCCGCGAGCGATGGCTTCTTGACCAAACCTGTGTCACCTGAGAAGTTGTTGTCCGTCATAGGAAACTGCTTGAGCAGCGAGAGCGCGTGCAGGCTGGGTTGAGTAGCAGCCTGCGCCCCGCGCTGCCCCCACTATTCTGAGAAGAGGAGGTTCGATGTCCGAAGCAACGCGGTTCCGCGATCCAGCTAATCAGTCCATGGTGCTCACTGCACTCTATATTGCTCAGGAGCAGTATGGATACCTCAGCCAGGAGGCACTCGCACGAGTCGCCGAACGTCTCGAGCTGCCCATCTCTCAGGTGTACTCGACGGCGAGCTTTTACTCGCTGCTTCGTACACAAGAGAAGGGCAAGTACCACATCCAGGTCTGCGAGGGCATCTCCTGTGCACTGTGCGATGGCGCAGAAAAACTGGTTGACTACCTGGAGGAGAAGCTCGATATCCAGCCTGGCGAGATCTCGCCAGATGGCATGTTCAGCCTGGAGGTCGTTCAATGCCTGGCATCCTGCGGGACCTCGCCCGCCCTGCGTGTCAACGACGAGTTGCATGACGACCTGAACTTTGACAAGGTGGACCGGCTGCTCGACCAACTGGTCGAGAGGGAGGAAGCATGAGCACAGCATTTGAACCGATCTTGACACGCAACATCGGCATACCCAACTCGGAAAAGATCGACGTTTACTTGAGCACAGGGGGATATACCGCACTCCAGAAGGCGCTCAAGACGGACCGGGACGCACTGACCCAGGAGGTCAGGGCATCAGGATTGCGCGGGCGCGGTGGTGCGGGCTTTCCGGCTGGCCTCAAGTGGGGGTTCATGCCCAAGGGCGACCAGACCAAGTATGTCTGCATCAACACAGACGAAGGAGAGCCAGGCACCTACAAGGACCGCTTAATCGTCGAACACGATCCCCATTCCATCATCGAGGGCGCGATCATTGCCGCATATGCGGTCAATGCGCACCGTGCCTATGTGTATATCCGGGGTGAGTTCTTCCTGGGGGTCAAGCGCTGGATCAAGGCGATCGATGAGGCCTACCGGCACGGCTTCCTCGGCAAGGACATCCTGGGCAGCGGTTTTGATATCGACCTCTCTGTACACCGTGGCGCCGGAGCCTACATCTGCGGCGAAGAGACGGCGCTGATCAACTCGCTGGAAGGCAAACGCGGCGAACCGCGCATCAAGCCGCCTTATCCTGCTTCGATCGGCCTGTGGGGCCAACCGACCCTGGTGCACAACGTCGAGACACTTGCCAACGTCCCCCACATCGTCAATCGTGGTGCCGACTGGTTCAAGTCCATTGGGACCGAGAACAGCACCGGCCCCAAGTTGTTCTGCATCAGCGGCCACGTACGGAATCGCGGCAACTATGAACTCCCGCTGGGCACGCCCTTGCGCGAAATCATCTACGAACACGCGGGCGGAATGAGAGGAAGCAAGCCGCTAAAGGCCGTGATCCCGGGCGGTGCATCGACACCGGTGTTGACCGCCGCGCAAATAGACGTGCCGATGGACTTTGAGTCTGTCGCTCAAGCGGGCTCTATGCTGGGTACTGGCGCGATCATCGTCATGGAGGAAGGCACTGACATGGTCGATGTGGCACGGCGGCTCATGCGCTTCTTTGTCCACGAGTCGTGTGGCAAGTGCACGCCGTGCCGGGTGGGTACCAGGAACCTCTCGAACACCCTGGAACGGATCGTTGCCGGGCAAGGCCAAGCGGGAGATATCGAGCTGCTCGAAGAGATCTGCTCGAACATGATCGGCAATACCTTCTGCCCGATGGGAGATGCAGCCGTCAATCCTGTGCTGTCGACCCTCAAGCACTTCCGGCACGAGTACGAGCACTATCTGGATCACGATCTGCCGATGGCGGCGGACTAAGCAGAAGGAGACAGCTATGAGCAGGATCCTGATCGTAGACGACGATCCCGACTTTGTGGAGATGACACGCATCGTCCTCGAGCAACAGGGATACGAGATAGACAGCGCATCCAACGGCAGTGAAGCCCTGCAGGCCATCCGTGCCGACAAGCCCGATTTGGTGGTGCTAGACGTGATCATGTCCAGCATCCTCGATGGCCTGAGCGTCACACAGGAGCTACAGGACGATCCCAAGCACCAAGATATCCCGATCCTGATGGTGACATCGATCGCCAATACGGATTACGCGGCGCTCTTTCCGACCGATGAATACGTGCACATCAACGCGTTCATGACCAAGCCGATCGCGCCAGACGAGCTGCTCTCGCAGGTCAAGCGGCTTTTGTCGTAGACGATCGCATCGGCACCCGTCCGGCCGTCAGGGGCATGGCCAAGATGCCATGCCCCTGTTTTGATCCTCCTTTGGCCTCCAGGCAACCTGATGGTAGAATGAGGCGGCTGGGCGGCCTGCGTCGGCCACCCAGCCCGTTGTGGGATCGTCTGGGTATACAGACCAGGACACAAGGTGGACAGGACACATTGACAGAGCGGACACGGCACGCTATCTTGCCGATCGCAATCCTCATCCTTGCCGCTGTATTGCGGCTGTGGAACCTCGACGCAACCGAGTTCAAGTACGATGAGGCCCGGGTCGCCAACCTGGCTGCCGAGTTCGTCGATACCGGCGTGCCGCCGTTGCGCGGCATGGGCTCGTCGGCCGGCGTCGACAATCCTCCCCTGGCCGTGTACCTGATCGCCCTGCCGGTGCTCTTGACCCGCGATCCCTTGCTCGTGACCGCCTTTGTTGTCCTCGTCAACCTGGTGGGCGTATGGGGGGCCTATGCCCTGGGCCGTCGCTACTGGGGCACAGGCGTCGGCGTAGTGGCTTCGGCGCTCCTCGCAGCCAGCCCCTGGGCCGTGTTCTACAGCCGCAAGGTGTGGGCACAGGACCTGCTGCCACCCTTTGTGATCCTGCTCTTTGCGCTGCTCCTGGGCTGGAGCATTGGCGATCGACGCTGGCTTTTGAGCGGCGCCATCGTGGCGCTGGCAGGGCTGACGCAGATCCACTTTGCCACGCTGGCATTACTACCCGTACTCGGCATTGCCTGCGTTCTCACGCTGCTGCTCCGGCCCACGCACAGGCGTCTCGCCTGGTGGGGGTGGCCCTTTCTCGTCGGCCTGGGAGGAAGCGTTCTCCTCTATGCCCCCTACCTGGCCTTCGATGCCCTGCACGGATGGGGCAACGTGCGTGCGCTTGTCCAGGCGCTATCTGGGCCCACTACCGTTGATTGGAATGCGGTGCGCTATGCCCTGTTGAATGTCGGTGGGCGCGAGATACATGCGCTCGCCGGGCCGGAGCGATTCCGCGAATTCCTGGACACGATCGTGAACCTACGCTACTGGCCCGACCGGGCCGAAGAGGCGCTGGTCCTTGTCTGCGCAGCCTACCTCGTCGTTCGTACGTGGCGGCATCGTCACGACTGGCGGCAGGTCCTGCGCGACAGTACGCTGCTGCTGTGGCTCGTCGGGCCGACCGCTGTCTTGCTCCGCTCCCGGACCCCGGTCTTTCCGCACTATCTCATACCCCTCTACCCGGCGCCATACCTAGTACTGGGCATCGGGGTAAACGACCTGCTCCGTGCCGTGCGTTCACGGCGGCAACTGTACCGGCTGGCCTATGGCACCGTTGGCTTTCTTGGAGCGGTTCTCGTGGTCTGGCAGGCCTATCTCTCCGTCTCGATCTTTGCCTTTGTAGAGCACCACGACACGCCCGGCGGTGCCGGCACACCGGTGGCGATCCTGCGCCGCATCTCGGCTACTGTCCGGAGCCACGCCTCCACGTGGGGCGGCGATCGGGCCATCGTTTACTGCCCCGGCGATGATCCAGCGCTGGACGAGTGCCCGGCCGTGCTGAAATTCATGCTCGGGAAAACAGCCGACCTGCGCTTTGTGGACGATAACTCCTCCCTTCTCTTTCCCGAGTCGCAGGGAGACACGCTCCTTGTCGTTGCGCCCGGCGAGAGCCGCGCTGCCGATGCACTGCCCACTTGTGCCGATCCGCTTCCTGGCGAGACGGTCTGGCTGCGCGAGGGCAAAGGCGCCTATCGCTTCTACCGGTTGGCACACGGATACGTACCTCGTCCCTCCACCGTGCCTTCCGGCGCGCCTGTGACACTGGAGAACGGAGTCCAGCTCCTGGGGTACGGTGTCCATTCGCCTGCTGCGCCAGGGCAGACCGCACGGCTGGCGCTCTTTTGGCGCGTGACGGCGCTGCCACCAGACCCCCCGCCCCAGGGATACCGCTTTGCCAATCACCTGCTCGCCGCCAGCGGGCAGCGTGTCGGCCAAAACGACGGTCCCGGCTATCCGGTTCAGCGATGGCAGCTAGGCGATACGCTGCTCAGTTGGTTCGACATCCCCGTGGCATCTACTGCGGGTCCGGGGCCCTATACGCTGCGGACCGGTATGTATATCTATTGGCCGCCGGACCAGTTCGTGTCCATTCGCGTGCTCGGCAAAGGAGATCCGCTGCCTGATGCTGTAGAGTGGCCGATCCGGTGATGCTCCCGTACCGGGCAGAGCGTGCAAGATCCGGGCATAACAGATCTCGATGGCAATATATCAATGCGGTTTTGCATTCTCTTGATCCTTGTGGTACAATTAGGGTAATAGTTTCCATAATGTGAGCTCCGCCGACGAAGTCAGAGTGCAGCACGCTGCAAGAAAAGAGGGGGCAAGATGAATCAGGACAGCAGTACACGGAGGCTCTTCGTTGGCCTAGCCGTTGGGGTCGTGTTCGGCCTGGGTGTCGGCCTGATCGTGGGTCTGGTCTTTGCCTACCAGATCTATCCGGCAGAGTGGACCAATGCCGCCCCGACGGATCTACGCGCTGACTATGGAGCCTACTACTGGGAGCTGGTCGCCGAGTCGTACGCCAGGCACGGTAACCTGGAAAAAGCGCGCACCCAGCTAGGCGAGTGGGACCCCGAGCGGCAACAGGCAGCCCTGGAACGCGTCTATATCGAAGCCAGCCCCGAGGTCCAGATGTACGTCGATTCGCTTACGACCCAGCTTGGCGTGGCCGAAGCGCAGTCTGGCGAAGTCGCAGCACCTCAGGCAACGCCCGCCGTGGAACCTGAAGTGACGGGTGGCGGCGCGGGCGCCCTGATCGCTCGCCTGGCCGTCGTCGTGCTGGTCGTGCTGGTTCTGGCGATTGCTGCCCTGCTCATCATGCGTATGCGCAGGCGGGTCGCCGTCGCGCCTGTGGGGCAGGTGGAAGAGGATCCCCCTGAATGGCTGGCTACGTTGCAGCCCGAGGCTGCGGCGCCAGCGCTGCCTGCTCTAGGACACTTTGTGACCAGCTACTCGCTGGGCAACGACACCTATGACGAGTCATTTAGTATCGAGACCGCCGCCGGCGAGTTCCTCGGTGAATGCGGCGTCGGCATCTCTGAAACGATTGGGGCGGGCGATCCCGACAAAGTGACCGCCTTCGAGGTCTGGTTGTTCGACAAGAACGATATCCGCACTGTGACCCAGGTTTTGATGAGCGAGCACGCCTTCAGCGACCCTGACCTTCGTGCCAGCCTGGCACCCAAGGGGGAGGCCGTGCTTGCCGAAGCCAACAAGCCAATGGTCCTCGAAACCGCAACGTTGCGCCTGGACGTGCTGGTCACCGAGATGAACTATGGCAATGGTGCCCTGCCATCCAACAGCTTCTTTGACCGTTTGACCGTCGAACTCGTCGCACGGGCCAAAGAAGGTGCCGAGTCAACAGAAGTCAGCACACTGTAGCTGGCTGCACACATAGACGTGAACGCTCCAGGCCTGGCGCCTGGAGCGTTCACGTTGCTCATCAGGTAGCCCCTTCACTTCCAAGCATCCATCCCACAAAGCGCTCCCTCGACCATGGAGGCCGGCGCATCCACGACGTATCGGGCATCGGCAGCCGATAGGCTTCGCGAACGGTGCAAAGCTTGCCTTCGGCACGCGACTCGTAGCCCCGCGTATTGATCCAGCGCAGCGCGCCTGCTTGCACTGCTCCCTCGTACACGGCACCCAGCATGCGCACATCCTGGGACACATAGGCCATGACGCGATCATAGTCGCCTGCCGCCCACAGGCGCGGCGCATCTGCCCCGCTGAGCCCGTCGAGCTTGCCCATGCCCACCGTCCGTGCTGCGCGATCCAGCCCCACGCTAAAGCCCTTCTGGCAATGCAGCCAGAACATCATGTCGACGTGCTGCCAGGCTAGTTCAGCACACTCGGCAGTCAGGCCCGAGGCCTTGGCCAGGACACGAAAGTCGAACCCGCTGCCGTTCCAGGTCACCGGCACCACGCCCTGTGCAGTATGTCGCTGTAGGGTGCGAACCAGTTCCTGGGCACCGTCGCGGCCCAACATACGTCCGGTCGCTTTGCCGGCCTGGTCTTGATCGTGCCACAGGTCGAGCGCACCCTCGTGGGTCAGCGTCGCGGCAACCGTGATCGCTGGCACGTGGCGATCCAGGTTCAACGAGCCCTGAATAGGCTCCGTCTCCAGGTCAAACAGCACATAGCCCACTTGGCCTCCAATCTATAGCGGTCATATCAAGCTCATTATAGCCACCGTCTGGTGTGCGTCAAGCGCGGGTGAGCACCATACATACGGTCGCCTCGCAGAGTTGCCGGTATGCCCTGCTCGTGGTACACTGGCGGATGTCGATCATTACCTTCCTCCGGAGGGCACGCGGCGTGGAGCAACCCTACACCGTCTACTGGGGCGATACCCATCACAATACCTACCAGCACTATGTCCAGGACCCGCCGCTGGATGAGATCCTGCGCTGGGCGAGCACGTATCTCGACTTTTACACGGGTGCCTATTACACGCCCGCCTTTGCCCTTGCCCCGTTTACGGGCGATGCAGGGCTGCCGCTCGGCAGCCTGGATGGCGGGCATCTTTCTGAACAGGATCTGGCCGCCGGGAGTTGGCACGGGGTCCATCTGGAGGGATGGAAGGACTCTGAGGCAATGTCGCGCGAGTGGACCGAGTTCCAGCAGGCAACGGCGGCGTGGAACCGGCCCGGCGAATTCGTCGCCCTTCCGGGCTACGAGTGGCAGGGCAACGGGCGGTGGGGCGATCACAATGTCATCTGCCGCCACGAGGGGTATCCGATCCTCACCGTCGAGACGCTGCCCGAGCTGTACACACGACTGCGTGCGATGGAGGCGCTCGCCATCCCTCACCACACAGCTTACTTGCCTGGACAGCGCGCTCCCCACTGGAGCGCCTGCGACGACACGATCAGCCCTTTCTCCGAGATCTACTCGATCCACGGTTGTTCCGAGACAGATGAGGAGTGGATCGGCCTGCGGCACAACTCGCACATGGGGCCGGGCGTCGATGGCAGCACCTACCAGAAGGCTCTCGACCAGGGGTTGCACCTCGGCGCGATCTGCTCCACCGACAACTGGACCAACATGCCCGGCCATTGGGGGCAGGGATTGATGGCCTGTCTGGCACGTGACCTGACGCGCAACGGCCTATGGGAGGCATTTCGAGCCAGGCGTGTCTATGGCGTGACCGGGGACCGCATCCTGCTCGCCTTTCTCTGCAATGGAGTGCCGATGGGCAGCATCCTGCCCCCCACATCAAAGCGAGAGATCGAGATCCACGTGCGTGGTTCCGACGCCATCGACCGGATCGAACTGCTGCGTAACGGGCAGGTGATCGCCACCCACTGCCACCAGGGCACCTGGCAGGTGCCGGAACGGCGTACGCGCTTCAAGCTTCGGATCGAGGCCGGCTGGGGACCGCGCCCGGGCGAGATCCCGCTGCCCGACCAGCACTGGGACGGATCGCTCACCGTTCAGGGCGGGCGCATAATCGGGTGGGAACCGTGCTGGGTAGCGCGCAATCAAGGGGTCCCGCAGCTCAAAGGAGACAGTGCCCATTTCAGGCTGGTGAGCCGGCAGGCGTACGTGGGGCGCCCCTTTCAGGGCGCGACGCTGTTCGAGTTTGAGGCCGAGCCGGAGGCCGAGCTGGTGTTGCGCCTCAACGGCATGGAAGCTTGCGGCCCGGTCCGAGCGTTTGCAGCACAGAGCCGCCTGCTGTGGTACCGCGATGCCTGTATCGAGCGAATCGAGGCGACGACGGGCATCCGGCCCGAGCAGGCCCGCCGCGGAGACGTGTACTACCAGATGGCCTGCAAGGCCAAGATCCATCGTGCTATCCCCGAAGCAGGCTACACCGCCTCTTTGGCGTTCGTCGACGACGAACCGCTCGCGCGCGAGGCACACTATCGCGTCCGCGTCGAGCAGCGCAACGGTCAGCGCGCATGGTCGAGCCCAATCTGGGTCCAGGCTGCGCCGTAAGCGCTATCGAGCATACCTATCATCAAGGAGAGAGCATGATCATCGATGCCCACAATCACCCTGACTGGCACAAGCACGACCTGGGTCGCTTCCTGGAGAACATGGCCCAGTACGATATCGACAGGACGTGGCTGTTGAGCTGGGAGTGCCCGGTGGGCGAGTTCGACCCGAGCTATCACCGGGTCGGCCTCGCCGGCAGCGAGGGGCCGATCCCGTTCCACGACTGCCTGCGCTACAAGCGAGAACGCCCGGACAAGTTCGTGCTCGGCTACGCCCCCGATCCCCGGCGTCCAGATGCGATCGACCGCCTGCAGGCAGCGATCGACGTGCACGGCGTGCGTCTCTATGGCGAGCTCAAGCTGCGCATGATGTACGATAACCCGGATGCTTTGCGTATGTTCCGCTTTTGCGGCGAGCAGGACCTGCCGGTGACGGTGCACATCGACTACGAGTTCGACACCGGGCGGCGCTATCCACGCCCGAACTGGTGGTACGGAGGCGGCATCGAGGCCTTTGAGCGCGCAGTCCGCGCCTGCCCAGGCACGACTTTTATCGGGCACGCGCCGGGCTTTTGGGCGCACATCTCGGGCGATGACCAGGCGTACGAGGTCTCCTATCCGCCGGGCCCGGTCGCGCCCGGCGGCAAGGTCGTGCAGATGCTGCGTGACTATCCCAACCTCTACGCCGACCTGTCTGCTG
>Ga0307445_10002393_pt1 | contig 10327 bp, 8 predicted proteins | sample SalMarSW160330MG_FD_202147 | JGI IMG/M metagenome (GOLD analysis project Ga0307445, IMG submission 202147) | Salt marsh sediment microbial communities from the Plum Island Ecosystem LTER, Massachusetts, United States - SW1603-30 | ecosystem: Environmental > Aquatic > Marine > Intertidal zone >...
GCAGAGGACGGGCCATAAAAGCACTATAACCTGATCAACCTTAAATGTCAAAAAAATAGACCTGACCCCTTTTTGGGGATATAAAAAAAGGGAAGGGATTTTATCCCTTCCCTTTTTCTCAGGTTCAGGTGCAATTAGAAGGTGTAGAGTATCGCGCTGGTGAGGGCCCAGGGATTGGCAGGATCGTCGTTGGATCCAGTAATCGGATTCCACTGATCCAGCGCATTCCCTGCGATGAGGTAACCGAAGCCCACACCCCACTGCAGGTTTTTGTAGAGCGCGATGTTGAAGCCGAAGTCCATCTCAAAGCCGATGTCATCGTTATCGTCCAATATGCCACTGCCAGCGGGATTTTGTCTGCCTCCTGTTACTCCGTTTCCAAACTTGTTCCCATTATCACAGGTGTCGCCGATCCAGCCGAAGTTTGCCACCAGCCTGAGCCAGTCCGTCGCCATGAAGTTCGCAAAGCCCCTCACATACCAGACGCCTCCAACATCCACCGGGCCGCCGATAAAGCCGACCCCGGGGCCTCTGAACGGGACAACTCCCATAACACCGTCATGGAGCAGGAGGAAGTCCTGCAGCGCAGGCAGGCCCTGCTGTCTCGCACCTTCCCGGGTATTAACACTCATGAACTCCTCGGAATCATTCGAGTTAAAGTCTTCGCCGGTTCCATACAGACCGCCGATACCGACCGTGAGCCTGTTCATGAGGCTGACATCAAGCACACCCCTGATGATCCATGACTCAACGTCTTGGTCTCGGACGCCTGGTGCGGGCACGGGATCATGGTCAATAGAACCTCCGCCGTAGATCCAGTCGAACTGGAGTCCTATGGGACCGATCTTGCCGTCGGCATAGACACCAACCCACCACAAATCAGCCTCACTTCGTGCCCCCGAATCGTAAATTGGTAATGCTCCTGGGTGGTCGGGGAGCCACAGGTTGAGTTTGTCATACCAAAAGAAGCTTCCAACCTTCACCGGGCCTATGGGCATGCCTATATCCACAAAAAAGGCATCATTATCATCACAGTCGTAATCATAGCCTTCCCACTTCTTGGCCCAGCCGGCGTTGATGCCCAGCTTGATCGGGTCTATCATGATACGGCCGGTGAGCCCGGGGCCGACCGTGTTCACCAAGAGCCACGGCCTGATCACATAGGGCTGGGCACCGATCCTCAGCCACACAGGGAGCTTGGGGGGTACCCGGAAGTCGATAAACATCTCTTGTACCAGGACAGAGGCCGTACCAGAGTCATCTTGGCCGAACCTATAGTATGCACCCGCCTCTTGTCGGGTAAAACCGCTAGTTTCACCCCACCGTCGGCTGTTCATGTTGAACCCCAGGACACCGTAGAGGTCCTCACTCTGCCGCGCGGTGATCGTCAGGTTCGCCCCCATCCTTACCCACGCACTCGTGTCGCCCCATGAATCATGAGTCGGAGTAAGTGCGAGCGGCATATAAGCACCGGCATCCTGGGGGGGACCAGCAGGTGGCGCGGTCTTATGGATTGCGCCCCCCACATAGATATGCCCTCTGGCGGACCAGTCGGTGGCCATGGCCGGTGCGGCCAGCGCCACTGTCAGCCCAAGGGCTAGAGCTATCATTAACATCTTTTTCATCGGTATATACCTCCGTTTTTTTTCTTCATTAATAAAGCTTCGTATTTGAGATTCTTCATCTGAAATTGTCTTTTCCTAAACAAATCAGAAAAATTAAACATATTCAACATCTTATAAGTTTACCGACGCTTCTCTCTTACCACCTCCTTCCTCTGGGTTTCCTTTCTTCCTATCACCCCCCTTCTTTTTTCTCACTAATGTAACAAACATGGCATTTTCTTACCATTACCCCCTTCGCCTGTCAAGCTTTTTTTTGCCTCGGTGAAGAGCACCAAATGTTCTTTTTTTGTCTCATTTTTTGTCCTCTTATTTATTCATAGAGCTCATAGACCATAAGGATGCTCTTGGCGTCCGATTTGAGGATGTAGGAGGAGACCGATACGGTCACCAACTCATTCCGGCCGTCGTTGTCCACGTCCTTGACCTGGAAGTCGGCCACATAGCCGGGGATGTCCTGGGTGCGCCAGACCTGGGTCAGGGACATCCCGTCCCAGACGAGGCCGGCGACATAGCCTTTGTCATAGAACCTGACCCTCTCGATGTGCCCCCCCCCTTTGAAGTGATTGGACACGGATGCTATGTCGTCTATCCCGTCGCCGTCCAGGTCCTTGACGACCATCCGGGGGGGGAGGTAGATGCGGCGGTAAGCGCTCGAGGCGGAGCCCCTTCTGTCGGTACGGATGGTGGGGCGGTCGATGAAGTTGTCGGAGCCGCCCAGCTTCTCTTCCGATCTATACTGCGTTCTGCCCCGTTCATCCACTATCCTTACGCCGCTGTACTCCTCGTTCTTTACGAGGAACTCCTGGGCCTCAGGGGAGGTGAACCGGCCGGCGGTGAACTCGTAGATCCACTCGACCCCCTTGGGGAGTTTGACCTTCTTGCCTATCTTGACCTTGTCCCCTTTCCATTGGACCAGGCGCACCGGCCCCTCATAGTCCTTATTGGTCCCCATCCGCTGGGCCACCAGGGCCTCTCCCAGGTTGGGGACCTTTGTGACCCGCAGGTACCAATTGAGATTCTTGGCTACATAGGCAAAGGTGCCGTCCTCGTAGGCAAGGATGAAAGAATGGAGTTCGTCCTCATTGAGGGTGTTGGTGATCACGATCTCCTCCTTGTCGTCGCCGTTGACGTCGATCACATCGAGGGTGAGAAAATTGTTGTTGGCCTGCTCATTGAACTCGGCCACGAGCTTGAGCGCCTTCCCCTCATCCCGATAGACCCAGAGATGGCGGCGGTCCATGCAGACGATCTCGTTGGTGCCGTCGCCGTCCACATCGCCGACATCGACCCCCCTCAAGACCCGCTCGGGAAAGTTCTGCAGTTTTGAGTAGCCTACTGCCTGAAACATCAGATACTTGCGCAACTCCCCGGGGGCTCCCCGCTCATAGGAGGTGGCGCGCCCCACGATGCGGTTGCTGATGTCCTGGGCAAAGGTAGACACCTTGGCCATGACCTCATCCATCCCCTTGTGCTGGGCAAAGGCGCTGGCAGTAGCGCGCGCGCCGGGGACATGGACCACCTTGGCGTCGAGGCTGATGTACTCCCCTACTTTGGTGATGCTGCCGTAGACCACGTAATCGGCCCCTACCCGGTTCCCCAGCCAGCGGGCCCCTTGGTCGGTGACATCGTCGCCAAGGTCCGGGAGGAAGCGCTCCACGAGGGGTTTGTCAACGGCCTCGATCTCGCCCTCGATGATGATGCGGGTGGAGATGATGTCCCAGATCCCGTTCCTGAGATATGAGAGATCCTCATCGCTGTGGACGGTGAAGGGGAGGACCGCCACCCGCAGGGGCTGCTGGGCGGCGCTTCCCAGGGGGATGAGCGCAAGGAGCACTGCTGCCAGTATAATCGCGTGCTTCAATCTCATGATGACCTCTTTCTGGGGCCTGGCTTCGACATGCACGAGCTTACCGCAGCGATCTGTTCTCTCTTAATGTAGAGATAGGAGAGATAGCGGTGCTCGTCAGATCGCAGGAGCAAGGGCATCGTCCCATGCCACGATGTGACCCCTCTAACGATTTTTATCATAATATCTCTTTCATCTATTTTGTCAATTAAAAAGGCGGGGAGTTTTTTGAGTATTGCATAGTATGTGTTGAGGAAGACTCTTTCGCCGCGGACGTGTCCCCCTTAAGCTCCATCGCAGGGAGATCATGCGGTACTAACATAAATGGCGGAAGCAGCATCCCTGCTTCCGCCAGCGTCATAAACAACGATCTGTGTACCCTGAAGGGTTTTAGCAGGTAACCTTGAAAATCATGGAGGCGCCGGTATCCCCTGCCGCACAGCCGGTCCACAGACAATATCCGCCTCCGAGGATGACCATCTCCTCGAGCATCTCGGCGATAATCCTGCCCGCCGTCGGTGCCTGGGGATGCCCATAGATCATGGAGCTCCCGTAGTTGTTCATCTCCATGACGTCAATCCCCATCTTCTTGGCAAAGTTGAGGTCGTTGGTCGCAAAGGGGTTGTGGCTCTTGATGGTCTTCATGTCGGTGATTTTCATGCCCGCGTTGGCAAGGGCCATCTCGGCAGCCGGCACGGGTGCTGCCGCCATGTAACCTTGCTTGGCCCGGGAAAAACCATAGGAGACGATCTGGATCTCGATCTTCGGGTCGGCGCTCAACTCGTTGGCCTTTTCCCTCGTGGTGACGATGAATCCGCAGTTGCCGTCGGCGGGGTGTGTCTGGGCGCCGAAGCTGTGGACGCCGCCCGGCTCGACGGGCTTGAGCTTGGCCAGGCCCTCGGCCGTGGTAGGGGTGACCCCTTCGTCCTGCTCCACCGTCATGGTCTTCTTCTTGGAGACCTTTACCTCAGCGGGGAACATGTAGCGCTTCTGGAAGGCCCGGTCCTCGGCCAGGGCCATCTGATACTGCTCGTAGCGCCGCAGGGTCACTGCGTCGCACTCCTCCTTGGTGATCCCCATTTCCTTGGCCACGTTCTCAGCGGTCTGCACCATCTTGAGGCCCACGTTGGGGTCCGCATTGAAGTTGTCCATGAGCCAATTTTCGCTCTCCACCTCGCCTCCGGGACCCAGGGGCTGGGGCCACACGGAGTGAGCGCCGTTGGAACAACGGTCCGCCATGAGGCCGAAGCCCACTTCAAAGGCGCCCTGCTCTACGGCAAGGGCGGCGAGATTAAGAATCGTGGTGGATGTAGTACATGCCTGGTTGATCATGAGGCCTGGCAGGTTTTTCTGGTTGTCGACCAGCATGGCGGCGGCCCAGTTGTGGCTGTAAAACAGGTGGTGCTGGTGAATGGTGATCCCGAAGTACAGGTAGTCGATGATGGTGGGATCGATCTTCTTCTGCAGAAACCAATTCCGCGCCGTCTTAGCCCCCAACTCAATGGCATTTTCATGCTGCATGCTTCCCTGCCAGCGGCAGAAGGGCGTTGAATAGTAGCCGTTGTAAGGGATATACGCCTTGCTAAATGTGTTCATATAAAAACCTCCTCACTCTATTGTTATTTACTGTTAACGGCACATCGTCATGCCGGTAACACAAACATCGCTGTCGTCTCTGTAGAGAAAGCTTCCGTAGCGGCACAAGCTATACCCTAACATTTTAATATCTCTATGCCTAAGGTGTCTCTTACCAAAGGGCCACCTTAGGCGGTTTAGCCAGATGGGATGTGTCGCCTCGCGATCCCCTACCTATTAAGATATTTTTAATGAGGGGATGTCGCGAGGCGACACATCCTGATGATGCTATTTGTCTTTAAAGTTGGGCTTTCGCTTCTCCACAAAGGCCCGTAACCCCTCCCGACCATCTTCGGAGGTATAGGAGAGGATAAAGCTCTCACCTTCGAAGATGAGGGCGGAGTTGAGATCCATGTTGATGCCGTGGTCGACGGCATGCTTAATCATCTTGAGGGCCACGGCGGGCATGGCGGCGATGGTCGTTGCTAGGGCCGTGACCTCCTCCATCAACGTGTCAGGGGGAACGACCTTGCTCACCAGGCCCATCCCGAGGGCCGTCTGGGCGTCTATCATTGCTCCCGTGAATAACAACTCCTTGGCCCGGGCTGCTCCGATCAAACGGGAGAGCCGCTGGGTGCCCCCCCCACCGGGGATGATCCCCAGCGTGACCTCAGGCTGGCCGAAGCGCGTCCCCTCCGAGGCGATCCGGAGATCACAACAGAGGACAATTTCCAAGCCACCCCCCAGGGCGAGCCCGTTGATGGCGGCGATGACCGGTTTCTCAATGGCCGCCACCCGTGACGACGCATCCCGCGAACAGGCCCAGAAGTCTTTCATCTCGCTCACGGATTTCCCCTCCACTTCCTTGACGTCGAGTCCGGCGGCAAAGGCCTTTTCCCCGGCTCCGGTGATGATCACCACCTTCACCTCGGGATCGGCATTGAGTGCTTCCGCGACCTGGCCGAGCTCCTCATACATCCGGCGGTTGAGGGGGTTCATGGGCGGGCGGTTGAGCGTAATGGTAGCAACCCGCTCTTTTTTCTCAAGGATGATGGTTTCGTACGCCATGGATCGCTCCTTTACTTTTTGTCGTACTTGTACCAGCCCTCTTTCGTTTTCCTCCCCAGCTTGCCGGCACGGATCATGTTCTTCAGGGTTATCGGGGTCACATGCTTCAGCTCCTGATTGAGTTCCCGGTGAAAGTACTCATTGACGTGATAGTTGATGTCAAGACCAGTCAGGTCCATCAGCTCAAAGGGCCCCATGGGGTGGTTTAGCCCACCCTTGACCGACGTGTCGATATCCTCAATCGATGCGATCCCTTCTTCGTACAGTCGAATGGCCTCCATCACCTGGACGATCATGAGCCGGTTGACGATAAAACCCGGCACGTCCTTCTTGACGATGACCGGCATTTTGCCTAATTTTTCGGACAGCTCCTTCGTTACGGCAACCGTCTCATCGCTGGTGTCCATACCCTTGATGACCTCTACGAGCTTCATCATCGGGACCGGGTTGAAAAAGTGCATTCCCACGACCTTGTCAGGGCGCTTCGTGGCGGCCCCGATCTCGGTAATGGACATGGATGAGGTGTTGGTGGCCAGGATGACCTCCGGGCGGGTGAGTTCGTCCATCTCCTGGAAGACCTGCTTCTTCAATTCGAGGTCTTCGAGCACTGCCTCGATGGCGAAATCCACATCCTTCAGGTCGGCGACCTTTGTGGTACCAGTGATTCTGCCCAGGATCTTCTTCTTGTCGTCCTCAGAGATCTTCCCCTTCTCCACGCTCTTGGAGAGGAAGCCCTCGATGGTCTTGAGTCCCCGCTCGACGAATTCATCGGCGATATCCCGCATGATCACCGTATACCCCGCCTGGGCACAGACCTGGGCGATGCCGTTCCCCATGGCACCGGCCCCTAATACCCCTATCTTTTTGATCTCCATCCTCTGTTACCCTCCTTTATCTTTTAAAAAATGACTAAAAAAGAGTGACTATAAGGAGAACAATCCTCTTCATTGCTCTCGATCCCCATTCCATCACTCATGTGCTTGCAGGTTTCTATAATTGCCTCTGGTTGCCAAAATGTCAAGCTCTTTTGCGAAATTTTTCTTAAAATCTCCCTCTGGTCCTTGATTTCCTTGAAACGAGCGTTCTAAAGAAAGCATGAAGCAGGTCCTTTCTCCTTGACAGGGAGGGGGGGGTATGCTATGGGAATCCTTGATAAATTTCTTCGTGAGGGTGCCTCAGGGGGTTATGTGTAGGATTTATGTATCGCAGAGACCCCGGTGGCCTTTAATGCATTCATCCTTATATTCACAGTATTTGCTCCTCAACCCCAAACAGGGGATCCCTTTTGGGAGGATGCGCGGGAGGGATTGTATCCCTCTGCGAGAGATGATATCTGCGGGCACATTCCAAGTATCGTAAGAGGGATTAATTGGTGAACAAGAAGAAAACGGAGCAAAGGGCTTTTTTCTCCTCCCTCAAATTGACTATTCCCCTGCTGATCGTGCTGGCGGCGTTGTCCGTCATCGGGACCCTCATCACGCAAAATGCCTCCGAGCAAGAATACATCCATCGATACGGCGAAACAACCTATAAAATTTTGAAAGGACTCGGCCTCTTCAATATGTACCACTCATGGTGGTTCATCGGGGTGCTGGTACTGTTGGCGATCAACCTCATCGCCTGTTCCTGGAAACGCCTCCCCGGTGTCTGGCAACAGGTGTGCAAGGCCAAGAGTGGCTACGCCCGCTTGGGGACCTATCTCACCCACCTGAGCGTGCTCCTCATCTTGGTGGGTGGCCTCATTGGAGCCCTCTGGGGATTCAAGGGATATGTGCAGATCGTAGAGGGTGAGGTCGTGGAAGGTATCTTCCTCAACAACCCCCAGCAGGCGATGAAGCCGTTGGGATTTCAGGTGCGCTGCGATGCCTTTCACGTGGATTTTTACCCCGACGGTTCCCCCAAAGAATACGTCAGCACCCTCACCTTTGTTGAAGGGGAGAGGGTGGTGCTCGATCATGTACCCCTGCGGGTAAACCATCCCATATCCTATAAAGGACTTACCTTTTATCAGGCTTCGTATGGGATAAGCCCTCTTCCCATCGTGGAGGTGAGGGGGAAAGGGGCTCCTCACACCATACAGCTCAAACAAGGGGAGGCACAGCCCATTCCCGGGACCGAGGTCCAGATAGGCTTTATGCGATATCGGGAGCAGGTCCACAACATGGGGGAGGCAATCCTGCTGGTCCTCTTTCTCCCCGATTCAGAGCCGGAAGGGTTCTGGCTCTTCAAGCACGATTCCGGGATGGGAGACTTGCAGGTGGGGGATATTACCTTTATTCTTAAAGACATAGAGAAAAAGAATTACACAGGGATACAGGTCTCCCATGATCCGGGTGTGCCCGTCGTCTGGGTGGGGTGTTCCCTGTTGGTGATCGGGATGGTGGTGACCTTTACCCTGCGCAGACCGCCGAAGCGCATGCCCTCTCGGGAGCAGTAGGTGGCCGGGAAGGTCACGGTTATGGTGCTGGCGGGGAATGGGATCAACTGCGAATATGAGACCGCCCATGCCTGTAAACTGGGGGGGGCGGACCAGATTGACACGGTCCACATCAATGAGCTCCTCGGCGGGGAACGTACCTTGGATGCGTATCACCTCCTGTGCCTCCCCGGGGGATTTCTGGATGGGGATGATCTGGGGGCAGCCAAGGCCTGCGCCAACCGTTTCCGGCACGCCACCATAGCCACTACGGGGGAGCGGTTCTGGGATCAGTTGCTGCGCTTCATCGAGCGCGGGAGATTGATCTTGGGGATCTGCAACGGCTTCCAGCTGATGGCCAAGCTGGGGCTCGTCCCCGCCTTAGAGGGAAGGTACGGCGGTCAGGAGGTGACCTTGACCTTTAACGACTCAGGCCGTTTTGAGGATCGATGGGTCCACCTTAAGGTGAACACCCGGTCACCCTGTGTCTTTACGCACGGATTGGAAGAGGTCTATCTGCCGGTGAGACACGGCGAGGGGAAATTCCTCGCTGCCAGCCCCTCGATAACTCAGAAGCTCACGCGGATGGGATTGATCTGCCTCCAATATAGCGATGCAGCATATCGCGCGGCGACCATGGAGTACCCCTTCAACCCCAATGGTTCTGTGGAGGGGGTGGCGGGGATATGCGATGCAACGGGAAGGCTCTTTGGCCTCATGCCCCATCCCGAGGCCTACCTCCACCGGACCCATCATCCCCGATGGACCAGGGAGGTCCTTCCCGAGGAGGGGGGAGGGGTTGCCTTTTTTAAAAATGCCGTAGAATATATCAGAGGCAATCTACTCTGAACACACGGAGGGACGTCGATTGGAAAGGAGGTGCAGCAGTGAACAAGGCTGAGCTTGCTACGGAAGTCTCCAAGAAGTCGAAGGTGAGCCACAAGGTAGCCAAGGTAGTGGTTGATGCCGTCTTTGAGGAGATGGTGAAGGCCCTGCGCAGAGGAGATCGGGTCGAGATCAGGGGATTGGGGAGCTTCGTGATCAGAAATTATGGCAGTTATCAGGGGAGGAACCCCAAGACCGGTGAGACGGTCAACGTTTCTCCCAAAAAGCTTCCTTACTTCAAGGTGGGCAAGGAACTCAAAGAGCGGGTGGACGAGAAGAAGTAACGAGGCTCACCAAAAGATGCCGATGGGTAGCGGTGGCTCAGGCCATCGCTACCCATCCCACTGCCAGAAATCGTGAAGGTTTTCTTTGAGTGCCGCAACAAGTTCTCGAATGTGAGGATATTCTTTATCCTCCTGTCCTTCCCACCTGCCCCTATCGGCCATACCATCCCCGGCCATCCTTTTGACCACCTCCACCACGGAGCGTGCCTGACCCTCGAGATGGTACCCCCCCTCTAAGGTAACGACAAGCCTACCCTCGCATACCGAATCGGCCATATCCATGATGATGTCGATGAGGCGGGCAAAGCCTTCTTCTGTAACTGCCATCCCACCCAGGGGGTCTTGACGATAGATGTCAAAACCGGCCGACACCAGGATCAATTGTGGTTGATATGCCAGGGCAATGGGTCGGAGGATATGCCGCAGGATATTGGCGTAATCGGCGTCCCCATAACCAGTGGAGAGCGGGCAATTTACCGTATACCCTTTGCCTGTGCCCTTCCCGATCTCGGTATAGTGACCGCTGCCGGGATAATAAGGGTACTGGTGGGTAGAAAAGTAGAGGACCTGGGGGTCCGTATAAAAGGTCTTTTGGGTGCCGTTGCCGTGGTGGAGGTCCCAGTCGACG
>Ga0307445_10002394_pt1 | contig 10323 bp, 6 predicted proteins | sample SalMarSW160330MG_FD_202147 | JGI IMG/M metagenome (GOLD analysis project Ga0307445, IMG submission 202147) | Salt marsh sediment microbial communities from the Plum Island Ecosystem LTER, Massachusetts, United States - SW1603-30 | ecosystem: Environmental > Aquatic > Marine > Intertidal zone >...
TATCGATAAAATCGTGAATCCCTATCCTGATCGCTTTAGAAAGAACGTCTTCACTCCTGTAGGCAGTGATAAGTATCTTCATGGCATGCGGATGAGAACCTTGAATCCGCTTGAGAAACTCCAGTCCATCCATTCCGGGCAATCTGTAATCCGTTATGATAATGTCATAGTCCTGTTTTTTTAAGGCTTCTAAGCCTTCTTCCGCTGTTTCAAGAACGCTCAAATTGCATCCCCGGGATTCAAAGTAAATACACAATGAATCCCTAATCCACTCATCGTCGTCTATGAGTAGCATTTTCATCTTTTTCAGTTCGTCAAACGGATCCATCTTTCCCTTTTAAGTGACAATATTTTTATATTCATGCTGGCTTGTCTTCTGTTACTTACACAAAAAGCATTAATCATGCCATACAGTCCGACACATAAAAACAACCGGGATTTCAAGCAGATAGCCCGTTTTTAGTTTTGACGACAGGTTTGCTGTACAATGAAGATTAGAAAAAATGCGAAATCTTTTTTCGAAAAATTCCAAACCAGAGAGGTGATCGGGAACAAGATAAACAGGAAGGGTTGGTTAGGGATATGACTAATATTCGGTTAAAAAGCTTCGGGTCATGTCCGAAAGAGGCGGGTGGTTTCTAGAGAATTTAAGATATCAAGGGTTCAAAGATTCCAATATTTTAACTTTTTCCGGATTTGCCTTTATCTACCTGTACGGCGCTTTTTCTTCTTTTCTTATGATTTTTCAGATATCTTTCTCTCAATATATTCTTCTGTATCTTGCCTGTACCCGTCTTGGGGAGGCTATCAAGGAATTCAACAGACTTGGGCACCTTGAATTTGGCAAGTTTGGTCGCGCAATATGCCAGCAAATCTTTTGCAGTGGCCTTATGCTTGGGCTTGAGTACTGTCAGTGCTTTAGGAACCTCACCCCATTTCTGGTCAGGAACGCCAATGACAGCACATTCGAGGACCGCCGGATGTGAATAGAAAACCATCTCGATCTCTGCAGAGGCCACGTTCTCTCCGCCGGTGATAATCATATCCTTATCACGATCCACTATGTCAATATATCCATCACCGTCTATCGTTGCGAGGTCGCCGGTGTGCAGCCACCCATTGATGATTACTTTGCTTGTCGCCTCAGGATCTCTCCAGTATCCCTTCATGATATTGTTGCCTCGAACGGTTATTTCGCCAACTTCGACTCCGTCATTATTGACATCCTTGCCAGCCTTGTCTACCACTCTCACTTCCACTCCAATCACTTCAATGCCCGTCTTGGCCTTCAGTCTGTATTGTTTGCTCCGCGGCAGCTCTTTGAGATGAGACTTTAAGGTAGCCATGGTGACAATTGGTGAGGCTTCGGTCATACCATAGACCACATGGGCGTCGACACCGAACTTCTCTGAAGCAGTTTTGATGAAGGCTTCCGGCACCGGAGCCCCGCCGAGAATCAGTTTCTTCCAGGTGGTAAGTTTGTATTTTTTATAGTCCGGATAGTTGAGAAGCGTATTAAGCATTGCCGGCACCATAGCACAGATAGTTACTCCTTCTCGCTCAATATTCTCAAAAACAGTCTCAGCGCGAAACTGGCGAACCATAACGTGTTTGCCGCCAACCGCAGTGAGTGCATGCGGCGCTCCCCAGCCATTAACATGAAATAAGGGAACCGTATGCAATTGAGCATCACTATCCGTGAGTGCAAGCGTCGTCATATATGTATGGGCATTGGCGCAAAGATTACGGTGAGTCAGCATAACACCCTTAGGCCGGGCGGTTGTACCGCTCGTATAGAATATCTCGGCTACATCATTTTCGTCCATCTGTGGCTCAGGAGGGACCTCCGGGGATGCCGCTGTTAACAGACTGTCGTACCCTGGCCAGTCAATTCCGGACGGCCTTTCTCCGTTAGTAATTAAAACTAATTTTTGTATAGTCTCCAGCTTGTTTAGGATCGGTATAATAAGGTCGGTATACTCATAGTCAACGAATAGCGCTTTTGCCCCGCAGTGATTTAATATGTAAAGCAATTCTTCCGGAGCCAGTCGGATATTGAGGCAAGTCAAAATGGCACCGATCTGCACCACGCCGTAATAAGACTCGAGTATGCGGTGATCATTAGGCCCTAAAAAGGCAACCCTGTCTCCTGGCATAACCCCCATGATCAACAGGGCGTTCGAAAGGCGGTTAACGCGATCACCAAACTCTTTATATGTGAACCTCTTGTCGCCATCAACCACGCAGACCTTCGGTCCATAGAGCTTGATACCTCTTTTCAAATAGCGGGTTACTAATCTTGGAACGTACATGACGAATATCACCTCCTGCCTTTAGTTAATGAAAAGGGCATCAAATAGTTATGCCTTGACGTAGCCTGAAGCGCTGGATTTTACCGGTTGTGCTCTTGGGCAATTCCGAAAGGAATTCTATAAAGCGCGGATACTTGTATTTGGCAAGTCTTTCCTGGACCCATCTTTTCAGTTCTTCAGATAGTTCGTCTGAGGGTTCAAACCCGTTTCTGAGCACAACGAATGCCTTGGGCTTAATCAGTCCCTTATCGTCTTTACAACCAACAACGGCATTTTCGAAGACCGCTTCATGCTCTCCCAGACAGTTTTCCACTTCCAGAGGGGAGACCCATATGCCACCGACCTTTAGCATGTCGTCGGCCCTCCCTGCGCACCAGTAAAAGCCGTCTTTGTCAACGTAATATTTATCGCCGGTATTTATCCATTCCCCCTGCATGGTTTGGCGCGATTTTTGCCTTTTATGCCAGTAAAACTGCGCTGCACTGTCTCCCTTGACCATCAGAGTCCCTATGTCCCCCTGAGCCACCTGGTTTCCTTCAACATCCACTAATTTTAGTTCGTATCCAGGAACAGGTTTACCTGTTGATCCCGGTCTTATGTCATCGGGTCTGTTAGAAAGAAATATATGGGCCATTTCCGTTGAGCCCATACCATCGAGGATGTTAATACCGTATCGGTCCTTCCAGCGATAATAGATGTCTGGCGGCAATGCTTCTCCCGCCGACACGCAAATACGGACCGAAGAGAACGTATGATCATAATTTGGATCTGCTTTTGAGCTGTTATTTCCATCAACGTGGGCCTGGTATTCCAGCATCTGGCCGTAAAGAGTCGGTATGCCGAAAAATATTGTGGGTCGAAACCGCTCCAAATAGGTGAACATTATTTCCGGTGTCGGACGGTGAGGACTGAGCACTACGGAACATCCGGCCGACATTGGAAAATACATCCCGTTTCCAAGGCCGTAAGCAAAAAACAACCGTGCTGCCGAGAAACAGATGTCATCCTCCGTGAGCCCAAGCACACCTTTGGCATAAGCTCTGGAAGTTACTACCATATCGTATTGAGAATGGATGGCTCCCTTTGGAGAACCTGTGGAACCCGAACTGTAAAGCCAGAATCCGACATCTTCCCGGGTGGTAAAGGCTGTTTTTATTGAGGCTGATGCACTTCTATATTTCTGTCTGAAGGGTATATGCGCACCTTCAGTTTCCGAAATAACGATGATATCACGAAGGTACGGAAGATCACCCTTGATCATGTTTATTACAGGAAGTAGTTCTTCCGATACGGCAAGAAGACGCGCCCGGCTGTCATTGAGATAATATTGGTAATCTTCCGGGGTTAGCATCGTATTAACCGGTATGGGTATAGCGCCTATCCTGATCGCACCCCAGAAGATTGCGTAAAACTGGGGTATGTCGAGCATGAGCATCATTACCCTGTCCTCGATGTGTACACCCCGGTCACGCATGGCGTTAGCCGTCTTATTGACCATCTTCTGGATGTCGTTGTAGGTGTAATTGCGGTGTTTGGTATAAATGGCGATTTTGTGGCCCCTTCCTTGACGGATGTTGCGGTCAAGGAAGTAGTCTGCCGCATTGAAGAATTCATCTCTCATTTCGTGTTGCATTGTCTTCTACTTTTACTACTCCCCTATTCTAAGGCATCAGCCAGTTGGGCAGGATAAGAGAAATACATGGAGCGTAAGTTATGAGCATGAGGCAAAGGATCAAAAGCGCCATAAAAGGCATAACAGCCTTTGCCACTTCGGTCAAGGTCTTTTCCGTCATACCCATTGCCACAAAAAGATTGAGACCAAACGGAAAAGTGAGAAAGCCGAGTTCCACGTTTACGATCATCATAATTCCGAAGTGAATCAGGTTGATATTGAACTGCTGCAGCGTGACAAACAGGATAGGGGACAGTACGAGAATGGCCGAAACGATATCCATAACGCAACCGATGCAAAGAAGCAGTACATTGATTGCCAGGAGAAACAAATATTTGTTTCCGATGTGTTCCGCGATAAATCCTGCGGCCTTTACAGGAAGCTGCTCCCTTGTCAGGAGCCAGATAAAGGTCATCGCGCAGGCAATTATGAAAAGCAGAGACGCGGAAAGAACGGTTGCCTCTCTAAGAGTCTTATTAAACTTGGCCCATGTAAGGCCTTTATAAATAAAGGTCTCCACAATAACTGCATAGACAACGGAAACGGCCGCGGCTTCTGTGGGTGTAAAGATACCGCTGTAGATGCCTCCCAGGACAATCACAGGCATGACCAGGCCCCAGGAGGCCTTTTTGAAAAGAAAGAGGACCTCTTTGAAGGTATAGTGACGTTCCGAACGCCAGTCATGTTTTCTGGCGAGCATATAAGCATAAAGGATCAACGCGCCACCGATGGTAAGGCCAGGGAGAAAGCCGGCCAAAAACACCCTGCCGACAGAGACATTCATTACCAGGCAGTAAAGTATCATGGGGATGGAAGGCGGGATCAAAATACCCAAAGAACCTGAAGAGGTAAGAAGCCCTATGCTGAATTTTTCATCATAACCACTTTTCACCAGGGCGGGGATCATGATGGATCCGATTGCGATTACAGTTGCAGGGCTGGAGCCGGATATTGATGCAAAAAATATGCAGCCAAGGATGGAGGCGATTGCAAGCCCGCCCCGGAATCTACCGACAAGAAGGTTCATTACATCTATTAGGTACTTTGAGATGTCACCTTCGGCCATGATACTTCCTGCCAGTATGAAGAAAGGGATTGCAAGCAGGACGAAGTTATCCATGCCGTTGAATAACTGTTGGACCAGGGCCTGAAGGGGAACACCCAAAAAGATGGAGAGCGTAGCCCCTGTCACGGAGAGAATCACGATAGAGATCGGGGTTGATATCATTAAAAGAAACAAGAACAGAATGAACATGAAAGCAATCATGACGCTCCCCCTGTACGCTTAAACGGTTCCTTGAGTGAGATGGCTTTCCCATGTCTAATTGATTCAGCAAGGAATCTGAATGAAATGACCGCAGAAAAAATACCAATTGGTAGATAGGGTATCCACATAGGCACCTGGCTTGCGGGGGTTAGAACTTCGAACCGGACAAGCTTTCCAATTTGTATCCAGGAAAAATAGCAGATCACTGCCATTACAAAGCATGAGACCAGGTTGGCTATCACCTTAAGAAGATGGGCCAGCCAATCCGGGGAATACTGGGTTACGGCCTCCATGCTGAAGTGGGTGCCGTATTTGACGCCCAGTCCTGCGCCCATAAATGTAACGAGGACCGTAAGATACCGTGCCCACTCCTCAAACCAATCATAGGCCGTGTTGAATCCATAACGCATAATAACCTGGTAGGTGGCGCCGAAGGCAAGAATCAGGAGGACATATCCGACGAATAGTTCTTCAATATTATTAATAATATTTAGGAATTTTTTCATTTTACCCGATATCTCCTTTTTGATGGCTGCCGACTTAGAAGGAAAAGTATGTTAAAGAAACAAGAGTTTTTGAGGATCATCGGGGAAGGGTGCTCAGGCCCTTCCCCACAATTGCGATACCTTACTCGTACTGCTTTATCTTTTCCTGGATCAGCTGGTAGTATGTCATTCCCGCGTATTTTCCATATTTGTCCTTTTTGGGGATTTTCCCCGCTTTTTTTTCATACTTCTTATGCACCGGAAGAACTGCCTTCATGAAGGCCTTTCTCTCGTCCGCTGTTAAACGGACTATCTTGAGGCCATTTTCCTCTTCCTGTTTGATAAGTTTTTCCCTGAGTTCTTTACATTTTTCCCTGTTGACCTTGATTTGAACCTTGGCTCCATCGCGGAAAATTTGCTGTTGGTCTGGCGTCAACCTATTCCACACATCAATATTAACTACCATTGGACATTCCGTAAGGATATGGTTGGTCAGTGTTGCATAAGGACACACCTCTGTAAATTTCATAAGAATTGAGGTCATTATCGGATTGTCCTGGGCGTCAATCACCCCTTGCTGCAATGCATTGTAGATTTCAGGAAACGGCATTGGCACAGGGCTGGTTCCCAGTGCCCTGAAAGAGTCAAGATAAACAGGGCTTTCCATGACCCGGATCTTGAGGTCTTTCATATCTTCCGGTTTTCGAATTTCCCTCTTGATATTTGTTAGGTCTCTCATATCATTTTCAGTATATCCTATACAGACCATGCCCTTACGCGGATAGAGATCAAAAAATATATTCTGGAGTTCCGGGTCGTCCAGTACCCTGTAAGCAACTTCCCTGCTGGGCCAGAGATAGGAGAGACTGAATAGAGCGACTTGCGGCACGAAGTTTGAGACTACCGCATGGGTTGAAGCACAGATATCCAGAGTTCCACCTTGGATCTGTTCCATCATTGATCTCTCGCCACCGAGCTGGCCCATGGGGAAGACATCCACCCTGATTTCGCCGTTTGTCTTTTCTTTTACATAGTCGGCAAAGGCCAAACAGCCAATGTGCTGGCCATGTTTAGGTGGTGCGACGTGTCCATACTTTAAAACCATTTTTGCCGGCACCGGAGCAGTAAATGACAAGACAAATACACAGGCAAAAAGAACCGTGATAAATTTTTTCATCTTAATCTCCTTTCTTTATTTATCTAATTGTCCATATAACTGATTTTCCTTTTGTAACTTTTTATAGCAGGAAGCATGCCATCAAGTTATGGTCTGCACAATCGGCATAAAATCAAAATGTTAGCTTTATTTATGAATGTAAATAATTGGAAAGTGCAGCCTAAGTTAGAAAAATTGCGAAATCTTTTTAGAAAAAATTCAAAACCTGTCTGCGCTAAAATTAGATATCAAAAAGGGCAGCGTAAATGAGATCGTTGTCTAAAGGTGGGAAAGGGGCAGAGGGCTTTTTATTTGAAAGATGAGGCCTTTCAACGAGTCCATACCTTTGTTGAAGGCTGATCGCCGCCGGCCTCCTAATTGGGCGTTGGCTTAACAAGGATACAACTAAGATTGGTAATTTATTCTACTTGCAGTTTTTTTCTTCTGTAGCGGAAGGTATGGTGGTTTATGTTAAGAAGCCTGGCAGCCTTACTTTCATTGCCCCCGGACATCTTTAAGGCTTCCTCAATATAGAATTTCTCTAAAGATTTTTGAACTGAAGCAAGATCGATTCCTTCGGGGGATAGCGGCTCAAATGGAGGTTTATCTTTTTTCCGCTTAAGTGTTTCGGTTTTTTTAAGTCCTTCAAGGCCCAAATCCTTAATTTCTAAAACCGGTTCCGTGCCTATTAGAACTGCTTTTTCGATTAGATTTTTCAACTCGCGGACATTGCCTGTCCACCTGTACGCCATCAAGGATTCTTCAGCCTCAGGAGAAATGCCAGTGAATTTCTTAGCGAATTTCTTGTTAAACTCGAATAGAAAGTGTTTGACAAGCGGAATAATATCTTCTCTTCGTTCATTCAACGACGGGACATGTACCTTAATGACTCCTAACCTGAAAAAGAGATCTTTCCTAAATGTGCTTTCTTCTATCATGCTTTCCAGATCTTTGTTCGTAGCGGAGACCACCCTGGTTTGGATTTGTAATTTTTTTGTCCCTCCTAATCTGTAAAATTCGCCATCTTCAAGAAATCTTAAAAGCTTTGCCTGGGCTTCCCGGCCCAAGTCTCCGACTTCGTCAAGAAAAAGTGTTCCATCTGCCGCCTCCTCGAGTAATCCCTTTTTCCCAGATGTGCTCGCCCCGCTGAAAGCCCCTTTTTCATAACCAAAAAGTTCGCTTTCGACGAGGTCCTTTGGAATTGCGGCACAATTCATAGTGATCAGGGGCCCCTTAAAATTAGGGCTCCTGTAATGGATTGCGCTCGCTAGCAATTCCTTGCCAGTACCTGTCTCACCGGAAATCAGTATCGGCGTGTCAGGACTCTTGGCAACCATTCCTATAAACTCCATCACGTCATGGATGACGTTACTTTCTCCTATAAAGCAAGGGAGGTTCTCCCTGAGATACTTTTCTTGAAGGATTTGGACTTCTTTTCTCAGACTTATAGTTTCAAGGGCATTACGAATAGATACCTCAAGTCCATCCATATGAATGGGTTTCACAACATAATCATAGGCACCAAGCTTCATTGCAGAAACCACCGTGTTTACATCTTCGTAAGCGGTTATCATGATAATCAGGACATCAGGGTATTGGCCCTTTATTTTTTTAAGAGCCTCAATCCCGTTCATACCCGGCAATCCTATGTCAAGCAGGACCAGGTCCGGGGGATTGCTTTTTAGTGCCTCGATTGCAGCCTCTGCTGTAGAAAAGGAATCCACATGGTAGTCCGCCTGAAGGGCCATTGTTATACCTTCCCTTATGGTTTCTTCGTCATCAACTATATATATGGAGTAGGTAATCATGAGGGTCGAAACTATCCCCGATATTGGGTATTGGTTATTTGCTATTGGGTTGGGGAGGCCATTTACCATAATCCAAAACCAAGTATCCAAAAAAAAGAACCTTATACCTAATAACTAATACCTAAAGTCAAACACTTGGTTTTTTGATTGGAATCTCAATTACAAACTCTGCCCCTCCCAATTTACTAGTACACACGGTTAAAGATCCACCGTGGTCGGTTACTATCCTGTGACTGAGACTTAGCCCTATCCCAGTGCTTTCGCTTTTGGTAGTATAAAATGGATCAAATATTTTGTCCTTAAGGGCCGAAGGAACACCGGGACCTGAATCGGAGACCTTTAATATGATATGGCGATTTTCTACGAATGAGACAAGCTCTATCTTCTTTTCACCATCCATATTTTTCATGGCTTCAGCGGCATTGGTGATCAGGTTTAATATAACTTCTTCAATCAGGTTCGGGTCCGCATAGAGCTGTTGCAGGTCCCCGGATAAGTTTTTCTCGAGTTTTATGCCGCTTTTTCTCAAGGTGACCGAACTAAGGCCGATGGCGTCTTCTATGGGTTGATTTATGTCCGCCGAAACCAGCTTGGGTTCACTGGGTTTTGAAAAATCCATGACTCTCCTTATAACGGATTCAATCTTGGCTGAGGCCGAGTGGAGATGTGTAAGAATTCCTTTGACCTTTTCCAAGCTTTCCAGATCATCGTAGATCTTTTCCAGGGTGTCCAGGTATATATTAATGCCTGAAAGTGGATTTCGTATTTCATGGGCAATTCCGGCAGCTACACGGCCCAAGGAACTCATTTTATCCTGAATTCTCAAAAGGTGTTCGAGCTCCTTGGCATTGGTCATGTCCATCATATTAATCAATATCGCATCCCTTCCTTGATATTCTATGGGACTTACCCGACAGTAAACCCATTTCATGTCAAGTTTTTTGCCCTCAGGGTTAGGGGGATAAGACCTGAAATCCAGATCCAGGGTATGAAACTGCCCCGAGGTAACCCCTTGATAGAATTTTTTCACTTTTTCAAGGTCCTCAGGATGGATGATATCAAGATCTGCCAGTATGAATTTCCTGGGTAAAGGACCAAAAAGTCTCTCCTGTTCGGGGTTTTGATAAACGACCCTGTCATCCTGGACAATGGAAATACCGGTGAGGGAATTTTGAACCAGATCCCGGAAACGCTGTTCACTTTCCTTTATAGCCCCTTCTGCTTTTTTGAGTTCGGTGATATCAAGAAAAGATCCCACGCTCCTATCGGTTCCTGGAATCACGGCAAATGTTGTAAAGATATCTTTAACCGTGCCGTATCTATCAATGAATTTAAACTCATAATTCCTTGGGGCGGAATCAGGATCGATTCTCCGGACATAGTGATAGGCTTTCATTCTTAAGAGAGTGTTTTTATCCGCAACAAAGTCTGTCCAGCTTTTCTTTCCCTCTATTTCCTCTTTAGTGTAGCCGGATAGGGTCTCAAACTCCTTGTTCGCCAAGGATATGGTTGTATCGTCTTCAATGATTATTGTCGCGGTTCCGGTAGTTTCAAAAAGAATCCTGTATTTATCTTCCGATTCCCGCGATGCCTCATCTGAGTACTTTTGCTTCTCCATAATTT
>Ga0307445_10002401_pt1 | contig 10305 bp, 9 predicted proteins | sample SalMarSW160330MG_FD_202147 | JGI IMG/M metagenome (GOLD analysis project Ga0307445, IMG submission 202147) | Salt marsh sediment microbial communities from the Plum Island Ecosystem LTER, Massachusetts, United States - SW1603-30 | ecosystem: Environmental > Aquatic > Marine > Intertidal zone >...
TAATTCCACAGCGCATGAGCCATTTCAAATGTAAAATTCCTGGTAACCCTGATTTTTGCCATAACCTTTCAAATACAGGCACACTGGCTGATGCATTCAATGATATTGCTCAGGTTGTCGTGCTTCAGGTAATAATAAGTGTTTTTCCCTTCTCTTTTTGAAGCCAGGACACCCTTATCCTTCAGAATTCCAAGATGATGGGAGGTGGTAGATTGTTCGATCTGCAAAAGTTCGTGGATTTCAGTGACGGTGAGTTTCCTTCCATCTTCCAGGTAATTGAGAATGGCAATTCTCATGGGATGAGCGATGGCTTTAAGCATGCTGGCAGCTTTGTCCAGTTCCTCCGGACCTAGTTTGTCAAATTTCATTATTAAGGCAACTAATTTTATTAACAAATACAAATATATGAATATATAAGCTCAAATGGTCTTGTATTCGTATAAAATGTCCTCATCTATATAAATATCAGTGATTTGGAATGTTTCTAAGCGGGTTGACCCATCTTTGAATCATTTTATTCCTATTTTTACAGCTGCATAAATCTATCCATCGAGGATGCCCTCCCTAGAAGAAATCCGGAAACCTGTGAACCGCGAAATGCAGGAATTTGAAAAGCATTTTCGCGAAGCCATGAAAAGCAAGATCCCCCTGATCAATGTCATCACAAATTATCTTTTGAGAAGAAAGGGGAAACAGATCCGTCCCCTTTTCGTTTTTTTAACATCGGGACTTTCTGGAGGCATAACCGATTCCACTTATAACGCTGCCAGCCTTATTGAACTCCTGCACTCGGCATCCCTGATCCACGATGATGTCGTGGACGAATCGTACGAACGGCGTGGGTTTTTCTCCATTAATGCCCTCTGGAAATCCAAAATTTCTGTTTTATTGGGGGACTATCTTCTTGCCAGGGGACTGCTGCTTTCAGTTGATCAGAATGAGTATGAACTCCTTCGCCTGGTTTCCGACGCAGTAAGAGAAATGAGCGAAGGAGAATTGCTGCAGATGCAGAAATCCCGGAAACTGAACATTACCAAGGATGAATATTTCGAAATCATCCGTAAAAAGACCGCCACCCTGATAGCAGCCTGTACGGCCTGCGGAGCCTGGTCTTCAAGCAGGGATCCTGTTTTAACTGAAAAAATGAAAACTTTCGGGGAAAAAGTCGGAATGGCTTTTCAGATCAAGGACGATCTTTTTGACTACCAGAAAAAAGGCCTTATCGGAAAACCTACCGGTAATGACATCAAAGAAAAAAAATTCACCCTGCCATTGATACACGCACTCGAAAATTGTCCTGAATCAGATCGTAGACGTATCATTCGTATCATCCGAAAGCATAATAACAACACAAGGAAGGTGCAGGAAGTTATCGAATTTGCTCTCTCAAACGGGGGAATCGAGTATTCTACCGAAAGGATGATTGAATTTCGGGATGAGGCCCTTGAAGTATTGTCCGGACTACCTGATAATGAATACAATGATTCATTGCGTAGCCTGGTGAATTATGTGGTGGAACGTAAAAAATGATCCTTCAGCAACGTTGCTTTTTTCCGCCCAATAATCCTCGCAATATCCTCAATATCAGCAGATTTGATTTGATTAATTGATTTAAAACTGCCCATCAGTGCTGTCTTTGATTTTTCCCCGATCCCCCTGATTGAATCAAGCTCCGACCGGGTCATGCGCCTGGACCTCAGGTCCCGGTGAAAAGTGATCCCGAAACGATGAGCCTCATTCCGCATATGCTGTATTACCTTCAGGGTTTCCGAATTTTTATCGATGTACAGGGGAACCTTATCCCCGGGAAAATAAATTTCCTCCAGTCGCTTGGCAATGCCAATTACGGCCATCTTCCCATGCAGGCCAAGCTCATCCAGGCTTTTAACCGCTGCATTCAACTGTCCCTTTCCACCGTCGATGATAACCAGCTGAGGCAACGGACGTTTTTCATTTAACATCCGTTGATAACGCCTGAATACAATCTCTTTCATGGAAGCGAAGTCATCAGGCCCGCGGACCGATTTTACATGATAATGCCGGTAGTCTTTCTTACTCGGCCTGGTGTTCCTGAAAACCACGCAGGCAGCAACCGGGTTTGAGCCCGAGAGGTTGGAATTATCAAAACATTCCATTTGCTCGGGAAGCTGTTTCAGCCGAAGATCTTTTCTGATGGTTTCGAGTATCCTTAAAGTGGCGGAACCGGGTTTGGATTCTTCTGTTCTTCGCTTTTTTTCAATCCTGTAATGCCTGGCATTCCGCTCGGACAATTCCAGCAATTGCTTTTTATCGCCTTTCTGCGGAACGATAAACCTTACGTTTCCCAGGAGAAGGGAAAGGCGCAGGGGAACGATGATCTCCCTGGCATTGCTGTTCGTTTTCTGCCTTATGTCTATAACGGCCAGGGCAAGTAATTCTTCTTTATTTTCGTTCAATTTCTTTTTGATTTCAAGGGTATGTGCCTGTACAATTGCACCGTCAATTACCCTCAGGTAATTAACAAACGCATATCCATCGTCCTCAACAATGGAAAACACATCGGCATTTCTGATTCTAGGGTTTACGATGGTCGACTTGCTCCGGTATTTTTCAAGGATCTCAAGTTTTCCCTTCAGCATCTGCGCCTCTTCAAACTTAAATGCATCTGCATATTTTTTCATCAGGATCCTTAAGTTCCCGGCAACCTGTTTGATGTTTCCTTTCAATATGCTCCGGACCTGCTCGATTGATTCCATGTATTCTTTTTCATTCTGGTATCCAACGCAGGGGGCTTTGCAGTTTCCCAGATGATATTCCAGGCATACTTTGAATTTTTCGCTTTTGATGTTTTTTTCCGTCAGATTAAGACTGCAGTTCCTGAGAGGAAAAAGCTGCCTTGCCAGCTCCAGAATGGTTTTTACCATGATAACCGAGGTATACGGACCATAATAAACCGATCCGTCCTGGACCCTGTTTCTTGTCACGAAAACCCTGGGGAAAGGTTCATTTTTTATACAGATCCACGGGAATGTTTTATCGTCCTTTAATAAAACATTGTACCTCGGCTGATGCTTTTTTATTAGATTGTTTTCCAGCAGAAGGGCGTCGGACTCTGAAGAAACAACAATGTGCTTTATATCTGATATTTTATTAACCAGCACATGCTGCTTAAAACTTGCCTGTCTCGATTTTGTAAAATAGGAAGATACTCTCTTTTTCAGATCTCTTGCCTTCCCTACATAAAGAAGTTTTCCGTCTCGGTCAAAATATTGATAAACACCAGGTTTATTCGGAAGTACTTCAACGAGAGATTTCAGATAAATATATTTGTTATTCTCCTTCAAACTCCACTATGGATATTACTTCCCGGCTAGCCAGTTTATTTCGGCCCCTAAGCTCCGGCAATTCGATCAGGAAAAGACAGCCCACTACCATCCCTTCTCCTTTTTCAATTAACCGGCACGCTGCTTCAGAAGTTCCCCCGGTTGCCAGTAGGTCGTCCACGACAAGGTAACCTGACCCTTTTTGAATGGCGTCCACATGGACTTCTACCTTATCCTTGCCGTATTCCAGTTCGTATTCCATTGACAGGACTTCTGAAGGAAGCTTTCCGGGTTTTCGTATGGGGACAAACCCCGTGCCTGTCCGGTCCGCCAGCATGGAACCAAATATAAATCCCCTGGCTTCGATACCGGCAACATAATCAAATTTTCGGAATTTCCGGGATTCCAAAACCAGACATTCGATCGCAGTCCGGAATGCTTTTTTATCTTTCATCAGGGTGGTCACGTCGCGGAACAGGATTCCCGGCGCTGGAAAACCCGGAATTGTTCTTATCGCATTTTTAATAATTAAATTTTTATTCATTAATATTTGTCCCGAACAACATAAATGTTCCACGTGGAACACTTACCTGCCCATATGTATAAGCAAGACGGATATATCTGATGGAGAAACCCCGCTGATTCTGTTGGCCTGGCCTATGGTTCTCGGTTTTATTCTTTTTAATTTTTGCCTGGCTTCCGTTGAAATTGACCTTAAACTATCGTAATCAATAGCTTCGTCTATCCCTATCTTTTCCAGTCTCTTTATCTTTTCTGCCATTTTCGTTTCCCGGTCTATATAACCTTCATACTTTATTAAAATTTCTGCAGATTCTACGACATCATCATCCGGGCCAAGTTCAATCTTTTTCATTTCCAGATGAAAACCAGGTATGACATACCACAGGTCCCGTATTTTCACCTGCGGTCTTTCAACCAGATCCCTGCTTTTGATCTTTTGCCTGATGGCTGAAGTTTTCAGCGATTCCAGTTTTTCATTTACATCTCCCGGAGACACACTCTGTCTTCCCAGGAATTCCATGATCATATTCCTTTTGTTAAGTTTTTTATCCAGTACTTCCATTCGTTCCTTTCCGGCCAGTCCCAATTTGTAAGCCATCGGAGTCAGTCGCTCATCCGCATTATCCTGTCTCAGTAATATCCTGTATTCCGCCCTTGAGGTGAACATCCGGTATGGTTCATCCACCCCTTTTGTTACAAGGTCATCGATTAACACCCCGATGTATGAATTATCCCTTTCGAGAATAAATTCTTCCTTCCCTGAAACATTCAGTGCAGCATTAATGCCTGCAAGCATTCCCTGAGCAGCTGCTTCTTCATATCCCGTGGTCCCGTTTATCTGACCTGCGAAATACAAACCCTTTATTGTTTTTGTCTCCAGTGTATGTTTCAGCTGTGTCGGCGGATAATAATCGTATTCTATGGCATATCCGGGTCTGAATATTTTAACCTTTTCCAGGCCCTTTATTTTTCTCAAACCTTCCAGTTGAATGTTCCAAGGAAGGGAACTTGAAAATCCGTTAATGTAATATTCGTACGTATTTAAACCTTCCGGTTCAATAAACAGCATGTGCCGGTCCTTTTCGGCAAACGTTACGATTTTGTCCTCAATGCTCGGGCAATATCTCGGTCCTATGCTTTCAATTGTTCCATTGAATAGCGGGCTGTCTACGAATCCCTTTTCTAATGTCCTGTGGGTTTCTTCATTTGTATATGTTATGTAACAGCTCCTGTGGCTGGAGTAATCTACCGGGTAGGGTAAAAAGGAAAATTTTTTCCCCTCCCTGTCCCCTGACTGTTCGGTCATTACTGAGAAATCCACTGTTCTTCCATCAATCCTTGCAGGGGTTCCCGTTTTCATCCTTCCTACCTCGAAACCGAATTCTTTTAATTGTTCGCTTATTCCGAAGGAATGCTGTTCTCCAGCCCTTCCTCCCTGCAACTTGTTTCTTCCTATATACATCAGTCCGTTAATAAACGTACCGTTTGTCATTATAACTTTTTCTGCTTCAAAATGGATTCCCATTCTCGTTTTTACCCCTTGTATCTTTCCTGATTCGATCACAAGCTCTGTAACCATATCCTGCCAGAAATCCAGTCCCATGATATTTTCCAGTGTTTCCCTCCATTTAATGCTGAATTGCATTCGGTCGCATTGGGCACGTGGACTCCACATGGCCGGTCCTTTGGAGCGGTTCAGCATCCTGAACTGGATCATTGTTTTGTCCGTTACTATACCGCTGTATCCTCCCAGTGCGTCTATCTCTCTGATTATCTGTCCTTTTGCTATTCCGCCCATGGCCGGATTACAGGACATCTGTGCGATCTTGGTCATATCCATTGTAATCAGCAGGACCTTTCTTCCAAGATTTGCCGCTGCCGCTGCCGCCTCACTTCCCGCATGGCCTGCACCCACAACGATTATATCATATTTCTCAATCATATCATCCAATCATTTGCAATGCAAATGTAATGTAATGATTTCGAAAATTTCATTTACTCAGTATCAGTTAAAGGAAATGGGAATACAATTCCAGATATTTGTCTTCCAGCGTGCGCATCTTCTCCTTTTCTTTTGCATCCCTGTCTGAATATCCCATCAGGTGCAGTAAGCCGTGTACCATCACCCTTAACAATTCTTTATCGAAAGGTTCGCTGTACTTCTTCGCATTATCCTTTACCCTGTCTATACTTATGAACAGATCCCCGCTGATGGTTCGGCTTTCTGAATAATCAAAGGTGATTATATCCGTGTAGCAGTTTCTTGAAAGGTACCGTCTGTTGATTTCCCTCAGATATTCATCATTTGTCAGAATAATATTTATTCTCCCGGTTTTAGCGTTTTCTATTTCCAGTACCCGATTAAACCACGATTTTATCGCTTGTTTCTTATTCAGGCCTGAATTTATCTCTTCATCATGGAAAAAAATGGCCAAATTTTATAGCTTAAAGGTTAAACTTACCTTGCGGCCATTTTCTTTAAAAGAAATTTTGTCCGATAGTCTTTCCATCAGGAATACCCCTCGGCCGTTAACTTTTTCAACATTTCCAGGAGCGGTTGGATCGGGGACATCTTTGAAGTTGAATCCTTTTCCCTGATCTGTCACGATCAGTTCAAGTTCTTCCGAACTCCAGCTGAATTTTATAATTACATCTTTTTTTGCATCCAGCTTGTTCCCATGCAGTATGGCATTATTAGCAGCCTCCATGGTAGCGATCAATACATTTCCGTATATATGCGAGCTCAGGCTGCATTCAACCGATACTTCATCAACCATTTTTTCCACCTCTCTCAGGTTTTCTATCGTGGATGCAATATTTAACACTTTTTCCATGTCAGGAAATCAGGTAATCCCTTATACTGAATAAGTTTTCAATTGGTTACCTTTTTTTATATTTTTTAGATGCATTTTATTTATCTAACCATTACTTCCTGCTTAACCAGTCCTCCGGATCCTGTATGGTTCTCTCCTTCCATATTTGCATGTGCAACATGGTGCTATTTGCCTCATTATCTGTATAAATGGTTCCAAGTACCTGCTTTACCCTTACCTTGTCCCCCTGTTTCACCTTAAGTTCGACAAGATTCTGGTAGACTGTCAGGAAATTACCGTGTCTCAATATAACCGTGTAATTTGCTCCCAGAATGGCAACTATTTTTGTCACTTCCCCATCGAAAGAGGCTCTTGCTTCAGCTCCTCTTACTGTTGAGATATCTATCCCGTCATTGTCGATCGTCACTTGCTTCAATACCGGGTGCGGATGTTCCCCGAATTTTTGTGTAATGATTCCTCTTTCTACGGGCCACGGTAGTTTTCCTTTGTTCCCCTGGAAATTGTCAGATATGAGTTTCTCTTCCGGAGTAAGCTGTTCATAGATGTTCCTCGACCTGGCCTTTCTTGCTTCTTCTGCAATGATTGCAGCGATTTCTTTTTCAAGCCTGTCAGCTATTTTCTTTTTTGCCTCTATTTCCAGTTTTAGTTCCTTTTCCTTTTTCATAAGATCCGAGACCATCCGGTTTTTCCCGGTCTTTTCTATTTGAAGGTTGTGGTTTTCATTTTTTTTCTCCACTGCAAGAGCTTCTTTCTGCACTTTAATTTTTTCAAGTTTTTCGATCTCTGCAACGATTTCTTCCTGCATTCTTTTTATCGATTCGGCCTGTGCTCTGCGGTGCCTGGAAAATTGTTGCAAATATTTCATTCTCCGGTATGCCTGGTTAAAATTTTCTGCCGACATTATAAACAACAGCCAGTCCCTTCGGTCCCTGTTCCAGTAAGCCCGAACGATCAGTTCTGCATATTGCTGACGTATGGTCTCTAAATCCTGTTCAAGCTGGGAGATCAAAAGGTTTTTCTGGCCAATTTCCTTTTCAATAATATTGATTTCTCCGTTAATATTTTCAATAATCTCGTTCCTGAGCTGTATCCGTTTGTTCAGGATTCTTACCCTTTGCAGGGTGTTTTTCCGGTTGCTTTGTGTTTCCAGTAAAAGCTGGTTGGTGTATTCGATCTCATTCTGGGTCTGTGTTTTCTTCTCTTCAAGTTCTTTTTTGTCCTGTCCTATTATATTTATTATGCATATAAACATTATGGCCAGTAGAATAGAGGCCTTCAGGCAGGCAGACCGGTAGTTTGTTCTCCCGTTCATATTTTACATGTCTCCCCTCGTGTAATGTTCGGGGACTGAAAATTCTACGTTCAGCGAATCATTAAAGACAATCTGCCCGTATGTAATTTCCATTTTTATGGTGTTGTTGCTTTCGAACAGATCTATTTTCAGCCGCTTCGGGAAAAACAGGTCGTCATCGCCTGTAAATTCCTGATAATCAATGTTCAGCCTCATTTTTGTGTCGTAATCCACGATGAATACATTCTCAAGCCTTCTTCCTTCTCGGTCGATCTCTATTCCCTGGTTTGTGATCCTGCTTCCATCCCTGAACGCATCCACTATAAAAAGGTTATTGTCGTTTCTTGTCCGCAGCTGACGCTCGAATACCCTGTCCCCATAATCGTCTTTGTAATAGAATACCTCATTCGCCAGTAGTGCCTGCAGGTCGTGGAAATCAACAGGTATCCCATATTTTTTTCTGTAATATTCAAACGAAGAAGCATAGTAGCTTTTCTCCGGCCGGTTTATGATGATCACACTGTCTCTTGTACACATTATTCGCAAAAATTCATACCCCAGTGCTGGGATCACCGATACTGCGATCATGCTATCCCTGTAAATGGCGATGTTGCCCCTTATGGTTTCCTGTACCCCGTTTATGTACAGTTCTACTTCCGCGCGTTTGATCTTCATGGTGCTGAACCGGTGCGTTCTTTGCTCAAGCATGGAGATCAGTCTCATGTTGCTGTCTTCCTCTGCCGGTTTCTCAGGCTCTGTCACGATCTTCCCTGAACGGCAACCTCCCAAAAGCATCGAAGCACCTAACAGTATTGCAAACAAATATCTCAAATCTTTCCCCGGCATTTCATTTCGTTAGCTTCTTTTCCAGCTCTTCCGATTCAGCCCCGTTTTCTTTTGCCTTTAGCCAGTATTTCAAGGCTTCCTCATGATTTCCAATCTTTTGCAGTATATCCCCGTAATGCTCCAGTATGTCCGGATCGTTGTCACCCCCGTTTTCCATCGCTTTCATCATGTAATCCCTTGCTTCGTCTAATTTTCCCGATTTGAATAAAATCCAGGCATAGGTATCCAGATATGTCGGATTCTCCGGTTCTGCAGTAATGGTCTTTTTACTCATTTTTTCAGCTTTCTCCAGCTTTTCTTCACGCAGCGCCAGGTAATACCCGTAATTATTCAGGATCATTATATTCTCCGGTTCCATCTGAAGGGCCTTTTCGAAGTATTCGTCCGACTTTTTGTAATCCCCCAGATTTCTCCAGGCCTCTGCGAGAAAAGCGTAGAACTGAACGGTCAGCGGGATGTTTTTTCCTATGCACTCCAGTCCCTTTTCCAGCGAACTTACCGCTTCCTCATTTTTACCTTTCTGCATGGCAGCGTTTCCCAGGAAAAGATAGAGGAAAGGCTTGTCCTGGAAGTACTTCAGTGCTTCAGTACACCGGTTGTACACCTGGTCGGTATTCCCCAGGATATTTTCTATAAATATCGCTTGTTCCCATATGAAATAATTTCCTTTTTGTTCGGTCAGTACGTCGTCGTATACCTTTATGGCATCCTCATAGCGTTCCACCTTTGAAAGATAATCTGCCCTGGCTGTTTTTACCCTGTAATCATCCGGATTAACTTCCATCAGGATCTGTATGAGCGAATCTATCTCTTTTTTATTTTCCTTGAAAAGAGCTTCGTTCGTCAGGAATTCAATTATTACTGTCATTTTCCGATCAAGCGGCAGTGATTTGTTACGAAAAGCAATGGCCAGGAATTCAAACTGCTTTTCCCGGTTATTTTCAATCCTGTAAAATTCGGCCATTGATAACTGTGCAATCCCGTTATCCGGTTCAATCTCAAAAATCTTTTTATAGGTTTCCTTGGCTTCCTCCTTCCTGTCAAGTGAGGTATACAATTCGGCAAGAATTCCAAGGTAACGGATTTCTTCGGGTGCTGCCTTTATGATGGCATTCAACTCGTTGATGGCCTGGTCGAATTTTTTTTCTTTCACATAGATTTGTTCCTTTAACATCGTAACCGGTTCTGAAATCCCGTTCTCTTTTTCGATTTCATTCAATATTTTGAGTGCCCTGGATGACTTGCCAGTTTCCGAATACACCCGGCTTAATTCGTACTTTATTTCCATTTTATCAGGCCATCTTGAAAGAATGTCTTCGTAAACTGCAACCGCACTGTCGGTATCTTCCGTCATCAGGTACAGCTGCGCCAACTGGATCTTGTACCAGTAATTATCCGGATCCAGTCGAGATGCCTTAAGGTTCAATGCTTTTGCCGTTTTCAGGTCTCTCCCTAGCATATAGATCCCAGAAAGCTCAAAGTATGCGGCATCACTTGCAGGATTTACTTC
>Ga0307445_10002403_pt1 | contig 10302 bp, 8 predicted proteins | sample SalMarSW160330MG_FD_202147 | JGI IMG/M metagenome (GOLD analysis project Ga0307445, IMG submission 202147) | Salt marsh sediment microbial communities from the Plum Island Ecosystem LTER, Massachusetts, United States - SW1603-30 | ecosystem: Environmental > Aquatic > Marine > Intertidal zone >...
ATTTTTTTCTTGTAGCACTAAGGAAGGGGAATCCTTATATCTTTTTAAAAGGGATGATTAAAAGTCCTGAATACTTTTTGAGAGTAAGTCATTTTATGATTAAAAAGTTTTATAATATGGTGCAATGATAATGGCGTCAGCGAAAAAGGCTAATTCTCATATGCGTTTAGATATTATCCTCCCATTTTACAATGAATTAAATCACCTACGCGCTTGTATTGAAAGTATTCTCAAAAACACAGATTCTACTTATCGGCTTTTTTTGATAGACGACGGAAGTGATGAATATACAAAAAATCAAGTTCAAACATATCGAGTAAAGTTTAAACACATCAGTGTACATAGAAATCCGAGACGATTAGGATACCTAAGGAGTTATAATATCGGATTAACCTTATCGAAGGCAGACTATATCGTTTTGCTTAGCCCCCATACGTATGTTCTACCAGGATGGTTGGAAAAGATGGTTGAGTGTGCTGAATCAGATGAGAAGATTGGCATCATCAATCCACTAACTAATGAGGTTGACAATGTATCAGTCGAGATACCTCCTGGATTCACTATTTATACGATGAGTGAGAGAATTTCTCAAGTTTCTGAAAGGCGTTATCCTGATATAGCAACGGCTTGTGAATTTTGTATGCTGATGAAACGTACTATGTTAAATGAAATTGGTTTTTTTGATCAACGTCATAACAATGCAGATTGGGAAGTGGCAGCTTTTTGCGCTCATGCCGCTAATAATGGTTGGCGAGTTGTTGGTGCTGATGACGCCTTTGTTTTTCACCATTATTATTCAGGAACTAAAGAGAAAGAGGATATTTCCCTTCAAAGAAACAGGGTAAGCTTTTTCTTCAGGTTAATTCATCACTACAAAGATAAGAAACATCTTCAAGCATCCCTGCAGAATAATCCTTTTCAATACATAATCGAAGCTTTATTACCTATCCATCAAAAAAAAAGTTTTTTTAAAACATTATTTGCAAAAACATTGAATTTTTCAAAATTGGCGCTTGCTGTGGCTGCTTTATTAAAACAAGGCATAGCGTATTGCAGAAACAGAGGAATCGATGGACTTAAAAAACATAAAAAGGAAATTTATAAGAAACTCAGAGGAGCAATAAATAAGTTTGTAAAAGAGAGTCGTGTGTACAGAGAGCATGTTGAGAATTTACCTGCTCCTAAAGGGCTTTCAGTAGCTTTTTTAGTGTCGAACATCCACTCAATTTCTGGAGGTTTGATATCTATACTACAATTCGTAAATGAATTTATTCATAGAGGACATACTGCCTATATTGTAACATGCGATTATGAGCCTGATCCAAGATTATTAAATATTTATACATGCCCTATAAGATATATAAACCCAAGTCAAATGACTAATTTTTTTCCGAGAACTGACATTATTGTTGCGACGTATTGGACAACAGCTTTTCAGTGGGTTCCTAAAATAATGCAAAGCAATCCTTTTGTTTTACCGTTTTACTTTATTCAAGCATTTGAGAGTTGGTTTTACCCTGAAGGTGACAAGAATATAAAAAGAGTTATAGAAACATATTCCTTAATACCAAACAAAATTGTTGTTTCAAAATGGCTTTCAAATAAGTTAAAGGATTTCGGTTATAAAAATACAATGAAAATAACGCCTGGAATAAATTTAGATATTTTTTATCCTCGCGAAATTAAGAAAAATATCCCACCTTATCGAATTGTTGCTATTGCGAGGCCCCAGGATAAGGTAAAGGGTTTTAACACTTTAGTAGAAGTGTTTAAATCTTTATATAAAGACAGAAAGGATATAGAAATAATACTTTTTGGGACAGAGGATCTTTCAGTTTATAAGCTGCCTTTTTCCTATACAGATTATGGTAAAATTTGGGATCGAAACAGGATTGCTGAGATTTATTCATCATCTCATGTTTTTATTGACGTTTCAACTTTTCAAGGATTTGGTCTTCCTGGTCTTGAAGCCATGGCATGCGGGACGCCCGTTGTTTTGACCAATGTTGGGGGAATAACTGAATATGCGATAGACAAAGAGAATTGCCTAATGGTTGATCCTAATGATATTAAAGGTATTATAGATTCAATTAAAGCTATACTAGACAACTCATCTTTAAGAGAAAAGTTGATCGCAAAAGGAGAAGATACTGCTCAAAAGTTTTGTCATAAAGGAGAAGCTGAAAAAATGTTAAATTTATTTCTTGAGAAATTGCAAGAACATAGGAAACAGTCGTCCTCATTGGTTTTTGGGGATGTAAAGAGATGAGGTTAGTTTTTAGTTTGATGTGGATTCAGTAAAAGATCTTTTATTGTTTGTACTCTATGCTACTGATGATTTGTAATTAATCCGATGAAACTCCTTTATTTCTCCAAGACCTCCTTTATTGGTCCCAGTAGCAGATACAGGATTTATCAGTACATCCCCTATCTGCGCGAGGCGGGGATTGAGGTAACTATTTGTCCTCTTTTTAAGGAGGGGTGGTTCCGTGTTTTGGATATGCGCTGGCCGCCACTGCGTGCTGCCGCGAAGGCTCTATATGCTTTGGCGAGGTTTTTTGTCAGGCTATGGGATCTCATGAAGGTTGGCAGGTATAACATCTATTGCTTCGAACATCAGGCTTTCCCCTATCTTCCAGCCTTTTTAGAGAAGATCGCGAAACGGATAAACCCTCACATGCTTCTCGAGTTCGACGACGCCATCTTCCTCACTCCTCTGCATAAGCGAAAGATCCCGAAGCTTATAACAATGAGCCGGCACGTGATTGTCGGCAATGGTTACCTGAGAGATTATGCCCTGCAGTTTAATCCTCACGTCAGCATCATCCCCACCGTGGTGGATACAGAGAGATATAGACCAAAGGAAGATTACCGAGCACAAGGGCAGGTTAACATTGGTTGGGTAGGCCTTGCCTATAACCTCCCGTACCTCAAGGGGTTGCGGCGTGTCTTCAGGAGGTTGAGGGGTGAGGTGGGGGATTTTTATCTGCAGATAATCAGCTCCCAGGGGTTCACGATGGATGGGGTGCATACCATCTTCAAGCCGTGGAGCTACGCCGGTGAGCCAGGGGACATCCGAAGCCTCGATATCGGGATCATGCCCCTCCCCGATGACGAATGGGCCAAAGGCAAGTGTGGCTTAAAGGTTTTACAGTATATGGCCTGTGGTGTGCCGGTGGTTGCATCACCAGTAGGGGTGAATCAAGATATCATCAAAGATGGGGAGAACGGTTTTCTCGCCAGCTCGTACACCGAGTGGTTGGAAAAATTAGTACTTCTGGTGCAAAATGAGGAATTGCGCCGTAAATTCGGCCAGAAGGGGAGGGAGACGGTGGAGGATCACTATTCCCTTAAACGATGGGGCCCTAAGGTGGTAAGCTTATATAAGAACCTTTCGTAGTTGTTTGGGGCTGAGCAGGTATCGGTTTATGCCCAAGACAGGACTTATGCTGCCATTTTTTAATTATAAGATAATTCCCCCGGCCGCAGGGAGTCCTTGTTGTTCCAATACAAACCTCCCCATCTCAGGTATCTGCTGGAACTGATCGATCACCGCCTCCCTCTCGAGGGAGATCATAACCTCGGCCACTTCCGCCTCCCGTATCTGTCCGGTTGCTTCCTCAATAACCTCCAGGGAGGCGGGATCGAATGTTTTATAAATTTTCTCTATGGTACACGGTATTTCCTGGGTTACACACCTGAAGAGGAGGGGATCCCCCATCTGATACACACCCTTTTCCATCCAGAATATATTAGCCTTAATGCGGTTGGTTATAATAGAACCCAGGTCCCTCGATAAAATCTGACCCCGTTGTACGTCCAGGCCATCTCCCAGAAAGATGCCGACAGATTCACCCACGCCAGCTTTTTTCACCTCTTCGGCCAGGAATCGCTCGATACTGTTCACCTTCACCTCTTTTTTGAGGGGCAGCACATAGAGAATCTCTCCCGTCTTGACCGTACCCGCTTCCACCCTGCCGACGATAATCTGTTTTCCCTCAATCTGGTATATATCCTGAATGGGGAATCGGAGGGGTTTTTCTTCTATCTTGAGTTCTGCAAAGGTGTCCAATGCCTCCAATGCCGTCGGCCCCGAATACCAGGGGAGGAGTTTTGAGGCCGTGGCGACATTGTCCCCTTTGATGGCCGATAGGGGAACGGTATACGATGGGCGGATTTCCAGACTCCCTAAAAAGCCGGTTATCTCCTCCTTGACCTCCTGAAACCGCTCCTGGGAATAATCCACCAGATCCATTTTGTTGATGACTACCACTATCTGCTGTAACCCTAGCATGCCCAAGATATAGCCATGCCGCTTGGTCTGTTCCCGCACCCCTTCCTGGGCGTCGACGATCAGTAAGGCTGCCTCTGCCTGGCTGGTGCCAGTGATCATATTCTTGAGGAACTCCTTATGACCGGGGGCATCAATAATCACATATCTCCGCTGAGGGGTCTTAAAGAAGGTCTGGGTTGTGTCGATGGTGATCCCCCTCTTTCTCTCCTCCTCCAAGGAGTCCATGACGAAGGCGAACTCCCGCTCTCTGCCCAGGGCCTCAGATATTTTCTCTATCTCCTTTAATCTATCCGGAGGCAGGCTTTCTGTATCGTACAGGAGCCTCCCGATCAAGGTGCTCTTGCCGTGATCGACATGGCCGACAATGATAAGATTGAGTGTTGAAGATTGCATGTCTTTGATTTTCCTTTCTCAAGAACTGATAATACCGTCCATTGCTTACAAGAGGTTCAGTGTCTTAATGATGACAAGTGCCCCCAACACGATCGTCGTGAAGGCAATGGACAGCTTCAGAATGCGTTCATTGATGTGTTTGACGCTGAACGCAGATATCGGCACGGAAGACAGGGCCCCGATGATGATGTATGGTGCTAGATCTAGATAGGGGAGTTCATGTGCCAGTAAGAGATAAGCCATTGCACCGAAGAAACACGTGGAGCCCTCCGCGAGCGACGTAATACCGATAGCGTTTCGTGAATTAACGCCTGAGAGAATTTGGCCGGCGGTCACCAAGGGCCCATATCCTCCACCGCTCATGCCTTTGTTAAAGGCTGCCACCGTGCCCAGTGCCACTACACGGGGCCAAGAGAATCTAATCTGCCTATTCCTCAGGATGAGAATAAGGACACCCATGCTTAACACCACGATGCCTATATACATCTGCATATAGAATTTTGGGATATTAAATACTGTTACTGCTGCTATGATCACACCCACTGATCCGCAGAGAGCTATTGTCATCGCAATTCTCAGGTCCAGCGTGAACTTACGTTTCAAGGCATCCTTCCAGCCGATTTTAGCTATATCATGTAAGTCGATTATTTTATTGGCTTTAAAGTTCACATTTCCCACATAGTGATGCATGATCCCCGCAAAAAGGCCTGTCAGCAGCTCAGAGAACAAGATGGTAAAAACCACTTGTTTGGGGTTGAACCCGAAAATGATGAGGAGTGCTCCTAATGCTGTTCCGTAACCCATCCCCAATGTTGAATCCACGTACTCGCAGGCAAAGGCGACAAACGCCACGCCGATGGCCAACGTCCACGGCCTTTTGGTAAGGATCGCAATCGCTGCTACGAGCATCAGAGCAATAAGAGGCCACACCGTCATTTTTTTTATCATACTGGCTTCTCCTTATCTGCCGATAGCGATTACATATACCCCAAGGCCCGTAACTTCTGCATGGTATAAGCGTCCTCTTTGTCCTGGGCTCGTCCTGACCGTTCGGAGGTCTTTATTGTCTTGAGCTCCGCTACGATCTCGTCGATGTCCTTGGCCTGGGAATCAATTGGGCTACAGCAGGGCACGCATCCGATGCTCCGAAACCGCTTGCCTTCCTTGCTGAAGTAGAGTTTAACGACGGGGAGCTTCTCCCGCTTGACATAGTTCCAGATATCCAGTTCGGTAAAATGCAGGAGGGGATGGATGCGAAAATGTTCCTCTTCATAGACGGTGGATTTGTATTGGTCCCAGAGCTCAGCGGGTTGATTCTCGTAGTCCCATTTGAACTGGGCATCGCGCGGGGAAAAATATCGCTCCTTTGCCCTGATTCCGTGTTCATCCCGTCGGATTCCCAACAAGATGGCCCGCAGATTGTATTTCTTAATAATCTGTTTGAGGGCATTGGTCTTCAGCTCACCGCAGCACTCCAATTTGCTCCCCTTCGTGGGCCCCATCCCTTCCTCTAATTTTTCCTCGTTTTTGCCGATGATCAGGTCCAGGTTCCACTCTTTGGCCCGTTCATCCCTGAATCGGTACATCTCTGGGAACTTATAGCTCGTATCGATATGAATGATGGGAAAGGGGATATGGCCAAAGAAGGCCTTCCGGCACAGCCACAGCAATGTGGTGGAGTCCTTCCCCACCGACCAGAGCATGGCAATGTTCTTGAATCGGTTATAGGCCTCCCTGATGATAAAGATACTTTTGTTCTCCAATACGGTCAGATGGTCCATGGTACACTCCTCTTCTTTAATCGATGAAATACTGCATGATCACATCCGCCAGATCTTCTATCGACGGTTTCCCATCCCAGGTAACCCCCGGCGGGGAGATACAGAGGGCATCATGCCATGTGTGCATCCCGGTAAAGACGCTGTTGCCGAAGACGCTCTCGCTCTCCAATTTCCCCTTGAGATCATAGCCATCGTTGGGTAGACATACGAGATCGGGGGCTTGCTCCAGAAGGGGCCCTCGGTAGATCTCTTCCCGCGCATAGATCCTGTCTATCACCGGGTTTCCTTCGGGATCTCGCAGAGAGTGCAGAATCTCTTTAACCTCTTCTCTGATTTGATCCCCTTCTTTTCTGTCGATAGCACCTTTGGGATAGGAGTCTCTGTAATTGATATAGATCCTGCCGGGGTCCATGGCAAAGGTCTTTGTTCCCTCCTCGATTTTCTCATAGAATTGGCCATCCTCTTTAAGTTTGAGAAACCCCGCCTCTTGCAAGAACTTGTTGACGTATATCTCACTTTTGATGGAGGTAAAGCCGTGATCGGAGAGGATCATAAGGAAGGCCTCCTCGCCGTAGCTTTTTCTAAAGGACGTAACTAAATCGCCGATAAACTGATCCAATTCTCGATAGAACCGGACGAATGCTTCGTGATAGGTATGCCCTTCTTCAAGGGCGGCATCGAAGAAAAAGTGGTGAAGGCGATCGGTCTCGGTGATGCAGGCCACGAAGACATCCCAGGGTTCCTCTCGGAAGAAGTGTTTTACGGCCTCCTGTCTTGTGGTGAAGCAGCTGAACAGGTCTCGGAGAAATTCCTCCTTGTCTTGATGTGCCTTTTGGGCATCGACGTCGATGAGGTAGTCAATGCCTTTGAGATACCTATAGATGGAGTCCGGGAAAATGGCTTTCTGTAGGTCAATGGCCACAAAACCGGAGATGAGGATCCCATTGACCGGGTAAGCGGGATAGGTATGGGGAATATTAAGGATGATGGATCGATAGGGTTTGGTAACCTTTTTATGATAGCGAGCCGCAAGGGTTGAGGTGTTCCCACCTCCCACCTTCCCTAGGAGGTTCCACAAAGGAGGAGCCTTGACATCAGATGAATTGGGGAACGTGAGGGAATAGGTATGGGGTCTCAGTGCCGTAAAGCCGTAGATGCCATGTTCTGCCGGGTTTACACCTGTGGCAAAGGTAGTCCATGAGACCGATGAGATATCGGGGATGGAGGCATTCATCTGATGGATCGCATGTCCATGCCCCACTATAGCCTTGAGATTCGGCAGGTACCCCCTGCCCAGATATTCCTGTATCAAGGTATAGGGGACTCCGTCAATCCCGATAATGAGGGCCTTCTTATCTCGATTCGTTGTTTTTTTGAATAACGGCACGACCGCCCTTTATACGTACATCTTGTTACGACTTCAGAGATAGCCCAATGATTTTAACCGCTCGCGTATGAGCCTTATCTCATCCTGAGTGAGGGGTTCATCTTCTGCGCATTTGTGAGCGGAGGCAATATCCCTCAGGACGTAGACGATGAAATCCGTAACGGAGTTAAAACCCGTACCCCCGATGATCTCTTTGAGATTGTCGTAGAGGGGCCTGGGTATCTTAATAGTTACTTTATCCTTCGTAACCCCCATTTGAACACTCCTATAACACTCTAATTAGAACTTATCAGTGCTAATCTATTTTGTCAAGTCAATTGACTATTTCTAGAGAAATGTTGTAATATTTAATTGATACTTTTATGCATTTTGTGATGAAATTGGTATGAAGATTGCTTAGATTGAGCGATCATACATACAGGAGAGTTTTTAGTTTAGAATGTTACCCTATATCCTAACCTTTGTTTTTTCTTTAATCTTATCCCTCTACCTTACTCCTGTCATGCGCAGGGCAGCCTTGCAGTTTGGTATCGTGGATCATCCCGATGGGAAATTGAAGAAACATAAAAAGACCATGCCCTATCTCGGAGGGATCGCGATCTACTTTTCCTTTCTGCTCGCCTTGGCTTTTAGCTTCGAGCTCGACCAGGAGGTTCTTGGATTGCTTCTCGCTGGTACCATCGTCTTGCTTTTAGGTTTCATCGACGACCTCGGTTTTCTCAAGACGTGGGTCAAATTTGCTGGTCAACTCATAGCAGTCCTCGTATTGGTCAAGTCTGGAATTTTTATTAAACTGGTTTTTCTCCCCACTTATGTCAGCATCCCTTTGACCTTTTTGTGGTTAGTAGGGATGATCAATGCATTTAATATCATCGATGTCATGGATGGACTTGCGGCTGGTGTGGCGTTTTTCTCATCTGTAGCCTTTTTTTGTGTTGCCTTACTGAATGGGAGTCTGATGATCGCTATCGTGGCCATTACCTTGGCTGGAAGCTTATTAGGCTTCCTGCGGTACAACTTCAACCCAGCTCGGATCTACATGGGAGACACAGGCAGCATGTTTCTAGGTTTGATGATCGGGGCCATGGCTATGATCGGTAGTTACACTGAGAAGAATTTCCTCGGCTTCTTGGCCCCCCTCGTGATCCTTGGGATCCCCATTTTCGAAACCTTTCAAGTTATGTTTGCCCGTTGGCAAAAAGGAATACCCGTTGTCCGCGGAAGTTCTGACCATTATGCGTTGCGCCTGCGAGCAGCAGGGCTATCTGTTCGAGGGGTGGCCTGGCTCAGCTATGGGGCAGCCGCCATCCTGGGGGGGCTCGGCATTCTCATCATGAATGTGTCCGCACTCTATCATGTGGTGACTGTGGCTGGAGTGCTGGCATTGGCAGGACTGACAAGCATTTTTCTCTTACAGAGGATTAAGGTAAGGTGATCGTCATCCTTGGTGCCGGGGTGGCTGGATTGAGTGCCGCCTTCCATCTTACGGGGAAGGAATATGAGATATTTGAAAAAGAGAGAGAAGCGGGAGGACTCTGCCGCTCAGTGACCCATGACGGATTTACCTTCGATTACACAGGCCATTTCCTCCACCTCAGCCAACCATACACGAAAAAGCTCCTGGATGACCTATTGCCGGATTTACTCAGCATTCACCAACGCAACTCGTCTATATATTTTAAGGGCAGATACATCCCGTTTCCCTTTCAGGCGAACCTTTGGGCGTTACCGCAAGAAATAACCAGAGAGTGTCTCATTGAGTTCATCAAAGCTTCACGTGGCAAGGAAAGGGAAGGGGCAGATTTGTTGGACTGGATATATCAAGCCTTTGGCGCAGGAATCGCCAAACATTTTATGGTCCCCTACAATGAAAAACTCTGGAGGATTCCCCTCAATGAGATTTCCTTGGAATGGGTCGAGAGATTTATTCCCCACCCAACCCTTGAAGAAGTGATTGATGGTGCCTTAGGGGTCAATCTCAAGGGATTTGGGTATAATCAGGAGTTTCTCTATCCCCTCAAGGGTGGGATAGGGGTCCTCCCTCAGGCCTTCCTTGCCGAGGTTGAGGGTATCCACCTCGGGAAAGAAGCACAATCCATCGATATAGAGAGAAAAATAATACGGTTTCAAGATGGAAGCGAAACAACCTACGGTACGTTAATTTCAACTCTCCCCCTGGACGAACTCCTTCAGCGTATAGAACCCCTCCCCGATGCGATCAAGGATTTCAAGAATTCCCTCAGATATGTCTCTGTCATCAACATTAATCTCGGAGTGAAGCGGGAGAAGATATCGGATTTTCACTGGATCTATTATCCCGAACCTGCATACCCCTTTTACCGAGTGGGCTTTCTCAGTAATTTTTCCCCCCATATGGCGCCGAAAGGAACCAGTTCTGTCTATGTGGAGATATCCCACCTACCCTCAAATCAACCTTCGGTTGATCA
>Ga0307445_10002409_pt1 | contig 10291 bp, 10 predicted proteins | sample SalMarSW160330MG_FD_202147 | JGI IMG/M metagenome (GOLD analysis project Ga0307445, IMG submission 202147) | Salt marsh sediment microbial communities from the Plum Island Ecosystem LTER, Massachusetts, United States - SW1603-30 | ecosystem: Environmental > Aquatic > Marine > Intertidal zone >...
CATTCATCTTCTAAATCATACCATCGTTCAATCATTTTATTATTCATTAAGGTAAGATGATTTCATCAAGAACATGAATGAATCCATTCTTTTACTGAAAGTTCTAATTAATTTTTTGGTTTCTATATCTGATTTATCGGGCGAGAATATCATTGTTGGAAAGTTAAGGTTCTTTAATTCTTCTAGTCCAAATTTATCGGCAGTAAATAGGATATTTTTCGCAAATGGCAATCCGAATGATAAAAGGGGTAAAATGGTAGCTCCTGTTTGAGGATATATTGAAATGGCTATTTCTGTCATTCTAAAAAACATTTCTTCCTTAGGTTTATCTGCAAAGATTTTTAATTCATCTAATTCCTTATCCTGAAAGAATAATTGCTTCCACGTTATCACTTCAGAATGATTTAGGTTTTTGTGATAAGGATGTATCATATTGCATTGATCTTGACGCATTATTCTCCTTATCTAGATGTTTAAGTCAAATTAAAGGTTATCGAGAAGAAGATATCAAGTCTGCTGTTGTAAAATACTGAGATTTCACAATTCCTATCTTTAATGATAAGAATTTTTTATTTATGCGATACAATAACACTCATAAATCAACAGGTTGCTTAGAAGCTATTGCTGAAATTCAAAAATACATATCAGAGCTGTTTGAATTTTGTTCTCCTTGGGTTGGAACTTTGGACATAACTCCTTGGATTTAAAATATGTTAATTATTAAATCTGTAATAAATAGAATAAATTTCTATTAAATACTTATACTCCACGTATATTTATTTTAAAAAAATAAGTGATGATTAATGATAAATGATATCACTTCTGAAGATCTTCAAAAACAAAATCTCACTCCCATGATGAAACACTGGTTTAGTGTGAAACAAACTTACAAGGATAAATATCCGAATCACTTGATCGCATATAGAATGGGAGATTTCTATGAATTTTTCTATGACGATGCTGTTAGAGTATCCTCTCTATTAGGTATTACTTTAACTCAAAGAAAATTAGGTTCTGACGCTTATCCATTAGCCGGGATACCTTATCACGCGGGTAGCTATATAAAGAATTTAGTTAACTTGGGGCAGACAGTTGTTGTAGTGGATCAATTAGAGGATCCTGCCACGGTGAAAGGTAGAATAGTAAAGCGAGGAGTTGTAAGGATCATGTCTCCAGGAACCATAATAGAATCAGATATGCTTAAATCTAACGAGAATAATTATTTATGTTCCTTAATCAAGGAAAAGCGCGGTTTTGGGATTGCGTTTGTTGATATTTCGACGGGAGAATTCTTAGCCACTGAATATCTATCCAACGACGATGATTCTCAAGGAAAAATGTTAAGCCTTTTTTCACAATATGATCCGGTGGAAGTCATTATTCCATCTGAACTAAAGAAAGAAGAAAAACTCTTTTTATTATTAAAGGATCTAACTAATGCATTACTTAAACCATACGATGAATTTGCTTTTAATTATGATAATGCATATAATTTAATTACAAGGCATTTTCAGATATCTAATCTTGAAGGGTTTGGGATTGAAGATCGTAGACTTGCGATTCAAGCTAGTGGTGGATTACTTGCATTCTTGAAGGAAACTCAAAGAGACATGCTTCCTAACATTTTCAAAATTAATCCGATTCAAGAAAGGAGTATTTTACATCTTGATTATGCTACCCAGAGAAATTTAGAATTGGTTAATTCCTTATGGGAAAAAGGAAAAGAAGTGACTTTATTTTCTATTTTTAATCTTACTCATACTCCCATGGGTGCCAGATTATTAAAAAAAGTCATGTTACGACCGCTCACTAACCCTGAAGAAATTAATAGCAGATTGAATATTGTACAAAAATTTAAGGACGATGTGTTCTTGAGATCTGATTTAAGGGAAGAATTGAAAATATTAGGAGATTTAGAACGTCATATAAATCGCATTAATTATTCAAACAATTCTAATGCAAGAGATTTGATACATATCAAGAATTCCTTAGAAAAAATTCCTAAAATTAAAAATTTGTTAGAAAAATCAAAAATTCCTGAAGTTGATGATTATTTGAAAGAGATCAACGAATTCAATGAATTAAAAACTTTAATTGAAACATCAATAAGAGAAGATCCACCAACAACGGTTAAAGAAGGACACATGATCAAGTTTGGTTTTGATGATAGAGTTGATGAATTATTAGATCTTTTACAGAATGGTAAAAAATATGTTCTTGATTATGAGGAGGAACAAAAATCGCAATTGAAATTGACAACAGGATTAAAAGTTGGACATAATAATATATTGGGATATTACATTCAAATAACTCTTAATACGCTAAGAAATATATCCAAGATACCAGATGAGTATATTGAACGACAAACGTTAAAGAACGCTAAGAGATACACAAGTGCCGAATTGAAAAAGCTGGAAGAAAAAATAGTACTTGCTGAAGAAAAAATAAATGATCTAGAATATGAAATTTATAGTAAAATTCGTGAAAAAGTGGTCGGAAAAACTGTAGAGATCTTAGAAACTGCGAAAAGTATAGCATATATTGATGTTTTATCTTGTTTTGCAGAAATTTCTGAAAAATATAATTATTCACGCCCGATAATTTCTCTTGACGACAAAATAATTATAAAAGAAGGAAGACATCCTGTAGTTGAGCAGATTAATCTAACAGATCAATTTATTCCAAATGATTGTTATTTAGATACAGAAAAAGAACAAATACTAATAATTACAGGTCCAAATATGGCGGGTAAAAGTACATACTTGCGACAAGTCGCATTAATATGCATTATTGCCCAAATGGGATGTTTCGTACCAGCAAAGTCAGCTCAAATTGGAATTGTTGATAAAATCTTTACCAGGATTGGAGCATCTGATGATTTAGCTCGTAAATTAAGTACTTTCATGATTGAAATGACCGAAACCGCAAAAATTCTTCACAATTCAACGCAGAAAAGTTTAATCATCATCGATGAATTAGGGAGAGGAACCAGTACAAGCGATGGACAAAGCATTGCAATGGCTACTCTCGAAAAATTGCACGAGATAAAAGCTAAAACTCTCTTCAGCACCCATTATCACCAATTGACTGAAATTGATTTACCTAGAATCAAGAATTATCATTTAGATATTATTGAAAATGATGATGGAAGTATCAATTTTATTAGAAAGTTGAGAATTGGGAGCACCGATAAATCATATGGAATTCACGTTGCTAAATTAGCGGGACTTCCTGATGATGTAATTATCCGTGCTTTTGAAATTCTTAACCAAATTGAAGATAAGGATCCATTTAAAGCCACTATTAAAGAAAATGGGAACGGGATTGGAAAAGGAAAATTCCTTGAAAAATTTGTAGAAGAAAAGAAAATAGAATTAGATAAATTAAACATTGAAATACAAAATAAGTTAGGCGAAATGAATAAGTGTGAAGAAGAATTAAATGATATGGAGTTAGATTTGGGAAGAAAAAATTATGAGTTGGAGGAAATACAAAAAACACTTGATTTGAAGTTAAATGAAATTACACATACCGATATTGCCAAGCAAAATTTTTCTAAAGCGAAAAAGTATGTTCAAACCACCTTGTTTCCCCCAATCAACGCCAATGATGATTTACTTAAAAATATAATTGAAGAAATTAATAAAATCGATCTTAATTCAATGACGCCAATCGACGCAATGAAAAAGTTAATTGAAATTAAAGAGTTAACAACTCAATCATAACCAAAGCTGAATTGCCGGTATTATTGACACAATAACTGCAGTATAAAGATAATAAGTTGTAAATGTTGTAATTACAAACTTTCTTATCCAATTTTTTCTTGTTCCTTCTTCCAAGTGTTCAAAGTAAATTAAATATAGGAAACTTATATACATTAGATGTGATGGTTGCAACGCTTTCCAGAATATGGAATCTAGTGGTGTTAATCCATGAATTCCAGGATCACTATGACCCCAATTATATAACATCTGACCAAGGAAATCAGGGAAGATGATATAAGGTAGACATGCGACTGTAAAAGGTACGAGATAATATATTAAATCTTTAAATTTTATTTTCTTGCTTAGTAAAATCACCGGAAGATATAGAAAGCCATTAATTTTGAAAGTTCCCAAAGTGAAAAATATGCCTGAAATCCATTTTCTATTTTTCTCTAAAAAATCATAAGAAAGATATAAAAATATAAGAATGAGAAAATTCGAATTGCCATACCAGCAATCAATGAGATATCCTAAACTCATAAAAATGAAAAAAAGCTTAAAATCTTTATAATTCTCAAAACGATCATAACACCTAATTCCTACCAAAGAAACTAAGCAGAGACTTAAAATGTTCCATATTAGAAGACTTATTGGTAAAGGAAACCATCCCATTGGAAGAAAAATAAAATACCAAAAATATAGGTAATAAGGTGGCCATTCAGGCATCCAAGAAGGTACATCCACCGGAACATAAAAGTTAAATAGTCCATTTTTCTGTCCCAAAATAAGTAATTTAAAATCAATATCTTTACTTAGAGCTATTACATCTGGAAATTCAATATAGTAATTTAATATTCTAAATATTAAAGAGAAGATTACAATGAAAAGAAATGTTCCAATAATAATACGATGCGCTAAATGAGGTCGAGAACCTTCCATAATTATTCCTTCTTTTCGGAGCTAATATATAATTACTTAAGATAGTGTATTAAAACAAGTATAAAAGAATTACTTTAAAAACACCTAAAATCTGCTTAATTAAATTATGTAATTTTTTTCCCTAAATTATTTTAACCTTAATAGTGCATTCTTTTAAAAAATAAGATATGCTAAGATAATAGTATGTCATCAATTAAAAGTTATGAAAAATGATGAGACCTAAAATACAAAAATTACTGGATGCGGAAAAAATCGCTGCTGGTGAAGTCATTGAACGCCCTGCTAACATTGTGAAAGAAATAATAGAGAACAGTATCGATTCAGGGGCGAATAACATCCGGATAATAGTGAAAAAAGCAGGAAAATCCTCAATTCAAGTTATTGATAATGGTATTGGAATTCACCCCGATGAAATAGAATTAGCATTTCAGAGATATACAAGTAGTAAGATCAGAACGATTCAAGATCTTGAAAACCTCTCCACTTTAGGTTTTAGAGGTGAAGCATTAGCGAGTATCGCTGCTGTTAGTGAAGTCGAAATATCCTCCAGAATTCAAGAATTAAGAACAGGAATTAGATTAAGGATTGAGGGAGGGATAATTAAAGAAAAAAAAGAGATTTCATGTCCAATCGGCACCAATATCAAAATAAGCAATTTGTTTTATAATACACCAGCCAGACAAAAATTTTTAAAAAAAGATACTACGGAATTAGGTCACATTACAGATATTATTCAGAGATATTCGCTAGCATATCCAAACATACATTTTATTTATTTAAACAACGATCTTCCAATTTTAAATTGCCCCGCATCCAATGATCTAAAAACTACCGCTTACCATATCTATGGAAAAAAAGTAGCGCAAGCATTAGAAGAGATTAGCCATAATGAACCCAAATTTAAATTATATGGATTAATTGGAGGAAGAGATATTGCAAAAAAAAACAGGAGTCAATCAAGTTTTTTCATTAATAAGAGATATATCATTAGTGATTTATTATATAGGGCCATACAGGAAGCATATAAAGGAACTCTTATGATTAGCACATTTCCTTTTTTTATATTATATTTGGAAATAGATCCTTCCATTGTAGATTTTAATGTACATCCAAAGAAATTGGAAATAAGATTTGAAGATGAACAGTATATTTATAATAAAATTTATACCATATTACGTAAGATTATTGAAGAAAAATACATGAAGGATGAACAGCTTGCTTCCACAGATTTAAAGTCTTACATATCTACAGATAATAACTTAGTTGAAAGAAAAATTCAAGATGATCAAGTAATAGAATCAAAAATAGAGAAATCACTTCAACTGCAAATTACTGATACATTGGAAAGTGATGATACAGAAATTTTGGAAGGTGTAACAAGAGAAAAATACGTGATTGCTAAAAATTTTCCCAAATTAAGGTTGATATCTAATACAGGACAGTTAAGCAATAAAATATATGTAATTCTAGAAGGTATAAATCAGGAGGGTGAATCGGGAATGTATATCTTGGATCAACACGCTGCTTCCGAACGAATAACAAAGGAATATTTTATTGAGCAATATGAATCATTAAAAAAAAACAGGCAAGCACTAATCATACCACTAACTGTTGAGGTCTCTCCAAGTGAAAAATATTTCATATTGTCAAATATCGATGAAATCAGAAAACTTGGATTTGACTTTGAACATTTTGGGGGGAATACGTTTATATTGAGAGAGATTCCTGTAATTATTGATAAAACAGTAAAAGCAAATATTATTAAAAATATCATAAGTGATATTACTGAAATTGGAAAAGATAGTAGTTTCTCAGAAGTAAAGGAAAAAATTATTAATTATTTAGCATGCCATAAAAGTGTGAGAGGCGGAGATGATTTGAGTTTAAAAGATACTCGATTACTAATAACTAAATTATCTAAAACAAAGGATCCTTACCATTGTGCTCATGGTAGGCCCACACTAAAGTTTATTTCATTTAAAGAGATGGATAAGTTATTTAAACGAATTGTATAATTGAATTTTTATATATTAAAGTTAAATAATAATATTTCTATTTTCTGAGAACTCTGATAAAAATAATGAATCAAAATTATGCTTTTGAAAAAGCTATTCCTTCAATACCTTGTATTCCTTCTACTTGTCCAAAGAATTCTTCGATTTTGTCAGTACCACCCCATTCCTCGGGATACCGCACTCTAACTCTTGCTTTTTTAAGACCAAATGCTACGGGATGGATTTCATAGTGCTCTATGGCACAAGTATCTGGAATGACCTTTTTTAGCTTATTAATGAGTTCTTCAAAATCCACGTCCTTCTCTTCTGGAATTACATCAACCAAAGCTACGAATTCTCCCATAAAAATCGCTTTTTATCTGTATTTTTTTCTTACGGCCCCTCAAATTCACATTTCAAACATTTATATGTATTCCCAGTAGTACGACAACGTTCACATCTCCAAATTGTCACGTCTCCACATTGTGGACATGGAAATCTAACAGCATTCTCGTAAGGAGTAATTGGCTTGTTACAGCTAAAGCAAATATTTTTTTTATAGGTGGACATTTTTCTATGATGACTTTTTTGATATTATAAGATGATTTAGTAAATTAGATCTGACTTTAATTATTTTCGGTTTTAGATACTAAATTATTCCGCGCTCTTTTAAACTGCTTAAACATTCTTTTTGCATAATTAAACTTTAAATTCATAAACAATATAATTAAAGTATATAATTTTTTGAAATAATCTTCAAAATTGCTAATTTAACAAAAATAAGATGGATTTGGATGCCAGAAAATAAAGTTAAGAAATATTTCTCTCTTATTGAAGCATGGGCTTGGTGTGACATATGTGATGATATGGTCGCGTTAAAATTAAATAAGAAAGAAATTATTGATGGTTTAAAAATGGGGATGTATACTAAGGAATACAAACACGTTAACATGTATCCTGATGTTGAGGATACAGATGATCTTTCAGGTCAAGAACATACAATTTATATTTATATCAATGATAACTATGACATAACAGGTGTTAAATCATTTTTTGGAGATTCCCCAAGCATGGCGGATATTGGAGCCGCAGCAGTTCGAGCAGGTGAAGATATCAGAATCCCAATTGTAGTGAAGGATGTACCAGAAATGAGCGTGCATTTAGGAATGCTCACCATGGATGAATATAAGTTATTAAAGGTCTGTGATGGAATGTGTGCCGTGGAAGAGGTAGCATCAATCGTGCAGAAACCAATAGAAGAAGTTGATAAAATGCTTGATAAAATGAGAAAAAAAGGTTTAGTTAAGGTCATTCGTAGGTCAAATGCCTAATTAATCAAATATTTGAAAATTTTCATTTCTAATCTCAAATTCTAATAAAAAAATTAAGGCTGATCAATATTGCCAAAAGCGATTGTAAATCATATAGAAATTGAATATGAAACAATTGGGGACCCGATTTCAAAACCCTTATTATTGATAGCGGGATTGGGAAGTCAAATGCTTGCTTGGTCGGATGAGATGTGCGAAATACTTGTAAAATTTGGTTTTTTTGTCATCAGATTCGACAATCGAGATGTAGGCTTATCAACTAAATTTGAAAGTGGGGGAATTCCTGATATGATGGAAATTAGTGCAGCATATACCCGTGGAGAAATACCCAAGATTCCATATACTTTAGAAGATATGGCTGATGATGCTATTAGTGTATTAGACGCTTTGAATATTAAAAAAGCACATATTTGTGGTGCTTCTATGGGGGGAATGATCGCACAAATAATAGCATATAGACATCCTTCTCGTGTGCTATCTCTCGCAGTAATTATGAGTACTACAGGAGATCCTGAACTTCCACCTTCAAAGCCTGAAATTTTAATGCAATTCTTTGCACCCGTTCCATCTGAACGCGAAGCATATATTGAAGAAAGAGTCAAGCGCGATCGTTTAATTAACGGTACTTTTCCTTATAATGAGAATCAATCAAGAGAGTATAGAACAATCGAGTATGATAGAAGTTATTATCCTGATGGAATAGCTCGCCAATTAGCGGCCATGTCGGTGCCTGGTAATATCAAACCATTTATATCTGACATAAAGGCGCCTACAATTGTGATTCATGGAAGTGAAGATCCTTTTAATCTTATTGAAGCGGGGAAGGATATTGCAACAATCATTCCTGGAGCAGAATTATTGATTATAGATGGAATGGGACATAGTTTTCCTCGTGAAATCATACCACGGATTATAGAAGCTTTAGTAGTAAATAGTAAAAAGGGTAATTAGAATTTAACATAATTGAATTTAAAATCATGCAACCTAAATATTTTATAATATTCTTCCAATGTCCCGCCAATCAGTACAACTTTATCTAGATTGATTCTCTGTTTCAAATACTCTCAACTCTACAAAAGGATCAAGTATTTATATTAAATACCCATTATCTCTGAACCAGGTAATTGCTTTCTCGATGGTTTTCTTAATAGGAGTTTGTTTTAAACCCAGTTCATTTATAGCTTTAGAACAATCAAAATGTTCACCCATCTTTCCTAACCGTACTTGAGATACTGAAACAAGAGGGGGCTTCTTTGTAATATGTGCACCTATCTGAAATAAATATCCTAGTAATAGTGCAACTCGATAGGGAATCTTCCGTTTTGGAGGTTTAATCCCTGCTATTTCTGCAATTAATTCGAAAAATTCTCCAACAAACAGATTTTCATTACCAAAAAGATATCTTTCACCAATTCTTCCTTTTTGAGCCGCCTGAATGTGTCCACGTGCTACATCTTCAACATCAATGACATTTATAGCTCCTTCAATATACCCCGGCATATTTTCATTAGCAATATCAACTATTAATGCTCCAGATGGTGTCGGCTTACGATCTCTCACTCCTATAACTAAAGTTGGATTTACTATTACTAAAGGTAGACCTTTCTCGCAAATTTTCATTGCTTCACCCTCAGCAAGGTATTTTGAAATTGCATAGTGATCACCTGCATCCCAACCGTTGAATTCTGCTTCTTCATTGACATAGTTTCCGGCCCCATGAGATCCTATCGTATTAGAAGTGCTAGTATAAACAACCTTTTCTAATCCTTGAGAAAGGGCCTCCTCAAGAATAATTTTGGTACCTTCGACATTAATATCATAAAATAGTTTTTTATTAGGTGACCAATGAGCAAAATAGGCAGCGGTATGATAAAGAGTATCGCATCCCTTTAGCGCTTTTTTTACAGAATCTTTGTCGCGAATATCGCAATAGATCTTTTCCACATTCAGATCATCAATATTTCGAGTATCACTAGTTTTTCTAAGAGTAACCCTAACATTAATACCCTCCTTAATCAGCTCTCTTACAATATTTGAACCTATAAAACCCGTTGCTCCTGTAACTAAAACAGTCATTTTAATCACAATTTAAAATTTTTCTCCAACTCCTAAAAATCAATACAATTAATAATAGGATTTGAACATATATTAATTATATTTAAGTTATTCTATATTAATGAGATTTATTGTTCTAAGAAATTCTTCAATAACTATATTCCATTTGGTTTCATTTAGATGAATTCGGGGCTCATAGTTTCCCTCGTGAAGTTATGCCACGTATTAAAAAAGCATTAGTTGTAAATAGCAATAAGAGTGCCGATTA
>Ga0307445_10002413_pt1 | contig 10278 bp, 7 predicted proteins | sample SalMarSW160330MG_FD_202147 | JGI IMG/M metagenome (GOLD analysis project Ga0307445, IMG submission 202147) | Salt marsh sediment microbial communities from the Plum Island Ecosystem LTER, Massachusetts, United States - SW1603-30 | ecosystem: Environmental > Aquatic > Marine > Intertidal zone >...
TCTTTCCAGAAAAACATCATATATGAAATAATAATCCTGTTCTTTATAAATCATCTCTTTGCTAAGCAAAGCTCCCACGGCTGAGTGCACCGAACTGGGCGTGCCAAGTTTATGTTTGGCAATAAAGTCTTTTGAGGTAATGAGCTTCGCATTACCCTCAATAGCTATGGCAGTTAAAACTTTCCACTGGTAATCTGTAAGGAGGTTTCTATAGTTAATATATACGGGTTCGTTTTCTTTAAGTATGCTTTCAAGAGTATTGCTCACAAGTGATTCTGTAATAGTGCTATCCTTTAATCCATAAAGACGGTTGCACAGAAACTGGACATAGTAAGTATGTAAACGGCAGATTTCCAAAATTTTTGTCACTGTATTGCCGCTGATATTTTTCTTCCCTTTTTTAAACTTGGATATAATAAATTCGCTGTAATCTTTTTCAGGTATACGTTCAAGCTGCATCATCTCGGTGCTCTGGTAGAATGGGTTCCCGTACTGACTGAAGATAGAAAGCAGGATATGCTTTTGACTTCCCGAAAAAATGAAATTAACACCTGCGGCACGTTGTATGTTTGTTCTCAGAACAGCTTCTACATTCTTTTCGGGATAATTTGTAATCTGCTGAAACTCATCTATGGCAATTACTATCTTCTTCCCGCTATCTTTCAAATAGGTGAATATATTTTGCAATGACCTGTCAGCTTCTTCAGTGGATTGAATATTAATTTGCAGCGTCGGCACTCCAGTACTGGGATCAAAAGAGATTACTGGTCTTATGCCGGTAAAAATTTTCCCTATTTTTTTAATAAATTTCTCCGGCTTGGATTCCAGCTTGCCGAGTACAGTAGTCGCAAACAAATTTATAAAGCTGCTAAGATTTGTTGTAGACAGGATATCTAAATAAAAGAGATGCTTCTTTTTTTCTGACTTGAGCTTGTTAAATACGTGCTCGATGAGCCCGGTCTTTCCAAGCCGTCGGATTGAGAAAACTGTTATGTTTCTTCCATTAGTTAATGCCCGAATTACTCTGCCGGTTTCTATTTCCCTATTACAGAAATATTCGGGGGAATAATATCCCGAGACTAAAAACGGATTTTCTGGTTTCATATTTTACGTTACGTTATTTTCGTAACGAAACTTACGTAATATTTTCTGATGAGTCAAGTTTTTTCATCACGGTGAGGTCGTGTTGTCTGGATTTTATTATTTGCTAAAAAATTCTCTTATTAAAGCAATAGTAGCAGAAGGTTCTTCCACCTGCTGGTTATGCCCGCTTTCTTCAAACTAACAAGCTCAGCCTGCGGGCAATAGTCCTATTAAAGCTAATAAATTCAATGTTCCTGTTAAAACATATTTACAGCTTGCAACTACGCTTTTAATAGTCTACCTTGTGGACGTCCTGCAGAAGAAAATTAAGATAACAGTGAGCCTCGTAAAAACCCTCATCAACTAATCCTAACTTTTTATACAGTGTCAGTCAAACCGGTACAGATTATCATGTTTGCAGCCGGAAAATCATTATTAAATTCACAAGGAGAATAAAATGAATATCTATGTCGGCAATTTAGACCATGAAGTAAGGGAAGCAGACCTGGAAAACCTTTTTTCCCAGCAAGGGAAGGTACACAGTGTTAAAATTATACATGATATGTTTACCAAGATATCAAAGGGATTCGGTTTTGTTGAAATGCTCGTAAAAGAAGAAGCTCAGAAAGCACTTGATGTGCTGAACGCTTTTGAGCTTAAAGGACAAAAAATCGTTGTTAGTGAAGCAAGACCAAAAAGAGAAAGCGGACGTAACGAAAGAAAATATTAATTCTTAATTCCCTTTTTTCTCCCGTCACGGCATCGGCCGTGACGGCCTAGTCTAATTCTCAAAACCGTCATTCCAGCTTGTCGGGAATCAGACGGCGACAGACCTTGCCTACCGGTAGGCAGGTTCTGGACTCGTCCGTAAACGGACATCGCCAGAATGACAACGATAAGCTATCTTTCCGCCAGAAGCGGACAGGCTTCCGGCTAAGGTCTGGGACATCCTCCAAAGAGCCTGCTCTGAGTTCATCGAAGGGCTCAGGATGATCGCCACTAATTTCATTCCCCCAAAAACTCTCTTATCAAAGAAAAAAGTGCGGAGGGTTTTTCTACCTGCGGATTAGCACAAATCAAATAAAAATTTTGTTGCTTTGTCTTATTTCTTCAAGCGATCTTTTCAATCCTCTGCCAATATAAATAATTAAATTGTTCTCATAAGGCATCGCATATTTTGTTTTGTGAACTCCTGCAGCTTCAACCTGCTGTAGGGAATGAAGATGGTCTTCGATACTACCACCGATGATAATAACCGTTGTTGCATTTGTATTCTCCGGCCACCAGTACCAGTAATTGTTATGCGGGCAGACAACTTCCGGCAGCAGATACTTTTTTCTGTAGTATTCAATAGCTCCTGCCTCACCGTAGTTGTTGCAGTAAACAACTGTATTCTTTCTTTCACTGTCCGGGAGTGATTGAAATACTTTTGAGACGTCTTTTGCAAGATCTTTCCAGCCAAACATATCGGCATAAAACTGCGGTAGCTCAGTTACGTGTCCTTCATTATTTGGTGCTTTTAATATTAATGCTGACTGGTAACCAAGGAAAGTCTGTACCGGAAGCAGCGGGCGTGCATACGGAGCGAGGATAATGCTCAGAATAACAACAGGAATTGCAAGAGCGAATTTTAGGCGCTTCAATCTTGCGTTCCATTTCATTATCATAACAGCACCGCCGGCAAATAGAATTTGAAATGCGGGAGCTATATATTCTGCCTTACTATGCCAGTTGATAAAAAGAATAGCAAAGGTAACAAGCCATATATAGCCAACTGGACGAAAGATCCGGGAGTTTTTATTAAAGAAATAAAACACTAGTCCGGGAACCCATATTAAAAAAGAAAGAGGATTAAAAATTAAAATCATATCGAGAATAAATGATACAGGAGTTAGTCCGCTGTACTTTCTTTGAGCGGCATTTCTCATAAACTCAAGATGAGCCAGGTCATGCGTTAAATTCCAGATGATATAGGGTGAGAAAATGAGCAGAGCTATTCCGGCAGCAATGTATGGATATTTTGTTTTAAGCTCTTCTCTTAGCGGTGTAAACAGAGTGCCAATAAATACTCCGGCTCCTAACCATAACATACTTGTTTTGTTAAGCAGCCCGAGTCCGATTACAACACCGAGCGCATACCATAGATTGCTGTTCGTAGATTCGGAAATCTGAAGGAAAATATAAGCAGCCAGAATCCAGAAAAAGAAATCGAATACGTTCATCGAATAGATGGTGGTCATTCCGAGGAAAATTGGGGATAGCATAAATGTAACCATCGCTATAATTACAGCACTCCTGCCGCCTCCAAGCCTGAAGGTAAAAAGCCCAAGGGAAAAAATTGTTGCGGAACTAACAAATGCAGGGAGTAATCTTATAACAAAAAGGGAATCACCGAGAAAAAACTTCCAGACAGCAAGCACCCAAATAGAAAGGGGCGGCTGATCAACATATCCAAATGCAGGTCTGTTTGCACAGGCAATGTAGTAAAGCTCGTCCCGAAAAATACCATAGGATGTAAAGTAAAGCGTAGCAATATATATGAGAAGGTTAAGGATGGAAATTGACAGAATGATATTTAATATCTTCTCGTTCCTTTTAGCAACCGGATCTTCAGTAACAGTTTTTCGCAATTGTAATATCCCTAAGAATTTATATTCTTAATAACAGCTAAATGTAATTTAATAATCTTCTAAGAAGTTCATAAAAAATTGTGCAAAATATTTTTATGGAGATTTGATTTTTTCGGGGAATTAGAGGGCGTCATAGTTTGATGGCGGCGTCACTGGTGACGATTTGATAAATATTTTATTTATTCACTTCGCTGAAGCAACTACCATCCTGCAATTACATTTGTTTGAGTTGTGTGTTATTCTTACTCGAATGTCACGCCTGCCCTTTTTTATCAAGGGTCGTACTGGTAGGATGTCACGCTCGTACCGTGACATTATAATTTCTCTCTCGTCACGGCACGGCCGTGACGGCGAAGGAAATTTTTCCTGTAATCAAAAGTCCCGATATCGCCGGTAAGTTCAAATTCGCCGTCCCTTCCAACCATCTTGTAATACAATTTTCTTTGTATTGGATTCGGATACGGCTTTTTTCCCGGTTTAATCCCGGCATAAAGCTTGTTGTTTATTCCTGTTTCAACATACGGGATAAAAGCATTATTTTTACTATTAGCTTTATACTCATTTATTATGATTAAAAAAATCATCTCCCCGATTCTAAATTGTTGGCCTTTCTATTCTAATATTTACTTTCATTTAGAAAAAAGGGTGCAATCCCCATTAAATAATTTCAAGGTTCAGTTATGAAAAAAATTACTTTTTTACTTTTCGTTTTTCTTGGTGTTTATGCTAGTCTTAATGCGCAGGTTATTGAAAAAACTTATTACTTCGATAATTATCAGGTAACTCAAATTGATAATTACGAGACAATCAATTTTAACAACACATTGCTTACCGGCAAGACGGGTGAACCGGTTCTCCCTTATCATTCTATATCATTATTATTAGCTCCGGGTGAAATAGCCGAATCAATAGAAATGATTGGTGAGGATGAAACTACTATTCCCGGTAATTTCACAATTTACCCGCAGCAGTTTGTTCGTCCTGTTTCAAAAACAGCCAACGGCGAATTTGTTAAAAACGAACTCATTTATTCCATGACGGGTGCTTATCCATCATCACAAACCGGGGAAATAATTACACAATTTATGAATGGATACTCAGTTGCTCTTTCTGCTTTTACGCCTTTAAAATATTATCCTGCATCAGGAGAGGCTTCGTTTTATAAAAAGATAACAATCAGAATTCATACACAAAAAGATACAAAAGCTAATAACGCTCTGGCGAACTTAACTGCAAATTACAATGTGATAAAAAGAGTTAAAGGGTTTGTTCAAAATCCTGATTTAGTTAATCTGTATCCTGATCAAATATCCAATAACGATGATTATCAACTGTTAATAATTTCACCAGCTCAATTTGAAGATGAATTATTTACACTTATAGATTTATACCGCAATAGAGGATTAAATACAAAAATTATATCAACAGATTCTATTTACTCCGCGTCATCAGGACAAGACTCCCAGGAAAAAATTCGCAATTTCATAATTCAGGAATATCAGAATTATAATATCGAATATGTACTTCTTGGTGGAGATGTTGAGCAGATTCCATACCGCGGATTTTATTGTCAGGTTCAATCCTCTACTCTATATGAAGACGATGATATACCTGCTGATTTATACTACTCGGCTTTAGACGGAACATGGAACGATAACAGCAACAACTTATGGGGTGAAATAGGCGAAGATGATTTATTACCCGAAGTATCTGTCGCTCGCATCCCGGCAAGCAACTCATCTGAATTAAATAACCTGTTAAATAAAATCATATCTTATCAAAATACCCCGGTACTAAATGAACTGGATAAACCAATATTAGCCGGTGAAGATTTATATCCTAATCCGCAAACCTGGGGCGGCGATTATTTAGATTTACTAATCGGCTATCACGAGGATAACGGCTACACAACAGACGGCATTCCTATTGAAGATAACATTGAAAAGTTATACGACAGGGATTTGGGTTCTTGGTCCGGGAATACACTTATTTCAAAAATTAATCAGGGAAAATCTTTTGTCTATCATGTAGGACATGCAAATTCCAGTTATGTGATGAGATTAAGTAGTAGTGAAATTACCAATTCAAATTTTTCTCAGGTCAATGGTGTTACTCATAATTACACTTTAGTAAATACTATCGGCTGCGATTGTGGTGCTTTTGATCAATCAGATTGCATCGCTGAAAAAATGGTAAACATTCAAAATTTTGCCGCAGCTTTTGTAGGAAACTCACGATACGGATGGTTTAATGAAGGTCAAACCGAAGGACCATCTCCTCACCTGCAACGTGAGTTTGTAGATGCTTTGTATCATGATAAATTATACAGGATTGGTGAGGTTTTTCTAGAATCCAAAATTGCAACCGCTCCCTGGGTAAATGCACCGGGGCAATGGGAAGAAGGAGCTTTACGATGGTGTTTCTATTGTAATAATGTTTTGGGTGATCCTGCAATGGGAGTATGGACAAATGAACCAATGCCAATTCAGGCTGAGTATCAAACTTATATTCTGCCCGGGTCATCTTCCGTTGATGTAACAGTTACCTCAGAGGGTAATCCGGTAGAGGGATTAACTTGTGCAGTAATAAAAGACAGCGTATTATTTGGCGTGGGTATTACGGACACACTAGGCAACACCACTATTACTTTGGACCCGCCAATTGCAGAGATTGGAGATGCTGAATTAGTTATTTCGGGTTACAATTGTTTACCCACATCATACCCATTAATTATTACTTCGATTGAAGACGATGGACATAAAGTACTGGCTCCATACGAAACAAAGCTATATAATAATTATCCAAATCCATTTAATCCTTCGACAAATATCAGATTTTCAATTTCGGACCTGCCTGCCGGTAGGCAAGGCTCACGATTTACGACTTTGAAAGTTTATGATGTTTTGGGTAATGAAGTGGCAACACTGGTTAATGAAGAAAAGCCGGCAGGTAGCTACGAAGTGAACTTCAACGCTTCGATGCTTGCAAGCGGAATTTATTATTATCGTTTAACGGCCGGAACTTTTGTAGAAATTAAAAAGATGATTCTCTTAAAATAAGCGCCAGACAAAATTTTATGCGTCCGGCGGTCGCAGGGCGTATAAAAAAGTTCTGGTTTATTACAGACAGAAGAAACGAATTATCCCGTCACGGCATCGGCCGTGACGGGATAATACTCTCATTACCACCTAGCAAGTGAGATCCTGAAACAAGTTCAGGATGACACAAAATAATTTTATTTACTCAAAAAGTTCCTTATCAAGGCAAAAAGTTTTGAAGGTTCTTCTACCTGTGGGTTGTGCCCGCTTTCTTCAAACATAAAAAACTCGGCTTGCGGGCAGTACATTTTATACTCAACCATCATCCGCGGAACAGCAACACGATCATAACGTCCTCCGTAAATAAGTATAGGCATCTTCAAATCTTTTAACTGTTTCCTGTAATCAAAGGTTCCTATATCGCTGGTAAGTTCAAAGTCGCCGTCCCTGCCAACCATCTGGTAATATAATTTTCTGTTCAAAGGATTTGGATAAGGTTTTCTTCCGCTTGGTTTGAAGTTTTCAGGACTATAAGCATACAAAAATCCATAAGGCACACGTCCATAAATTTCATAATGCACCTTATCACTTGAGACAGCACCCTGCATTCTTACTTTCATCAGCTTTTCCCAGACTTCAGGATAATTTTCTTCTATTTCGTGATTTGAATTATCGCAGTTTTCCTGCCACATCAGATAGCTATGGAAAGTATTTGCAAGTATTAGATGAGAAACATTCTTGGGATATTTAATTGCATATCCCTGTGTAACCACTCCGCCGTAAGAATGACCGAGAATATTAATTTTATCAAAGCCCATTGCTTTGCGTAAACCTTCCAGATCATCAATATCCCTTTCCAGCGAATACTCGGTGACAACTTTTGCGGTATCAGACTTCCCTCTTCCAAAAGCATCGTAATAAACCAAAGTATTTGTAGTTGAAAGTGAGTCGAATCTTCTTAAACCGTAATGATTGTTACCCGGACCGCCCGCAATAAAAAATAAAGGTTCGCCTTCCCCAAAGCTTACCGTCCATAGTTTTGCTCCATTTACTTCAATGTATTTTCCGTCTGTTTGGCTGTCGGGGAATTGTCCATAAATAGTTACGCTTAATATTAATAAGAATAGAAATGTAATGTGGGTTTTCATAAATCACCTTTAATTATTTACTTCACCTGTTTAGATAAAAACTTCAGGCCGATTGCAAAAAATATAAAAATATTTGCTGGGATGTCACGGTAAGGAAGATTAATTAAGCCGTCATTCCTGCCTGTCAGGAATCAGACGGCATCAGATTCCGGACTCATTACAGTCTCCGGAATGACAGTAAGTAATACACTTCGGTGAAAGCAGGGCAGGCTATGTTGAAGTGTGACCAGAGGAAATCAGATTGTTTCGTTTCACTCGCAATTACGATTAAAGAACTTCATTACTTCAGTCAAGCAACTATCAACGTACCATTACATTAGTTTGTGGTCTTGATAATTTAACGTAACTTAACACAATTGATTTTTAAAATAAGCCTTCATTCATACATTTCTTGATCGCTCCGTTTTACAAATCGTAATTTATAAACCCGCGGTAAAAACATTTCTGTTCTAATCAGACCGTGAAATAGTTTTTTACGGCAAATTAAACAGAAAGTTATATGTCATTCGAAAAACTGAATCTAATTCAGCCGTTGCAATCGGCACTATCAAACGAAGGTTATTCAATACCTACACCAATCCAATCACAGGCAATTCCAGTTATTCTTGAAAGAAGGGACCTGATCGGCTGCGCACAAACCGGCACAGGTAAAACAGCTGCTTTCGCTCTTCCTATTTTGCAGATACTCAGCGCGGAAAAGGGATCTCATAAATCAAAAAGAATAATTAAATCTTTAATACTTACTCCAACCAGAGAGCTTGCACTTCAGATAAGTGAAAGCTTTAAAGCTTACGGAAATCATACTAGATTAAAGAATGCAGTTGTGTTCGGCGGAGTTTCTCAAAGAGCACAAACAATGAAGCTGAGAGAAGGAGTTGATATTCTTATCGCTACCCCTGGAAGACTGCTCGACCTGATAAACCAGAGATACATAAGTCTTAACACCATAAAAATATTTGTGCTCGACGAAGCTGACCGGATGCTGGATATGGGATTTATAAACGATGTGAAAAAGATAATTGAAAAGCTGCCTTCACACAGACAGACATTGTTATTCTCTGCAACTATGCCTTCGGAAATCACAAAGCTCGCGAATTCAATTTTAACCAACCCGATAAAGATTGAAGTTTCACCTGAACAAAAAACGGTTGAAGCTGTCAGGCAAGCGGTTTACTTTGTTACCAAATCTGATAAAAAGAAACTGCTTATACATCTATTGAAAAATGAAAACATAGAGTCAGCACTTGTATTTACAAGAACAAAACGAAGTGCTGATGTAGTCACGAGAGTTTTAAATGATGCCAGGATCCACGCAGATTCCATTCACGGAAACAAATCGCAGCAGGCGAGGCAGCGTGCACTTAATAATTTTAAATTGAACCGGACAAGAGTTCTTGTTGCAACAGATATTGCAGCACGCGGAATTGATATCGAGAAATTATCTCACGTATTTAATTACGATATTCCCGAATATGCTGAAGCTTACATTCACCGTATCGGACGTACTGCAAGAGCCGGACTTGGTGGAACAGCACTTTCATTCTGCGATCCCGAAGAAATTTCCAATCTAAGTGCAATCAATAGACTAATAAAGCAGCCAATTTCAATAATCGCTGATCATCCTTACAAAATGCTTGATATTAAAGATGGTGAGAACCCGGCAGTTCAAAATAAGTTTAACGGAAGGTCAAGGTCTTTCGGATTTGGGAAAAGTACGAGAAACCGTTCGGGAAGAAGCTTCCGCAAGTTTAAAGCTAAAAGTTAATTCAATTTCCGAAACAAAGAATTACAGCCACGAATTAAATATTTTAGAATGTCACACTGAGCCTGTCGAAGTGTGATATCATTGTGAAGTGTCAGTCTTCGACAAGCTCAGACTGACTTTTCAGGATATCAAAGCTAGTTACGTTTATCGGGTGTCGTACCGTGACATCTCCGGGGAATCATGCTGAATTTATTTCAGCATCTAAAATTTTATTTAATTAATCCCTGCCGATTTTTCTCGTCTTGTTTGGCTCTTTTAGCAGCTTTCTTTTCCGCTTTTGTTCTCTGTGGTTTTTTCTTATCCGATTTTTTTTGGATCAATTCTTTGCTCATTTTACTTTCTCCTTTTGATTGAAGTTTTTAATCAAATAGTTCCATAGTTAGTGCATTAGCATAAGTAGAATAATAATAAATTTCAATACCCCAAAAGGATGAAAATGGAAGTACATCTTTTTAGAAGAAATGATTCATATAATATTTACTTATAAGTAAATCAATTACAACTCTTCAGGATATATTGATTCAGTTTATAATTCTTGTGTTTTAATGTTCCTTCGATCACGTTGACGCCCAGTGATGCTTTCAATCATATTTTTTAATTTATCGATAGAACCG
>Ga0307445_10002414_pt1 | contig 10273 bp, 6 predicted proteins | sample SalMarSW160330MG_FD_202147 | JGI IMG/M metagenome (GOLD analysis project Ga0307445, IMG submission 202147) | Salt marsh sediment microbial communities from the Plum Island Ecosystem LTER, Massachusetts, United States - SW1603-30 | ecosystem: Environmental > Aquatic > Marine > Intertidal zone >...
ACGATGCATACACTCTAGAAGCAACGGCAAAGACTCGTACCTGCACGTCAAGATGCCCACACAGCGCCCGACGGGAAGCGGATGGAAATCTACTGGATTCCTATCCGAAGGAGAGATGCGGTGGTTACGCACATCCTGTTAGTAGACGATGACGCGCTCTTGCGTCGCAGCCTGTCCTTCAACCTGGAACAGGCCGGCTATCGTGCTAGCGCGGCAGCCAGCGCGGAGGATGCTCTCATATTAGCAGTGAGGGACCCTCCGCACCTGATCCTGCTCGACATCGGGTTGCCCGGCATGGATGGTCTGGATGCGCTCCGCCATTTCCGCGCTCGCGTGAGCGCGCCGATCATCTTTCTGACCGGACGGCGGCGAGAGTTGGACGAGGTGCTTGGCCTGGAGTTGGGCGCGGACGACTATGTGACGAAGCCGTTTGACCTCGACGTACTGCTCGCCCGGATCAAGGCCGTGCTCCGCCGATCAGAGATACCTCCACACGCACCGGGTGCATCTCCGGCGCCCCTGGTCGTGGGCGACCTGGTGCTGGATCCTGCGGCGCATACGGTTACACTCGCCGGACGCCCGATTGAGCTGCCGCCCCGCGAGTTCGATCTGCTTCATGCCCTGGCTCTCACCCCAGGTCAGGTGATCTCGGTCGACGGGCTGCTCGCCCGCATCTGGGGGGCCGGATACGAAGGAGAGCCGCAGGTTGTATACGTGCACGTCCGCTGGCTTCGCGAAAAGCTGGAAAAGGATCCCCATAGCCCGCGGCGCATCGTCACCGTCCGTGGCGTGGGATACAAGCTGGAGCCGGTGAACGGGAATCCGAAGGAAGCCTGATGCTCAAGGCATTACGCACGCGCCTTATCTTGAGCCACGTGCTTCCACTGCCGGTGATGGTGCCTCTCATGGGCCTGGCCCTGATGTACATTCTGGAGCGGCAGGTCCTGCTTGGCAGCCTGTCCAGCGGACTGCAGGGACAGGCGCTGCTTGCCGAGATTGCCGCACGCGGTGGGAAGAACACAGCCCTACGTTGATCGATCCAGACCAAAGCGAGCGCTATCCTGGAGGCCGAGTCTGGGTCGTACCTAGGTTCCTCTTTGGTTATGCCTAGGGACAGGTCAAAGCCTCGCGTGCTGCGATAGAGCCGCAGTTGGAGAACCAGCCGCACTGTGTCGTGGAGGAGAGACAATGGACTCAGGATCAGGTAGACAACAGACAGCACCTCGTATCCCTCGATGGATAACGCTGCTCGCGCTGACCGCGATCATTGCCTGGACCGTGTGGTTGCTCCGTCCTACCTCACAGCCGCAGGTCAGCATCCCCTATAGCACGTTCATCGACCAGGTGCGTGCCGGCAACGTCAAGAGCGTCCAGATCAGCGGGAACTCGATCACGGGGGTATTCAACACCCCGATCGTGTGGCCGACGTCCACACCCGGCACGACGCAGAGCGGAACACCAACCGCAGCCGCGCCCGCGGCGACGCCGGAGACCTACGCCGACTTTCGCACCAACTTTCCGGCAGACGTGGGTGACACCAGGTTGCTGCCCCTGCTCGAACAGCAGAACGTGGTAGTCGACGTGTCCGCGCCACCTACGCCGTGGCTCACGATCCTCTTGTCGTACGGATTGCCGATCCTGGCGGTGGTTGGGGTCGTGGTATGGATGGGGCGGCGTGCGAGGCGGGGCGATTCCGGCGTATTCAACTTTGGGCGTACCCAAGCCCGCCGTTACGAGGAGAATCGGACCCGCGTGACCTTTAACGACGTGGCCGGTGCCGACGAGGCCAAGGCCGACCTGGAAGAGATCGTCGACTTTTTGCGGGACCCGGCCAAGTACCACGGGATCGGGGCACAGATCCCGCGCGGCGTGCTGCTGGTTGGCCCTCCCGGCACGGGCAAGACGCTGATGGCACGCGCCATCGCCGGCGAGGCGAGGGTGCCCTTTTTCAGCCTCAGCGCCTCCGAGTTCGTCGAGATGTTCGTCGGCGTCGGCGCCAGCCGGGTGCGCGACCTGTTCGAGAAAGCCAAAGGGAGCGCACCGGCGATCGTGTTCATCGACGAGCTGGACGCAGTGGGACGGCGGCGCGGCGCCGGCCTGGGGTCGACGAACGACGAGCGCGAGCAGACGTTGAACCAGCTGCTAGTCGAGATGGACGGGTTCGACGAGCGGCAGGAAGTGATCGTCATCGCAGCCACGAATCGGCCCGATGTGCTGGACCCGGCGCTGCTTCGCCCCGGGCGCTTTGACCGCCAGGTGACGATCAGCCTGCCCGACCTCAAGGGCCGGGAGGGGATCCTGCAGATCCACACGCGGCACCTGCAGTTGGATCCCGACGTGGATCTTGGCGTGCTGGCGAGGACGACGACGGGCTTTAGCGGTGCCGACCTGGCCAACCTCTGTAACGAGGCAGCCCTGTTTGCGGCAAGGCGCAATCAACGCGTTGTGGCGATGGCCGACTTTGAGGAGGCGGTGGACAAGGTCGTCCTCGGCGGCGTGCGCTCGCTCTTGCTGGACGAAGAGGACCGGCGCATCGTGGCCTACCACGAGGCGGGACACGCCCTGGTAGCCTGGCGGCAGCCAGAGGCGGATCCGGTGCGCAAGGTGACGATCATCCCGCGCGGCCAGGCTCTGGGCGTGACGGAGCAGCTGCCGGACGAGGAGCACTATAATCAGAGCCGCGGTTACCTGCTGGCACGGCTGGCAGTGATGCTGGGCGGGCGTACGTCCGAAGAGCTGGTGATGGACGATATCACGACCGGAGCGGAGAGCGACCTGGTGCAGGCGACACGCCTGGCAAGGCGGATGGTGACCCGCTGGGCGATGGGCGGGCTGGGGATGATGGCGTTCGAGTCGGACGAGCAGCAGCCGTTTCTCGGCTACGAGCTGTCGCAGGGACACGACTATAGTGAAGAGACGGCGACGCGCATCGACGAGCAGGTCGAGCAGCTGCTCAACGAGCGTCATGAGGTCGCGCGCCAGATTCTATCCGAGCAGCGCGAGGCACTAGACGCGCTGGTCGAGCGCTTGCTCAGCGAGGAGACGGTCGTCCAAGAAGAGCTGGAGAAGATCCTCGGACCGCGTCCGGAAGGGGCAGAGGTCAGCGACGTCGAAGAGGGCGCACCGCCGACGCCGGCATAGCGGCGTTGGTGCTGGCGATCAATCTCGGCTGCACAGCCCTTGGCCCACGTCTGCCCACGACGAGCCCGACACAGAGATCAGGATGGAGCCGCCGATCGCGGTGCATCGACGACTCGAAATACGCGATCGTGGATCCCGTGGCCGGAGAGATGACACACACGCCGTCATCAGAGCACGGTGATTCCCGCATCTAGAACACCTGGCGAAGCCCGAAGTGAATGACGCACGCTTCAAAGCCAGTCCGCTAGTGGCAAACTGCACCGGTCTAGACGCAGCGTACCTTGGGCTCTACAGACCTTGCTACGCATCAGAAGTGATCACACAGGACCTGCCTCGGCGCGTTCAGTGCCCACGGAACTGATCGTGGGAGTCACGCCCAGCGTGATCGGGCTGGGCTGTAGCAAGTAGGAGCTGCGCACGCTCGATATCTGCGCAGAGACGCACTGTGCGGAAGGCTACCTCATCTATCCTTCCTACGAACCTCCATAGTATTGGGTATAGCCCTATGGGGCTCCTGACGTGGATCTGGTCCCCGTCGAATACGAGCGTGTACCTCTGGGAGAGCTTGCTGTGGAGCGTAAGGCGCAGATACAGGCCAGGACGAACCGATCACGGTGGTGGACGAATCCGCGATAGATCCGGCCAACGGCCACAGCAGCTACCTCATCTTGCACGAGGGCCACCCGTGGGGCGAGAGGGACGTCACTGTACCCGTATCAGAGATCGACGAGACCGATACCGTCCGGCTCGAGTGAGTAAGGACGAAGTGCAGACGCTGCCCGTGATCCGCGTACGTCACCGCAAGCACACATAGCACGGCCTGACGCAAGGAAGAGGATGGTGGCTTAAGGAAGGCTTAGGGTGCCCTTTTGCTTCCCTTAAGGACGCTCCAAGCTCGGCGTGGTATCATCTAGACGGTTCAGACTCGGGACAAGGCTGTGTTGTGCAATAGGCAAGGAGGTATAGATGCGCAGCGGGTTCCGTTTGGCGCGTGTGTTCGGCATCCAGATCCGGATCGACTGGAGCTGGCTGTTGATCCTGTTCCTTATCACCTGGAGCTTGGGCTCGTCCTTTGGCCAGATGCATCCGAACTGGACACTGGCCTTGACCTGGGGAACGGCGTTCTTTGCTGCCCTCCTTCTGTTCGTGTCGGTCCTCCTGCACGAACTCGCGCACTCACTGGTTGCGAAGGCGAGAGGCATTCCCGTCAAGAGCATCACGCTCCTTCTCTTTGGCGGCGTGTCGAGCATCCAGCACGATCCTGACTCGCCGGGCGTCGAGCTTGGGATGGCCATCGTTGGTCCCCTGACGAGCTTGGCGATCGGCATCATCTTGCTGCTGGTTGCCACGCCACACGTGCACGTCATCACGGCCGCCACCAGTGCAATGCAAGGGCTGGCGCAACTCGGCCCGCTGCCCACCATCTTGCTGTGGCTTGGATCGGTCAACGTCTTGCTCGGCATCTTTAACATGATTCCGGGGTTCCCCCTGGATGGTGGGCGTGTCCTGCGTTCCATCTTGTGGGGGATCAGCGGCAACCTTCGCCGCGCCACGCGCTGGGCGGCGTGGGTCGGACAAGGCATCGCGTGGCTGATGATCGTGAGCGGGATCGCCATGGTCTTTGGCGTGCAGATCCCCTACTTTGGGACCGGACTCTTCAACGGGCTCTGGTTGGCCTTCATTGGCTGGTTCCTCAACAGCGCGTCGTCCCAGAGCTACCAGCAGCTGGTCGTGCACGACATCCTGGAGGGTACGTCCGTGGGGCGCATGATGCGCACCGATCCACCCACCGTCCCGCCGGATAGCTCGCTGAGTGCCCTGGTGCACGATCACGTCATGGGCACAGACGAGGCAGGCTTTCCGGTCGTCGACGGGGATCGACTGGTCGGCATCGTCACCCTAGACGACGTGCGGGCCATCCCGCGCGACCGGTGGGAGACGACGACCGTGCGCGACGTGATGACTCCGTCCGATACGCTGATCGCGGTGAGCCCCAACGACGACGGCGCGACAGCCCTCGACCGGTTGGCGCAGAACGACGTACGGCAGCTGCCCGTCGTCAATGGGGATTCCCTCGCCGGGATGCTGCGGCGACGAGACGTCATTCAGTGGTTGCAGACACACGCCGAGCGGTTCAGGGACTGAACGGCGGCGGACTCACGTGATCGGAGCGAGTCGAGAAGAGGATGGCAAGACAATCGCCCTGCGAGTAGGTCGGCTGCACCTACGCCCACTGCCGTCGCTCGAGTCCGAGGCTGCACCCGAAGCGTACCAGCGAGCAGTGGAGACGATCTGCGATTCGACCAACTGCTGCCTCGAGAGAAGCAGAGGGAGAGAGATAGCCGACGCCGGGTTTCAGACCAACGAGAGAGTCCGAGGCGAGAGCCGCGTCAACTCAGCCTCCAAGGCGGTGGAGAGGAGGATCAGTGCCAAAGCAAGAGCGAACACACAGCATCCTACAAGGGATGTTGGACACGCTTGAGACGAGGGCCGCTTACTTGGATGCCGACGCCCACTTTCAGGGCGTGAACGCGGCCTTTGCTGCGAGCGTCGGGCACAGCAGGGAGGAGCTGATCGGCAGCGACTATGCCGCGCTCTTTCCCGCTGTGGAAGCACGCTCTCTCGTCGATCGGGCTCTCGCTACTCAGAAGGTCGCGTTCCTCAAGGCTGTCCCTTGGTCCCCGCCGGCTCACCCGGAAGCGGAGCTGACCTATTGGGACTGGAAAGCAGTGCCGGTAATGGGCGAGGGGAACGTCGTCGCCGGCATATCGCTTTCCATGACCGATGTGACCGAGCGCGAAGAGACGCGCCGCCAGCATCTGGCCTTTCTGGCGGAGATGGCTGCCATACAAGAGATGGCGAGGCAGCTGTTGACCGAACGGACAGTGGATGGCCTGCTGCAGCGCGTGGCGGACGCAGCCCGACACCTCACCGGGGGACAGCTCGCCGCTGTGGGGCGCGTCGTATGCTGCGGGACCTTTCAGGAGGTGGTCGTCTCTCGAGAGGTCGCCGTGCCCGACGAAGCTGCCCTCAGCGAGCACCTGCTGATTGGACACGCGCTGGACACGGCGTCGATCGAAGACCAGCCGTCGATCCGCCTGACAGAGGACGAGCTGCGGCATCACCCGGGGTGGCACCCCCTGGCAGCGGATACTCCTCTGCCGCGTGGTCTGCTCGCCGCCCAGTTGACCGGGCTGGACGGTCGGCCCAACGGCCTGATCACGATCCTGGACAAGAGGGAGGACGGATTCGACAGCGAGGATGAAGCGCTGTTGGCCGAGCTGGCCTCTATCGCCTCGCTAGGGGTACAGCATCTCGAAGCTCGTGCGGAGGCCGAGCGCCGTGCCGACGAGCGGGACGCCGTCCTCGAGGCAATGGCCGATCCGGTCCTGGTCTACGATGCCAGCGGCGTAGCGATCCGTGCCAATGCGGCGGCCATCGCCGCTGCGGGCGACGCGGGCCTGCTGGGCGCCGACCGAGCCCAACTGCTGAACGCCTTTACCGTGACCCATCCAGACGGGCGCCCGTTCGCCGTTTCGGATCTGCCCTCCAACCGCGCGTTGCGCGGCGAGACGGTGAGGAACGAACCCTTGGTCTTCCATCCGCCGTCGGGCGAGCAACGCACGATCGTCGCCACGGTCAGTCCCCTGCGCCACGACGGCATCCAGGATGGCGCGGTGCTCGTGTGGCACGACCTGACCGAGCTGCAGCAGGCGCACGAGGTGCGCGATCGTTTGCTCGACATCCTGGAGCGGACACCCGATATGATCGCAACGGGGACGCCGGATGGACGGCTGCTCTATGCGAATCGCGCGGCGCGCCGGATCATTGGGGGATCGGAGGATGCAGACATCACAGGGCAACCCGTCATGCGCGCGCATCCGGACTGGGCGATCAAAGCGATCGTGGAAGAGGCGCTGCCCACTGCGCTGCGGGAGGGAGTGTGGCGAGGGCAGACGGCCATCCTCAGCCATGATGGGCGCGAGATCCCCGTATCGCAGGTCGTCCTGGCCCATCGCAGGCCGGGGGACGAGGTCGAGTACCTTTCGACCATCATACGGGACATCAGCGAGCAGCAGCAACTGCTGGAAGAGAACCGCAAGCAGCGCTGGTTCCTGGAGCGGCTGATGGAGTCCCTGCCGGTCGGGATCGCCGTGGTAAGTGGACCTGAACACCGCTACGCGTATGCGAACCCCTGTTACCGTGCCATGGTGCACCACACGGAGCGACCTCTGGTCGGGCAGAGCCTTCGTGCCATCGTTTCCCCCCAGGCCGTAGAGCAGGTGGTTGGCACACTGGAGGAGATCTACCGGACCAAGGCGGCACAAAGCAGACGTGACGTTGAGCTGCCAGGGCCGACCGGCGACGCGCCCCACTACTGGGACATCGACCACGTGCCGCTGTTGACTGACGACGGCGGGATCGACGGCATCTTGATCCTCGCCTACGAGGTCACCGACGAGGTGCGCGCGCAAAAGCGGCTGGACGACGAGCGCGCTCATCTGCGGGCGATCATCGACGACGTGCCCGATGGGATCGTCGTTCTCGACAAGGAGGCCCGTGTCGTGCTGGTCAACCGCGCTGGCGAGCACATCTATGGGCATCCGCTGCTCCTCGGGGAACGCTACGATCGCCAGCCTGAGATGCCCCTTTATGCACCTGATGGCACGCGGTACGATCCTCGGGATCTGCCGATGGTTTGCTCGGCGCTCGACGGAGAGAGCTACCACGGTCTGGAGATGGTCGTCGTGGATGCCGACGGCCAGCGGCGCCATCTGCTGGTCCACTCGTCGCCGATCCGGAACAGTGCTGGCACGCTCGATGGCGCGGTGGTGGCCTACCAGGACATCACGGCACGGATAGAGCTGGAGCGCGCGCTCGAGCGGCACGCGACCGAGCTGGACCGCAAGGTAGCAGAGCGGACGGCCGCACTGCATGCCAGCCAGGCACGTCTGCAGGCGATCTTTGATGGGGCGGCCGTGGGCGTTGGGCTGTGCGATGCAGAGGGGCAGATAGTCGAGTGCAACCCCGCGCTCGAGGCGATCACCGGTTACGATGCTGACGAACTGTTCTCCATGCGGTTTGCCGATTTCACGCATCCCGACGACGTGGAGGCAGACACGGCGCTGCTTCGTGAGCTCATGGCAGGCGAGCGGAAGTCCTATCAGCTCGAGGAGCGCTACGTCCGCAAGGGCGGGGACCCGGTATGGGTCAACTTGACATGCTCGCTGATCCACGATGGTGCGGACGAACCGCCGCTCACGATCGGCATTGTAGAGGACGTCACCGCGCGCAAAGAGGCCTACCAGGCCCTGATCCAGGCGGAAAAACTCACCGCCGCGGGGAGACTGGCAGCTTCGCTGGCGCACGAGATCAACAACCCCCTGCAGGCGGTGATTGGCTTTCTGGGTCTGACCGAGAGCAAGTTGGCCAGGGGCGAAGATGTGACGCAGTACGTCCAGGTCGCGCGGCAGGAGCTCCTGCGCGCGGCGCGCGTCGTCGCGCAGATGCGCGACCTGCATCGGCGTTCTCGAGTGGGGAGCCGCGAACGCACAGAGGTCAACGTCCTGGTGGAGCAAGTGCTACTGGTCACTGCCAAGCAGTGCGAGAGCCAGGGAGTTGGGGTCACCCTGCACAAGCCGGACGGAGAACCCGTCGTCTCTGCCGTGCCCGATCAGGTGCGGCAGGTCTTTTTGAACCTGGTGTTGAACGCGATCGATGCCATGCCAGAGGGGGGACTACTCGACGTGACCGTTAGCCCGACAGTCGACCCACCGGGTGTGAGCGTGCGGTTCCGCGACACCGGCACAGGCATTGCGCCCAACGTACTGGCTCGGCTGTTCGAACCGTTCTATAGCACTCGCTCCGATGGATTGGGGCTTGGCCTGTACATCAGCCAGGGCATCATCGAGGATCACGGGGGTCGCATAGAGGCCAATAGCGTGGTGGGCGAGGGATCTACTTTCGCGGTATGGCTTCCGGAGGCACAGTGACTCAACGCAGGAATGGAGAGAAGGAGCGCCAGGCAGCTGAGCAGATTGACACCCTGGTGGTGGACGATGACGAGAGCATCTGTTTGTTTCTCAAAGAAGCGCTAGAGGACGCGGATTACCGGGTGACGACCGTGTCGGACGGCCGGGATGCGCTCGATCTACTGCGGATCGAGCGTTTTGGCCTGATCTTGCTCGATCTCAACCTGGGCAGCTACGTGGACGGACAGCGTATCTTGGAAACGGTCAAGTGGCGCTGGCCCGAGACCGTCGTCGTCATCCTCACTGCTTACGGCTCCCTGGAGTCGGCTATCGACGCCATTCACGAGGGGGTGGACGATTACCTGCTCAAACCGGTCGAGCCAGAACAGATCATCCGCACGGTTGGGTCCGCGCTGTGGCGCAAGCATGTGCAGGCAAATGACGCAGAGGAGGATCCGCAGGTCCGGGTGCTGGAATACCGCCCGCTTTCGCTCAACCTCGAGCTGCAGCAGGTGACCGTAGATGGGGAACTGGTTCATCTAGTGCCCATCGAGTACCGGCTTCTTGCGCACCTCATGCAGAATGCACACAAGCCGGTCTCTTCGGAAGAGTTGGCTCGGGTGGCACGGCAGTGCGAGTGCACTGACCGGCAGAAAGCGCAGGAGCTGATCATGTGGTATGTACGCCGCTTGCGGCGCAAGGTAGAGTTCCGTCCCTCACGACCGCGGCACATTGTGAACGTTCGCGGGTTCGGATATATGTTCGTACCATAGGCACTTGCCGACCGTGATGGAGGGCTGCTGATACTTGGTCTCGCAGGCGAAAGCACCTTCACCCGGCCGCTCGCTGGCGTCAGACAGCGGAATCCGAGGTCCTCTACTGGGCGGGATCGGGATCCTGAGTGGTCCTTGGTTTGCGCGATCGTCTCCGTCGGTCCATCGTAAGCTTTTCCCCTATGAAGGGGAGAGAGGGATCGGCTACCGGTTGTCTCGGCTTGTCCCAAGGCCGGCACCTTGCGCGGAACAGCCACAAGAGCATCCAGTCAAAGGGGGGTCAGGGCGCACGTCGTTCAGGGGAATGACAGTGCCCCGAGACGGGTGACGGCACTCAGCTCTCTCGTTGCGTGGACGCGTCTACGAAGGTGCCGTACCACGCCTGCT
>Ga0307445_10002415_pt1 | contig 10273 bp, 8 predicted proteins | sample SalMarSW160330MG_FD_202147 | JGI IMG/M metagenome (GOLD analysis project Ga0307445, IMG submission 202147) | Salt marsh sediment microbial communities from the Plum Island Ecosystem LTER, Massachusetts, United States - SW1603-30 | ecosystem: Environmental > Aquatic > Marine > Intertidal zone >...
TATCAAAAAGAGAACGTTTGCCGGCAATGTAAGAAAAAAATTCGATGATTACAAAACAATCATCGACAGCGGATTCTTTAAAATTCCCGGCCCCAGTGATCTGGTTGCCGGCAGCCAGATCGCAGCCGGCGCGATCACCGAATTGACGCTGATCGGAACGATAACCGGGTCCAGTAGCATAGCCCGTGCAATGATCATGAAGAACGGCGAAAAGTATCCCGGAATATTCGCTCTGTATAAATTCAGCAACGAGGTCACGAACGACGTTTACGGCAACAAGCTGGTGGGCATAGCCGATACAAAGGTATACCTTGAGGCGAATGGCGAGAAGGTGACCCTGGAGCTGTTCGCCCCGAAGACCTTTGGCCCGCACGCCAACCTTTCCGCCTCCGGAAATGCATCCTCGGTTGGAGGCCGGTTCACCCAAACCCTCAGCAGGTCGGAGATAAAACAAAAAGTCCTCAATAATCTTGACAACGCCCTGCGCGGATTGCAGGCGGGGCCGTACCGGGTCAACGGACAGATGGCCGGATACCGTCTCATCACCGTCCGGCCTTACAGCATCCTGTATCGTTTCGGGGCGCGGAGCGGCGACATATTAAAGCGAATCAACGGCCAGATGATTGACAGCACCCAAAAACTTTACTCCATATGGGAAGCGGCGAAAAACGACCCGAAGATCACCGTCGATATAGAACGAGCGGGAAAAAATCTGCAGTTTGATTTCAATATAACACAATAATCCAAGGGATGGGCGCATGAATTTTTTAAAACCCGGTACAATTCCCCTGCTTTTTCTGGCCATCATTGCGATCTGCGTTCTCCACATCACGGATACGGGACCGGCTACCAAACGTAGCCTCCTGAACGCGGCGCCGCGAAAAAACGCCCAGAAGGGTAAAAAGCCGGCCAAGGAAAAGAAATTCGCACTCAACTTCAGAGACGTCGATATCGCGGAATTTATCAACATCATGGGACAGCTCATCGGGAAAAATATCATAATCGACGACAGGGTGAAGGGCAAGATATCAATCAGCTCCGCGCGCAAAGTGCCGGTGAGCGAGGCCTACAATGTCATGAAGGCGATCCTCGAGGTAAAGGGGCTTGCGATAGTGGAAACGGAAAACCTTATAAAGGTTCTGCCGATTGAGGAGGCCGTGAAAAAAAATGCGGACATAATCGTTGACGGTAAAAGTATTCGGGAATCCATCCGCGACGAGCGCTCCATTACCTATATCCTTGAGCTGAAGAACGCGGATGCGAACGAAGCGGCCACCGCGCTTCGGTCGCTGAAACCGAAAACCGCCGAGATAGTCGTATACCCTTCCCTTAATCTGCTGATACTGACCGGACTTGCGTCCGACGTAAATGCGCTTGTCAAGATTGCGCAGTCGATCGACAACAAATACAACCAGGAGGAGAAAAAATACCAGGGAAAGGGATTGATTAATGTCGTGCATCTGGAGAACGCAAACGCCGAGGACCTGGCGAATGTGCTGTCCCGTATCCCCTTTTCCGAAACCGCGAAGATCGAAACCTCGCCGATGCACCTGCCCCAGCAGATACGGCCGTCCGACAAGACGCGCCGCCTTACCAAGCAATACGTGGTAGAGCCGCAAAAACAGACAAAGCTGTCCATTATAGCGGATAAAGCATCCAATTCCCTCATTGTGACGGCGAAACCGGAGGAGTTCAGCGAGATATACAGGATCATCAAAGAGCTCGATATCGTACGAGACCAGGTGCTGATCGAGGCCATGATCGTGGAGGTGAGCGCGGACAATGGATGGGGGTTCGGCGTTGAGTGGATGCTGGGCACCCAGAAGGGGCAGCATATCTTCGGCGGATCGTATATCGATGACCTGAGCAAACTGAACTTCAAGACGCCCGACTTCGCCGGCACCAAGAAGCTCGCGGTTCCCCTCAACACCGGCTTTCAGCTCGGATACGTGCCCGACATCGACGTGCTCGGATTCGCGGTGCTCAACGCCTCGGCAACCGACACCAATTTCAATATCCTTTCAACCCCGCAGGTGTTGACCGTGGACAACAGCGAGGCCGAATTGAACGTGGGAGAGGAAATCAGCGTGCCCACCAACAACCGCATCACTGACCAGAATACGACATTCCAGACCTTTGAATACAAGACCGTGGGCATAAAACTCAAGCTCACTCCCCATATAACCAAGAAAAAGCGGATCACCCTTGACCTGTACCAGGAGGCCAACACGATCATCGGGCAGACCCAGCAGCTCGCCGGAGGCGCCATAGTTCCGCCCACGGTGGGTAAACGGGACATCAAAACAAAGGTTACCGTGTATGACGGCATGACCATAGTGGTCGGAGGGCTCATCCAGAACAGAAAGAACGTGAGCGAGACAAAGGTCCCGATACTCGGAGATATACCGCTTCTGGGATGGCTCTTTAAGCATAAATCGGTGACCTACAGCAAATCGAATCTGCTGGTCTTCATAACCCCCCACATCATGACCAAGAGGGAAAGGCTGGAGTCCATATCCAAGCAGAAGATGGAGACGCAGAAAGGGCTGAGAAAACGTTAGCCATGGCGAAGTTGAAAACAAAGCATCTGGGAAAAATCCTCGTAGACCGGAACGTCATATCGGCAGAGGAGCTTCAGGAGGCGCTCATGGCCCAGCGCGGCACGTCGCTTCGACTGGGTCAGCTCCTGACAAAAAAGGGCATGGCCACTGAAGAGGATATCCTGGCCTGCCTTGCGGAGCAGTACAACATCAGCTTCACGCCCCATATCGAATTTGACGACCCTGGCCAGCTCTTCGCATCCATGCCGGTTCAATTCATGAAAAAAAACAAAATTGCGCCCTGCAAGAAACAGGGTAACTCCATCCTCGTAGGCATCGTCGATGTGCTGAACATACAGCCCCTCGACGACCTCAAAATGCTTTTCCCTCAATACGATTTCGAAGCGGTGCTCACCACCGAGGAAGAGATTTTAAGGATCATCAACACGCATTTCAACATACTCCAGTCTGAATCCACGGACGACGTCATCGAAGACCTGGAAGAATCCGATTTTGAGATCCTCACCTCATCGATCGCCGAGACCGTCGATATCACCGACATGGCCAACGAGGCGCCCATCATACGGCTGGTCAACACCGCGATCAAGCAGGCGGTGCTGGACAGGGCCAGCGACATACACGTCGAACCGTATGAAAAGGAGCTCGTCATCCGGTTCCGGATCGATGGGATCCTGTACAACATGTACACGCCGCCGAAAAAATACCAGGGGGCGATCATATCGCGGATAAAGATCATGGCCAACCTTAACATCGCGGAGAACAGGCTGCCCCAGGACGGAAGAATCCAGCTCAAGATCGCGGGCAAGGATATCGACATCAGGGTCTCCACCTTCCCCACATACTACGGCGAGCGGATCGTGCTCAGGATACTGAACAAATCCGACATGAGCTTCGATCTGAACGCGATCGGGTTTGACGAATCAACCCTGAATGAGTTCAACAAGCTGATCCAAAAAACCTACGGCATTGTCCTCGTCACCGGTCCGACCGGAAGCGGAAAATCGACCACCCTCTACAGCGTCCTCTCCGGGCTGAAGGGCGAGGACGTGAACATACTCACGGTCGAAGACCCGATCGAGTACCAGATCCCCGGGATCGGGCAGATGCAGGTAAAACCTTCCATCGACCTGACGTTCGCCAACGGTCTGCGCTCAATCCTCAGACAGGACCCCGACATCGTCATGGTCGGCGAAATCCGGGACCTGGAGACCGCGGAAATCGCGGTCCAGGCGGCGCTCACCGGGCACCGGGTCTTTTCCACGCTTCACACCAACGACGCCGCGAGCGGAATCACGCGCCTCATCGATATGGGAATCGAACCCTTTCTCATAACCTCTTCGGTCAACGCGTATCTGGCACAGCGGCTGGTGCGAAAAATATGCCCGTCCTGCAAGGAACCGTACAAGCCCTCCCCGAAAATGCTTTCGGAGCTCGGGATAAAGCCCTCGCACCTCAAAGGCGGCAAGCTCTTTCGCGGGAAGGGGTGCGGGGAGTGCATGAATACCGGGTATTCCGGAAGGTTAGGAATATTCGAGCTCCTGGTCCTGACTGCAGGGGTGAGAAAGCTCATCATGAGCCACAGCGAGGCGCCGTTCATCAAGGAATACGCGGTAAAGGAAGAAGGCATGAACACCCTCCTGAAAGACGGGCTTGAAAAGGCGGTACAGGGGATCACCACCGTCGAGGAGGTGCTGCGCGTGAGCTGACGCGGCGATATGGGAGGCATGACTCGATGATTTTTCAATACCAGGCCCTTGACAGGAAAGGGCAAAGCGTCTCTGATTATATTGACGCCCCTTCCGAGACGAGCGCCAAGCAGAAGATCCGCAGCCAGGGATTATACCTGGTCAAGCTGCAGAGGCATGAGCTCGCGTCAAAAAGCGAAGGCGCCACGCAGGCGGGAAGCCCCTTCAAAGTTGCCCTTCAAAAGTTGTACGACCTGCTCAGCATCCGCCTCAGCTCCAAGGAAATCGGCCTGTTTTCGCGCCAGCTGTCGACCCTGCTGAAGGCCGGCCTGCCCCTCCCTGTTGCCATAACCGACATCGTCGAGCAGATAGACAACAAGCATTTTAAGAACGTGATCGCGGATGTAAAAGAAAAACTCGAGCAGGGCTCATCCTTTTCAAACGCCCTGGGGCAGCACCGCCGTGTCTTTTCGGACATGTACATAAACATGGTGAGGGTCGGTGAGAGCCTCGGCTCCCTCGACCAGGTTATCGCCCGGCTCGCCGATCTCGAGGAGAAGCGAAACATACTCACATCCAGAATCCGATCCGCGCTCTGGTATCCCTCGTTCATGTTCCTCTTCGCCATGGGCGTGATGGCCTTCCTCATGATCAACGTCATCCCGACCATCGCCGACATGTTCGCGGACCAGAAAAGGGAGCTCCCGATCCCCACCAAGATAGTGATCGGCCTGAGCAGCTTTTTATCAAATTTCTGGTATCTGATACCCATCGCCGCGATCGCGCTGTTATACCTCTACAACCGGTATGTGCATACACGCGAGGGAAGGACGAAGGTAGACGACCTGAAGCTCAGGGTCCCGTTCCTTAAAAACATCTATAAGAGGATCATCGTATACCGCTTTACGCAGAACCTTGGTATCCTGTTGAACAACAAGGTGGACATCATCAAATCGTTCGAGATCGTGAAGAAAATCGTCGGCAATGTGATTATCGAAAAGAAGATCGAGGATGCGGCCAAGAGGATACGGGAAGGGGCGACCGTGGCCAACTCGCTGAATAAATCCGAGTTCCTGCCCAAGCTCGTCATGGGAATGATCACCGCGGGAGAAGCGAGCGATAACCTTGACACGATGCTGTTAAACATCGGCAACGTGTATGAAACCGAGCTGGATCTTACGATCACAAGCATGACAAGCCTCATCGAGCCCATCATAATCATCATCATGGGGGTGATCATCGCCACGATCGTCATGTCCGTGATCCTGCCTATTACGCAGATGAACCTGCTGGTGCAGTGACCTGGTGAAGGGATTACATATAAGGAAAACGAAATAGATAAGGAGATACCCATGAAAATAACCGAGTCGATACGCAAAAGACTGGACGCCATACGGAGGGGTGCGATGTCGAACAGGGGATTCACCCTGATAGAGATCATGATCGTGATCACCATCATCGCCATTCTGGCATCCCTGATCGTTCCCCGCATAATTGATTATCCGAAAAAGGCAAGGGTGACCGCGGCGAAATTGCAGATGAATAATTTCAAGCTCGCCCTCGAGCAATACACTGATTTAAAAGGACACTATCCTTCGACCGAGGAGGGGCTCCAGGCCCTGGTGCAGGAAAAGATTATGAATAAAATCCCCAATGATCCATGGGGCAACCCATATCAATACCGTTATCCAGGGGAGATCAATCCGGATGATTATGAGATATGGACGTACGGCGCGGACGGCAGGGAAGGCGGCGAGGGATTCAACGCCGACATTAAAAGCTGGGAGCAGTGAAATTCTCTTTTCATGAAAGCGCGCAAGAGCTCCACGTACGTCCTTCTATGGGATACCGGCGGCTTCACCCTGATAGAGATGGTGATCGTCATCGTCGTCGTGTCCATTCTTTTCCTGATCGTAACCCCGCGGATCACCCGGGTCATAAACAGCGAGCGTAACAGCTTCGCGATTCTTGCGGGCATGATCGCCAAGACCTTCGACGACTCTTTTCTTCACAACCGGATAAACTACCTCGTCGTACAGCTCCAGAACCCGAACCCGGATGAAGCCGAGTTGAGCAAGGACATATCCGGCAGGCAAAACGCGGTATCGGTCTTGAGCTACGTGAACCGGAGCTTCGTGGAGAACAAGAGGAAATCGCTCCAGGCGCGCGAATTTCCCCCCGACAAGTTCCTGATCGAGGAGGTCCTGCTGGCGAACGGGGAAAAACTCACCAGCGGATACGTGCTGATACCTTTTTATCCCCAGGGGTATTCGGACAATGTCATACTCCACATCCTGGTGAACGGCGAGGTCAGGCGCTCGATTAAAATCGACAAGAATATCAAGGAGCCCGAGGTGCTTGAGGGATATGCCACATTCGAGTCTGAAAATGAATGACCACCGGGGCGCACTCACGGAGCATAAAAAAGGGTTCGCCCTGGTCGAGATTCTGATTGCGGTGGCGATACTTTCCATAGTCCTCCTCTCGGTCATATCAGGGGTGACTTCATCCATATACGTGATCACCGGGATGAAGAGCTACACCAAAGCCATGCTCATCGCCCGAACCAGGATGAACGAGTTCATCCTTAACAACATGAGGGGAACCGATATTAAGCACGAGCAGGTCAGGGAATATCCGGGATTCGACTTCAGCAGGGTCACCCGGCGCTTCGAGCATCCCTGGCTAGAAGGCCCCATACCCGTGAACATCACCGACATCATCGTGAGCTGGAGCGAGAAGGGGAGAGAGCGGGAATACAAATTATCGTACATATATCAATCACAATGAGCGGAAGATCGATGCATTGCGGCGCAGAAATTACAACTCGGAAGAAAGCCGGCATGCCGACAGTCAGCTCGGGGTTTACCCTGATCGAGATACTGGTTGCATCCGCGATCGCGTCGATCATATTGGTGATCGTGTACACGTCATACCGATCGATCGTGCAGTCGATTAAACGATCGACCGGCAATGCGGAATTTTATGAAAACGTCAACCTGGCCATATCCAAGATCGATACGGACATCTCCAACACATACTATACCAGGAACAACAAAAAGACCTTTTTCGTGAGCGAGGAAGCGACCGGCAACAACAATTGCTATTTTATTACCGTAAGCCATCATACCATTAATTTCACCGGCGACCCCGCGAAGCCGTGCCCTGCCGGCGATATACAGGAGGTCGGGTATTACCTGAAGGCGGACAAGACCACCCAGGGACTGTTCAGCCTCATTAAGCACGAGAAGCCGTATTACTGGTTTGACCCGCTGACCGGCGGAACGGACAATATTCTTCTCAGAAACGTCGTAAGCCTGAAATTCGAGTTCCTGAAGGGGAATGACTGGGGTGAATTATGGGATTCCCGCCAGAACAATCTGTTCCCCCGCGCCGTTAAAACCACACTGATCGTGAAAAACTACCAGGCGCAGGATGAAAAGTTCGAATTTACATCACTCATCAACCTTCGCGAGTTCAGATAGCATGAACCCTGTATCAAATTTCATTCGCTCATACGGAAAAAGAAAACACGCGTTGCGCGAACAGGGGATCCTCCGCTACCTCTCCGGATCCCGCGGCTACGTCCTCATAATCGTCCTCATCATAATCACCCTCCTGGTGTCGATCGCGGGCGAGTTCATCGTGGTGGCACAGACGAACATCGGCTACAACAGAAAGCTGAGCAACAAGCTGAGGGCGAGCTATCTGGCGAAATCGGGCGTGCAGGTCGGTAAAATGCTTCTGTATCTGGACCTCAGGGGCATAAGCGCCGAACAGCTGACCGGCAAGTCGACGGACAAGGACGTCGATTCATACAACGACCTGTGGGCCGTGGATTTCCCCGAGATCCCTTTCGGGGACGGCCTGCTGAAGATCAATATCATCGACGAAAACTCAAAGATCAACTTGAACGTACTGGCGAACGAGTATACCGAGATGACGAAGTTCTACTATTTCACGCAGAATTTTTTCATGAACATGGGCTTCCGCCCTGATTATGCGGACATCATCCACGACTGGGTTGATGTCGATGATTCCCGCATGCCCTACGGCGCCGAGTCCGCCGATTATTACCAGACCCTGAAGCCGCCCTACTCCGCCAAAAACGGCGCCATGGACAGCATCGACGAGCTTTTGCTGGTCAAGGACATGACGCCGCAGATATTTTACGGCCTGGGGGGCGGAAACCACGATTCAGAGCAGAAGGAGCAGAATCTCGTGGACGACAACAAGGGGGACACGGGCCTCAGCATTGCCAGGCTGAGGGAGATCATGGAAGGTGCGGCGCTTGAGAAAATGACGGAGAAAAAGGAGGAGGTGCTGAGGAAGATCGGCAGGGAAAAAAGCAGGTCGCTTGAAAATTACTTCACCGTGTACGGAGAACGCTCCGATTACACGAGCGATTTCAACAAGATCAATATCAATACCGCCACCTATCGCGTATTATCAGCGTTGACAGACAATATGACCCCTGATATCGTGACGGAGATTATCAACCGCAGGCTCGTGCGACCGTACAAATCCGTGGACGAGATAAGCGATCTTATAAAGGACAAGACGATCCGTGAGCGGCTCAGCACGAAATCGAACATATTCAGGATCATCGCAACAGCCACTGTCAATGATGTGCAGGTAACAATAAACGCCGTGTACAACAGGACGATGAGGACATTATACTATTGGTCCGAAGAGTAGGATTCAGGAGATCAGGATTTGTATGAACATATCGCCGCAATAGACGTGGGCACGTATTCGGTCAAGCTCGTCACGGTCCGGACGGGTTTCCGCGACTTTCAGATTAAATCGTTCAATTTTCAGGACATAGATCCGGACAGGGAAGACCGGAAGGCTGCGGTGATCGATGCGCTGCAAAAATTGGCGGCCGAGGAGAGTCTGTCCGGCTACAAGATCATCGCCAATCTCCCGATGGAGATGCAGATCGTACGTAATATCTCCTTTCCCTTCAACGATGTGGAGAAAATTGCGGATGCGATTCCATACGAAGCCGAGGAGAACATTCCGTTCAAGCTCGATGAGCTAATCATTGATTTCCAGCCCCTAAAAAACAAAAAAGAAAACGAGGGAAGAATCCTGATGGCGGCGGCCCTCAAGTCCTCCATAAACGATTTTATCGAGCTTCTCAAGGAAAGCACCATCAGGCCCTTCAAGATGGGCATGGAATCGGTCGGCCTTTTCGAATGTTACCGTTATTTCAACAAGATACCCAATGAGGCAGTCATCCAGATCGATATCGGAAACGGCAAGACAATTCTTAATTTTATCGATAACAACAGCCTGTTGTACACAAGGGCGGTACCGGTCGGCGCGGGAAGGATTGTAAAAGAAACGGCCCAGGTTTTAAAAACGACGCACGGCGAGGCGGCCAGGATTCTGTTCAACCTCAACCTCGACCTCACCTCGTATGAAAACAACCTGCAGCGCGAATATTACAAATCCCTGGACATGACACGGCAACAGTTAAAAAAAATCTACTCCACGGGAGTCGCCATGGCCGAGGACCTGGCCGAGCAGATCGTCCTTACGCTCAAGGCGGTATTCGTCGAGTGCGGGGATGTCCCCTTTTCCCGTGCGCTGATTTCCGGAGGAGGATCGAATATCATGGGAATCGGTTCCCGTATTTCCCAGGAGCTGGAATTGCCTGTCGATCTCCTTCCCTTTTTGGAAGACTACAAGGAGAGAAGCATAAGAACACAATTCCCGGTCTCTTTCGGAACCATACTGTCGTACATTAACCACCCGCGCGCCTCGATCAACTTTTTAAAAGGCGAGTTCATACCGGATATCGCGAGTGAGACCAGAAAGATATACTATCTTTCCGCAGGGTTTGCGGCCCTTTCGGTCGTCATACTCGTCATCAACCTTATCATGTCCGCATTCATATCCTATCGTTCCGAAAGGCAGTACAATAAGCTGCTGACCGAGCAATTCAGGAGATATTTCCGTACCATCGCCGTGTCGAGCGACCCGATCGCGGATGCGAAAAAAATATACAAAAAAGAAAAA
>Ga0307445_10002418_pt1 | contig 10266 bp, 11 predicted proteins | sample SalMarSW160330MG_FD_202147 | JGI IMG/M metagenome (GOLD analysis project Ga0307445, IMG submission 202147) | Salt marsh sediment microbial communities from the Plum Island Ecosystem LTER, Massachusetts, United States - SW1603-30 | ecosystem: Environmental > Aquatic > Marine > Intertidal zone >...
CGCACGCCCCTGTCCAACCTGAGCGGCTACCTGGAGGCCATCCGCGACGGCGTCATCAAGGCCGACGAGGGCGTCATCCGTTCCCTCAACGAAGAGGCGTCCACGCTGGCGCGGCTCATCCACGACCTCCAGGAGCTGAGCCTGGCCGACGCCGGCGAGCTGAAACTGGTCACCCGGACGGAGGACATCGCCCGCCTGATCAGGGAAACGGCGACCTCCCTCAAGCCCAAGTCCGCCACCCGCGGCCTCAGCCTCGCCACCCGGCTCGGCCGGGACCTGCCCAGGGTCGCCATCGATTCCCAGCGCATACGCCAGGTGCTCCACAACCTGCTGGAAAACGCCATGGCTCATACGCCCGAGGGCGGCAAAATCACCGTGGCCGCCAGGGCCGAAGGCAAGATGGTAAGCGTCTCCGTCAGCGATACCGGCGAGGGTATGGCGGCGGCGGAGCTGCCCCTCATCTTCGAGCGCTTCTACCGCGTCGATAAGTCCCGCACGCGGGAGACCGGCGGCAGCGGGCTGGGGCTCACCATCGCCCGGCGGCTGGTGGAGGCCCACGGCGGCACCATCAAAGCCGAGAGCCAGCCCGGCCAGGGCAGCACCTTCACCTTCAGCGTGCCCGCCGCCAAACCGGCCAAGTAAATTCCTGTGTCCCCAGGTGAGGCGCGCCAATCTCCCGTGCTATAATAGAGCCGTTATGGACCCGAAAAGCCTGGAGATGCTGGAGTTCCCCCGCATCCGCGAGATTCTGGCCGGCTATACGTCTTTTTCGGCCAGCCGCGAGCTGGCCGAGCGGCTGACGCCACAGACGGACTACGAGGCGGTTACGCACTCGCTCAACCAGACCGCCGAGGCGCGCTCGCTGCTGGAGTTCGACCGGGGCTTCGCCGTCGGGGACGTGGTGGACATCCGCGAGAAGGCGCGCCTGGCCGCCCTGGAAGGGCTGCTGGAGCCGCTGGCCCTGCTGGAAGTCCAGCAGACGCTGGCCGCCCTCCACGAGCTGCGCCGCTACTTAAAGAGCATCGCCGGGGACTTTCCTTTGCTCTGGGAGCTGGGCGAGGGCATCGCCGAGCTGAAACAGATAGAGAAGGACATCGCCGCCTGCCTCGACCCCGCCGGGGAAGTGCTCGATACGGCCTCGCCGCAGCTTTCCGAAATCCGCCAGCAACTGCGGGCGACCCGCGCCCAGATTCTGGAAAAGCTGGAGGCCATCGTCCGCTCGCCGCGAGGTACTCGCCTCCTCCAGGAGGACATCGTCACCGAGCGCGAGGGGCGCTACGTTATCCTGGTCAAGATGGAGAGCCGCCACGAAATCAAGGGCATCGTCCACGACATCTCCAACACCGGCGCCACCGTCTTTGTTGAGCCGACCGTCACCGTGGGGCTGGGCAACGCCCTGCGCGAGCTGGTCATCGAGGAGCGGCGCGAGATTGAGCGCATCCTGCGCATCCTGAGCGCCGAGGTGGGCGCCCATCGCGACGACATCGCCGGCAGTATCGAGCTGGCCGCCGAGATAGACCTGATACTGGCCAAGGCCCGCTACGCCCGCCGCATCCGGGCCGTCGAGCCGGAGGTCGTCCCGCCGGGAGAGCAGAAGAACGGCTACCTCCAGCTGGCCGAGGCCCGCCACCCGCTTTTAGGCGATAAGGCCGTGCCCTTCTCGGTGGAAATAGGGCGCGATTTCAAGATTTTGGTCATCACCGGCCCCAACACCGGCGGCAAGACGGTCACGCTCAAGACCATCGGCCTCCTCAGCCTGATGGCCCAGGCGGGTATGCCCGTCCCCGCCGCGCCGGAGAGCCGGCTGCCCCTCTTCGACGGCATCTACGCCGATATCGGCGACGAGCAGTCCATCGAGCAGACCCTGTCCACCTTCAGCTGGCACCTGGGCAACATCGTGCGCATCATCCGGGGGGCCACCGGCCGCAGCCTGGTATTGCTCGACGAGCTGGGCACCAGCACCGACCCCGCCGAAGGCTCGGCCCTGGCCCGGGCCGTCCTGCGCCATTTCCTGTCCCGCGGCACGCTGACGGTGGCCACCACCCATTTCGGCGATTTAAAGGCCTTCGCCCACGCCACCGATGGCCTGGAAAACGCCTCGCTAGAGTTCGACCCGGCCACCCTGACGCCCACTTACCACCTCACCACCGGCATCCCCGGCGGCTCCAACGCCATGGCCACGGCGGCGCGCCTGGGCCTGCCCGCGGAGATTATCGCCGACGCCAGGGGCATGCTGGCCGAAGGCAGCCAGGAGCTGGAAAACCTGCTGGCCAACCTGATGGCGGAAAAGCAGAAAACGGCAGCTTTACAGGCCGGGCTGAAAAAGGAGCAGGCAGACCTGGCCCGACGGAATAAAGAGCTGGAAAAAGAAATCAAGCGCCTCCAGGGGGAGGAGCGGCTGGCTATCCAGGAGGTGCGCGATAAAATCGTGCGGGAGGCCGCCGAGCTGCACAAGGAGATACGCCAGGCGGCCGCCGACCTGCGCCGGGAGAAGAGCGAGGCCCGCCTCCGGGAGGCGCGGCAGGCGCTGGCCAGCGTGCGCGAGCGGGTGGACAGCCCCGACTGGCAGCCCCGCGTGGCCGACGCCGCCCCGGACGAGGACGATATTATCCGGCCCGGCGACACGGTGCGTCTTAAGGACGCCGGGATGACGGCCACGGTGCTGGCGGTGCTGGCCGATACCAACGAGGTGGAGGTGCAGGCGGGCCGTACCAGGATGCGCCTGAACCTGGCCGGCGTGGTCAAGACGACGGCTTCCGCCGCCCCGCTGCCGGCGGGGACGCAGCCGGCCGCCCCGGCGGTGGCCCGGCAGCTCGACCTGCGCGGCAAGCGCGCCGACGAAATCGAGCCGGAGCTGGACATGTACCTTGACGACGCCGCCCGCGCGGGTCTCCCGGAGGTGCGCATTATCCACGGCGTCGGCACCGGAACGGTGCGCCAGATTGTGCGCGATTTCCTGACCGGTCATCCGCTGGCCAGGTCTTTCCGGGCCGGGGAGCGCGACGAGGGCGGCGACGGGGCCACGGTGGTCAAGCTATGACCGCGGCGCCACAGAAACACGTCTACACCCGCGACCGCATGCTGGCCTGGCTGGACAGCCTGGAAGCGGGCTCGTCCGCCGGCCACGTGACCGTCTCGCTCCAGGCCGGCGCCGCGCCGGAAACAATCCACGGCCACCTCAAGCATCTGCCCGCCCGGCCGGAGGCCATCGGCACCTGCGCTTTTCATGCCGAAAAATCTCACAGCGGCGCCATCGCCGTCTTCGGGCCGGAGGAACGAGGCTTTCTCATCCAGCCACCCTTCCCGGTCACCCAGTCCTGCGTCGCCCCGGAGATAGACGTCAAGACGCTGCGGGATATGCTCGCCCATGATTACCTGGTCGGCTTCATTCTGGTGCGCCTGGGGGCCTACGCCGTCGGCGTGGCCAGAGGAGAAAAACTGGTTACCAGCAAGGTCGGCACCGGCAACGTCCACGGGCGGCACCGCCAGGGCGGCTCGTCGGCGCACCGCTTCGAGCGCCACCGCGACAAGCAAATCGAGTATTTCATCACCCGCCTCTGCCAGCGCGCCCGAGAGCAGCTGGAGCCTTATGTCAAGCAGCTGGACTACCTCGTCTTCGGGGGTTCCCGGGAGGCCATCGAGACCGCCCGCAAGCAGTGCGACTTTATCGCCCGGCTTAAAACGCCCCGGCTCCCGCCCCGGCTGGAAATCCCCGACCCGCGCCAGCCCGTCCTCAAGAGCGTCGTCAGGGACATCTGGTCGAGCACCGTCTACGAGTTCCGCGAGGACGACTAAAGCGTCTTGAGCCGCTCGACCGCCGCCGGCAAGACCTCGCCGGTGGCCTCGTCGAAGCGCAGCCGGGCGTAGCCGTCGTAGGGGGTATCGCCCCGGTTGATGATGACCAGTTTCGCCCCCGCCTCCAGGGCCACTCGGGGCATGTCCGCCGCCGGGTAGACCACCAGGCTGGAACCGGCCACGATAAAGAGGTCGCAGCGGCGCGAGTGCTCGTAAGAATCGCTGAGGTCTTTCTCCGGCAGCGTCTGGCCGAAGTCAACCACCGTCGAGACCAGATTACCGCCGCAGAGGGGGCACTCCCGCTCGCCTTCGATTCTATCCATCTTGAAGTCGCACCCTTCGCAGCGCACCTTGGCGAGGTTGCCGTGCAGCTCGGCCAGTTTTTCGGGGTCGATGCCGGACTTGAGGTGCAGGTTATCCACGTTCTGCGAGATGAGGAAGGCTAGCTTGCCCAGGGTCTGCAGCTCGGCGATGGCGCGGTGTCCTTCGTTGGGCTCGGCGGCGGTGAAGTCCTGGTGGGGCGTGGCGAGGCCCTTGTCGCGGCGCGTCCAGAGGCCGTCCGGGCCGCGGAAATCGCGCAGGCCGGACTCGGTGCTGATACCGGCGCCGGTAAAGACGACCAGGTATTTGGAATCCTTTATCCAGCGCGCCAGGGTGGCGATTCGGGCTTGCAGGTCAGCCATACATTGTTATAATAATCCTGTCATCGGGCGGGGTCAATCTTGCCCCCTCCCCTCCCCTTCTGGATAATCTATTCCCACCCTGGCCGCCCTCGCACCATGGGCGGCTTAGCCCGTAGTTTGCCCCATCTTCTTGAGCGCCTCGCGGAACATATCGCGGTGGTGCTTCTCCCGCTCGAAGGCGATGCGGAAGCTCTCGGCGGCCTCTGGCCGCCCTTCCTTTTCTGCTTCCTCGATGAACTTGGGGTACATCGACATGATTTCCAGGCTCTCGCCCGCGGCCGCCTCTTTGAGATTATCGCGCGTCCCCCGCACCACGTTGAGCGTCTTGAGGTGGCTCAGGGCGTGTATCACCTCGGCGCCGGCCGCCTCGCGGAAGAGCTGGGCGACCTCCATGCAGCCCTCCTCCATCGCCTGGTGGGCGTAAGCCAAATATTCGATATTGGTCTGGCTCTCGTCGGCAAAGGCAATCTTTAAATTTTCATCCGTCGGCGACATCACTTACCTCCTTATCCCTCCGGCAGCTCGTAGACCTTCCCCAGGGACACGCCTCCAACCATGTAGGCGCAGGTCAGGCGGCTGTGGCACGCCCGGCAGTCCGCCGAGCCGACCTCCACCTCCCGCAGCTTGCCCTGGCGCACCAGGGTCGTCAGCATCCCCTCCAGGGCGCTCGTTTCCACGTCCAGCTTGGCGGCCAGTGCCTTTAAGTCCAGCGGCCCGCCGCTCTCCCGGAACATCTTTAGTATCTCTTTAAGCATGGCTAACCCCTCCCGGTCGTCAGATAAACAACCGGCCTATCTGGTAAATCAGCGTGGCTACGACCCAGCCCAGCGCGAAGGTATAGGCTACCGTGAAGAGCGTCCACTTCCACGAGCCGGTCTCTTTCTTGATGGTGCCGATGGCGGCCACGCAGGGGGTGTAGAGCAAAATCATCGTCATAAAGGCGAAGGCGATGAGCGGCGTCCAGCCCAGCTGACCGCCCAGCACGGCGGCGAAACCGCCCGTCCCTTCGGCGCCGGCGAAGAGCGTGCCGAAGGCCCCGACGACGGTCTCCTTGGCCAGGATGCCGAAGACGAGCGCCACCGCCGGCTGCCACTGGCCGAAGCCCGCCGGGGCGAAGATGGGGGCGATGGCCTGCCCGATGTGCTGGAGCACGTTAAAATAGTCGAGCGCCCAGATGGCCAGCACCACCACGAAGATAATGGTGCCCGCCCGCGAGAGGAAGGCCCAGCCGCGCTCCCAGACGTGCGCCGCCACGCTGGCGACGGTGGGCAGGCGGTACGGCGGCAGCTCCATGACGAAGTGGCCGCTCTCGCCGGGGACGAGCCGCTTGCGGAAGAACCAGGCCAGCAATATGGCCAGCACCACGCCGATGGCGTACATGCCGAAGACCACCAGCCCCCGGTTGGCGGTGAAGAAGGCCCCCGCCAGCAGCGCGTAGACCGGCAGGCGCGCCCCGCAGGACATCAGCGGGGTGACCATGATGGTCACCAGCCGGTCGGAGGGGTTCTCGATAGTGCGAGCCGACATGATGGCGGGCACGCTGCAGCCGAAGCCGAGAATCAACGAGACGAAGGAGCGCCCGTGCAGGCCGATTTTGTGCATCAACCGGTCCATGACGAAGGCCGCCCGCGCCAGGTAGCCGGTGTCCTCCAGGATGGACAGGGCGATGTAGAGCAGGAAAATAACCGGGATAAAGGCCAGCACCGCCCCCACCCCGCCGATAATGCCGTCGGAGAGGAGCGAGCCCAGCCAAGCCGGCGAGACGGTTACGACCCGCTCGGCCAGCCAGCCCAGGCCGCTGTCGATGAGGTCGATGAGGGGCGCCGAGACGGTGAAGGTGAACTGGAAGACCCCGTAGAGGATGAGCAGAAAGAGGGGGATGCCCAGCCAGCGGTTGAGGACGAAGCTGTCGATTCTGTCGGTGGCGGTTACCCTGGCCACGGCGGGCTTGGTCATGACTTCCTTCATCAGCCCGCTGATGAAGCCGTAGCGGGCATCGGCGATGAGCGTTTCGGCGTCGTCGCCGTGCACCCTTCTCAAATGCGCCAGGCTCTGGTCCCGGACGCGGATTATCTCTTCACCCTGCAAGACCCTATACCTGCCTGATTTTCTTGACTATCTCGCGGTCGTCTTCCAGCAGCTTCACGGCCAGCCAGCGCGGCGGGTAAAGGGTCGCTCCCGGCCGGTCGGCCAGCACCTTTTCCAGCTTGACGATTTCCTCCTCCACGTCGCGGCCGTAAGGTAAATTCATCCCCGCCGCGGGGAGGTTGCCCTCGGCCACGTCGAGGATGGTGGCCAGCAGCTCCGGCGTCCCCTGGTTGCGGGCGGCCACCATGGGCACCGCCGGGGCGCCCAGCAGCCGGGACAGCTCCGGCACGTCGATGCGGTAGCCGCGCGATGCGGCGACGTCCATCATGTTGAGGGCGATGACCACTCTGGCCCCCATCTCCAGGAGCTGCACGGTGAGGTAGATGTTGCGCTCCAGGTTGCCGGCGTCCACCACGTCGACGACGACGTCGGGGCTCTCGTCGACGATGAAATCGCGGGCGATGACCTCGTCCAGCGAGTAGGCCGTCAGGCTGTAGACTCCGGGCAGGTCCACCACCCGGATGCGCCGCCCTTTAAAATTGAGCCGCCCTTCCTTTTTCTCCACGGTAACGCCCGGCCAGTTGCCCACGTGCTGCCGCGCCCCGGTGAGGTTATTGAACACCGTGGTCTTGCCGGAGTTGGGGTTGCCCGCCAGGGCGATGGTAATTTGCTTCTCAGTCATCGGCGTCCATCCCCGCCATCCTGACCATGACCTTGGCGGCCACGCCACGCCCCAGGGCCAGCCGCGAGCCGCGCACCTCGATGACCACCTGTCCGGGACGCCCGCTGGAAATGACCCTCACCGACGCTCCCGGCGTCAGCCCCAGGTCGGCCAGGCGGCGCTGCAATCCCCAGCCCGCCCGGAGGGCGGCGACGGTTACTGTTTCGCCGGGTTCCGCCCGCGAGAGCAGACCGCCGGTCAGCTCCACCTGCACCTTTTCGGCCTCCTGCTTGCGCAGGGCCAGGTCGTAGCCCTTTACCCTTATCTCCACCGGGTCTCCCAGGGGGGCGACTCGCTGCACGGTGACGGCGGCCCCGGGGACGACCCCCATATCCAGCAGGCGGCGGCGTATCTCACCACCCCCGCCCACACGGATAATCCGGCCGCTCTCCGCCGGCATCAACTGGCTGAGTGGTCTTATTATCATCGAATAGTCTTCTCTATAGGGCATTATAGCAAAGTTCGCCACTAAAAGTCAAGGGTAGCCTAATATTATTTTTAGACCTTCCTCCTTGTAGTATTGACACGCCCTAATTATTGTGGTAAACTTTGAAGTAGTGTGAGTATTACCGCCGCGGAGGGCCTGTTTTGAGCCAGCTTACCGTAGAGGAATATCTGGAGTCCATCGGCGCGCTGGAGGAGCGGGAGAGCCCCGTCAGCACCTCGTCCATTGCACAGAGCATGGGTGTCTCGCTGGCCTCGGTCAGCGAGATGCTGCACCGCCTTTCGGAAAAGGGGCTGGTGGAGCACACCCCCTACGGCGGCGCCAGCCTCACCGCGGAGGGACGGCAGCGCTTTCTCCAGCTGACGCGGCGCCACCGCCTCTGGGAGGTCTTCCTGCACCGGCACCTGGGCATCGGCTGGGAGGACATCTACCGGCACGCCTGCGCCCTGGAGCACGCCACCGACGACCTGGTGGCCGACCGGCTGGCCGATTTCCTGGAAAACCCCCGGGTCTGCCCCCACGGCAGCCCCATACCGGACAAAGACCTCGACTACGCCGCCACCTCCAGCCTGACCCTGGCCAGCCTGGAAGCCGGCCAGTCGGCGCGGGTGGCCAACGTCATCGTGGAGCACAACGCCGACTTCTTGCGCTACCTGACCAGCCTGGGCCTGACGCCCGGCGCGACCATCCGGGTGGTGGAGAAGGCGGACTACGACGGCACGCTGACCGTTGAGGTTGATGATACTTCTAAAGCTATCGGGCGCGAGGCGGCCTCGCTCATCATGGTCAAGCCCCTCTAGGGGGATTTCCTCCCCACCCCCACCCCAACCACGATTTTTTATGGTATAATACGAAATGAGTTTAGGTTTAGGTTATTACAAGCTCATAGTGGCCACTAAAACGGACCCTAGTCAGGCATTGGATGACCCGAACTCTAACAAATACTAAAGAGAGGAGGCCATCCAGTGAGTTTCCAGGACAAAACACTCCAGTGCTCCGACTGCGGCGCCACGTTCACTCATAGCGCCGAAGACCAGGAGTTCTTCCAGTCCAAGGGCTACGTCAACGAGCCCAAGCGCTGCCCCGATTGCCGCCAGGCCAGGAAGGCCGATCGTGGCTACGGAGCCCCCCGCCAGATGTTCCCCGCGGTCTGCGCCGAGTGCGGCAAAGAGACCGAAGTCCCCTTCCAGCCCCGCGGTGACAAGCCGGTCTACTGCAGCGACTGCTTCCGCAAAATCCGCCCCAGTCGCTAACTAAGGCGAAACAACGCGTCACGTCCGGGTACGGTTTAACCTGCCCGGACGTGATTTTTTTATGCCGTTTGGCCTGTCCCCTACCAGATACCCGGCAGCAGGGCCTTGCGCCCCGGCGGGTAGTCGGGGAAATGCTCGCGGTACCAGCGATGGTTGGCGCGCGCCCGCGGCAGCAGGTTGGCCACCGTCCAGAAGGCGAAGAGCAGCCCCGGCAACGACCACGTGGCCAGCGCCCACCCCACCCAGATGACCATCTCGCCCAGGTAGTTGGGGCAGGATACCCAGCGGTAGCACCAGTCGTCGGGGACCTTATAGCCCGACTCGCCGGGCCGGCGCAGCGAGCGCAATATCAGGTCGGCGCGGCGGTTGAGGACGAAGCCGGTGACGAAAAGAACCCCCCCGATGATAAAACGCGGGTCGGTAAGCCAGCTGTCGGCGTAGCCCCCGGAGAAGGTAAAGATGTAGCGGCCGTTGAGATAGCCATTCATTAGATTGAAGAGCAGCCCGAAGGCCACAATCGAGAGGGGCATGTGCCGCGCCTCGCCGCGCAGGCTGAAGGGATAGAGAAAGGCCCGGTGCAGGTAGTGCGTCTCCCAGAGTATCAGCAGGACCAGTGTCGTCGTGGTGAGGCCGTTACCCAGCCAGGCGCAGACGGCGAAGGTCAGCGGGGCCGCCGCCTCCATGAGCACCCAGCCCAGCCGGTTGCCCACGCTCGGCCCCCAGCCGCGGCGGGCGTGCCGCCCGTAGGGAGCGGTGACGAAGAACAGCGCCGCGAAGGTGACCACGGCCAGGGCGAGCCAGCCCAGCAGCAGGCCGTTGTAGACGGTGTGTTCGGTCATGCCCTGCCTCGGGATACTGCCCCCGCCGCGGCGGGGAGATTGCCGTTCTGGCGGAACCAGTCCAGCGTGTCGGCCAGCGTCTCCCTAAAGGGGCGCGGCCGGTAGCCCAGATCGCGGGCGGCCCGGGCGTGGCTGATATTACGGTTGCTCCGCAGCGCCCTAAGCGAGACGCTGGTATAAAGGGGGCGGCGGCGGCTGAGGCGGCTGAGGCCCTGGATGAGCGGGGCGCTGGCGCGGGCCAGCCAGAGGGGGCAGACGAACTTCGGCGGGGCGGCGCCGGTAAGCCCGGCCACCATGGCGGCGATATCGCACATGGAGACCCAGTGGCCGGAAAGGAGGTAAGCGGCGCCCGGCGGGGCCTTTTCGGCGGCGGCCATCGCCCCGGCCACCACGTCGCGCACGTCCACCCAGTCGAACCCGCCGGTCACCAGCGCCGGTAGCC
>Ga0307445_10002420_pt1 | contig 10263 bp, 8 predicted proteins | sample SalMarSW160330MG_FD_202147 | JGI IMG/M metagenome (GOLD analysis project Ga0307445, IMG submission 202147) | Salt marsh sediment microbial communities from the Plum Island Ecosystem LTER, Massachusetts, United States - SW1603-30 | ecosystem: Environmental > Aquatic > Marine > Intertidal zone >...
GGAGATGACCCGCGGTCTGAAATTTTTCCGCGACGTGTATTACGTGTATTGGCGGGAAATACGCCATTTCTGGATGCAGAAGGCCCGCGTGGTGGTGTCGTTCTTCCAGCCCCTGGTGTGGTTCGTCCTGATGGGCAGCACCATGAACAACCTCACCGGGAGCCTCGTCAACGGTTCCGCCCTCAACCACGCCCAGCTCACCCAAAAAATCCTGGACGGCGCGCCCAACTACATGACCTACGTCGTCGGCGGCATCGTGGCCATGACCACGCTGTTTGGCGGCATCTTCGGCGGCACCACCGTGGTCTGGGACCGGCGCCTGGGCTTCCTGAATAAAATGCTCGCGGCCCCCATCAGCCACGCCGCCATCCCGCTCGGCAAGATGCTGGCCGTCGCCCTGCAGGCCCTGCTGCAGGTGGCGGTGATCCTGCTGCTCGCCTCCCTCTTCGGCGTGCAGTACCGCACGGGAGCCTTGGGCGTGGCCGTCATCCTGCTCATCGCGGCCCTGTTCAGCCTGGGCATGTCGGGCCTCTCCCTGGCGCTGGGCGCGCGCATCAAGTCGGTGGAGTCGCTCTTCGCCATCATGAACGTGCTGACCATGCCCCTGATCTTCAGCAGCCCCGCCATGTTTCCCGCCCGCGCCATGCCCGGCTGGCTGCAGACCATTTCCGCCTGGAACCCCGTGACCTACGTCCTGCTGCCGATCCGGGCCCTGGTCTACAAGGGCTGGGTGTGGTCCGACTTGGCCTGCGGCGGGGGCATCGTGCTCCTGTTCGCCCTGGCGACCTCCGCCGTGGCGGTGTCCCAATTCCGCAAAAGCATCGCGTGAGGCGCTGAGCCTACAGCAACGGCGCCAGCAGGCGGGCCAGGGAATGGCCCAGGCGCGTCAGGGGTTGCAGGCGGCGGTAACTATCCAGGGTGATTTCCCGGGCCCCTACCTGGTCCCGCAGGAACTGCCGCTTGACCTCCTGCGCGAGCGTGGCGTCGTAGATCAGGGTGTTGAGCTCGTAATTCAGGCTGAAGCTGCGCAGGTCCATGTTCGCCGTGCCCACCGAGCAGATTTCCCCGTCCACGCTGAGCGTCTTGGAGTGCAGGAACCCCCTCCGGTACTGGAAGACGCGCACGCCGGCCTCCAGCAGTTCGCCGAAATACGTGGTGGCCGACCAGAACGGCAGCCAGCGGTCCGGGTTGCCGGTGATCATGAGCCGGACGTCCAGGCCCCGCAGGCCGGCGGTCTTTAAGGCCATCTGGATGCTGGGATCGGGAATGAAATAGGGGCTTTGGATGTGCACCGAGCGCACGGCGGAGGTGATGAGCCCGAAATACAGTTGCTTGATGGAGTCCCAATGGGAGTCCGGCCCGGAGGTGATGATCTGGAGCGGCACGCGTCCGCCGCGCGCCGGGCGGCGGTCGATCGCCCGGAAATAGTTCTGCCCGAACAGGTCCTCATGGGTGGTGTTGTACCAGTCCACCGCGAACACCGCCTGCAGGATGGGCAGGACCGGTCCCTCGAGGCGCAGGTGCGCGTCCCGCCAGAAGGCGAAGCGCCTGCCGCCGTCCGCGTATTCCTGGCCCATGTTCATGCCGCCGGTGTAGGCGATCCGGCCGTCGATGATCACGATCTTGCGGTGATTGCGGTAATTCAGGGTGTGCAATTTCAGGGGCGAGAGAAAATTGTAATATTTGTAGACGCGCACGCCGGCACGGCGAAGTTCCCGGATGTACCTGCCGCCCAGCCCCAGGCTGCCGAAGGAATCGATCAGGATCAGCACCCGGACTCCCCGCCGGGCCTTGGCGATGAGAAGCTCCTGGATCCGGCGCGTCAGGGCGTCGTTGCGCCAGATGAAATACTCCATGAAAATGTAGGCCTCCGCCGCGGCCAGGTCCCGCAGCAGGGCCGCGAACTTTTCACGCCCGTCGTGGAAGAGCTGCACGCGGTTGGATACGGTCAGCACGGCCTTCGAATTCCGGAGCAGGAGCTTGACCAGCTCGAGCTTGTATTTCGGCTGCTCCCAGAATTTCCGGTGCCGGAGCAGGTGCTGCCGTTGTTCCCGCAGGAGGACCGGCAGGTATTTTTGCAGGGCTTTTTCGCCGAATTCCTGGTCCAGCTGTTTGTTCTTGGGATGCTTGCGCCAGTTCCGGCCCAGGAAAAAATAGATGACGAACCCGACGATGGGGAGCAGGATGAACAGCAGCAGCCAGGCCATGGTCGTCGCCGGCTCGCGATTGTCCAGGAGCAGGTACAAGGCGGCGATGGCCAGGTAGGCGTAAAACAGGACGTCGATCCAGAAATGAATGTCCGACACCAACCCTTCCGCCTCCTTCCCCGCCTGCCGCGCTGGGGACGCGTTGCCGCCGCGCTTATTGTATAGGCCGCAACGCGGGGATACAAGCGGGAAAACCCGCCCCGGCATCCCCGTGAAAAGCGTTGCAGTTTGCCCGTTTTTCGATTATTCTTGAGAGGATTGCGCTTCGTCAGGCACCGGCCCGAGCGCCAAGGGGTTTTTCATGCGTTTGCTCGCCCACATTTCCGACCTGCATTTCGGCACCGAGGCGCCGGAGGTGCGGGACGCGCTGGCGCGCGATCTGAAAAAAGCCGGCCCGCACGTGATCCTGGTCAGCGGCGACATCACCCAGCGCGCCCGCGCCACGCAATTCGCCCGGGCGGCGGAATTCCTGAATCAGTTCCAGGCGCCGAAACTGGTCGTCCCGGGCAATCACGACCTGCCGCTGCTGAATCTCCACCGCCGCCTGATCAATCCCCTGGCCCAATATCATTATTATTTCCCCTCGGTCGCCGAAACCGACTACGTGGACGACGAGCTCGCGATCCTCGGCCTGAATTCCACCCGCCGGCTGCGCATCCGCCGCGGGCAGCTGTCGCGGCGCCAGCTCGAATACATGCGCCGGTTCTTCTGCCGGCACGCCAACCCCCGCTTCCGGGTCTTCATGTCCCACCACCCCTTCATGCCCTACCCGCGGCACTTTCCCCGCGATCTGATGATCCGCCGCAAGCAGGCCATCAAGATCCTCGGGGCCTGCCGCGTGCACCTGGTGCTCGGCGGCCATTCCCACCGCCTGTTCGTCGTGAACCTGCAGCAGCACTACACCTTCCTGGATCGCCCCATGGTGATGGCGCAGGCCGGGACCGCGATTTCCCGGCGGACCTTCAGCCGTCCCCAGGCCTACAACCTGATCAGCGTCCGCGCCCGCCATTTCACGGTCGAGACGCGGGCCTACCTGGCGGGCCACTTCGCGCGCACGGAGCTGCATATCTTCCCGCGCCCCGCCGAAGAGGGTTAACCCCATGCCCGAACCCGCGCCCGCTCCGTTCGCCGTTCTGGTTCCCGGCAGCGTGCTGCTCGACCACTACGCGGACACGGGGGAGAAATTCCTCGGCGGCGCGGAATTCAATTTCGCCCACCACCTGCACCACCTGCTCGGCGGCGTGGACTTCGCGGCCCGGATCGGGCGGGACGAGGCCGGCGCGTACATTCAGGAGGAACTGCGGCGCCGCGACTTCCCGGCGGGGCTGCTGCAGACCGATCCGTCCAAACCCACGAAAACCGTGCTGGTGCGGAACGCGGGTTCCGGCGGGCCGACCTTTCTCATCCCCGACGACGTGGCCTCGGAGTTCCTGGAATTCCCGCCGCTCGCCCCCGAGCGGCTGAAGGCCTACGACCTGGTGTATTTCGGCACCACCCTGCAGCACGGCGCCGCCAGCCGCGCGACCCTGCGCGCCCTGCTGGACCAGTGCTCCGGCTTGAAGTTCTGCGACTTGAACCTGCGCCCCCCCAAGTACACCGGCGAAATCGTGCGCTGGTCGCTCCAGGCCTGCGACGCGCTGAAAATCAACCAGGAGGAGCTGGACGCGCTCACGGAGATGTTCGGTCTCCTCGGCACGCGCGAGGAAAAGCTCCGCGTCCTGTCCGAGGAATTTTACATCCCGGAAATCTGCCTGACCCTGGGGCCGCGCGGCAGCCTCTATTTCCGCCGGGGGCATTTCGACCTGCACAAGGCGCCGCCGGTGAAGGTGGTGGACACGGTGGGGGCCGGGGACGCCTTTTCGGCGGGCTTGGCGGTCGGCATGCTCGAGGATTGGGAGCCGCAGCGCACGCTGGACTTCGCCTCGGAGCTGGCCGGGGCCGTCTGCGCCTTCCGCGGAGCCGTGCCGGAACGGCCGGATTTCTACGCGGGGCTGAAAGGCCGGCTGTGAAGTCCGGGGAGCGCTAAGACAGCGGGCGGAAGAGGGACAAGACGGTGTTCTGGTTGAGCATGCCGAGCAGGCGGCCGGGATCGTCGGCGTCGACCACCGGCAGATAGGTGATGTCCGGATGCCGCCGGAAGATGCGCAGCACCTCGCGCACCTTCTGCTCGCCATGGGCCACGAGCGGGCGGGACTTGACCAGGTCGCCCACGATGATCAGGTTCCCCAGAACCGGTTCGAAAATCATGTCCCGGATGTCCTGGTAGTCCACCACGCCGATGAAGCGCCCCTGCCGGTCCACCACCGGGAAGCGGTCGTAGCGGCTGTAGGCCACGATCTTGAGAAATTCGTTGAAATGCAGGTCCGAGCGCACGGTTTCCACGTTCTTGCGCATCACGTGCTTCACCAGGATGTCGGCGGAGTTCTTCAGGCGCTTGTGCGCCGGCACGCCCAGCGCGTCCCGGAAATGCTCGACCACCTGGTGAAAACCCTCGAAGGCCGTCTGCGGCGCCTTGCGCACGAGGTAGGAGAGCAGCGAGACCTCGCCGGCACGGACCAGGCCGTGGCGCACGGACAGCGGCCCGGCCATTTCAAAGACGATCAGGGAGCCCAGGATCACGGTTTCCACCGTTTGCCCGCCCGCGTGCCAGGTCCGGGCCAGGGTCTGGGCCAGGCCGATGGCCACGCCGGCCTGGGCCAGCAGCGTGAAGCCCAGGTATTTCTGTTCATCCTCCCCGAATCCCCCCCAGCGCGTCCCGAGCCTGCCGCCCAGCAGCTTGCCGGCGATGCGGGCCGCGACGTACGCCAGGCCCAGCAGGCCCACGCGCGTCAAGGTCTCCAGGTGCATGGCGGCCCCGGAGAGCACGAAAAAGATCACGTACAGGGGGAAATCGATCTGGCGCAGGGCCTTCTGCAGGGATTCGCTCTTGGGGGCCGCGTTCACGAACATGACGCCCAGGGCGAACACCGCCAGCATGAGGTTCAGGCGCAGGGCGTAGCAGGCGCCGATGACCAGGGCCACGAACCCCAGGGCGAGCAGCTGGAACTCCCGGGGCCGCTCCAGGCGCTGGCCCCAGATGCCCATGATGAAACCCGCGGCGCCGCCCAGGAGGAAGGGCAGCAGGATGTCGTTGAACACGGCCAGCGGCAGGCTGCCGTGCAGCATGAAGCTGGAGAGCAGGATGAACCCCACGATCGCGGCCATGTTGTTCAGGCCGATGAGGATCAGCAGGATCTCGGTCATGGGGCCTTCGGCCTCGTATTCCCGGATCACGAACAGGGTCGCGGCCGGCGCGGTCGCGATCGCGATGACCCCCAGGAACAAGGCCATGTGGAGGGAAGCCGTGGCGGCGTAGGCCTGGGTGCGGGCGACGGCCCGGATCAGGAAAAAGTCCACCAGCCCGGTCAGGACCGCCACGAGCAGGAAGGTGGCAACGATCTCGGTTGCGGACAGGACGAGCAGGCGCCGTCCCCAGCGCTGGAAGCGTTCGGCCCGGCATTCCAGGCCGATGTTGAAGACGATGAGGGCCAGGGCCAGTTCCATGAACACCCGGAAATTTTCCAGCAGGTCCCAGGTCAGCAGGGGCGGGGTGCCGAGAAGTTCCTGCACGGCCGGCCCGGCCAGAATCCCGGCCAGCAGGTAGCCGGTGACCTTCGGCACGCGCACGCGCGTGGCCATGCGCCCCAGGAACAGGGACGCGATGAATACCACCGCCAAGGCAGTGAAGAGCCGGATCATGACGGATTGCCTTTCAGCCTATTCCGCCTGAAAGTAGGTCACGAAGGGCGTCACCAGCAGGATCCCGCCGGACAAAATCGTGGCCGCGGCCACGTACCGGTCCCGCGCGGCCAGCAGGCCCTGCAGGTTGGCGGACGCGGGATCCCGGGCCAGCGGCGCGGCCACGCGGACCCGCCACAGCATCAGGACCCAAGCCAAGAGCCCGACCAGGATCATCTTCAGCATGAAGGCCGAGAAGGACACCAGGGTCTGGGCCCTGATGCGGCCGTGGTAAAGGATATGCACGAAGGTGAGCCCGCCGCCGCTCACGGCCAGCAGGACCAGGAGGTTGAGATAGAGCATGGGATTGACCAGGGAGGCCGTGGCCAGGACGTGTTCGAAGCCGCCGTTCGTGGGGCCGGCCGGCTGACGTTGCCGCTGCAGGAGCAGCAGCCAGAACAGTCCTCCGGCCATGATGACCTGAGCGAGGTTGTGCACGGCCAAAAGCAGGGCGTACCAAACGTTTTCCATGGCGTCCTCCGGGCGGAAGGGAATATTTTTATGCCCGCATTTTACCATGCCCGCCGCGGGCACACAGCGTAAATTCCCCCGTTCCCTCCGATTCCCCGTCCGCATTTCGTTCTGGCCTCTTGGGCTTGAATCGGTTAGTCTGTGTTCCCGGCGACAGGACCATTTTACCCCGGGGATTTTGGAGGCAGGATGAAGGCATGCAGGCCCACGCCCGCGCAGCTGCGCCGGGCGCGCTCTAAAAAAGTGCCGGACGTGATCGCGCCCGGCCTGCGCGTGCTCTTTTGCGGGATCAATCCCGGGCTGTATTCCGGCGCGACCGGCCATCACTTCGCCCGGCCCGGCAACCGCTTCTGGCCCGCCCTGTACCAGGCCGGCTTCACGCCGCGCCGGCTCTCGCCCCGCGAGGAGCGCCAACTGCTCCGCCTGAAATGCGGCATCACCAATCTCGTGTCCCGCACCACGGCCTCGGCCGCTGAGCTGTCGCGCACGGAATTCATCGCGGGAGCGCGCCGCCTGCAGGCCAAGGTCAGGCGCTTCCGGCCGCGCTTTCTGGCCGTGCTGGGCCTGGGAGCCTACCGCCTGGCGTTTGCCAGGCCGAAGGCCGCGCCCGGCCGCCAGCCCGAACGCATCGGGAGGACGGCCGTCTGGGTCCTGCCCAACCCCAGCGGCTTGAACGCGCATTATCAGCAGGGGGATTTGAAGAAAATATTCCAGGAGTTGCGTGTAGCAAGTCTAAGAAATCGTTCGGACGGCCAGTAAGCGGTTTATCGGTTGAATTTCCCGGCCCCCTTCACGTCCTTATCCAGACGGTTCCCCGCTCCGTGTTCACCGTCTCCATTCCCAACGCCGTTCGGTGTCCGCCCGGCATTCCGGGTCCGGATCAAGGCCGTGTTCCGGTTCACCGCAGTTTCCCGCAGGGAAGCGGCGCATCAACTTCGCCGGACGATTCCGCCGCCGTTCAATTCGTAATATTCTTCCTGGGCGCAGGGGATACAGTAGACGCCGTCGTCCTTTTTCACGCTTCTCGTTTTCATCACGTTTTCCCCGCAGCTCTGGCACTTGACCGTTTCGAAAATCGGCGCGTACGCGGGCAAGGCCGCCGTCTTTTCGCTGATGACGAACATTTTCTCGGCCGGCACGCCGAGCTCGGCGACGGACATTTCGGCAAACAGGCGCATCATCTTGCCGTAATCCTCCGGCGCTCCCTGCTCCCTCCTGGCCACCAGCCGGTTGAACAATGCGTACGCCTCCGGGTACTCTTTTTCGCGCGTGTCATCGAACTCGGGTTTCAGTACCAGCCGGACGGCCCTGCCGTCCCGCGTGCTGAGGGTGACGCCGGTTTTTCCATAGTCGCGGTAAATCAGGGCATTGTTGCCCAGGGTGCAGCCGGTCACCATTTGCACGCCGTCCGCAAAACAATTGTTGGTTTCGACCACCGCGATGATTTCCTCCATGCCCGTATTGTTGACACCCAATTTCCGGATTCCATATAGACCCGCCATGACGCCATAGGCCAGATAGTTGCATAAATGTCCGTGCATCTCTCCGGCTTTCTTCAGCAATCCCAGCGCATCTTGCTTCTCGATCATTTCTTCCACCTGCAACCTAAAGGTATTCTTCGGCATGTTCACTTTCCTCCTTGGGATGAAATGAGTTTGCATCCGATGGGGCGGGTCGTAAGGCACGGAATGCAGCGGAAGGGTCGGGGTCGAGGTTCTGCCCAACCCCAGCGGTCTTCAACGCGCATGACCCGCAGGGGGACTTGAGGAGCTCGAACGCCGCGGTCCCGACCCGTTCCAGGCGGACCCGTCAGGCCAAGATTTCTTCGTAGGGCCACATGGCCAGACCCCCGTCGAGCACGCGAACCCGCTTCCAGCCGGCCGCCTTCAGGATCAAAGCGGCCTCGTAGCCGCGCAGGGAGATCTTGCAGAAGGCAACGATCTCCCGGTCGCGCGGCACTTCCGCCAGGCGCGTCCGCAGGGCTCCCAGAGGGATGTGCAGGGAATCCGGGAGCCTGACCTCGTCGTATTCGGCCTGACTGCGGACGTCCAGCAGCAGCGGTTTCTCGCCGGCCTCCAGCTTGGCCTTCAGCTCCTGGGCGGTGATGCCGTCCATGGTGCCGTCCAGCTTGTTGCGCGCCACATTGGCCGCCGTGATCAGGCTGTCCATGGCCGAGGAATACGGCGGGGCGTAAGCCAGGTCGAGATTGGCGACCTGGTCCACGGTCATGCGGTTGGTGATGGCCACGGCGGCCACGTCGATCCGCTTGTCGGCGTCCCCGGGGCCTGCGGCCTGCACGCCCAGCAGCCGCCGGGTCTTGGCGTCCACGATCAGCTTCAGCAGCAGGGTCTTGGCGGTGGGCATGAAATGGGAGCGGTCCGGGCCGGGCGCATAGGCGGCCACCACCTGATAGTTCAGTGCCCGGGCCGCGGCCTCGGTCAACCCGGTCTTGCCGGCCGTGTAGTCGAACACCTTGCAGATGGAGCTGCCCATGACTCCGGGAAAGACGTCGCGCACCCCGCACAGGTTGTTGGCCGCCACCCGCGCCTGCTTGTTGGCCGTGGACCCCATGGGCCAATAGCAGGGTTTCCGGGTGGCCAGGTCCATGGTTTCCACGCAGTCCCCGGCCGCGTAGATGTCCGGATCCGAAGTGCACTGGTAGGCGTCCACCTTGATCGCTCCGGTCTGGCCCAGTTCCAGGCCGGCCTCCCGGGCCAGTTTGACTTCCGGCCGGACGCTGATGCCGAGGACCACCATATCGGCCGGAAGGGTCCCGCGGTCCGTCACCACCTCCCGCACATGCCCCTCCCCCTTGAGCTCCCGGACCTCGGTCTGGGTCATGATCTTGACCCCGTGGAGCTCCATGTGTTGGACGACCAAGCGCGCCATGTCCTCGTCGACCATGCGCAGGATCTGCGGCAGCTTCTCAACCATGGTCACGCGGCACCCCTTGTGGGTCAGCGCCTCGGTGATCTCCACGCCGATGAGTCCGCCGCCGATGATGACCACGTCATGGGCCTTGTTCTCCGCCAGCACGGCCTTGATGCCGTCGGCATCCTGCACCCCGTGGAGCGTGAACACGTTCGCCAGTTCCCGGCCCGGAAAGGGCGGCACCACCGGCGCGGCGCCGGTCGCCAGCAGGAGTTTGTCGTACGGCAGCCAGGTTTCCCGGCCGTCGGCCAAAGCCCGCACGCGCACGCGCCGGCCCCGGCGGTCGATCTCCATGGCTTCGGTCTCGGTCAGCACGTGGACGTTCTTGACCTTCTGGAAGAAGACCGGGTCCCGCACCACGCCCACGGGCGTGCACATGAGCTCCTTTTGTTCCTTGACCTCGCCCGCGACGTAATACGGCAGTCCGCAGCCGGCGTAGGACAGGTACTTGTCCTTTTCGACGATGGTGACGTCGGCCTCGGGCACGAGCCGGATGATCTTCGAGGCCGCCTTGGGACCCGCGGCCACGCCTCCGATGATGACGACTTTCATATGAAGCCCTCCTGTTTATTTTGGCCCATCCAATTCAAACGTCCAACTCAGCCCGGCCAGGGCGGCTTCGCAGCGGTCTCCAAAGCGCTTGCTCATGGCGTCCCGGGCCGCCGCGCCCGTGCAGTGCGCGGGCAGCAGGCGTTCGACGCCGAGACGCTCCATCTCGTCCAGGGTCCGCCGCAGGCGTTTCCGGCCGGCGTGAAGCAAATGCATGCCGCCGAGGACGGCCTTAAACGTCCGCCCGGGCCGCAGGCCGCGGATGTAATTCAGCGTGTTGATGACCCCCGCATGGGCGCACCCCAGCAGCACCACCAGTCCCTGGCGG
>Ga0307445_10002421_pt1 | contig 10258 bp, 14 predicted proteins | sample SalMarSW160330MG_FD_202147 | JGI IMG/M metagenome (GOLD analysis project Ga0307445, IMG submission 202147) | Salt marsh sediment microbial communities from the Plum Island Ecosystem LTER, Massachusetts, United States - SW1603-30 | ecosystem: Environmental > Aquatic > Marine > Intertidal zone >...
GCTCCTGTGTCAAATAGGATCCGTTTGTCATTTGCTTCGACAAAACAGGAGAATCCCCAATCGGACTTTAAACCTGCCCGGGTGGTGGTGTTATCAAAAACGATGGTTGCCTTCATAATTTACGCCAGTTTAGTTAATTTACTTATTTTGTTTAATTACTCATTTTATGCCTATCCAACTTTCGCAGGTAAAATGTATGGTCTTCAAAAGTTGTCTCCAGAATTTCTTTTTCCCGGATCATCGCGCGAATGACTGACCAGTTACTCCCCGCTCGTTTTAGTAGGCTGTCAACGGCATCTTCCCGCATGGGATGTACAGCGGTAATACTCAGAATATCCTTCCGGACGTTTCCGGTAAATGCGAAAGCATTCCCTTCATAACCTATCAATAGTTCCACCTGTGGTATTTTATTTTTGAAAATATGGTACGCCAAGTTTATTTTTTCTTCCTCAGGAGCGACCGCATAGCTCTCCGCGGGAGGACGGGTGGGAATGGTGAGATAGGCTACCGAGGGTTTGATTAGAGCCAAAAATTCCGAAATTTGTTTTAATTGTTCTGAACCATCATTCATCCTATTTACTAGCATAGTCTCAGTGGTTAATTCTCCTTTGAATTGATCCGCAAATGCCGTAATCCCTACTAAGATAGTTTCCAAATGCAATGTATGGTGAGGCCGGTTTACCTTATGCCAAGTATCCTCTGTTACAGAATCGACCTTCACGGAAACCCAATCAGCTTTTATCAATTCTTCTCGAACATCTTCTCGCCATATCAGGGAGGCATTGGTAATTACCGCAATTGGAATTTCCAGATCTCTTAATAATTTAATTTCTTTTCCAAGATTCATATCAAGAGTTGGTTCGCCATCCGGTACGAAAGTTAGGAAATCAATAGATTGTCCACCCTTTCTTACTCGCTCAATTTTTTGATGCACTTCCTGATAAATCTGCTGTGGCGGGTAATATGCCTGCCGCCCGATCCGCATCTTTATGGTTCTGCCCAGCTGACAATAAACACAGGCGTAACTGCAAATTTTTGGCGGAATATTATTTATTCCCAGGCTGTGGCCCAATCTTCGGGATGGCACGGGCCCGAAGGCAATCATGATAATGATTCCTTTATTTTTAGTCTTCCAAGATAGTCCGGTTCTTCCAGTCCAGGGGTTTTTTCGTTTTATTATTTGTCAAAGTGAAATACCAAAATCCTAAAAGGATTAATACGATTCCGGGAAAAATAAAATTCCAGGAAATGGTCAAGTTAAACATCCCACCACTTAAAAATATCCACAAGCCGATAATTCCATTAATCCACCTCCACCAATTCTTGAAACCCCAGAATCCGAGAATCGCAGTCGCAATTCCTATAACTATAAGATTAACCGCACCCTGCAATTGAACAATAATTCCGGAAAGGACTAACCAGATACCCAGAAAAAAACTAATATAACTTTGCCACATCTGATTACCCTCCAAGTTAAAATTTATTTAAAAATCCACCTCGAGTAACTAAACAGTATTTTCCAAAAGTCCGTACAAAAACCAACCTGTTCATAATAAAGCTGAAATTTAAGATCATAGATTTTTTCTTTTTAAAGAGGTTCCCAAATTACCAGGATAATAGACCCCTGTTCTGAAGTGAAGGGTCCGTGATCAATTCCCTTGGGTATCAGTCGGTAGGTTCCTTCTTCATATTTATTACCCTCGCTCTCGTACTGCCCTTCGAGAACAAAATGTTGCTCGGTGGCCATATGAGAATGTGCTTCCATATCAAAACCTGCTGGTATTTTAAGTAAAAAAGTTCTTGCGCTTTTCTCTTCTCGAAGCACTTTTATTTTGGTACCTTCGGGATAACCCTTCGCTTCGATCCATTCCATTTCATGATAATTTTTTAAATACTCTGCCTTAGATATCATCTTAATTCTCCTTTATTGGTTAATTATAAATTCCCAGCTACAAAAGGAATTGCCAACCGGATCCGGTGAGCATGAAATATATTTTACTTCGATTCGCGAATTTACATTGCTGCCAAATTCACTAGGTCCTGCAAAGCCCAATTCATTTTCTCCGTACAAAAAAACAAGCATCATTCGCTAACCAATATTTTGGATGTATTTGAATCAATTGGAGTAATTCTTCCCGAGATAATTCCTTGAACTGTTTCATAATTGACTTTTGTTTATTTTATCTAATGAATTAAAATATTCCCGCCTGTGTTGCTCCAGCTTTTCTTTTAAGAAAAATTTCTCGGCCACAGAGGCGTAATCTATAATAAGCACACCATTCAGGTGATCGATTTCATGCTGAATTATTCGGCTCATCATACCGTTTAATTCGATTTGTTTTATCGTGCCTTCTGTATCAACTCCCTGAACGAGGATGGTGAAATTGCGATCTATCTGAACCCGAATTCCCGGAAGACTTAAACAATCCTCTTCAAACCTGTCCTGGCCTTCTTGTTCGATAATTACCGGGTTTATCAAAGTAAGTAAACCTTCACCAATATCTGCCATGACAATCCGTTGAAGCATGCCCAACTGCGGAGCGGCCAATCCAATGCCATGATTTTCGTACATTAATTTTGCCATTCTGCTGATGAAGTTGTGCAAATCACCATCTAAGTCAATTACTGGCTTTGCTTTTTGACGCAGTACTCTGTCTGGATATAATTTTAATTTGTGTTTTTTAGGCATTTTTTATATATGCACTATTTAGTTAAAATTCTAGTGGAAGAACAATGGCACCGATTGTATTGCCGACCACGGCTGATAAAACCCACTATCTAGCCTTCCAATATTTTCCCACCAGTTTTTTCATATCATATTTGAGAAATTCAAGCAGCGTCTCGCTTAGACATTCTCTCTTAAAATTAGATATGGCTTTATTTACTACTCCTAATGCACTTTTGCGAGAATCCGCACGACTAATTTTTTCTTCTATATTATAGAAATGTTTGATCAGCAGATCTTCTAGACAAGGAACCCCATCCAAGGGAAATTTATTTTGGGATGATATTTCTTCAATCATAAATGGTACTCCCTATAAGTTTATATATTTTTTTTAATTTGATTCGGCTCCTTAACATTAAAAGGTCTGAGAGAACCGTTTAAATATTGGCCTATAACTTCTTGAACTTCTCCACTGATCCAGGGAATGACCTGAATATTACTGTCACTCAGTTTGCGGGCATAAAAGTCTGTTATTCCGTTACAAATCAAAACATCCATTTCTAATGCAAGCAACATATTTAGTTTTATTATTGGACTTCCTCTTACTATATGGACAGTCTTGTAACTTTTAATCTGATTTCTCTCGGCAAAATACAAAATGATATTCTCACAGCTGTCTAGCCGGTTAGAAATCCGATTTTCGAAGATTGGTATGGCGATCTTTTTCATTGACCTGACTTTTTTTAATCGATAAACGCAAATTGCAGGCCAGATTCAATAAAGCTTTAAAACCGCCATATTTTCGTAATCAAATGTAAGTTGAAGTAGTTAAAGTAAGAAGGTGTTGTGTTGCATAATTGCAAACATTGTAGCGCGACAGTTGCGGTTTTGGAAGGAGGGAAATTAGATTAAACCATATTTTTTCAACTTTCGGTACAGAGTGGCGCGGTGAATGCCGAGTTCTTTGGCTGTTTCTAATTTGTTCTGGTGATGTTTCTTCAAAGACTCCAACAATTTTTGCCTTTCGGCATCCTGTAAAGGCTTAATTTTGTCTGATGGTTCTTGATCTCTTGTTTTATTTCTCAATATTTCAGGTGGAAGGTGTGAAAGTTGAATTTTTTCTCCCTGACACATTACAAATGCATGTTCGATAACATTTTCCAATTCCCGTACATTACCAGGGAAATCATAATGCATAAGAGCCGCTAACACGACTTCTGAAGTGCCATCAATCGTACGACTGTTTTTGTAATTAAATTTTTCTATAAAATGATCGATAAGAAGAGGAATATCATCTCTTCGTTCTTTTAAAGGTGGAAGCACCAGTTTGACAACATTTATTCTGAAATACAGGTCATCACGAAAAGTACCAGCCTGAACCAAGGTAGATAAATCATCTTTCGTGGCCGAAATAACACGGACATCTGCTTTTACCGAACTAGTAGCGCCCAGAGGTTCAAATTCTCTCTCTTGCAGCACCCGGAGAAGTTTCACTTGCATTGCCGGGGAAAGACTTTCGACTTCATCAAGAAAAATTGTACCACCCCTAGCTAATGCGAAACGCCCTGGTTTATCCTTAACTGCACCGGTAAAAGCCCCTTTCCTGTATCCGAAAAGCTCTGATTCCAAAAGGGTATCGGGTAAGGCGCCACAGTTAATTGCAAGAAATGGACCCCTGTTTCGCAAACTCAAATTATGAATTGCCCGGGCAAATAGCTCCTTTCCCGATCCACTGGGTCCTTGAATTAATACCGTACTTTCACTTTCAGCGATGGTGGGAAGTACATCAAAAATTTTTTGGATTTGGTGGTTTTTAGAAATAATATCTTCAAAGGTATAGGTACACTTAATTTCTTTTTTTAGTTCTTCAAAGGGAGAGAGATCCCGGAAGGTTTCCACCCCACCAATTTTTTTCCCGGTTTTATCTCTGAGCACTGCAGTACTTATACTAACCGGAATGACTTTACCATCGGACCGCAGTATATTTGCACGCCGATTAACAAATTCTGATTCTGATTTTAATGAACATCTTAACGGACAAGTCTTCTCACAGATATTCGCTTTTAAAATTTCAAAACAGTATTGCCCTAATGCCTGTTCCCGAGATATACCAGTAATTTTCTCTGCCGCACGATTGAAATAACTAATTTTCATGTTTTCATCGACAGTAAACACTCCGTCTGCGATACTATCCAAGATGATATTGGTATGCAATACTGTGAGGTTCTTCGAGGGTTTTTGTGGCATGACACATTATATAAGTTAATTTATTTAAGCTATTAAAACTTTTTTGATTTTGCAATACTCGATAACATCATATTTGAGGAGTAAAGGACTTGGTGGTTTAATTTTTGCAATGTCTGAATGTGTAAGACTTTTTTTATGGTAAAGAAAAGTTTTAACGAAAGGGGGTGTAAAAATTGTTAAATGATTTGTTTTCCATAGGTGCACTTAAACCTTATATATTTTGGGGATTGGTCATTTTAGGATTACTTGTGTTTATTGGCTATTCTATGATACTGGATAGAAAAGTGAATCGGAATCATCAATCGAAGTACCATGATCGTTGTAAAAGCGAAAAAACAAAATACTATGATTAAGCTGAAATGAAAGACTCTTTTGATAATGTTCTATTATGAATTTCTATCTCTACCTAATTCCTTTCAATTTTCAGTGGTTTTCCTGTACATATTCTTCAATTCTGTCAAATGCCTTATTTATCTCTGCTTCAGGAACACAGAAGGATATTCGTAAATGCCCCTCACCAGTTGGTCCGAACGCAATACCAGGGGTGGTCGAAACCCGGGCCTCCCGGAGAAGTTTTTTACAGAATTTTGCTGAATCGCGCCCTTCCTTTAACAATATTTTAGGAAACATCAGGTAAGAACCGGTCGGTTTTTGATACTCAAATACGGATTTCAAATTATCCAGCCGCCGGCACATTAAATTTCTGGTTTCAAGGTAATGATCTCTGAATTGTGCCACGCAATCCTGGGGACCCTGCAATGCAGCCAATGCAGCATATTGTGAAACTACCGGAGCGCAAATTGCCATGGGAATATGGACTTTGGAGATTTGTGGGATTAAATCTTCATTGGCATGTAGATAACCGATCCGCCAGCCGGTCATTGCATAAGTTTTTGTAAAGGTGTAACAACTGACCACGTTTTTTCTCATTTCGGGAATTGAAGCAATGCTAAAATGTTTCAGACCATCGAAAACAAAATACTCATAGGCCTCATCAGTGATAATCATCAGGTTTTTCTTTAGAGCCAATTCGGCTAACTGAGAAATCTGTTCTCTGGAAAAAGAGGTACCGGTAGGATTATTGGGACTGCAATACATAATAGCTCTTGTTCTGCGTGTAATAGCTTTTTCAACGGCCTTTAGATCCCATTGAAATCCTTTTTCCTCAATTAATGGAACCAGAACCGGTTTTCCTGAGGCAATCCGTACCTGCCGGATATGGGTGGAGTAAGTTGGGGTTGGTAATATGACTTCATCCCCGGGATCGATCAAGGCCATCACCGCAGCAGCCAAACCTTCGATAGCGCCAACTGTGATTAGTATCTGGGATAAATTTGCTTCGATGTTGTTATCCCTTTCCAGCTTTGCAACAATTTCTTCTCTCAACTCAGGTAAACCAGGTGTTTCGGAGTAACCCCCGACAAGTCCTTTCTTTATGGCGGAAATGGCAGCTTCTTTTATGTGTTCAGGTGTATCGGCGGTCGGTTTCGCCCAGGATAAAAATGCTACATCTGGCACTTGCTTGGAGAGTCTGGTCATTTCGTGGATGGCAGATTTTGGGATTTGCTTTACCCGGTTTGATCCATGGTCAATACTGTTCATTTGAAATACTCCCGCTTTACTTCAAGTTTATGTTTTTATCCCTTGTCAATCTATGGTAAATTTCCAACAACAATAGAATTCTCCAACCGGATCCGGTGGGCAGGATATACAGCATGTTTTGATTCGAGAATCAACGGTTTTCGCAAACTGTTCGAACTCTATAATCCCAACCGATTTGCATGGGAAATCTGGCAAATTCTTCTTTCTGCGTGTCTTTTGAACACGGCACTCTACCATTTTAAAGATCATTGTTTTTTCATTTATCCATTCAACCTTCTGACTATTTATTGCGGAATAAAGTCGATATTTGAAGGCCTTCTCCAGCGCTTTTAAACCGCCATTGGATTCAATATTGAATACCTTCATAATCCTTCTGGCTTCAGCTACCGCAAACCGTTCCCACGATTTTCTGTCAAGTTCAATTGCCAGATCCATTCCGTATTTCTCTTCAGCGGCTAAAAACCAACAGCCATCATGGGCCAGCCAGTTTTTGGCATAAACTTCAATCAGTTTAAGTAATTCCTGATGTGATAGATTTTGAATTTGGTTCATACGCTGTCCATGGTTATTTAAATTTTTCTGCTATTAATTGAATTTTTATCTACCGAACTTGCTATCATATCTTTTGCTGCATAGTCTCTTGATATCTATCTGTAATCAGTTAATCTTCCGAGCCATTTTGGCAATAGAAACTGGTCTACACTGTAAGAAACACCTTTTATTTCTCATTTTTCTGTAACTGGAGAAGCTTTTGCATTTGATCTGACGTTAATGGTTCCCCATAACCAGCATAGTGCAATTTGGGCGCGAGTGGGTTATTAATGGGAACCCACTCACCGTTTTTCCGATCCTGATAAACCATTTCCCAATCGACATTTTCAAAAACAGGAATAACCCCTTTTAGATTTTCTAACTTATCATTTTGAAGCCAAGTTAATTTTAGCTTACCCTTTTTTAATTGCTGTAGAATTATAGTTGCGTGACAATCGTCGCATTTCCTTCCTTTTGCCATAATAGAATGACTATGTTGAGGTGCAAACATCAGAAATGTCTTATTACCTGCTACCACAAAGGTTTGCATATTGGCAGAAGTCACTTTACCGTTATAATTCATAAGAAATACCCACCCCGAAACCGGTATAGCAACTCGCTTTCCTTCTTTAATAAGAGTTTCAAAATGACAATTGGTACAACTCACCACCTGACGTTCATGGCATGCCTTACAATCCACTTTTCCTCCATGTACTGTATGAGAAGTTGTTTCATTGATTTGAGCATGGCAATTCTCACATTTCGTATCCATGGCTTTCGTTTCTTTCATTGAGGAATATTGCACACCATCGCCATGCATCTCGCGTCCACTGTGGCAGTCCATACAGATCATATTATTGGCAAAATGGACATCCAATTCATTAGCCTGGCGATCAATTTTTAAAATGGAAGCCTCCCTCGCATGGCATTCCAAACACATATCTTGTTTAAGGGCAGCTTTTGTGGAGTAGACTGGGATTTCATCCGTTTCGGTTAAATGACATCGGTCGCAATTGGCAACATGGCAATTTTGACAACCGAGCTGTGCATACGGTATACCGGTAATGCTTTCTAAACCGCCATTCGATTGATCATACCAGTAAGCCATACCTTTTGCCGTATAATGGAGACTGCTGTGAAACAAAGTGTGGTCATTATTGTTCTGGGCATGGATTTGAAGTAAGAATAAACCAAAAAATAAAGAGAAACTCATTACCTTAATGTACAGGGATCTTTTCATAATAGTTATCCTCTTTTGTTTAACAGTTTTTATTATAGAAAATGAACATTATAAATCTTTAAGGATCGTTCAAATGTTACGGAATGATCCACTTTATCTATAGACATCCTTTACGGTTTCAATTTCAGTTCCACTTGATGTTTTCTTTCCAAGATTGATTGGGACGGGGTGCCTTTCCCTGTCGATGAAAACGAATTGAAATGATATTGCCCAACTTTTAGTCATAAGCCTTTCGTGTTTCCTCGTCCGTTAATATGGGTGCTAATATTTCTGCCCAATCCGCGGACTTCCAGGTACCCAACTTTTCGTGGGTTTCATAATAGTTCTGCGGAATAGGGTGGGTTCCGGTTACTACTTCCATACCATATTTGGTCTTGATGAATTCCCGAAAATGAAAGAGATATGGACAGGGTGGATATCCCACTACCAAACCGGTAGCAAAATGGATGATTTCCGCACCATTCTTCTTCATTTCTGCCGGAGCATATTCCACATTACCTCCCGGGCAGCCACCACAGGTAGTGTAACCAACAACCTCAACATCCTGGTTTTTGTACCGGTCGAATGCGCCTTCGCGATTTTTCAGGGACCGGAAACATTTACCCCCGGCACAATTCCGATATCGGTCACAAATGATAATCCCGATTTTGACAGATTTTTTCATAATTTTTTGGCTCATTTTTGTGTTTTAGTAACTACAGAAATTTTTAAGAATTATTCGACCACAGCATGTTTGTTTGCTTCCACTAATTTCTTTATCTTTTTAACTAGTTTTAGTATAAACATGGAATGACTGCGTTTTCATCTCCGAGCATCATTGGTTTGCTGTCATTAGCCAATTTGCGGGCTTTTAGATTCATTGGTATTTCTCCCAGAAATTTGATACCCGGAAGAGCTACTCCCAAAACTACAATTGCGAAAATGGCGAAGAGTGTTTAATGAGCTTTTTAACTTAATTTACTGAACCTAATTTTTTCGCTTCTTCTTTTTCTCGGACAGATCATGATGATACGAGCCTTCTCTCAGCATTTTTGTCCCGCATCTGGGACATTTCTCTTCCTGGCAGGGAGTTCCCCTGCGATGAGGGGTTTTATAGTTGCAGTTAGGACAAACACAATACCCCATTGGGCCCATGCCTTGCGATCTTTGCATACAGACCTCTTCTAAATTTATTACTTCTGTTCTTTTTTCTTTAATTTTTCCAGCTCATCCCGCACATATTGAAGTTCTTCTTCAAGATGTTTCTCGTTCTCCTGTAATATTTTTATCTCTTCATCCGCCGGTATATCGGCATTAAACCATTTGGTATGATATCCCGGGTATCCCCAGCCGGGGCCCTCTGCGGTCCAATATCTGTTTCTCCATCCACGCCCTCTGCCGCCACCAAATCTACCGAGTCCACCTCTCGCCGATAAAAATCCACCCGGTCCGACACAATTACCTCGCCGCCAACCGGTCATTGGACCAAAACCCCTCGGTCCGGTTCCATCAAATCCTGGCATGATTGATTCCTCCTGTTTTGATGATGTTTTAATTTATATTTTACTAATTCAATAATTTTCCAATTTTTTGCCAGGCCTCTATGATTATTTTACCAGCTGAACTATTCGGATAATGAGTAATAATTTCTTCTTTCATTAAAGATTCAATGACAGTTTCATCAAACGGAATCTGACCCAAGACTGGCAATTTTTCATTCCTGGCTAAGCATTGAATTTTATTACTAATTTCTTTATTGAGATCGAATTTGTTAATGATGATGCCGGCTGAAACATCAAACCGCTGAATCAGTTTTACTATTCGTCTGAGATCGTGCAAACCGGATACGGTCGGCTCGGTAACGATTAAGATAAAATCAGCCCCGGATAGACTGGCGTTTACCGGACAACCAATGCCAGGCGGTCCATCTACGATCATCCATTTCTTCCAGCTCTGTTGCAGTGCTTTTAGGGCTTGTTGCTTTACCTGACTTA
>Ga0307445_10002422_pt1 | contig 10257 bp, 10 predicted proteins | sample SalMarSW160330MG_FD_202147 | JGI IMG/M metagenome (GOLD analysis project Ga0307445, IMG submission 202147) | Salt marsh sediment microbial communities from the Plum Island Ecosystem LTER, Massachusetts, United States - SW1603-30 | ecosystem: Environmental > Aquatic > Marine > Intertidal zone >...
TAACGGTGTGGACGCTGTGTTCTGCTGGGTTTGTCAGCCTGAGAGTGGCAGCGGGGAGACCTATAACATCTTTAATGGTTACTCGCCTAACCCGGCTTTCTACGAGCTGGTAAACGATGGCGCACCAACACCCACACCATCGCCTTCGCCGACGCCACGACCAACGCCAACGCCGCAGCCCTCGCCAACACCCACTCCGATGCCAACGTCGACTCCAACACCACCACCTGCACCAACACCAAGGCCATCACCGAGCCCTGCACCTACATCGACGCCAACCCCTTTACCCACACCAAGGAACAACAATCACTTAATTAGTTCCACAGGGTCTGTTGTACATTAGCCTGTTAATCCCTAATGATAGAGATAATAGCGCGCTTTAATTGAGCCAAGAGCAAAGATGTTTTCGTTCTAAGAGCCATATGCACTCCAAGATCTGCGATGGTCCGATAGTGGCTGCAGGATTAACATTTGTAAAATACCTGCTGAAGGACTAGCCTTCACTGTAGCTGTATCAGTAGGATTAGTATTAGCTTTTGATTTTGAAGCAAGAACTAATTTACTGAGGAGACGCTTGGAGACTGTAGCATAGCAGTTCTCACATACAAACATGAAACAAAATCCGATTTAAACGAACTCATAGACACCTATTTCTAAGCAAAGGCCATTATTGGGGACGTAAAAGCCGATCTGAATAGAGAAGTCACTCGTCGTCTCGAAGTTAATCTCAGTATTTATAATTCATAAATGCCTTAAGATTAATATAATTTATATGTCGGTTGAATTGCTATGCGAAAGCGTATTCTAAGAATCCTGTTGCTCCCTGTGGTTGTCCTAATTTTCTTGATAGGTTGGGTTTTGTATTTCATAGGAGATAGACCTGAAACCAACAAAGAATCTGAGGGAAGACTCGAAGATGGAGTTCAGGAAGTAGAGCCGATTGCAGATAATGACAACATTGAAGTAGGTTTAATCGAAGAAGCATTGGAAAAGCAATTAGATTGACTGACGCTGCTCTCTTTGTTAAATCAAAATTAGTATGCGTTTTATCTTCGAATTCCTCTGGATGACTCACTAATATGTAGTTATGTTCAGGCGCTCTTACTCACCGTTTTGAATGCGAATGATTACAGAAAACGATTGTCGAAAATGAATCCACCCGTACTTCTCGCTAAACGGGTACGTTCCAAGGTCCATGAGCACATTGCCTCCTGCGGATAACTCACCCCACAATGCGTCTACTTCTTCCTTTGTGTCACAAGCGACAAGGAATGACACCGACGGATTTAATTTGAAGAATGGTCCTGCGCTGATAAGAGTGAAATCCTGCCCTGACAGTTCGATGGTGCCGATGTCAGTTTCGCCTGAAGGAGTGTTATAGATTGTTGTGGAATACTTTATTTTAGAATTCTCGAAGACAGAAGTATAAAATTTAGCTGCTTCTTTGGCTTCTTTGTCAAACCACAGATGCGCGGTAATCTTCTGTTTCATATTTCCTCACAACAGAATCGACAATTATCCTGCTGTGATATTTCGCGCGCTTAGCTTAAGGATCCTGTGACCAAGAAGTATTGCATCTTGCTTGAAGCAATGCTGCAGCTTACCGACTCTACCCTGAACAGATCAATTTGTTCGGATAACAAACCCATTGTCCCCCCTTACGGAGTATCGGATAAGCTTATATGTTATTGTATAAGCAACTTATTCTTCTAGAACAATGTTACAGATGTTACATTCTACACTGTTTAAATAGCTTGTTTAAAGTGAGAAGGGGAAGGAGTACAACAAGAAAATCAGTGTTGGGTTAAGTTTGATAATTCGCAACCGCTCCTTTCAGGGAGGGTTTTGATATTGACTACTGTGTTTGAGAAGGAAAAGATACAAGAAATTAGGAATCAATGGAAACGATTGTGGTTAGAAAGATTTGACGATAAACTTAGAGCTGAAGGAATGGCAATGACGGACTATAGTGCTCTATTTGTTGAAAAAGGAGCAATAATTTACGCGATTAAAAGCTTAGGCTTTTAAGCTTCAGAGAAATTCTAAAACAGCATCATATTATTGATGTAGAAAGGTATATCCCTCCTAATTTTCACACAGGTGACTGACTAAATTTATCAAAACCAACATTGCAAATCGAGGTTCATCGCAAAAAAAGGAAGCTAAAGCTTTTCTCGAGAAGATACATGAAAGAAAACAACGAAAAAAAGCGGCAGAGGCTGGTTGCACAAATAGAATGCGTTAGCACTAATAGTTTCTGGAATTATTTCAATGCTCAGTTTCCTATAAACAGTTGTCGGAGGGGGGCTCCACTTAAAAAGATACAGACGTAAGCTAGATATTATCGCAGATATTTTGCAAGTGGTCAGTGGAAAAGCTAATAAAACACAGATAATGCACCGCGCCAATTTAAACTATTGGATTTTACTAAGATATCTCAGCGAAATAATTGATGCGTCACTGATTTCCCTCGAAGATAGAAAGAGACTCTATGTATTGTCCGCTGAAGGACAATAATTTTTGGATTCACAACTAATACTCCAAAACTGCCAAGGGGATGGAGAAGGAATTATACGATTTTCGTGTGAAGAAGAGACTCTTGGAAAAAACGTGCGTTAACGGAGAATAATTCCTTGAGATAATTAATTGAAAGCGTCCATATTCATTTTCTAAGTCAACTAGAACAAGTCATTAACAACGTTTATTACAAATAGCGTATTTAGTTTATCATGGCTGAAATTTGGATTTTCAATAAACAGGATACTCCTTATAGACCCTGAGCGAATTCTTATGACCGATATTAAACTTTGTCTATTGGCTCCGGAGTTTTTCCCAAATTGGGGCGGCGTGGGGACTTATTGCATTGAATTAGCGAAAGCTCTAGCAGACAAAGTCGAGCTTCAAGTGGTCACTGTAGAAAGAACGAAGAATCATGTGCCAATTTATTCAAAAAAGGAAATGGAACATTTTTATGGAAATTCTGTTAAAGTGCATACAATTGCTTCTAGCTCCGATAATGATACATTCTTTTACAACGCAAAATTACAAGCCGCGATATTTCAAAAACTTCCATCAATTATTAAGGACAACCAGATAGATATTATCCACACAAATTTTCCGCATATGCCCGATCTTTTGCAAAAACTGATAAGAGGGCTTGGAACCCCCAATCTAACAACTATTCATACAACCATAAAGGGACAGAAAAACGGGACATTGGCTTCTGGTTTAAATTTTATTGATATGGATCGTTCTGAAAAATCGACATTGCTGCTTTATCCTCTTTTAAGAGAACTTGAGAACATGTATCTAAGGAAATCCAGCAATCTTATGACAGTTTCTTACTGGATGAAGAACCAAATTTTAAACATGTATCCTTTCATTTCTGATATGCATGTTATTCACAATGGTGTAGATACACAAAAGTTCTCCCGCAATAAAGCTTCCACATGTCGGCTTTTAGATAAAGGCATCTCAGGTCCAATCGTCCTCTTTTCTTCTCGTTTAACTGCGGCAAAAGGACTTCACTATCTGATTCAAGCTATTCCAGGAATATTGCAAGATCACAGGGACACTCATTTTGTATTTACAGGAGCGGGCTCAACGAATCTGTGGGTGAGCCTCCTAAACAAATTGAGGGTTAAGAAATCTTCCTACACGTTTTTGGGCTATGTTGATTATACGGAACTTCCCGGAATTTATGCTAAGTCTGATATTTTTGTTGTACCCAGTTTATACGAAAATTTACCCATTCGAATTCTTGAGGCAATGAGTTGCGAATCGTCTGTCATCGCATCTGAAATTTGTGCTATCCCAGAGGCCATAACTCATTTTGAAAATGGCCTACTATTTTCTCCGGGAGATGTTCACGAGTTGTCTGAATCGATCACTACTCTTTTATCAGATAAGGTGTTGCGCAAAAAAATTGGGGCAAACGCGAGAAAAACAGTTTTAAAGGAATTTGACTGGAGCATTATTGTAAGTAAAACATTGAAGGTCTATGAGCAGCTGTTGGCTAACGCAAGATGACCCCTCGCTTAATAGACAATCATATAATCTATTGAGGTTTGAAGGTGCTAACTTGAATATTTGTATGGTTACTAGAGAATTTCCTCCGCTTTCTGGAGGCATCGGATATTACGTCTACAATCTAGCCAGGAAACTAATCGAGAGAGGTCATTATGTTACGGTTGTGACTAGAGGATCGGCACGCAAAACTGTAAGAAGAGAAATAAATGGTATCGACGTTTTTTGGACTACCTTCTTTCCTCTTTATCCTTTTCACCTATGGGTTCATGGATATTTTGTCAATAAAATAATTAAATCTCTATCATCTGAAATAACGCTTATACATTTGCATTCTCCTCTTCCTCCGCTAATTTACACTCAAATTCCGATAGTGACAACCGTTCATACGCCCAGCAAAGTGGATGCCAGGTACCACGAGATTGTCGATTTCAGTTCTTTAGCTGAACGGTTGCAGTCCGGCATTTATTACCCTTACGTCGAACAGAGGTTGTTTGCTTTGTCCGACTTAGTCACCAGCGTTTCTTATTCTGTTTCAAACGAATTGAAAGAATATGGTTTAAATCCTAATGATGTGCAAGTCGTGGGAAATGGGGTCGACGAAAAAACTTTTATCCCCCTTCCGAAAAAAAATGACAAAGAAAAGTATGTTTTATTCACTGGTGTATTGCGAGCTCGCAAAGGACTATTTGACTTCATAAAGTGTGGTGCCGCCGTTTGCAAAGAAAGACCCGATGTAAGATTTGTTATATGCGGCGATGGTCCATTTTTGCCTCAATCGATCGAGATTGTTAGGAAAAAAAATCTTCAGGACAAAATAGTATTTCTTGGTCGTGTTAGTAGACTTAAGCTTATTGAAACTTATCAAAACGCCACAGTTCAACTTGTTCCTTCTCATTATGAAGGATTACCAACTGTTTTGTTAGAAGGAATGGCTTGCGGTTTGCCTATTGTGGCCACAAACGTTGGTGGTATTGGTGAAGTTATCGTCCATGGCGAAAACGGCTTTCTGGTTCCTCCACATGCACCACTTCGCATGTCAGATTATGTTCTGAAACTTTTAGAAGATGATCAACTTCGGGAAAAAATTGGTAAAGCTGCGAGAAAGACTATTATATCTAACTTTTCGTGGAACAATATCGCTGATAAAGTTCTTGAATGTTACAAAAGTGTATTATGACCGTTTTTCAGAAAAGCAAAGATTAAAAAGGTTTGTTTGTAATTGTTTTTCAATTCATTATGTGATGAAGCCGCTTTAACTGGACGAAGTGAAATATTTGAATGAATTTGTCTGTTCGAACCTGAAAAAAATTGGAATCATAGGAGGATCAGGATATATTGGATCAAACATTGCCCGACAATTGACTAAAACTTATGAGGTAAGTGTTATTGACAAAAATCCCTTACCAAAGGAAGTCGAAGGCCATGTCTCCTATGTAAAATGCGACATAACAAAATACGAAGAAGTGGAAAAAGCGCTACATAATTTGGATTTGGTTATTCATACAGCAATTATTCAAATCCCTCTGATTAATGAGAATCGAAGACTTGGTTACAAGGTCAATTTTTTAGGTACTCAGAACATTTGCAAATGCGTTGACGAATCTCCTTCAATCAAAGGTTTGCTACTTTCTGGAACATGGCATGTTTTTGGCGAAAAAGGACTGAGCGGGGATATCGATGAATCTTACGGTTTCCGACCTGACAAAGTCGAAGGAAGAGCCCGCATATACGCTTTATCCAAAATTGCACAAGAAGTTGTTGTGAGGTTTTATGATGAGATGTCAGAGAAGATTTTTGGTGTTATTAGGATGGGAACAGTTCTGGGGGAGGGTATGCCTCAGAAAACGGCTGCAAACATATTCATATCTAATGGTTTGAATTTAAAACCAATAACACCTTACAAAAACAGCATGTATCGACCCATGCTTTATGTGGATGTAAATGATGTGAGTCATTGTTTTCAAGTGTATGCTCAAAAGATTTTGACTGAAGAAATAGGGAAAAAACAGGGGAGTTTGGACCACGTTGTTAATCTCTATTGGCCGGAGCCAATTACCATACTAGAACTTGCCGAAATGACGGCGAAAATTATCGAAAAGCTAACTCAAGGCAAAGTTAAGCCTAAAATCGAAGTGGTTGATAACGGACAGCCTGCGATTTTTACCCCAAATGATAAGTTGAAAATTAAGCCCAGCATTAGCAAATTAGGTCAACTGCTTAACATAACCAAGCTAATCGAACCCGAAAAGTCTCTTAGAAGGCTTGTCTCGAACGCTACTGCAAGTAAGAACTAAGCTTGAGTCTAATCAAAGTATAAGAGTCATTAGTCCTCAAAACAGAACTTTTTATCTGTAGTGATAAATATGCCCGGCATCATAGCATGCATCAATAGATCTGATCAAAGACTACTTAGTAAGATTGCAAAAGACGCGGTAGCTTCAATGAGACATGATGATAATTTGGTCGTTGAGGAATGCTTTACGAACAAATGTTTTCTAGCTTCTGTTGAGCTTGCCGACTTGTTTAGAAAGAACAATCTCCTTTACGACAACGGAGAAACATTAGTTGCGGTTTCGAAAGGAGGTATTTTCAACAAGGATGAGTTACGACAAAAATTTAATATCGCTTCCAGTGCCTCAAGCATTAATGATACACGTTTCATTGTTGAGTTATATGAAAAGGTAGGTTGTGACTTCGTCAAATATATCAATGGTCTTTTTTCGGTCATAATTCTAGACAAAAAAGAAGACAGAGTTATCGTGGCGAACGACAGATACGGATATTTTCCACTTTTTTTCGGGGCAAATTCTGATCGTATGACGTTTGCTTCCGAAGCCAAAACGGTTCTTAAAGGTTTGGCTGAAATTCCCGAGTTGAATGAGGATGCCGTGCCTGAATTCTTCGCTTTCTCATTTCTTTTGGGAGACAAAACTTTTTTTAAGAAAGTTAAAAAGATTCCGCCCGCGAATCTAATGGTTTATGAAGGAAAACAAGATAAATTTAGTTTTACCCGGTATTGGGACTTTAGCTTGAAGACTTATGATCGTTCAATTCCTCTTGAGGATCATCTGAAGGAATTTAACAGATTGATGAAACAAGCTGTAAAACGGAGAGTAAAAGATTGTGAAAAAGTAGGAGTTTTTCTAAGTGGTGGCTTAGATTCACGTGTTATCGCTGCGTTTGTAAGTGAGCTTTCGATTCCAGTGGTCACCTACACATTTGGTGTTGAGGGTTGTGAGGAGCAAATAATAGCGGCTGAAGTTGCCGAAGTACTCGGATTGGAAAACGTGTTTTTTGACATACCTTCTACTTTTATTTCTGACTTTGCAAGGTCGATAGTCTACGCGGGAGATGGTATGATACGCATTCGCGATAGTCATTTTATTAGTCTTTTAGAGAGAATTCAGGGACAAGTGGACTGTGTATTGTTAGGGACTTTTGGGGGCGACCTTACCTGTCGCCCAGAAGGGAGGCTGCCTAACAAGCTGTTAAAGTTTAGAGAAAAAAGTCAGGTTATCGATTTTCTATTTAACTATTACACAAACATAGTTAGCAACGTGTTGCCTATCCACAAACAGGATAAAGCTTTTACGAGGTCTTTTTTCTCCAGAATTAATGGAAAAACTAAAGAACATTTTTTAGAAACTTTTGCAGAAATCCCTTTTGATTCAGCAACAGATATAGGCGACTATTGGGAGTATAGAAACAGGGAGCCTAGATATATTTTTCATGCTTCCCAACATATGAACTGGTTTCTCGACACTAGACATCCTTACATGGACAATGATTTGGTGGATTTTTTTGCGTTCCGATTTCCCATTAGTCTCCGAAGAAAAGAGATATTTGGCGTTACATTTGAGGACACGTTCCTTCAAAAAGCTCTAAACCTTAGATTTCCTAATCTTTCACACATTACGTGGCATGGCTTCAAAGGCGACTCTAATGTGCTTCAAGTTTTGGCTGTAAAAGGAGTGCGTGTTGTTCAGGAGAAGTTTGCTCGTTTATTAGAAAGAATCCTCCGTCGAAGAGTGACAACGAGTACTCTCGATTTCAGAGGATACGGTGATTGGCTTAGAACAGGTTCGAGAGAATTCGTATTGAATACTTTGTTGGATGAAAGGAGTTTAAAAAGACCGTACTTTCGCGAGGATTTTATAAGAAAAGTTGTAGCTGACCACCTCAATTATAGATCCGATAACAATCAACTTTTATGTGATTTGATTAATTTTGAACTGATGAATAGGATTTTCTTTGATGCTGTCGAGTGCGAAGATAAAATTTCTCTTTATCCTTCTAATAAAAAAACTGTAACTTGAAATGATTTAGCTCGGTGACTTCTTTTGCGTTTTGAACAAAATCGGTTACAAGGAAAAAAGCGGATAGTTTGGATTAGTTTTCTTATTTTTGATATTCTGTTCCACAAAACTTCTCGAATTGAGATGTTAAAACATTTATCTAAAAGAGGGTACGATCCTAATCTCTTTGGCGTTGTATCTCACAAAAAGCTTGAATTGAAAAACTCGAAAGTTGAGTTACAATGGGTTCCGCTAAAGTATGTACCCGGCTTGTCTCCTCTGTTGTTTGCGTTTTTCCTTCTCCTTTTTTTGCCTTTTTATGTTATTAAGCGTAATTTTAAGGTCGTTGTGACAGAACCTGGAGTCTCAATCTTAGGTTTTATTTGGGTTCCTTTCTTTTCTCGTTTCAGACGTTTTCAGATTGTTCTTGATATTAGGAGTACGCCTGTGGAGACCATAGGGACTAGTGGTCTATTAGAGACTATTTTTTTCAGGTTCTCGGTAGTTTTTGCTAAAAGGTTTTTTGATGGGATAACAATAATCACCGACTCAATGAGAAAAGAGATATGTGAAGAGTTTTCAATTGATTCGAGTCGCGTGGGGGTCTGGACTTCTGGAGTTTCTCTTGAATTGTTTAATCCTGAGGAAAATCGAAATAGCGGCGTCGAAATTCGAAAAAAATTTGGTTTGAACGGAAAATTCGTAGTTTTTTACCATGGAAATTTTGGAATCATGCGAGGTCTTGTCGATTGCGTTAAGAGCATTGAAAAGCTGAGTGACTTTCCTAATATTGTGTTATTCCTTCTAGGGAATGGTAAGGCTCTCCCTGAAATACGCGAAGCCATCGAGAAAGGCAATCTTGAGGATCGAGTAATAATTCATAATCCAGTAAATTATTTGGATGTGCCTAAGTACATAGCTATGTGCGATGTTGCAATAGTTCCTTTGCCTGCATTACCTGATTGGAGGAATCAGTGCCCTTTAAAGCTCTTGGAATATCTATCTATGGGTAAGTGTGTCATATTAACAGATATCCCTGCGCACAGAGAAGTTGTTGGCAGCTCGAAATGTGGTATCTATCTTCCTTCTTCAAATCAAAATTGGATTGCTGGGGGAATAAAGTATGCCTATATTAATCGCGATTTGCTCGAAGAGTTTGGATCCTCAGGAAGAGAAATCGTGAGGAACAAGTACACTTGGGATAAAGTGGCAGCAGATTTTGACGCTTATTTAGGAAATATTAAAGGTAGCTAAAAAAAATGGTTGCTTTTCCGAAATCCCGATTTCTCCTAATTTCCATGCTATTATCACTAATTTTGATAACTTATTCTTGGTTCGAAAGCTATCCCTTGTTCATGAATTCGCCAACTGATTTTATCTTTAATCATGTCTCCTTGCTCTATTGGATAGGTTTAGCAATTTTTCTCGGTTCTGGTTTTGCTTGGCTTGCAGTTTCCAAGAATAGAAGTTTATTTCTGATTATCTGTTTGGTTATGTTTTTTGCCATTTATTCGTTAAGGTATTTCTATCCCACAGTTCCTGGCTCAGACGCAAACACTTTTAGAGGGCTTGTTGAGTACACAATACAATTTCAGAATATGAATCCATTGTTGCCCTATCATATGTATTATCAGTGGCCGGCGTTCTTTGTTTTCAATAATTTGGCCACCGTGTTTACTGGGCTAGAACTTGTAGCTTTTGAATTTATTTTTTTTGCGATCCTTGGTGTTCTTTATGTTCTCTCTCTTGGCTCTTACTTTTCCTCCTATTCGAGAAAATCTTATTGGATTGGATTACTTTCCTTTGTCATAACAATGTACTGGTTTTTAAATTATCAATTCGCGCCATTTTCACTTGCTATGGGTCTTCTTTTTGTTCTTTTTATGATTGAAGCGAGCAACGCTGAGACATTTGGAGTTCCTGTTTGTAAGTT
>Ga0307445_10002423_pt1 | contig 10255 bp, 9 predicted proteins | sample SalMarSW160330MG_FD_202147 | JGI IMG/M metagenome (GOLD analysis project Ga0307445, IMG submission 202147) | Salt marsh sediment microbial communities from the Plum Island Ecosystem LTER, Massachusetts, United States - SW1603-30 | ecosystem: Environmental > Aquatic > Marine > Intertidal zone >...
CGCCGTCGTTCAGGGCTGTGATACCCAGGACGACGACACTGCAGAAGCGGCTGAAACCGGCCCGGACACAGATAACGTGGAAGAGGAGTGCGGCCCCCAGGATGAAGCCGAGGATGGCACCGAGGGCGCTGACACCGACAACGTCCAGGAAGAGTCTGAGAGCCAGGCAGATGATGCGCTTGAGGCAGCAGAGCCGGTCGATGCAGGCCAATAAGTAACCAGACAACCTGACACCATAGTAACAAGCACGGCCCCGTATCTGGCGGGGCCGTGCTTGCTTGTGGGCACCTTCATTCCCATTTCATCTGGACTTCATCTACGGACGTTATACTGACCCCGGTGAATGGAAGGGGTGATCCTATGCGGATATTAATCGTCGAAGATGAACGGAAGGTTTCCGCCTATGTGAAACGTGGATTGGAAGAACAGGGATACGCGGTCGATGCAGCTTATACCGGGCGTGAAGCGCTTGACTGGCTGGAAACGATCGATTATGACCTGATTGTGCTGGATATCCTTCTGCCTGAGCTAGATGGGATCGAAGTCTGTAGACGCTTACGGCAGCGAGGGATTCGAGCCCCGGTCCTGATACTGACTGCGCGGGACGCTATCGATGATCGAGTCACAGGGCTGGATGCCGGAGCGGACGACTACCTGGTCAAGCCCTTTGCCATGCGAGAGCTGCTGGCCCGGCTGCGGGCTCTCAGCCGCAGGGCAGCAGATGCACCGAAAACGACCACGCTGCGGGTGAGCGATCTCGAGCTTGATACCCTGACCCACCGGGCGCAGCGCGGCGGACAAACAATTGAACTCACCCCCAAGGAATATGCCGTGCTGGAGTGTTTGATGCGCCACCCGGAACAGGTGCTCACGCGTACGATGATTGCCGAGCAGGTATGGAACTATGATGTTTTTAACCAATCCAACGTCGTGGATGTCTACATCCGGAACCTGCGACGCAAACTAGATGATCCTTTTGAAATCAAACTAATCCGCACCGTGCGTGGAGCTGGCTACCGTATCTCGGCTGAGGAGAATGGGGATGATCACTGAGAAACGCCACACGAGTATCTGGCGAACGATTCGCTTCCGGTTTGCGCTGTGGACTGCTGGGCTGTTGCTTGTTGTGCTGACCGGGTTCAGTACCTTCGTCTACCTCAATATGGCCCAGAGTCTGAAAGCCTCCATCGACGACACCTTACAATTGAGCGCCGCCCAAGCGGTAGCAGCCATCGAAGTAGACAACGGACGACTTGACCTACCGGACAGTTTTATTGAACAACCTGAGAACGCTGATTTGCGCACGAATGGGCTGACGCTGCGCCTGCTCAGTCCGGATGGCAGTGTCATAGCGACATTCGGTTCTGCCGGCGATCTGCCGGTGCCGGATTATGCGCTTGATGCTGCTCATGATCTGCGCAGCGCGTTTGCCACACTGTCACAACCGGGGCAGCCGGGAACAAGGCTGTACACGACGCCGATTGACAACAACAACACGCTGGTCGGTATTATCCAGGTCTCACAATCCATGCGCCGGGTACAGGAGACCCTGCATCGATTACTGGCTACCCTTCTGGTCAGTATCCCTTTCCTGATCATCATCGCCGGGCTGGGAGGGTATGGTCTGGCATCTCGTGCCCTGGCCCCTATCGACGCGATTACCCGGACTGCCAACAGGATCTCGGGTGAAGATCTGTCCATGCGGCTTAATCTACCTGCCACTAACGACGAGGTTGGGCGGCTGGCTGCAACGTTTGACAGGATGCTGGCCCGGTTAGATGAAGCCTTCCGGCGTGAGCGGCGGTTCACAGCAGACGCTTCTCATGAACTGCGCACACCGCTGGCTGCCATGCAAGCTATCCTGGATGTGATTCGCGAGAAACGCCGTACCGCAGATGAGTATGAGCAGGCACTGGATGATCTGTCCGCAGAAGCAGCCCGGCTGCGCGCGCTCGCCGAGAGCCTGCTTCTGCTGGCGCGTGGTGATGGTCAGTCAATAGCACATTATGAGTGGGTTAACCTCTCAACTCTGCTGGTCGATGTGATCGAATCACTACATCTCGTGGCGGCGGGGAAGCATCTGGATATGACCTGTACGGTACCTGATGGGCTGGTAATATGGGGCGAAATGGACAGTCTGATCCGCCTTTTTGTCAACCTGGTAGACAACGCAATCAAGTACACCGAGAAGGGGCACATCGAAATCTCCGCGCAGGTGCAGCCTGATGCCATGGTGAAAGTCGACATTGCGGACACCGGCGTGGGGATTCCCGCGCAAGACCTGCCCCATATCTTTGAGCGGTTCTATCGGGTTGAAAAGTCTCGCACGTCCCAGGGAGCAGGGCTTGGGCTGGCGATTGTTCAAGAGATAGTGCAGGCTCACGCAGGCAAAATAGATATTGTGAGTACCCCCGAAGAGGGAACTACTGTCAGTGTCTGGTTGCCACTGGATCACAACGTTTTCATAAACAGGCGAATCTAGTTTACCGTTGCCTGGCCGTCCTTCTTGCCCGGCAGCGTGATGGTGAATGTCGTCCCCACGCCCGGCTTACTGTCTACGTCAATCTGCCCGTGATGCGCCTGGACGATGGCGCGCGCGATAGCCAGCCCCAGGCCAAACCCGCCGCTGGCACGAGTGCGTGCATTGTCGATGCGATAAAAACGTTCGAAAAGGTGCGGCAGGTGTTCGGCAGGAATCCCCTCCCCGGTATCAGAGATCGTCACGATGACAGTCTGCCAGTGCCGCTGTGCCGTCACCATTACCCGGCCACCTGGAGGAGTGTATTTCAGCCCATTCTCGACCAGATTCACAAGCACCTGCCGCAACTGCTCCTCATCCCCTGGCAGTGACAGATTCACTCTGGCCGGGATCGTCAGATCCAGAGTGACCTGCTGCGCACGGGCGTGTTCCTGCAAATCCCCGATCAACTCAGGCAGCAGCTTATTCAGGTCGACGATCCCGGTTCCATCCAGCCCATGTTGTTCAACCCGCGCGAGTGTCAGCATCTGCTCAACCAGACGTGTCATACGGTCGACATCACCTTCCATGTCGGCCATCATCTTGAGCAGTTCCTCAACACTGCGCGGACGTGAGCGGGCCAGGCTGAGCTGGGTCTTGAGCATTCCCAGTGGTGTTCGCAGCTCATGGGATGCATCTGCCGTGAACTGCCGCTCGCGCTGGAAGGCTTTATCCAGGCGTTCGAGCATGGCGTTGAACGTCCTGGCCAGTTGCCCGATCTCATCATCCGGCAGGCGTTCATCCAGGCGCTGACCGAGGTCCGCCGCGCTGATTTGCCGCGCTGTTTCAGTGATAGCGGCCACCGGAGACAACGCCCGCCCGGCCAGGAATAACCCGCCGCTGGCCGATAACAGCAGGACAACCGGGATCGCAATGCTCAGACTGATGAGGGCCTGGCGGGTGACGGTTTGTACCGGGGTTAGCGAGATAGCCAAAACCATTTCACCCAGGTATTGCTGCCCCTCGGTAAGGGGAGAGCGAAAGAGCCGCACCGGCGCTCCATTATTCAGCTGCTCGTCGATGTAATGGCCGGATTCCGGTAGATGATCAGGAAGCTGAATGGGTTCCCCGCTGCTGACTGTGGCGGCGACCTCACCCTGGGACGTCAGTATCCAGGCAGAGATGCCGCGTTCGCGCAGGGTGATTACATCCGTCTGTGGGATTTCGAAGCTATCGCCATACACATCGACCACGGCATTCAACTGCGCAGCGCTCAGACGCAGTGTCTCATCAATCTCGCGGTTCTGGATATTACGTAAACTGAACGTAAACAGACCGGCCAGTATCACCAGCAGTAGGGCTTCCAACACGACCGTCCACAGCACCAGCCGCACACGCAGGCTATTCAGAAGTTTCATAATCGGCGATCCTGTAGCCCAGCCCTCGCACTGTCCGGATCAGTTTTACGTCATGATCTGCATCGATCTTCTTGCGCAGGGTATAAATATAAACTTCGATCAGCTTGGATTCCGCACTGAAATCCAGATTCCAAACGTGGTCAATGATCTGTTCTCGTGATAGAACCTGGCCAGGGTGCCGCATCAAGGTTTCAAGCAAGGCATACTCTTTGGCAGTCAGTTCGATGTTCCGGCTGCCGCGGTAAGCTCGTTTGGCTGCCGTATCCAGTACCAGATCGCCCACCTGCAATTCAGAAGTTTTGGCGGGACTGTCACGCCGGGTCAGCGCCCGCAGGCGAGCGGTAAGCTCCTCAATCGCAAAGGGCTTGACCAGGTAATCGTCCGCGCCGCTATCCAGCCCGTGCACCTTGTCAGCGGTCGTGTCACGTGCAGTGAGCATCAAGATCGGCATCGTATAGCCCTTTGCTCGGAGCTGGCGACAGACCTCAATCCCGGTCATTCCGGGCAGCATGATATCCAGCAGCACCATATCGTATTCTACACTGCGCACCCAATCCAGGACCTCACTGCCATCCCCCACAACGTCAACAGCATAGGAATCTTCTTCCAACCCCTGCTTGATGAGCGCCGCCATCCGGGCTTCGTCTTCAACAACGAGCACACGCATGTTGCTTTCCTTGGCAGTATTCCTTCCGGCAGGCCAGATTAGCCTGCCGGAAGGCTATTTCACTCAGTTGATTATAGATCGTTCTAGTCACCACCGGCCTCTGCGCTCGGATCGTCTTTCCCCACGCTCACCATCTGGGGGGCGAAGCCATTTGCGTGGAGCACCACATTAACGGTCAGGGCATGCTGCCCGGTATAGAACATGCTGTTCGGATCTGCACGGAAGTGGTCGGGGTTGCTGGTGGTATCGAAGTGCAGGTGGGCGGTCTCATTTGCAGCCAGCACCAGGTCTGGCAGCGATTGGTAGAAACTCTGGACAGTGCCTGTCACTGTATCAGTTAACGTATAGTAGATATCAAACCCGCTGATGTCGTTCCCGGTGGTGTTGGACACGGTCAGCTCCAGGTGATCGGGCACACCAGCCCCGCTGGCATCAACGTTGTTCTCCACTGCGATGGCGTCAATTGTAAACCCTGTGGCCATACTGTTTTCCTGGATCGGGTTATCGGCACTCAGCGGGGCCGCATCCTCCAGGTCGTTCTGCCCGTCGCCATCGGTGTCGGGATTCTGAGGGTCTGTTCCCAGCACCGGCTCGGCACTGTCCGGGATACCATCACCATCTGCATCCGGGCCGGAAGCCGCTGAAGCGTTCCCAGTATTGACCTGTGAAGAGGTTCCCGTCCCGGCGCTGCCGCAGGCAGCCAGCAGAACCGACGAGAGGATCAATATAGCCAGAATAAACATTCGTTTAGACATTTCAGTTCCTTTCAGACATAAACTCAGATTCCATTACGATTCCTGCCGCAGGAACACGACATACGATGCTCCCAGGAGCAGGATGTTCGGGAGAAGCAGCCCAACTACATTGATGGTTTTAAGCTGGAGCACTTCGCTCCAGGTGTTGCTGGCAAACTGGGTCTTGATCCCCAGCAGCGCAAAGCTGACCCGCTCGTAGTGCTTGGTGGGCGATAACTCTTCCACACCATCGCGGATCGTTTCGTACCATTTGAACTGCTGTAGGGCAGCCTGTTCCTGCGCTGTGTCCATGCCCATTGAGGCGAAGAAGCCGCCGGGGAGCTGGTTGTCCAGGTCCATCGTGTCGCCGATCTGTGGGAAGATGAAGGCAAACACCAGCCATACGATAACCGTCAGCAGCAGCGCCTGATTGCCATTGGGCAGCCACAAGGTCAGGAACATTGCCAGCAGGAAAAAGATCAGCATGTAGAGCCACGACATGACCATTGTCAGCCCCAGCTTGATGATCTGGTCAGCGGTCAGACTGACCCCACCGATCACGCCCAGCGCCAGCAGGGTGACCGCGCCCACTGCTGCCATCAAGACGAGCAGCAGCGCCGCATTGCCGAGCACTTTTCCGGTCAGGAGCTGGTCGCGGTAAACTGGCCGAGAGAGGATCAGTTGGAGCGTTCTTCCCTGCCGCTCTTTCTGGACGGTGGTAAAGCCCAGGATCATCGAAAGCAGAGCGCCGACCATCGCCAGGTAGTTGATGAAGTTCTTCGACACGGCGATCGGGTTCAGAGCTGGCATAGGCGGGATATCGGCCCGGCCCAGGTCACGCAGGACCTGCACCGACTGGTTATATTCCACCACCCGGTTATGGACGGTGACGGCCCCCAGGCCGATAGCCGTGAGCGAAAGTGCCAGCAGCAGGGCCAGGGCAACCAGAAACAGGCGATTACGAAAAGCGTCGGTGAATTCTTTCCGGGCCAGCACCCACAAGCGCTGCATCACACTGGGATGAGAAATTGCTATACTTGTTGTCATTTGATTTCTCCTGAAGTTGTAGGGCTAGCGGCGGCCTCTGGCGCGGAAGTAAACTACCACCCCTATCACCGCGGCCAATATCACGATCGCTGCCACGACCAGGTAGCCGGGGTTGTTTTGAACCCGGACGGTAAGCGTGCTTTCTGCGCTGCTCGCCTGGTCGCTAATGATGGACAGAGTCACCGGTTGGTCGATGGCGATTTGCGAGCGAGGCACCAGCACCCTGGCATGATAGGCCGCATCGGCACCGGGATCGAGACTGGCTACCACCGCTGGGTCAATCTGCACCACCCACTTTGCCGGGGCACCAACCACCAGGCTCAGGTTGGTCAGGGGGGCAGCGCCGATGTTGGAAGCGGTCACGTCGAAGGTGAATTCCTGCCCTCGGAATGTGGTGACGTTAAGATTCTGGCTGACGATCTCGACTGAGTACGTATTCTCGACGTTCAGGACAATCGGCACCGTCAGCGCGCTGCCATCGTCGCGGGTGGCGGTTACAGAGCCAGCGTAACGCCCCACCGCCGTATCAGCCGGGACATCCACCCGGAGCGTTACCAGGGTATAGCTACCGGCATCCACCGCTACCGTGTCCAGCACCGGCCCATCCTGCACAAAACTGAGGGTCAGGGTGTCCGGCAGCCCGTCAACGGCCAGGTGATAGTCGTGGCTGTCCGTGGTTTCGTTGGCAATCTCGATCTGGTACTCGCCAGCGCTGCCTGCCTGCACTGTCTGCGCCAGCGTGACGGCATCAGCCGCAGCGCTGTGAGCGCTCAACACGGATAGGAAAGCGGTCAGCATCAAAGCAATAGCTGCTCGTTTCATCATGTCCTCCTATTCCAGAGTCAGCGCTTCACTGCGCTGGAAGGTGATGTATCCGGCTGCGACGGCTGCAAGGGTGGGAGCCAGCAAAACCAGCAGCGACTTCAAACTGTCCACTGTCAATACACCGGCACCGAGTGCCGCGCTGCCCGGCGACACTTCAAGCAGTTGATCGCCTATAGCACGGAGGTGCCAGGTGGGTGAGAGAAAATCGATGGTGCGTGATACGGCTGTGTCCTCAGGGATTTGATTGGTCGTGCCGCTGACACTGTTCACTACCGTGCTGTTTGCCATCTGGGTTTCGGCCATTTGCGGAATAACGAAGCTAACCGCCATCCACAGAACCAGCGAAACGAGGAAGACGCTGGCGCTGCTCTTCATATGGATGCTGAGCAGCATTGAGACGGCCAGGAAAATCACCATATAGGCAAAGGCCATCACCACAAACATCGAGAGGCGGGCAACTTCTCCCGGCGTCGGCCAGATTCCGCCTATTGCTACCAGCAGAATGAGGTTGAAGAACAGCACCGCCACCAGCAGGATGGCAATGATGGCGCTGTTCCCCAGCAGTTTCCCGGTCAGCAGCGTATCCCGGTACACGGGCCGGGAGAGAATGAGCCTTAACCCACCCGTTTCTTTTTCTTCGGTCAGGGTGTTATAGCCCAGCACTACCGCCAGGATTGCTCCGACAATCGCAACGTATTCTGTCAGGTTTGACAGGATCGTCAGCGTATGGATCTCCGGTGCATCGGGCAGGGCGGTAACGCCCTGGGCAGTCAGCATGGCGACTGTTTCGTTATACAGACGCATCTCTGCCCGCTTGGTGGTGCTGCCAATGTAGACAGACAGCATCGACAGAGCCAGGAACAGGATGGTGATGGTTACGAACATCCGGTTGCGGAAGGCTGCCCGGATTTCCTTACGTGCGATGGTCAGGATGGCATTCATGCTGGCACCTGTTCTTTCTCTGCGAGGCCGTTCCGCTCAAAGTGCAGATAGATGTCTTCCAGCGAATGATCTTCGGCAAAGCGAGACGTGATATTCGCCAGCGGATCGGCCACCATGAGCCGCCCGTGGTTCAGGATTCCGATGCTGGTGCACAGCTTTGTGACCTGTACCAGTTGGTGGGTGTTCATGAAGATGGTGATGCCGTACTCGCGGTTCAACCGGACAATGAGTTCGTCGATTTCCTGTGTTCCCTCAGGGTCCAGGCCGGAGGAAGGCTCGTCCATGAACAGCACCTCCGGCTGGTGAAGCAGCGCCTGGGCGATGCCAACCCGCTGCCGCATCCCCTTCGAAAAGCTACCTACCCGGCGGTTTCGCCACTCGATGCGATCCAGAAGGGTCAGGACTTCCGTTATCCGGCCTGGAATGTCCTCGACACCAGACAGGGCTGCAAAAAAGGCCAGGTTCTCCTCGACGGTCAGATCGTTGTAGAGGCGGACGTTTTCGGGCACATAGCCGATGCACTGCCGGACAGCCAGGTTGTCTCGCACGATATCGTGTCCGCAGACCGATGCGCTGCCGGAGGTGGGCAGAATAAGCGTGGTCAGCAGGCTGACCGTGGTTGTCTTGCCTGCGCCATTGTGACCAAGAAAGCCGAATATCTCGCCGCGAGGAACGGTCAGGGTTAGATGGTCGAGGGCGACAACATCGCCATAGAGACGCGTCAGGCCATGCGTTTCGATCGCTGGATTGTCCATTGGAATTGTTTCCCTTCTTTCGTTCGTTTTGGTTAACCTACAAAGAAAGTAAACCTCTGCAAGGTAAATCCCAGTTGAAATGTGTTCCGAAAAAACGGGGAGGGTTCGTAGTTGTGCGAACCCTCCCCCGCAGGCATCTACTTACAAATTGCGGGCATCAACAGCAAACTACAAGATTTGGAGATCGTCCTACGAAAGGCAACTGACCTTTATTCCCAGCTTCAGCAGCTCTCCCTGGCTCCGTTTTATCCGCCATGTTCAATTGTTGATAGCCATTTCCTCGCCCAAGGCGATGGTTTCAGCTGCAATAGGTGGGCTGCTCGAACTCCCAAGAAACCTCAGCTTTGCCTAAAACAAATCAGCATCATGGTCAAAGTCGAACACCTGGCTTGCGGAGCGCTTCACCAGGAGGAAGAAGGGCTCAGTAGAGACCAGCCGCGACAGAGTGCGCTGTTTCAGGGCAATCTATCCCCCGTAGTTGATATTGTGATAATCCAGATCGCATTGGCTTGTCTTTTGGTGCATTTTCCAGTACTATACATCTCTGTAGGATATAGACACATCTTATAGTCTTATCAACTGTAGGGGATAGAGTCGTCGGAGGAGAGGGGGCTATGGGCGCAGGCGCGCATCTTGGTCTTCCTGTCTGACGAAGACGACGCTTCGAATGATAATGGTGTCCATGAGCCCGCATTGAGTGAGAGGAGCGACGGATCATACACTGCGTGATCTACACCCGCGTCTCGCGCGAAGAGCAGGTCGAAGGCTGGAGCCTCGACGCCCAGCGTGACCAGTGCCTGACGTTCGCCGGGGCACGCGGCTGGGAGGTGAGCCGGGTCTTCGAGGAACAAGGGCGCTCGGCGAAGACCGACCTGCGTCCCGTCTTCCAGAAGATGATGGGGCAGGCGGCCATGAGGCAGTTCGACCTGATCGTCGTGCACAAGCTGGACCGCTTCAGCCGCAGCCTGACCGACGTGGTCAAGAACGTGGCGCGGCTGAAGGAGGCCGGGGTGGGCCTGTCCTCCGTGTCTGAGCCGTGGCTGGATACCACCTCCCCACAGGGGGAGGTGATGCTCTACCTGTTCGCGGTGCTGGCCCAGTGGGACAACCAGAACCGGGCACGGGAGACGGCCAAGGGCAAGGAAGCGAGGGCGAGAGCCGGGCTGTGGAACAGCGGGCTGGTCTTTGGGTACACCACCCCGCGCTGGCTCAAGGAGGAGCTTCTCGCGCTCGAAGAGAGGCTCAGCACAGGCGAGGTGGTTCCTGAGGAAGCGGCACAGTGCGAGGCGCAGGTCGAGGAGATCGAGACCTGGCTGGAGCGGTGGAGTGAGTACGAGGAGGGGGACGCCATCCCCCACCCCACGACTGCGGCTGGCGCTTTGCTGGCCTTCAACTATTACTCGACCGGG
>Ga0307445_10002424_pt1 | contig 10250 bp, 5 predicted proteins | sample SalMarSW160330MG_FD_202147 | JGI IMG/M metagenome (GOLD analysis project Ga0307445, IMG submission 202147) | Salt marsh sediment microbial communities from the Plum Island Ecosystem LTER, Massachusetts, United States - SW1603-30 | ecosystem: Environmental > Aquatic > Marine > Intertidal zone >...
GTCGCAGTCGTCGTATTAAACTGGAACGGAACGGAATTCCTGAAGTTGTTCCTCCCTCCCCTGATCCGATACACGGATCCCGGACTCGCGGACATCTGGGTAGCCGACAACGGATCAACGGATGACTCACTGGATGTTCTCCGCAAGGATTTTCCTTCGGTGCAGGTCCTGGAGCTCGGGAAAAACTATGGCTTTGCTGAAGGGTACAACCGGGCACTTGCCCGCATCGAGGTCCCTTATTACGTTCTGCTTAATTCGGATGTGGAAGTTACGGAAAACTGGCTGGAACCCATGTACAGGGCGCTCTCGGGAAATACGGACACCGGTGCCTGCGGTCCCAAGATCCTCTCCTGGCACCAGCGTGAAGTTTTCGAACATGCCGGGGCGGCGGGGGGATTCCTGGACAAGTACGGCTACCCGTTCTGCCAGGGAAGGATATTCAATGTGCTTGAGAAAGACGTGGGACAGTTCGATGCCAACCGGGACATTTTCTGGGCCTCGGGCGCCTGCCTGATGATCCGGTCGGACCTTTACATGGAAGCGGGGGGACTCGATCCTTTCTTCTTTGCCCACATGGAAGAGATCGACCTTTGCTGGAGGATCAAGAACATGGGTTACGGGGTGCAATTTTGCTACGAGTCCACCGTGTTTCACGTGGGAGGCGGGACCCTTCCGAAGAACGACCGTAAAAAAACTTACCTGAATTTCAGGAACAACATCATCCTGCTCTACAAGAACCTTCCCGGGTCACGCCTTTTCCGTGTCCTTTTCCCCAGGCTGGTCCTCGATTACATTTCCATGCTGCAGTTCCTGGCAAGATTTGAATTCCGGAATTTTACCGCCGTGATAAAGGCACATTTTTTCCTTCTGGGCCACATGTCCGCCATCCGGGATCTCCGCAGAAAGAACCTGGAAATCTGTAATCCTTCTCTGCCCGCTGAAATGTACCACAAAAGCATTGTCTACAATTTTTTCATCAGGGGCAGGAAACATTTCAGCGAACTGGATTTCTGAAAGGGTCGGCGTTTCCTGGTGCACCTGTTGATAACCTCCTTTTTTGGTTGAAAAGTAAATTGGCGATCGCCGGGCTTTCGTGATTAATTTTGTAACTTGGTTTCAGACTGTATTCCTTATCAACAAAACCCGGATGCCCTTGACGCAGGACTGGAAAAACCGTTCCCTCCTGGTTGCAGACGATGATGTTTCGGCTCATGCCCTTCTTGCCGCAATTCTCAAACCAACCGGAATAAAGATCCACACTGCATACGACGGTGCAGAAGCCTTTGCCGCCTGCATAGAGTACCCCGACATCCAGCTCATCCTGATGGACATCCGGATGCCCGAAATGAACGGCATTGAAGCCACAAGGCTCATCCGAAAGTACCGCCCGAACCTGCCTATCGTTGTATATTCGGCAATTAACCAACCCGAATACAAACACCTCATGAAAAAGTTGAATTGCAGCGAGTTCCTTCTGAAGCCGGTCCACCCCGATCTGATCCTGGAAACCCTATCCAGGTATCTTGATCCCCAGCCCAACGTTCCCGTTCGTCCCGATATCTTCCTTTCCTGAGCGGATCCCTATAGTCTGTCTTTAATTTTCTCGAGTCCTATTCCCCGGGATCCTTTCAGAAGGATCAGCATGTTTTTCAGGGGATTCCCGCCCAGCCAGGCATCCAGTTCCACGACCGAGGGGAACACCCTGACACGGCCCGGAACGCTCAGCTTTGAAAATTCGCTTCCCACAAGGAAAATCTCGCTGCAGTCCATTTCAAGGACATGATCCAGCACCTCCCTGTGGGCCCTTCCGGCATTTTCCCCGAGCTCAAGCATATCGCCCAGTACCAGGGCCTTCCGTGGGTGATCCTGGATGCTGAAATTGTGCAGTGCAGCCATCATGCTTGTAGGATTGGCATTGTAGGCATCCATGATCAGGACATTCGACCCGGTTTCTATACGCTCTGAACGGTTATTTCCCAGGGTCATTCCCTCCAGGGCGCTGAAGATATTTTCAGGGCGGACCCGGAAATGGAGTCCCACTGCAACCCCGGCAAGGATATTCTCCAGGTTATACCCCCCTGCAAGGCCCGTCCTGATCTCCATGGTTTCCCTGTTGTGCAGGGTAAGCCGGATCCGGAGAACCGGATCCGCCGAGAGCACCTCACCCGAACATATGGCTTTCCCGGTTTTCCCGTAATAAACGATGCCGGCACGGATACCGGACAGCATTTCCAGCAGGTCCGGGTCCCCGCCGTTGCAGAATATGAGTCCCCCTTTCTCCCCTATGTATTCATATAGTTCAGCCTTTGCCCTTTTCACCCCTTCCAGGCTGTCGAAACCTTCCAGGTGTGCACTCCCCACGTTGGTAACCAGCCCGTAATCCGGCTTTGCCAGGGTGCAGAGCAGCGCTATTTCACCGGGATGGTTCGCTCCCATCTCCACCAGGCCGATCTCGGTTGAGGAATCCATGCCAAGCAGGGTCAGCGGTACCCCGATGTGGTTATTCAGGTTCCCGCCGGTGGCTTTTACCAGGTACCGGGAGGACAGGATCTTCGCGGTGACCTCCTTTGTGGTGGTCTTCCCGTTCGACCCGGTAATGGCTACCACGGGAATATGCAGCCGGTCCCGATGATATGCGGAAAGTTCCTGCAGGATGGCCAGGCTGTCTTTGACAAGGATATACTGCTCACCATCAACGACCTGCGGATCATCCACCACGGCGTACCTGGCCCCGTTGCGGAGAGCATCCGCTGCAAAACGGTTCCCGTCGAACCGTTCACCCCGCAGGGCGAAAAAGATCGACCCCTCCCTGCAGCGGCGAGAATCCGTAAAGATTTCCGGATAACGGGTGAATTGCTGGTATATGCCGGATACATTCATCGCCCGCATAAAGTTATTAAGAAAGAAGCAGGGCAAGCGCCCTGTACCACTCACACATTCTTACCTACGGTTTGGCAGGGTCGGTTCCTAAAATTAATAATACCTCATCGAGAAACAAACAAAACACGCCGAGAACCGAGTTTAAAATTATTAAACTAAGCCTTCTGAAAAAGCAAAGTTCCTGCAGAATTAAGGAAGGAGCAGCAAAGGCAATATTTATGATTACTTGGTTTTTTTAATCAATTCCTGATGTTCTTTCTCAACCCTTTCAACTGATTCATGCAGTTTCTTGGCATGTTCCTTAATTTTCTCATTGTCAGGTTTGTCTTTTTTCAATTCTTTACTCAATGCATTCAGGTGGGTGGTTTCAGCTTTATATTCCTTTTTAATTTTTTCATGGTGCGGCTTTGCTGCCCCTCTGAACATTTCAGGTTCTGACTTTTTCATCTCCTCATGTAACTTCTTAGCATCGTTTAAATTTTTTATGGCTTTTTCAGCTTCCTTAACTTTTTCATCCTTGGTTTTAGTCTCCCCAATTTCAATAGCCGTGGCACTTTTCATAATTGCCTTGTTAAGAGCAGTCAGTTTCGTGTGTTGATCTGTGTCGGTTTGCGCAAAGGCATTCGTTGAAAGGAATGTGGGAATAAACGCAAACAAGATTGTGATTAAAATGCTGGCTTTTTTCATAATAAAGGGTTAATTAAAAGTGAAATTTACTAAAATAATTATTAACTGTAAATTTTATTTCCTGGAATGAAAAATGGTAATTGTTTGTATTCTTTCACACTGCAAGTCAAATTGCCCTGCCGGGGAGCACAAAAAAAACCTCCCCGAAATCCCGGGAAGGTTTTTTTTTGGTTCGTTGCTATGCTCCTACATTCCGGCTGGACTCCCCACGCGGGTCATGGCGCAGCGGAAGCCAAGGTCGTTCCGGGCAGCCTGCTCGTCCAGGAACCTGCGGGTACCGGGACTGAGCCAGTAGGCGCGGTCTTTCCAGGATCCTCCCTTGTATACCCGTGCACGGTTGTTGATCAGCGAGGTGATGTCCTGAGCATACTGGGAGTACATCGCCTTGGATGCATCCGTAAGCGAGTCGGTTTCCTCCTCCCTGAAATAGATGCTCGAGTTGAAATCGCCGTCATTGAAATCACGGTAATCCGCCTTGCGGTAATTCTGCGTATATTCCTTGACATCGGACGCATTCAGGTCCCTTGACTGCAGGTTCCCGTAACGGTCCTTGGGTATAAGCGAGCCTGTCTCGTCTCTCTGCAGGGTCTGGAAAACATTTCCGCGGAATGGCTGGAAATCGCTTACGTCCTGGTATGACATGGGCCGGTAGACATCCTGTACCCATTCGTTAACGTTACCCGCCATACAGTAAAGGCCATAATCGTTTGGCCAGAAGGCATAGACAGGTGCCGTAATGGCGGCATTGTCATTGAGGTCGCCGGCCATTCCCATGTAGTCGCCCCTGCCCCGAACAAAATTCGCCCTGAATTCCCCGGTGTGCATCCTCACTTCATCCGGGTGCATGCGGAGAGAGGGACCGTTCCATGGATATATCCTTCTTTCCCAGAGCCTCTCTTCATAGGTGTTCCCTATGAGTCCCAGTGCGGCAAATTCCCATTCTGCCTCGGTCGGGAGCCTGTATTTCGGGAAAAGCAGTCCGTCTTCCATCCGGACAGGCCGGCCTGCACTGCTGGGATCCGTTGCTGCATCCCCTCCGCCTTCAGACGGATTGGTGGGCCTGAGGCTCGGAAGGTTCTCCCCGACCAGGCCAATGTATTGCCCTGCCAGGTAGGCGTCAGTATTGAAATGCTCGGCGCCCTGCTGTCCCGCCGGATCCATAAGCAAAATGCCCTCGTCGATCAGGACCTTTTCGTTCACCCTGTCCGTACGCCACAGGGCATAGTCCCTTGCCTGTACATGGCTGACCCCTACGACTGGATACTGGTTGTACGCCGGGTGCCTCAGGTAATATTCAACATAGGGTTCGTTATATCCCATGGGATCCAGCCACACCAGGGTATCGGGAAGGGCGCGGCGGTAAACATCCCTCATGTCCGAAAATACCCGGCCGATCCAGTACAGGTATTCAAGGTAGTCAACGTTCCTGACTTCCGTCTCATCCATATAGAACGAGGTGAGGGTCACCCTCCGGGGAACGTTGTTCCAGTCGTACAGTACATCCTGTTCCACCCGTCCCATCGTAAAGGATCCGCCCTCGATAAATACCAGGCCGGGACCGGTCTGCTGATCATAGGCTTCAACCACCTCAAATCCACCCCAGTCCAGATTATTGTATTCCCAGCCGGTAGTGGTGGACTCTTTTCCTGTCTGAGAAATTTCTTTGCCACCGCAGGAGGCAAGAAGCAAAACAATCGTCAGCAAAAAAGGAAGAAATTTAACCTTACAAGTCATGGCTGTTACGTTTTAGCTGATTCAGATTATCCAAATATAGTTTAAATTTTCAATGAAAACACAAGCGCCGTCCCAAAAATAACTAATTTTTGGGACTCTTTATTGTCCTGAACCTGTCCATTGGTCCACTCTTATTTTCGAGCTTCAGCAAAAATGTCAGTTCATGGGCCCCCATATTCTGCATGGTTCTCCAGGGACCGGCAAGATTGAAATCATGGGAATACCCGAACCTGAAATAATCGTGCTCATAACCGATGTGTACGGTAAAAGCATTCATTTTGAAGTCCAGGCTGTGGCGGAACCATATCCCCGCGCATAGTTTCCTGTAAATGATATCCAGGCCGTAATTCGCCTGCCTGAAACCGGCCTGGTGCAGGTATACCAGGTTTGGATTAAGTTTCAGGGCTTCCCTGCCCAGCCTCTTCTCGTAAATAGGGATGTAGATCCCCCCGTGCACGGTCAGTTTCCGTGGCAGGGGCTGCCGCCCGGCGGACCCTCCCATGGAAAGATCCGGTTTGGCCAGGTGGTGCATGGAAATCCCTGCATAGGCATTCCGTGTAAAGGCGGCGAAACCAACTGCGAAATCCGGGTATCCCCTGTTCATATCCCCGATCATCTCCCCGGATGGCTGCATATCGCCATTTTCGTCAAATTCATCCGGCAGGACCAGAGCGGACCTTTTCAGGAAGCGGTGGCAATAGGATGCCTGGAAACCGGCGTGGAGGGTGATCCGGGAAGTCAGCGCCAGAAAATAGGCGTAGGAGAGATCAGCGCTGATCCTGTTCAGTGCCGGGCCCTGCCGGTCATTCATGATGTTGATCCCCAGTCCCCCCTGGAGAACCTTGACGGGCTGGTCATAGGAGGCATTTAAGGTCACGTAAGGCGATCCGAGGGCCGGCATCTGGTTACGGTATGCCACGGAAATCCTTGGCTGGTGGGCTGCCCCGGCATAGGCAGGGTTCAGGTAAAGCAGGCTGTTGAAAAATTGTGAAAAATAAGGATCCTGTCCCCTCACCGGAAAGGAAAGGAGAAGTAAAATAAATATGAATGTCTGTTTCCCGCTCAAAAGCCCGTTGGATTCAAAAATTAATTATTTTTTCACCCGGCAATATTCAACTCCGGCAACCGTTTTTAAATGAAACGTGTCAAATCCATGTTCTCACTACGCTTCATACGTATAATTCCCCTAATAGTTTTAATCTTTCTTCTTCCCGGGCTGACCCAGGCACAGCAGTCTGCAGGCAGGCGCAGCCTGGACTGGACGCCGGTCAAGCGGATGCGGATGGGGGACACGGAAGCGGACGTTTTTCATTTCAGGCATGCCGGTTATGATCTAAATACTTTATTACCAAATTATTATGAGGCAATAAAAATAGAAAATAATTCTGAATATGAGGTGCGCATCCAGGATCCGGTTTTCCGTGAGGCCGATCCGGCCCTGACCGCAAAAATGGACAACCTGGGTGATATCCCGGCGGAAATTAATGTGTTATCCTCTGTCGCCAGCATTAAAAAAGAACCTTACCTCCAGGTCAGCTTCATCCCCCTGCGAAGGAATCCCCGAACAGGCCGCATTGAAATGCTGGAGTCATTTGACCTGATGCTGATAAGGGCAGCACCCAGGCTAAAAAGCATTACGGCTCCGGCCCACGAGTACACCGGCCACTCCGTGCTTGCAGGAGGTAAATGGGTGAAGGTTAAGGTCAGGGAGGACGGGATATACCAGCTCAGTTACGAGCAGCTTCGCCAGCTCGGGATCGGGGATCCGGCCAATGTGAGAGTATACGGCAACGGAGGCGGCATGCTTCCCCTGATGAACCAGGATCCGAGGCACGACGACCTGGTAGAGAATCCTATTGAACACAGGGGAGAAGCCATACTGTTTTACGGGCAATCCCCGAACACTTGGAAATACGATGACTTATCGGACTTTTTCGACCAGCAATTGCATCTTTATTCGGACGGGACGTACTATTTCCTGACTTCCGACCTCGGGAGAGGGAGCATGGTCACCGATTCATCGCCCCCCTCCTCCCCCGCAAATCACACCAGCACGGGATTCGATGATCTCCGGCACCACGAGCTCGAGGACATCAACCTCATCAAATCGGGACGGGAATGGTACGGGGAACATTTCGACATCGTTACGGATCAGTCTTTCCCTTTTTCGTTCGGGGGACTTATAACAGAGGATGCAGTGCGGGTCAGGCTGGAAACTGTGGGCAGGGCGCCCGTCACAACCAGCATGCAGGTCTATGCCAACGGAAATCTGCTCGGCAGCCTGAGCATGCAGGGCACCGTGATCGGTTCCTACACCTTCCCCTATGCCAATCCCGGATCTGGCAGCTTTACCTTCAACTCTTCATCCGGTGATGTGAACATAAGGCTGAGATACATGAAAAGTTCGGCTTCCGACGAAGCCTGGCTGAATTACATCACCCTTAATGCCCGCAGTGCGCTGGATGTCTCCAAGGGCATGCTCGTATTCAGGGACCGGCTGTCAGCGGGACCCGGGAGGATCACCGAATTCGTCCTGCAGGGGGCCGGCGCCTCAACGGAGGTTTGGGACATTACCGATCCCGTGCATCCCATGCGAATGCAGTCCAGCCTCCAGGGAAGCACCCTGAGATTCACGGCCGAAACTGAAGTTATCAGGGAATTCATTGCCTTCACACCGGAATCCGGATTCAAAACGCCGGTGATGGAGGGAGCCGATGTGGGACCGGTCCCCAACCAGGACCTGCATGCCCTGGATGCTCGGAACTACGTAGTGGTCAGTCCCCCTGAATTCATCTCCCACGCCCGCTCGCTTGCCGCGCACAGGCACGATCACGACGGACTCGACACGGCGGTGGTCAAGCCGGGACAGATCTATAATGAATTTTCCTCGGGCAGCCGGGATGTCGCAGCCATCAGGGATTTTCTCAAGATGCTTTACGACCGCGCGGCCTCGCCGGAGGAAATGCCTAAATACGTGCTGCTTTACGGGGACGGATCCTTCGATAATAAGGGAGACGACGTGAACAATACCAATTTTATCCCCACTTACGAAAGTCTCAACTCCCTCTCCCCCACAGCCAGTTTCGTAACGGATGATTTCTTCGGGCTGCTCGACGACGGCGAGGGCGAGGCAACGGGACTGGTGGACATCGGGGTCGGGCGTTTCCCCGTATCCTCTTCTGAAGAGGCGAAAGCCGTGCTGGACAAAACCCTGTCGTACGACCAGGCCGATAAGATGGGGGACTGGAGGAACGTAGTTTGCTTCATCGGGGATGATGAGGACAACAACATACACATGACCCAGGCGGACCAGCTGGCCAGGTACCTGGAGACGAACTACCCAAGTTTCACCATCGGCAAGATCTACCTCGATGCCTATACCCAGGTATCCACCCCCTCGGGTCCCCGCTACCCCGACGTCAATGAGGCCATCACCCAGCGGGTCGAGAAAGGGGCACTGATCATGAATTACACTGGACACGGGGGGGCAAAGGGACTTGCGCACGAGCGGATCCTGAGGATCGAGGACGTGCTTTCCTGGCATAACCGGGACAGGTTGCCGCTTTTCATGACCGCAACCTGTGAATTCAGCCGCTTTGATGAATACGAGTCCCCCTCAGCAGGCGAACTGGTCCTCCTGAACCCTGACGGCGGCGGTATTGCATTGCTTACGACCACCCGCCTGGTTTACTCGGGACCGAACCACGCCCTGAATGAAAGTTTCTACAAATATGTCTTCAGCAAGGACGGGTACAACCGGAACTACAGGCTGGGGGACATCATAAGGCTGAGCAAGAACGACGTCTCGGCGGGGATCAACAAAAGGAATTTCACCCTGCTGGGCGATCCGGCCCTTGAACTGGCCTATCCGAAACACAGGATAAAGGTGGAATCAATAGACGGGATCCCGGTAAGCGAATCCATAGATACACTCAAGGCCCTGGGCAGGGTTTCCGTCAGCGGTTACCTGGAGGATGAACACGGGAATGCGCTGGACCATTATAACGGGGTCGTCTACCCCACGGTATTCGACAAGTCCTCCCTCATCACCACCCTTTCGAACGACGACGAGCCCCCGATGACCTTCTACATGAGGAACCGTGTGCTCTACAAGGGGAAAGCTACGGTGGAGGACGGGAAGTTCAGCTTCAGCTTCATTGTCCCCAAGGACATCTCCTACAATTACGACTACGGCAAATTCAGCTTTTATGCCGAGAACGGGATCGAAGATGCCAGCGGCTATTTCCAGGAGGCGGTCATAGGCGGCTCGGCGGACTCGGTGAAGAACGACAGCGAGGGACCAGGGCTGGAGGTCTATATGAACGATGAAAATTTCGTCTACGGGGGCATTACTGATGAGAACCCGGTGCTCCTGGCCTTCATCAGCGACAGCAACGGGATCAACACCCTGGGCAACGGGATAGGGCATGACCTGACCGCTATCCTGGACGGGAACACTCAGCAGACAATTGTACTGAACGATTATTACGAAGCGGACAAGGATTCCTACAAGAGCGGCAGTATCCGCTACAGCTTTAAAAGCCTTGAGGCCGGTCCCCATACCCTTAAAGTGAAGGTCTGGGATGTGTACAACAACTCATCCGAAGAGATCATAGAGTTCTTGGTGAGCGCCGAGCACGACCTGGTCCTCGACCGCGTCCTGAATTACCCGAACCCGTTTACCACGCATACCCAGTTCTTCTTCGAGCACAACCAGCCTAATGCCGACCTGGACATCCTGATCCAGGTGTTCACGGTCTCGGGCAAACTGGTCAAAACCATTGAATATCAGGCTCCTGCCTCCGGGTACCGGGTCGGTCCCATTGACTGGGACGGCCGTGACGATTACGGGAGCAGCATCGGACGTGGCGTGTACATCTATCGCCTTAAAGTGAGGACCTCCCTGGGGCAGACCGCCGAAAAATTTGAAAAGCTGGTAATATTAAATT
>Ga0307445_10002428_pt1 | contig 10241 bp, 9 predicted proteins | sample SalMarSW160330MG_FD_202147 | JGI IMG/M metagenome (GOLD analysis project Ga0307445, IMG submission 202147) | Salt marsh sediment microbial communities from the Plum Island Ecosystem LTER, Massachusetts, United States - SW1603-30 | ecosystem: Environmental > Aquatic > Marine > Intertidal zone >...
GGTAACGGGCCACCCACCAACGAGCAGCCGGACGCACATCCAGTGTACCACCCCGGTTGGCCGGGGTTTACCATTCCAATGGTATCCTGGAACGAGTTGCTCATCTCTAAGCCAGCCTTCTACGATCAGGCGGTCGTTTTCTAAAGGATAAGTACGAAAGTCGAGACGCCGTTCATGCACCGGGGTATTACGAATAAGGTCTTTAAGTCGGGACATGGTATTGCTCCTTGCTTCGGCTAAAAAAAGAGAAGATTAGCTGATCACCAAGCTGCTTTTATTATTAACAATTCTGGTCGGGACGCAAGCTTGACGCCTTGATCTGTAATTCCTGCATTTGATAGTATGGTACTTTATCAGCTTGTCAAGAGATAAAATGATGTAATAATAAATATGTTGCCGTATTGTATTGAACAAGGCTATTTTAGCCTTAATATTAAGGCCGTTTAGTTTCCAATTTAGAAATGGCTTTTCCGCGTTGATTGATCTTTCCCGGGATTGCGGGACAGAAAGAATGTGCTTGACTTTCAGAGGCAACATCTTAACTTCTAGAAATTGTGAGCAAATTCTTGAGCAAATGTTCAATAACGACAGGTACGTAGAACCATGAAATGGCTGTTCACCCATATGGTCATTGTCGGTATCGCGGCCGTTGCCCTGGCCGGTTGTACCGTCCAGACCAATCTCCGTTCGCCGGAAATTGCCGCCCCCCGCTCATACACCACGGTGCCCCTGCCCTCGCATACCGTAAGTGCACCCACCGGTTGCGGTGAAGAACAGTGCTTCAGATTTGTGGAGACCCTACCCGGCCAGTGGTGGACCCTGTTCCGTTCGCCGGAACTCAACGAACTGATCAAGCAAGGACTCGCAGGCAACCCCTCCCTGTCCTCGGCCCAGGCGGCCCTTCGAGAAGCAGAAGAGAACCTGCGCGCTGCAAGTGGAGAATTGCTGTACCCGGGCGTCAACGGGAGCTTGCAGGCGTCGCGGCAGCGCAGCTCAGGTGCGGTATTCGGGGCATCGAACTTCACATTCAACCTGTATAACGCCTCGGTGAACGTATCTTACACCCTGGATCTTTTCGGGGCATCCCGAAGCCAGCTTGAAGCGCTGGCAGCGCTGGTCGATTATCAGCGTTACCAGGTGGAGGCAGCCTATCTCTCGCTCACTGCAAACATAGTGACCGCCTCAGTCACAGAAGCATCTCTGCGGGAACAGATTCGAGCGACCCAGGACATCCTTGCTGCGGAGCAGCAACAGCTCGATATGGTAAAGAGGCAGTTCGAGCTCGGGGCCGTCTCCAAGACATCTGTGTTGTCCCAGCAGACGGAACTTGCCAAAACAAGGGCGACTCTACCGCCGCTCCAGAAGCAGCTCGCGTACACGCGGCATGCTCTCGCAGTGCTTGTTGGGCGGCTGCCGAGTGAGGGAAAGCTACCGGAATTCCGCCTCACCTCGATGAGTTTGCCGGTCGTTCTGCCGGTCACCCTTCCTTCGACGCTCGCACGCCAGCGACCCGACATCCGTGCGTCGGAAGCCCTGTTCCATCAGGCGGCCGCTCAGGTCGGGGTTGCCACCGCGAACCTCTACCCCCACATCACCCTGAGCGGCGGCTACGGACTTGAGTCGACCAATACGGGGCATCTATTCAAGGGCAGCAGTGTGATCTGGAACATCGGGGCCGGCCTCCTGCAACCGATTTTCAATGCTGGTGAACTCAGCGCGAAACGCCGCGCCGCAATCGCCGCGTATGATCAGGCGGCAGCGCAGTACAGAGGGACCGTGCTCAATGCTTTTCAAAACGTTGCGGATGTCCTGAGGGCGCTCGAAACCGACGCCCGGTTGCTCCGGGCCCAGGCAGAAGCGGAGGCCGCAGCCAAGGCGACCCTCGACTTGACCCAGAAACAATTTGAGCTGGGCGCAGTGAATTACCTGTCGCTCCTGGTGGCTCAACGTGACTTTCAGGAGGCGCGGATCAGCCTGATCCAGGCGCAGGCTGAACGCTTCTCCGATACCGCCGCCCTCTTCCAGGCACTCGGAGGCGGCTGGTGGAATCGTACCTCCACGTCCGCCGGCGCCGCACCGGAACAAAAAACGGATTGAGCGGCTGGTCGAAGCTCCTTTCCTTTCAATGAAGAGGTTGAGAATGACCAAACGTATGGTGATCATGCTGATTCTCGTGGGTGTGTTGTTCGGCGGGATTTTCGGCTTCCAAGCGTTCAAGGCCCGTATGACAAAAAAGTTCCTGGCGGCACAGAAGATGTCGGCGGAAACCGTGTCGGCGATGAACGCGGGAGTACAGACCTGGCAGGCACAGCTCGAAGCGGTTGGCTCACTTCGGGCCTTCCGCGGAGCGGACATCGCTCCGGAAGTCACCGGCATCGTCTCACGCATCCACTTCAAGTCAGGACAAGACGTGAAGTCGGGGGCTCTCCTCGTGGAACTCAATGCCGACACCGATATTGCAAAACTGAAATCCTTCCAGGCTGTAGCGGAACTGGCCAGACAAACCTATGAGCGGGACAAGCAGCAGTTCAAGAATCAATCGATCAGCCAGGCGACACTCGATTCCGATACGGCGAACCTGAAGAGTGCGGAGGCACAGGTCGCAGAACAACAGGCGTTGACAGAGAAGAAGCTTATCCGCGCACCTTTCGCCGGGCGTCTTGGCATCCGGGCCATAGACCTTGGCGAGTATCTCAATGCCGGCACCAAGATTGTCACCCTGCAGGCCCTGAATCCCATCTATGATGATTTTTACCTGCCCCAGAAGTCGATCAGCCAGATCGCGATCGGTCAGAAAGTATCGGTCAAGGCCGATGCGTTTCCCGGCAGGACTTTCGAGGGGGAGGTAACCGCGATCAGTCCCAAGGTGGACCTCAATACACGAAACGTGGCGATTCGTGCAAGGATCTCCAACCCGGAATCTCTATTGCTGCCTGGTATGTTTGCCATAACGGATATCAAGGTGGGGGGGTCGAAACAGTATGTCACGCTTCCCCAGACGGCCATCACCTACAACCCTTACGGAAATACAGTCTTTCTGGTGGAGACCCACGGCACGGGCCCTGACGGCAAGCTTGTTCTGGTTGCCCAGGAAAAGTTCGTGAAAACCGGCGAGACGCGAGGCGATCAGGTGGCCATCCTCGACGGCGTGAAACCGGGAGATACGGTGGTGACCTCCGGCCAGATCAAGTTGCACAGCGGCACGCCCGTGGTCATCAACAATACAATCCAGCCGACCAATGAGGCTGCACCGAACGTCAAAGACGAGTGAGCGGGCAAAATCGATGAAATTTACCGATATCTTCATTCGCCGTCCAGTGCTGGCGACCGTCGTGAGCCTCTTTGTCCTCGTGCTGGGCCTCCGCTCGATAGGGCTGTTGCCCGTATTGCAGTTTCCGCGCACGGAAAATGCCGTGGTGACCGTGACCACGGCTTACACGGGCGCCGATGCCGACCTGGTGGCGGGTTTCATCACCACACCGTTGGAGAACTCCATCGCCCAGGCGAACGGCATCGACTACCTGACGTCCACGAGCACGGAGGGCCTCAGCTTCATCACCGCCAACCTGACGCTCAATTACGATTCCGACAAGGCTTTGACCGAGATCAACACCAAGGTCAACGCCGTACTCAACACACTGCCGCCCGACGCCCAGCAGCCGGTCCTGAACATCCAGATCGGTCAAACGACGGATGCCATGTACATCGGTTTCTCCAGTGACGAACTGACCTCGAACAAGATCACCGATTACCTCATACGGGTCGTGCAGCCGAGACTGCAGGTGGTCCCCGGCGTCCAGACGGCCGAAATCCTGGGTGAAAAGCTGTTTGCGCTGCGGGCGTGGCTCAATCCGAGGGAACTCGCCGCCTATGGACTTACTGCAGCGGATGTCTCGGCTGCCCTCGCCAGCAACGACTATCTCTCCGCCGTGGGCAGCACCAAGGGGCAGATGGTCCAGGTGGGCCTGACCGCATCCACCAGCATGCATTCGCTCGACGAATTTCGCAATCTCATTATCAAGCATCAAAACGGGGCTGTGGTTCGCCTCCAAGATGTGGCCAACGTGACACTGGGGTCGGAGGACTACGAATCCCAGGTGGCTTTCGATGGGGAGAAGGCAGTCTTTATCGGCATTCAGGTTGCGCCGACGGCCAATCTCCTCGACGTGGTCAAGGGCGTGCACAAGGTGTTTCCCCAGATCCAGAAGCAGCTTCCCCGAGGCGTCCGGGGGCGGATTGTCTATGACTCCACAGAATTCGTGCACAGTTCGATCGACGAGGTCGTGCGCACCCTGGTGGAGGCGATACTGATCGTCACTCTGGTGGTGTTTGTCTTTCTCGGATCATTGCGATCCGTATTGATTCCCACCATCGCGATTCCCTTGTCACTGATTGGTGCGTTTACCATCATGCTAGCGTTCGGCTTTTCCATCAACCTGTTGACCCTGCTCGCTCTCGTTCTCGCCATCGGGCTGGTGGTGGATGACGCCATCATCATCGTGGAGAATGTCAGTCGCCATCTCGAGGACGGCCTGAAACCGATGCAAGCGGCCGTGCTTGCTGCACGCGAGTTGGCCGGACCCATCGTGGTGATGACGGTGGTCCTGATTGCCGTCTACGTCCCGATCGGTTTCATGGGCGGGCTCACCGGGGCCTTGTTCACCGAGTTCGCTTTCACGCTGGTGGCTGCGGTAACGATCTCGGCGATCGTGGCGCTGACCCTGTCTCCCATGATGTGCTCGAAGCTGCTTCGATCCCATGACCCGTCCCAAAAGGGATGGCAGGCGGGATTCGCGCGGTTCCTGGACCGCCGATTCAATGCATTGCACCGGCGATACGAACGGCTCCTCCACGGAGCGCTCAACTATGTTCCGGTGACCATGGTATTCGCATTGATCATTCTCAGCAGCATCTACTTCCTGTATCTCGGTTCCAAGTCCGAACTCGCCCCCCAGGAGGATCAAGGCGTGATCATCACTTCGTCGACACCGGCGCCGGACGCAACCCTGCAACAGCGGGAACTCTATTCCCATGCGGTCTACGAGACCTTTAAGAAGCATCCTCAGACCGATCACGTGTTCCAGCTCGACATGCCCGGGACCTCCATCGCCGGCATGGTGCTGAAACCCTGGAACGAGCGGCAGAAAACCTCCAACGAGCTGCAGCCGATTGTCCAGAAGGAATTGAACCATATTGCGGGTATTCGAGTGGTGGCGTTCCAACCGCCCTCTCTCCCAGGCAGCAGAGGCCTGCCGGTTGCGGTTGTGATCCAGACGACGGACCCGTTCAGCCGTCTGTACGAGGTGGCCGGGAAATTTCTCCAGGCCGCCCAGAAGAGCGGGATGTTCATGTTCCTCGACAGCGATCTCAAGTATGACCTGCCGCAGTCCACCGTGGTCATAGACCGCCAGATGGCCGCTCAACTGGGTCTCTCCATGCGGGACGTGGGGAGCACGCTCTCCGCGATGCTGGGCGGCGGCTATGTCAACTATTTCAGCCTCTCAGGCCGGTCGTACAAAGTGATTCCTCAGGTGCAACAACGTTTTCGGCTCAACACCGACCAGTTGATGCATTATTATATCCGCACGGCCGCCGGGGCAATGGTCCCGCTGTCGACAATTGCGCACATCGAGACCAAGACCGTGCCGGAATCGCTGGATCACTTTCAGCAGCAGAACGCGGCCAGCATATCCGGCGTAGCCTCCCCCGGGGTGACGCAGGGTGAGGCACTATCCTATCTCAAAAGCCTGGCGGAACAGACTTTACCTCAGGGTTATTCGATCGACTACTCAGGTCAGTCGCGGCAGTTCGTCCAGGAATCGAGTGCGCTGATGGTCACGTTCTTCCTGGCGATGATCATCATCTTCCTGGCGCTGGCGGCCCAGTTCGAGAGCTTCCGGGATCCGGTGATCATCCTGGTTACCGTGCCCATGTCCATCTGCGGTGCGCTGATCTTCATCAGTCTGGGCGTCGGGGGCGCCAGTCTCAACATCTACACCGAGGTCGGCCTTGTGACGCTGATCGGGCTCATCAGTAAGCACGGCATCCTGATCGTCGAGTTCGCGAACAGCTTGCAGAAACAGGGACACAGCAAGCGGGAGGCGATCGAAATGGCGGCGGGTATCCGGCTGCGGCCGATCCTGATGACCACGGCAGCCATGGTGCTTGGAGTCGTCCCGCTGATCACGGCAAGCGGCGCAGGCGCGGTGAGTCGTTTCAACATGGGACTCGTGATTGCAACAGGCCTTTCCATTGGAACCCTCTTCACGCTTTTCGTGGTTCCGGCAATGTACATGGCCCTTGCGGCGGAACATAAGAAACAACCGCCCGAAGCCGACATGTGAGAGCGTCCCACTACCACACAGGTGAAAAATCAAGAGTGTTGCCCTAATGCTCAAGGCGATCCATGCCTCGGAGGACAAAAATGCGGCCCATCTTCCCGAGTAAACAACGGGTAGAATTCGCTTGTTGAACGCCCTTTGGGGCTAAACGAGATTCTGAGTAATCTTAAATGGGGAGAAAAGGCATGGCCAATTTAAATCACCCTCAGAATACAGATAACGAGGTTGTGAATAAACTGAGAAGCGTCATAATACACAGGGGTCTGTGGATGGGACTTATATTGAAAGAAGCGAAAGACAAAGGGTTAGACTGGGAATCAATAGGAAGGGATGCTGTATTCAATTGCGGGTGCATGCAAGGGGAAGATATAAAAAACAGGATGGATATTCCTGGTAGTTTAGTATCTTTTGGCAATAGTTTCTTCACTGAAGATATAAAGAAAATATTTGAAATTGATGTAAAAGAAATAAATGAAGACATGCTAAAATTGGAATATCACCATTGTCCTCTGCTGACAGCATGGCAATCATTGGGATTTGAGGGAGATTTCTTGGATAAGATATGCGATATCGCCATGTGTGGAGACAGAGGAATAAAAAGCAGATTTGATGAATTCGAATTTGAACTGGGAAAAACACTTGCTCAAGGACATGATGTATGTGAAGTGACTTTTTATAGGAAAAAGTGACTTTTTGAACAGAAGATCCCGGAACATATCCTGACCGCCGATCTCGGGTCGCAACAATGTGTCAATTATTCAGTCTCGAAACCGCGTATAAGGAACTGTTCATGCCCCTCCCGTTTTCGGCATCCCGTTTTGATCCGGGACTGAGAAAGGACGTCATTTCATTTTCGGGCATAGTTTGATGCCCGAACATGCTTCAGGACCGTCCGATGCCGCCGTCCGTTTTTGGAAACCCACGGATGATCCGCTGAATGATCTAATCTGTCGAGGTAACTGATATGTCCACACAAAGAAACTGGCTGGCGGTTCTCGGTCTGGGAGCAATGGCCGCCATCTGGGGATACAACTGGGTGATCATGAAGCTCGCGCTGCAATTTGCAGGGCCGTTTGCGTTTGCCTCGCTACGCGCCATTGCTGCGGGAGCACTTCTTTTTGGCGTGGTCCTGGTTCTGCGGCGACCGTTTTCACCCGGGTCTTTTCCCGGGGTTCTGCTGCTGGCATTGCTGCAGACCACCGGGTTTTTCGGTCTGGCCATCTGGGCACTGGTCAGCGGCGGCGCAGGAAAAACGGCCGTGCTGGTGTATACCATGCCGTTCTGGCTGATTGTCCTTGCCTGGCCGTTGCTCGGTGAGCGCCTGCATGCCTGGCAGTGGGTAGCCGTGGTCTTCGCCTTTGCCGGCCTGCTGGCACTGTTTCATCCCTGGCAATATCTCCCGCATCTGTTCAGCACCCTGCTGGCGAGTCTGGCAGGTTTGTCCTGGGCGCTTTCCGGAGTATTTAACAAATATCTACAGAAGCGGGTCAAAGTGGATCTTCTATCCCTCACCGCCTGGCAGTTGATCCTCGGGGGTATTCCGCTGCTGTTCATTAGTCTGGTTGTGGGGTCCAAACCCATTGTCTGGACACCCTATTTTATCGGCGCAGTCGCCTACAACGTGGTCCTGGGGACTGCAGTCGCCTGGACCCTCTGGTTCTTCGCCCTGCAGACGCTTCCGGCCGGAATTGCCGGAATGGGAACCCTGCTGACACCAGTTGTGGGCGTGCTGAGCGCCTGGATTCAACTGGGTGAAGTCCCGGGGCACTGGGAGATGATCGGGGTGATCCTCATCTTTTCCGGGCTGATGGTGCTGAGTTGGACCGAGTTCAGGTATTACAGGCGGTATGCGCCTGGAAAAGGACCGAAAATAGGCTCCGGACGCTGATCTTGCATTAGGCTGTGTCCTTAATGTTCCTCAGATCGGGAAATAACCAAATCGACAAAATCTGAATCGCATATAATTTCAATTAAATTGCTGAGGAGCGCCTTCACACGTTATCACGCTATGTTGCATGGAATGGCGCTTTGAGTCGGGAGCAATGAACACGTTTCCGCTCATTTTGATCCTTCAAGAAACGCGACATTGTCCGCGAAATTATTCGGCAACCCCAGTGAGTCCAACACCTGGGATACTTGTCCTCTGTGGTGGACCTGGTGAAGAAACAGATACTCAAATGCCTGTCCAGCAACCGCGCTTCGAAGGTTACCCAAAGAATCCGAATACTGAAAACTATCTCCGTACCGGTCTTCAGGGCACTCCTCAAACCATGAGATGATGCGGTCGTCCACAAACGGCCGTTCGTGCTGCAACCCTTCGAAGTCTTCGCAAAGATCGAGCTGCCAGGACAGTTTCGCGGGCGACAATCGTGGATCGTTCAACACGGCAGACTCAGGGAACACCGGCCTGAAACGATTGAGCCAGTACATATCAGCAATGATGATATGGTTCACGAGCCGGTGGATTGATCCAAACCACGATTTTGTGTCCCGTCTGCGAGCCTTGTCTGTGAGCTTCGCCAACACAGCAAGCATCTCCGCGTTCGCTCTTTTGTTATAGAGAGCCATGTGTGAATAGATATCTTTGCTGAGGTATTTCATGAGATCGCTCCCGGTAACCTGATATGAACACCAAACGGTGTCCTCATTCCCATATATTATGCGTGCCACTTTCCACTCTGCAACCTCATCTAATCGTAGACAACTACCGCACGCACAAGCATCCGCGCCTCCAGTCTTGGCTCCGCCGGCACCCGAGCTTCCATCTCCACTTCACTCCAACACCCAGTTCGCAGGATAACATGGTGGAACGGCGGTTTCATGAACTGAAAGACAAACAAATCCATCGAGGCAGCTTTCATACCATACTTGAACCCATTCATGCCATTTAGCAATACATCGAAACCCATAGTCAACTTTAAATTATTGATGTTATAGCATACTGCTATTGATAAAAAGGTGATGCGCAATCACAATATATTGCGGCCTCACGAGTAGACCCGATACCCCGTTTTTTTTAATCTCAGCCTTTCTTTTTTTCTAGGTAGTCAAGTATGAACTCAGCGGTCATTCGGGCGGTCTTGCCCACCACTTTTGGACATTCTATATATCCTCCGACTTTAATGAAGGCCTTATATTGTTCTGGATCTGCAAGGTTGTAGAATTTACCCAGTCTATTGGTTTGAATTTTAGTACAGCTTAACGTTCCGAATTCCTTTTCAAATTTTCTTGCGAATCTGAATCCTGTTGCCAATGAATTCGTAAAAGCATTGACATCTTCGAATTGTTCACTCGCAGTAACAATGCCAATTGCCATCAACCCTGCAACCAAAGCACCACACGTTTCTCCACGCATGGCGATTCCAGCAGCCAAGGGGGTTGATGCTTTGAAAGCAGGGAGATCTCCAAGATCTAAATACTCTTGGAGAGGCTTAAACACACACCTTGAACACCCATGGAACTCTTTTTCATAGTCGTGAGCTGTTTTTTCGATTTGATCCAATAAATCGTTTCTGGACTGTTTTCCTGACATACATTTCTCCTTCAAAGATGAAAACGAATTGCAATTCATTATCTTACAGATTTCTAATCAGCCTTTAGAGGGACCGGATTTTTGCCGAGACCTTCACACTGGTCTAGTTCTTTATTTATGCCTGCGAGATACCTCCCAATATTTTTCTTAGCTTGATAATCAGTGTGGAAGTTGGTGACGTTCCTCATCTTTCCCCGGCGCTTAGTCTCCCAAGCCAATGTGCTTGGGGCATAATATGAGAACTGCATAGGCTTCGAGGAGAGCTCTCGTCCTTGGCTCTTGTATGCATCCAGGACTTCAGTCACATTTCCCGACTCGTTTGCCCTCAATGACCGTTTTGACGGTCATGCCGCCGACTTCCGGTCCCA
>Ga0307445_10002433_pt1 | contig 10232 bp, 8 predicted proteins | sample SalMarSW160330MG_FD_202147 | JGI IMG/M metagenome (GOLD analysis project Ga0307445, IMG submission 202147) | Salt marsh sediment microbial communities from the Plum Island Ecosystem LTER, Massachusetts, United States - SW1603-30 | ecosystem: Environmental > Aquatic > Marine > Intertidal zone >...
ATATAAGACTGACGGATATTCCAATCGTTGGCTTTTTCTTTTCTATCTTTAATGATTATAAAGATCTAAAGGTCTTTTTTGCACCACAGAACTTTTCTGCTAATCTAACAGCCAGCCGTAACAAGAACAGCAGCCAGACAAGACCCAGACTTGGAATATCGACCGAACCAATTATCTCACAGGACTTCACTACGAGCAGAGGATTTCAATTTAACTGGAAACTAACCGATGGAGGTTTGGCAAACTTAAACATCAACTATAATGTAAATATGAATTCCTCGCTTGCCGATATTTTAAGCGATGTTAATGGTATGGAAAGAACTGAAGGGGATATATGGAATGATATTATTTCTAGCGCAGGTTTTGGAAAGGATTACCGTTATCAACAATCGTTTGATTTAAGAACTTCACCAAGACTTCCATCATTATGGGATATTAACCGTTATTTTACAATCACGGCGGGATATTCAGTCGGATACCAGTGGGCTTTTGACTTACGACAGGATGAAATTGGAAGAAGTGCCGGTTTCAACCAAAAATTTACTGCTGGAATGATTTTACGATGGAAATCTTTAACCGAACCAATTTTTGGAAAGGATGAATCTCCTTCAACAACCAAAAAAGGCGACATTGGGAAAAACAAAGAAGGTTCAGATTCAACAGGTGTTGTTGTGGGTGAAAAGCCATCATCATTAAACCGTGCATTTCAATTCTTTAAGTCAGTTATAAAGTACGTCTTCTTTGATTGGGATAATTTTACTTCTAATTACAGTCACGATTACGGTGTTTCAAAATCCGGAATTAATGCAAGAGGAACAGGTTTTTATAATTTTTGGGGCATTACTCAAAATGTTGATAATGGCCCGTCAAGGGCATTTCAACTTGGTTTAAGCAGCGATGTTGGTCCGCGAGCATTTGTTCCTGGCTCGAATACAAACCTGAGCGATGTATATTCAGAGAAGAATAATATTGACCTTAAAACTGCAAGACCATTATGGGAAGGAGCGAAGATTGATTTAAATTGGAATGTAAACTGGGCGGAGAATAAAAATGTTACTCTCTCGGCAAATGAGTTCGGAAATATTTCAATTACTAATACTACCGCTACCGGGAGTATTTCCAGAACATTTCTTTCGCTGCCGCCCGGTCTTCCCTTTGTAGAATCAGGAATCAAAAAAGTGAACGCTTTATATAATCCAAATGCTGAAGATCCTCGTAAAAGTCTCAACGACGCTTTTATAGAGGGATTTGAAACTTTCCCATTACTTTCTAGTTTGCCAATGTTTAGTGATGTAGCGAAATATATACCCCGTGCAAACTGGAGAGTAACATGGGACGGTTTAGAAAAAATCCTGTTCTTTAAATCTATTGCACAGCGTATTTCGCTTGATCATGCTTACAGCTCAACCTACACTGAAGGTTGGAAGCTTACAACAGAAGGTAATAAGGAGATTCAAACTCAAAGAGTTGAGTATGGATTTACACCCTTTGCCGGTTTGAATATAACTTTTGGTGAACTCTGGGGCGGTAACTTAACCGGAAGCATTAAATTTTCTTCAAGAACATCTTATGATCTTAGTTCAAGTACAACTAACATTAACGAAACTTTATCCAGAGATATCGGATTCACAGCAAGTTATTCAAAAGCAGGATTTGAAGTTCCGCTCTTCGGCCTTTCTTTAAAGAATGATGTTGAATTCCTCATTTCTTATACAAGCACAAAGAATTCTGTAGTGCGTTTTGAAATGGATAAATTTACTGAAGCAGGAATACCACAGGATGGTACAACCAGAACTACGATTGAACCAAGAATTAAATATACGATTAGCTCTAAAGTTACTCTCTCAATTTTTTACAAGCGATCATCTGTTGAACCCGAGGGTGCGGCAAGAATTCCTCCTACAACTACAAACGAAGCCGGACTGGATGTTAACATTGTGATACAATAATTACTAAATATCATTTATCAAATCTTTTTAATAACTTTCAAATAGAAATGACACTTTAATCTATAAAAAAAATAAGGAACTATGGACAAAAAAAAGCTTCTCTGGGTAGACGATGAAATTGATTTATTAAGATCTCATATAATATTTCTTTCGGAAAAAGGATATGAAGTGGATACTGCCATGAATGGTGCCGATGCAGTTTCTGCAGTAAAAGAAACAGATTATGATCTTATTTTTCTGGATGAAATGATGGCTGGCATGGGTGGGCTTGAAACTCTGGCGCAGATAAAGGAAATAAATCAAAATATTCCTGTTGTTATGATTACAAAAAGCGAAGAAGAAACATTAATGAATGAAGCAATCGGTGGAAAGATAACCGATTATCTGACTAAACCCGTAAATCCCAGCCAGGTTCTTCTTGTTTGCAAAAAAATATTGGAAGGTAAAAAAATCTCTGGTCAATACGCAGCAAAAGATTATTTGCAGGATTTTAATCAGATATCTATGGCACTAACGGGTAATATGGATTTTGCTGAATGGACTGATATTTATCGTAAGATTGTTAACTGGGAAGTCGAGTTAGATTTGCATTCTGAAATAGGCTTAAGACAAACGCTTAATGATCAGAAAAAGGAAGCCAACAAAGAATTTTCCAAATTTGTTGAAAAAAATTACAAGCACTGGATAAATTCTATGGGTGATTTAGATACTCCGGTACTTACACCGGAGATTACCGAAAAATATGTTTTTAATCATTTGAAGAATGATGGTTTTAGTGTGTTTTACTTTGTTCTCGATTGTTTACGTCTCGATCAATGGTTGGTAATGGAAAAACATCTGCAGGACTTATTTAAAATTGAAAAAGATTATTACTACGCAATCCTTCCAACGGCAACACCTTACGCTAGGAATTCTTTGTTCAGCGGTTTATTTCCTTCAGATATAGAGAAACATTATCCCGATCTTTGGACCGGTAAGGATGACGATGAAAACAGTATGAACAAGTATGAAAAGGAATTACTTCAGCTATTGTTGAACAGAAAAAAAATTAATCTTAGAAATGAACTAAAATATATTAAGATAATTGATCCTGAAGTCGGACGTAATTTTGAACAGAATATAATGTCTTATAAGAATAACCATTTCACAGCGGTTGTTGTGAATTTTTTGGATATGATAGCACACGGCAGATCCGATTCAGACATTCTGAAAGAAATTGCACCGGATGAACCTGCTTATCGTTCCTTAACAAATAGCTGGTTTACTCATTCATCTTTGTTAGGTACCTTCAAAGCATTATCTAAGATGGATAAAATCAAAATCGTTATTACTACAGATCATGGTAGCATCCGTTCTTTAAGAGGTGCAAAAGTTCTCGGTGACAGAGAAGCATCAACAAATCTGCGATTTAAGTATGGCAGAAATCTTAAAGTTGATGACAAGCATGCTATCTATATTAAAAATGCAGAGGAATATAAACTGCCTAAGCGTGGAGTTACTGTAAATTATATTATTGCTAAAGAGGATTATTATTTTGTTTATCCAACAGACTATCATAAGTATTTGACTTACTACAAGGACACTTTTCAGCATGGTGGAATATCTCTTGAAGAGATGATTTTACCTGTAATTACGATGGAGCCGAAATAGGTTGATTAAATATCCTTCATCAGTAAAAACAATCAGCGAGCAGGAAACAGCAGTTCTGGCTGCTGATTTTATATCAACCTGTAAAACTGGTGATCGGGTAGTGCTTAATGGAAATCTTGGTGCCGGAAAAACATTCTTTATTAGATCAGCTCTTTCGTCTTTAGGGATTACTGAAGTGAATAGTCCATCCTTCGCAATTGTGAATGAGTACCATAAAGACTTTAACATTTATCATTTTGATTTTTATAGATTGAAAAACTCATCAGAACTATTTGACATTGGTTGGCAGGACTACTTGAACGATGAAGAATCATTGACTTTTATTGAATGGGGAAATCGTCTTCCTTCAGTTCTTCCTTCGGAAAGAATAGAGATTAATGTCGAGATGATGGACGGAACGGAAAGGGAATTCAGGTTTGAAAAACTTGGTTGAACATAAACCAGTTTTAGCTTTTGAGACATCAGAAAATCTTTGCGGAGTTTGTATTTATTTTTCGGATGAGAAATATTTTTCTTCAATCATTAACCTTAAACATTCTCACTCTGAAAAGATTTTTGAAGCAGCGGAATGGCTATTCCGTACTTCCGGAATCAAACCGGAGGATCTGGATTCAATTGCAATTTCTGAGGGACCCGGCTCTTTTACTGGTCTGCGCATTGGATTTTCAGCTGCAAAAGGAATAGCGTATGGTGCAAATATCCCGATTGTGCCGGTTCCGACTTATAAAGCATTTGCTTTTCAACTTGCACATATCAAAAATGACGGTGATGAATTTATTATTTCGAATAAAGTGAATAAAGAAGAGGTATATTTCGCAAAGTTTCAAATTAGGGCTAATAGTTATATATTTGCGGAAGATTTAACCATTTTGAGAAAAGATTTTTTCATGAGGAAGGCTGAAGGCATAAAGGTATTTGGTAATGCAGCTGTATTGCTTGATAAACCTGTAGAATATCCCTCGACGCCTGATCCGCTTTTTATAGCAAAATGGGCGATTGAATTTGGAACGAATAAGAAAACATTGAAATATGATTTTATGGAACCAAATTATTTAAAAGATTTTATTATAAAGGAGAAAAATTAAATGATAAAAAATTCTCTGTTCATAATTCTGATGCTAACATCATTAAATTTTGCACAATTGTTGCAGCCTAAACTCGTTCTTCAGCAAACGAGCTATGATTTTGGAGATATAAAACAAGGCGAAGTTGTTTCTCACGATTTCATTTTGTCAAATAGCGGTGGAGATATGCTCACAATTTCAAACGTCACCGCTTCCTGCGGGTGCACAGCCGCTGCACCTGAAAAGAAGGAACTCGCTCCCGGTGAATCCACAAATCTTAAGGTCACTTTCAATTCTGCCAGAAGGCTTGGAAAGCAGCACAAGACTGTAAGGGTATTTAGTAATGACCCTCAAAACCCTGAACTGGTTTTAGAGATTACAGGAGTAGTTGTACTTCCTGGTCAAAATAGTAACAACCCCGCTGTAATATACTTTCCCGAAACGCAGCATGATTTTGGAAAAGTTAATGAGGGAAATAAAGTTGATTATACTTTCAGATTTATTAATAAAGGTGAATCAGTTCTAAAAATAAAAGATATAAAAACTTCCTGCGGATGTACAGCAGCACTGGTAAGCAATGATAGTCTTACTCCCGGTCAGGAGGGAACTATAAAAGTTGAATTAAATACAGAAAACCGGGTCGGTAAAATGAGCAGGACAGTTACTGTTCAATCAAATGATCCAAAAGATCCTGCAAAAGTTTTAACGATTTATGCAGACGTAGTTAAGCAAGGTAGTTAATGCCCTGGTTTAGCAGATCAAAAGATAATATTTCTCCAGACTCTCAAAAGAAGGATTTACCTGATGGGCTGTGGGAAAAATGCCCAGGTTGCGGAGAGATAATTCATAAGAAACAACTTGAATCAAATCTATGGACTTGCGTAAAATGTGAACACCATTTTCGTATTGGAAGTGAAGAGTATATCCAGATTCTTCTTGATAAGAACAGCTTTAAAGAAATGCACAAAAAGATGAGATCTCCTGATCCACTGAAGTTTGAAGACACAAAAAAATACAAAGAAAGACTGACTTCTACAGTAAAATCTTTAGGTCTTTACGAAGCCGTAAAAGTTGGAACAGGAAAAATTGAAGGAAGAAATATTGCTTTTGGATGTATGGACTTTCAGTTCATAGGTGGTAGTATGGGTTCAGTTGTTGGAGAGAAGATTGCACGCGTAATTGATAAAGCTCATAAAAGTAAAATTCCCCTCGTAATTGTATCAGAAAGCGGTGGTGCACGAATGATGGAAGGTGCTTACTCTCTTATGCAATTAGCAAAAACCAGCTCAAGATTGACCCGTTTAGCTGATGCCGGAATTCCATATATATCAGTTATCACTGATCCAACCACTGGTGGAACGACAGCAAGTTACGCAATGCTTGGTGATATCAATATTGCCGAACCAAATGCATTGATTGGGTTTGCCGGTCCACGGGTCATCAGACAGACTATCGGGAAAGATCTGCCGGAAGGATTTCAGAAATCGGAATTCTTATTAGAAAAAGGATTCATTGACGTAATTTGTTCAAGAAAAAATCTTAAAGAAACAATTAACAACTTACTTGAATTGATGACTTGAGGTAGTCATTAAAACCATTTCTTCTGTAAAAGAAATTCAATCAATTTCTAAAAAACTTAAAGCGTCTGGTAAAACTATCGGTTTTGTCCCCACGATGGGTTACCTGCACGAAGGTCATTTATCTCTTGTAAGAGAATCCAAAAAGAAATGTGATGTAACTATCGTTTCCATTTTTGTTAATCCTACCCAGTTCGCACCGTCTGAAGATTTTAAAAGTTATCCACGCGACCTAATAAACGATAAAGAACTTCTCGAGTCTGAAAAAGTAGATTACTTGTTTCTTCCTGAAGTAGATGAAATATACCCGAGTAATTTTCAAACCTTTGTTAATGTTGAACATATCACGCAGAAACTGGAAGGTGAATTTCGTCCTACTCATTTCCGTGGGGTTACAACTGTAGTTATGATTTTACTTAATTCTGTTCAACCAAATTTTGCTTTTTTCGGTCAAAAAGATGCTCAGCAAGCTGCTGTTATTAAACAAATGGTAAAGGATTTGAAAGTTGATGTTGAGATTGTAGTATGTCCAATAATACGCGAAAAAGGTGGTTTGGCGCTCAGTTCCCGCAACGTTTATTTATCGCCTGAAGAAAGAAAAGATTCACTGGTTTTATATCGTTCGCTTGAATTGGCAAAAAAAATATTTTCTTCGGGTGAAAGAAGAGTAAATGTTATTCTTTCAGAAATGAATGATTTGATAAGAGAAGTTAAGTCAACTAAACTCGATTACATCCGTATAGTTGAATCTGATTCCTTTGAAATAACTGATGAACTTGTTGAAGGAAATGAATATTATATTTTAATTGCCTGTAAAATCGGCAAGACAAGATTAATTGATAATATCAAAATTAAAATCTGATTTCCCAACAAAATTATTTATTCAAATCGTAAATAATTTTTAATCCTTTTAGTACGAGCGCTTCTTCGTAAGTAATTTTATGTTTAATGTGGGGAAGAATGAATTCTGCATTTCCTCCCGTAGCAAAAATAAAGGGTTCAGTACCTTTACTCATTTCTTTTAGTCTATCTACCGTTTCGTTTATCAATCCAATAGTTGCAGTAAAAACTCCGGTAATAATTGAAGCATTTGTTGAGTTACCAATTAAACTGTCATAAGAATTTAGCTCGGGAATTGGAAGCTGTGCAGTGTTTTCATTTAGAGATTTAAGCATAGTTTTAATTCCCGGTGCAATCAATCCTCCTATAAAATTTCCTTCGGGCGAAACAATATTTATTGTTGTTGCTGTTCCAAAATCGATTGTTAAAATGTATTGATCCTTTAACTCAATATTCTCTTTCATCACAAAATCATATGCTCCGACTGCAGAGCAAATTCGGTCAATACCTAAAGTGTCCGGTGTTTTATATTTTATTTTGAGATTTAGTTGGCTGTGAATGTTAGCGCAGAAAATGGAAATCTTTCTTAGTGAAATTTCCTCAATTAATATTTTCTCTTTTTTCGGGCTAACTGAACAAAAAGCGGCTTCAGAAAAGGTTTTGCTTTTTAAGTAGTTTATTGTTGATTCAACATCCGGGTGAATTTTAAATTCATTTAGCTCATCATCATTGAATAAAGCCGATTTAATATTGGTGTTGCCGATATCGAGCGTAAGGAGCATCAGATAAGACTCACATCACCAAAATGTATTTTTTCAATCACATCATTTCTTTTCAGAAGTAAATAACCATTATTATCTATGTCATAAAATGTTCCTGAAGTTGACTTCTCACCATCTGTAATTGTTATTTTATCTCCTATCATTTTGCATTTCGTTCTCCAGTCTTCTAGAATAAAATCTGGCTGTACCTGCAATTTCATTAATAATTCTTCAAAAGTATTAAGCACCTCAGCAAGAACTAATTCCCGATCAATATTTACTTTGCTTTCAAGTTTTAGTGAAGTCGGAGGATAATTAAAATCACCCTGGAAAACTATCTGATTCAGATTTATACCGAAACCAACAACGACTCTTTCTATTTTACTTCCTTTCACAGTAGTTTCAATTAATATGCCTGCTACCTTTTTACTATTGATTAAAACATCATTCGGCCATTTTAACTCGGTTCGCAATTGATAAAGGTTTTCAATAGCTAGCGCAACGGTTAGAGAAGCAGCTAGGTTTAATTGATTAATATTTAATTCAGCAATAATATCCTTTGTCAATAAAATTGAAAAAGTAAGGTTTAAACCTTTTGCACTTTGCCAGGTTCGGTCCTTTCTTCCTTTCCCCTTTAATTGTTTCTCAGCAAATAGTACAGTCCCTGACTTTTTGTACAGTTTTTTATTTGCAAGTAAATCAGAATTAGTAGAGCTAATTTCATCACAATAAATAAAATTTCTGCCAACAAATTCCGTCTCTAATTTTATATCAAAACTATCAAAATTAAACATTCATTTTCCAGATGTTTTAATTAAAATTAATCATTTAGTGCTGAAATATATAGAAGCACTGAATGAAGAAGTTCGAAAGTAATAATTGAATGAGATTTTGAGATAATAAAAATATGTCACTTTAATTGTCTTTTATCAAACAATAAGCGCCAAAATGGCAAAATCTCTGACCCACCTAATCATTCTCTTAATAAATTAGAAATGAGTTAAGTAATTTATTTATAATGAGTTAGAGAGTCTAATACACGTTGGCACTCATATTGGATATAATATAGTTAACTGATTAAGAAATTAAGTAATAAATATTATAATTAACATAAAGGAGTAATCAAATGAGTAAAATTATTGGAATAGACCTAGGTACGACTAATTCATGCGTAGCAGTTATGGAAGGAAATGATCCGGTGGTAATCCCAAATTCAGAAGGTGGAAGAACAACACCCTCGGTAGTTGCTTTTACAAAATCTGGTGAACGTTTAGTAGGTCAACCGGCAAAACGTCAGGCAATTACTAACCCAAAAAATACTGTTTTTTCTATAAAAAGATTTATGGGCAGGTTTATAAACGAAGTTGGTACGGAAAAAGGCGAAGTTCCTTATGAAGTTGTTGCAGGTGATAATAATTCAGCCAGAGTAAAGATACAGGATAGGATTTATTCACCTCCGGAAATTAGCGCGATGATTTTGCAGAAAATGAAAAAGACAGCAGAAGATTATCTTGGACAGCCTGTCACTGAAGCAGTAATTACTGTTCCTGCATATTTTAATGATTCTCAGAGACAGGCTACAAAAGATGCTGGTGAAATTGCTGGTTTAACAGTTAAAAGAATAATTAACGAACCAACCGCTGCCGCATTAGCCTATGGCTTAGACAAGAAAACGAAAGATCACACAGTTGCTATTTATGATTTAGGTGGTGGAACATTTGATATTTCTATTTTGCAATTAGGTGAAGGTGTTTTTGAAGTAAAGTCTACTAATGGCGATACTCATCTCGGCGGAGATGACTTTGATCAGAGACTAATTGATTATCTCGCAGATGAATTTAAAAAATCTGAAAGCATTGATCTCAGGAAAGATCCGATGGCATTACAGAGACTGAAAGAAGCCGCTGAGAAAGCTAAGATTGAATTATCATCTTCAAATTCAACTGATGTAAATCTACCTTTCATCACTGCCACTCAGGATGGGCCCAAGCATTTAAATATCAATTTAAGCAGATCAAAATTTGAGCAACTTATTCACGATCAAGTGGACAGAACAAAAATTCCTTGCCAGCAGGCTATGAAAGATGCTGGAGTTAGTCAGTCGGATATAGATGAAGTAATCCTTGTAGGAGGTTCAACGAGAATTCCTGTGGTTCAGCAGCTTGTAAAAGATTTGTTTGGAAGAGAACCTCATAAAGGTGTTAACCCGGATGAAGTTGTTGCAGTAGGTGCCGCAATTCAGGGTGGAGTATTGGCTGGAGACGTTAAAGATGTTCTTCTTCTGGATGTTACACCATTGTCGCTTGGCATTGAGACACTTGGAGGTGTAATGACAAAATTAATTGATTCGAATACGACAATACCAACAAAGAAGAGTGAAATTTTCTCAAC
>Ga0307445_10002434_pt1 | contig 10232 bp, 9 predicted proteins | sample SalMarSW160330MG_FD_202147 | JGI IMG/M metagenome (GOLD analysis project Ga0307445, IMG submission 202147) | Salt marsh sediment microbial communities from the Plum Island Ecosystem LTER, Massachusetts, United States - SW1603-30 | ecosystem: Environmental > Aquatic > Marine > Intertidal zone >...
CAGATTCTTCGGGTGGTCTCGGGCATCCTTCAGGACGAGGGCTTCGAGGTGCTGTCGGCCCCGGACGGGGAGGCCGCCCTCAAGCTGGTGGGGGAGGAGGCCCCTGACCTGGTGCTCCTGGACATCGCCTTGCCGGGTATGGACGGTCTGGAAGTCCTCCAGGAACTGAAGCGCCGCTATCCCTTCCTGCCGGTGGTGATGATTTCCGCCTATGGCTCGGTGGAAAACGCGGTCAAGGCCACCCGCCTGGGGGCCTACGACTTTATCGAAAAGCCGCCCAACGCCGACAAGATCCTGCTGACGGTGCGCAACGGTTTGGAATTGGCCCGCCTGTCCGAGGAAAACCGGCGGCTGCGCCAGCAGGCGGCCCCGGTGAAGGAGATCATCGGCAAGAGCGAGGCCACCCGGAAGCTGCGGGAGGCCCTGAACCTGGTGGCGCCCACCAACGCCAGTGTGCTCATCTCCGGGGAAAACGGCACCGGCAAGGAGCTGGTGGCCCGGGCCCTCCATGCTTTCAGCCGCCGGTCCCACCGGCCCTTTGTGGAGGTCAACTGCGCCGCCATTCCCGAAGACCTCATCGAAAGCGAACTCTTCGGCCACGAGAAGGGGGCTTTCACCGGGGCCACGGACCGCCATCGGGGCAAATTCGACCTGGCCCACGACGGCACCCTCTTCCTGGATGAAATCGGCGATATGAGCCTGAAGACCCAGGCCAAGATCCTGCGCATCCTGGAGGAGCAGCGCTTCGAGCGGGTGGGGGGCCACCGGCCCATCCAGGTGGACGTGCGCATCGTGGCCGCCACCAACAAAAACCTGGAAGAAGAGATCGCCCGGGGGACCTTCCGGGAAGACCTTTACCACCGGATCAACGTCATTCCCCTCACCGTCCCGGCCCTGAGGGAGCGCCGGGAGGACATTCCCCTGCTGGCGGCCCACTTCCTCAAGGAACTGGCCCAGGAAAACGACGCCCCGCCCAAGACCTTCAGCCCCCAGGCCCTGGAGTTGTTGGCGGCCCAACCCTGGCCGGGCAACGTCCGGGAGCTGAAAAACTTCGTCTGGCGCCTGGCCATCCTCACCGCCGGGACCGTCATCGAGGCGGCCGACCTGCCCATTACCGTCCCGGACCTGACCGCGGGAGAGGGCGGCGAAGGTGAATTCATCGACCCCTTCCTCCAGGTGCCGTCCTTCCGGGAGGCCCGGGCCCTGTTTGAAAAGCAGTTCCTCCGGCGCAAGCTGGAGGAATGCCGGGGCAACGTCAGCCTGCTGGCCGAAAAGATCGGCCTGGAACGCTCCCACCTCTACCGCAAACTCAAATCCTACGGCCTGGAACCGGGGAAGTAGGAGAAGAGACAGAAGGCCCTGGTGGGGGCCCAGGGCCGGAACCCGCGCCCCCTCCCCCCCGAACCATAAATCGAGAAATGGCGCCTGGGGGCCTAGGATAGGTATTGACATTCCCCGGCAGGCGGGTAATGATAAAAATCCAGCCCGGTTTAGGCCGGGTGAGGTGGAGCTATGGCCATTGATCTGAACATGGTGATTGCCGGCGCCGCCGGCCAGGGGGTCCATACCATTACGGGTCTTCTGGCCCGGATTCTGGTGCGGCAGGGCTGCCAGGTGCTGTACGTCCAGGACTACCAGTCCCGCATCCGGGGCGGCCATCTCTTCAACCGCATCCGCGTCTCGGATCAACCATTGGTGTCCTCCCGGGAGGGCATCGACCTCTTAGTGGCCCTGAACCAGGAATCCATTTCCCGGCACCGGGACGAGCTCTCCCGGCAAGGGGTGATCATTTACGACGCCTCCGAGGTCAGCGACCTGCCTGCCGGGGTGAATGCCCTGGCGCTCAAGGCCGGCGATCTGCTGCCCGACCGCCAGGCCGCGGAAGTGGCCATCAACGCCGGGGCCTGCGGGGCGCTCCTGGGCTTGCTCAAGGTTCCCCTGGAGCCGCTGATGCAGCTCCTGTTGGAGGCTTTCGCCGCCAAGGGGACCGAGGTGGTGGGGTGGAACCACAAGGCGGCGGCGGCGGGCTACCGGCAGGGCGCGGCCGGGGGCAACCGGCATGCCCTGGCGGGGATCGTAGAGCCGCCCCGGCCCCGGCTCCTGATGAGCGGCCACGAAGGCGTGGCCCTGGGGGCTTTGGCGGCGGGCTTGCAGTTCCTCTGCGCCTATCCCATGACTCCCTGGAGCAGCGTCTTGAACGCGGTGGGAAGCCGGGCCGAGCGCTGGGGGGTGGTGGTGGAGCAGGCGGAAGACGAGATCGCCGCCATCAACATGGCCCTGGGCGCCTCCTACGCCGGGGTCCGGGCCATGACCGGCTCCTCCGGGGGCGGCTTTGCCCTGATGGTGGAAGCTCTGGGCCTGGCGGGCTGCTCCGAAACCCCTCTAGTCATCGTGGAATCCCAGCGTCCCGGCCCCAGCACCGGCCTGCCCACCCGCACCGAGCAGGGCGACCTCAGTTTCCTGTTGTACTGCGGGCAGGGGGACTTTCCCCGGGCGGTGCTGGCCCCGGGCACCCCGGCCCAGGGATTCGCCTTGACGGCCAGGGCCTTCAACCTGGCCGACCGTTATCAACTGCCGGTGATTATTATCACGGATCAATACTTCGGGGACACCAATGTCACCCATGAGCCGGGGGATTTTCCTCAGGAAGTCGAGATCGAGCGGGCCCTTTCGACCGGCCCGGCCGCGGACGGGTACGAACGCTATGCCTTGACCGCGGACGGCATTTCGCCCCGACGCCTGCCCGGCTTCGGCCCGGTGGTGGTGGCCGATTCGGATGAACACACGCCTGACGGCCACCTCACCGAGGATCTGGAGGTGCGGGTCAAGATGCAGGACAAGCGCCAGCGCAAGCTCACGGCCCTGGCCCAGGAGCTGGGCGGCATCACCACCGCCGGACCGGCCGACGCCCCCCTGACCCTGGCCTGTTGGGGCTCCAGTCTGGGGCCGGTGGCCGAAGCGGTGGCCCGCCTCAACGCCGGGAAGACCCCGGCCCGTCTGGTGCATTTCAGCGAACTGTGGCCCTTTCCCGCCGGGGCGGTGACCGCGGCCCTGGGAAGCCCGAAAAAGCTGGTGATGGTGGAAATGAACGCCACCGGCCAGTTTAATCGCCTGCTGCGCCAGGAGACCGGGATCAATGCGGATCATTTGGTGCTCAAGTATGACGGGGCGCCCTTGACCCCGGAGTATATCCTCCGGGCACTGGCCGGGCAGGCCTGAGGAGAGCGCGGTGCTGCCGCTGGATATATATCAAGGAATCGAGCCGGCCTGGTGCCCGGGCTGCGGCAATTTCGCCATGCTCAAGGCCTTCAAGCAGGCCCTGGCGGAGCTGGAAATTCGCCCGGAAGAGCTGGCGCTCATTTCGGGGATCGGCCAGTCGGGGAAATTCCCCCACTATGTCAAGTGCAACACCTTTAACGGCATTCACGGCCGCACCCTGCCGGTGGCCACCGGGATTCGGCTGGCCAACCAGAAGCTGACGGTGGTGGCCACGGCCGGGGATGGGGACTGCTACGGCGAAGGGGGCAACCACCTGCTGGCGGCGTGGCGGCGCAACCCCGACCTCACCCTGGTGGTGCACAACAACCAGATCTACGCCCTGACCAAGGGCCAGGCCTCCCCCACCACCGACCTGGGCCATAAAACCTTGCTCCAGCCTCGGGGAGTGCCCTATCCGCCGCTGCACGCTTTGGCCCTGGCGGTGGCCCAGGAGTGTTCCTGGGTGGGCCGGGGTTTTGCCGGCCGGGGGGAGCACCTCACCGGCCTGTACAAACAGGCTTTGAGCCATAAGGGCTTTGCCTTGTTGGAAGTGCTGCAGCCGTGCGTATCGTTTAACAAGGTCAATACCTTCTCGTGGTACGAAAAACGGGTCTATCACGTGGAAGAGGAGCCGGACTACGATCCGGAGAACGAGCTCTGGGCCTACCAGAAGGCCAAGGAGTGGGGGGACCGCATCCCCATCGGGGTGATTTACCGACATCCCCGGCCCACCCTGGAGGAGCTCTATCCGGTGCTGCAGGCCGGCCCTTTGGTGCGACAACAAGTAGAGCGACCCGTGGCGGCGCTGCTGGCCGACTTCATCTAATTTTTCATATTTTTCGTAAGAGGGAACGATCATGACCGCAGAGAAAGAAATCCGGTCCTGGGATATCCTGAGGGACCCCAATCGCATTTTATTGGAGGAAGACTACAGCTCCAAGATGGAGATCCTGATCTACCTGCTCACCTGGGCGGTGGAGGTCGGGCTCTGTTTTGTCCTGGCCATCACCTATCTCCGGGCTTAACCAGGCGGAAAACCGCCTCCCGTCAGAGCGGCGGAGGAGCGGCATAACCGAGGCCCCGGAGGAGGCCCGGCCGGGCCGTGGCCCAGCCGGCCTTTGGTGGAGGGCGAGGAGTTGGGTGCGCCCCGGTTGGCTCGGGTGAGAGGGGGCCCGGGGGGGTGCCAGGGGCTACCCGGCCGGGATCGGGGGGTGTCATGTTGCGAAATGCAACAAATTTTTAAACTCCGGGTAAAATTTCTTCTGGCCGGTTAGTTTATGACCATAGGTATAAATTTTTTATTAATAGTGATTGAAATAAACCCGCAGTAGGCATAAAATAATATTAAGAGAGAACCTTCAGCATCAGATTTCCTGCCGAACCCGCTCAGGCGGAAGAATCCGGCCGGAAATAGGCGCGAGGCAGGAACCCACCATTCCTGGGGGTTACCACAGGCACTGGCGTAAGGAAGTCGCAGAGCCGAGGGACCTTTTGTGGCAGAGGCTCAGGGAGGTGTGGTGAGACAATGATCAATGAACTGTTAGCTCCAGGTGGCAGCCTGGAAATGGTGGAGGGGGTTTTTCAAAGCGGCGCCAATGCCGTTTATGTTGGGGCAAAAGGCTTTAGCCGTCGGAAATGTGCCTGGGAACTGGAAGATAGCCAGATCGGGGAAGCGGTTCGCATTGCCGCCAAATACCAGGGGAAAGTCCGGGTCGCCTTGAACGCGGAGATCCCGCCGGAAAAATTCTCCCTGGTGGTGCAAAAAGTTGAGAAGTACGCCCACTTCGGGATCGAAGGGGTGATTGTGAAAACTCCGGTGGTGATGCAGGAGATTCATCAGCGTTTCCCGGGATTGGTCATCCACGCCAGTGTAGGCTGTAACATCCAGACCCAGGAGGAGATGAGCCGGTTTAAGTCTTACGGGGCCACCCAGTTGGTGGCTTCCACCGAAATCAACACGGTGGAGAAGCTGGCCCGGTTCAAACGGGAAGCCGATGAACTGGGGCTCCAGACCGAGGTCCTGATTCACGGCAACCGCTGCATCGGCGGGGTGGGAAATTGTATATTCCACGAACTCATCGCCGACTCTTACATCCGCAAGGTCTATCGGGATGAAGAGGGCAACGAGATCGTGGAATACGAAGGCTGGCCCGACCGGAGCGGCAGCTGTTTCCGGTTGTGCCTCCTCACCGACGAGCAGCGCCGCCAGCTCTTACTCAAGCGGGGTCAGCCGCTGGCTAAAATCGAAGCCGTCAACGAGCGTATCCGGAAGCAGCCCAACGTGGCCTTCGGTATCCTGGGAGATGAGTTGAAGGGCTACCTGGACCTGGGATTGGCCACGGTGAAGGTCCAGGGCCGGGAGTACGCCGTGTCCATGATTTCCCGCATGATTGGCTGTTACCGGCAACTCATTGACGCTCACATGCGGGGCGACGACATCAACGGACCCTTTTATCAGAAGATGCAGGACCGCCTGGCGGCCCTGGTGGCGGAGCGGGATCGGGCCCGGATGGAAAAGACCAAGGAACTGCACCGGCACATTGTCGGATTGTAATTCTTAGCATTTTTGTTACCAACCTCTATAATTTACTTGGTTAATAAGAGAAGCCTGTCCTATAATGAGGCGGGCTTTTTTTTTATTTTTTATAAAAGATATTTGGATGGAAGATTTCACCCTGGGTTGGGATAGGGGCGGAAATAGTGTGGTTAATGGAGTGGCCGGCATCTTGGCATTCCCTGGTTCCCCTTGAGAAGGGGGCGGGGAAGTTATGGAAATGAGAGATTATCGGGGGATTAGCGCTGTTAGGTAATGTACCGGGAATTCGGCGCCGGCAGTGACCAGGAAGGTCCGCCACGTTTGAATTTTCTGGTTGTGAGGCGATGACCGACTGTGAAGCGCCATGACGACTCTCCCGAGCCTGTGGGCCTGTCCTTTTGGTTCGGGGTGCTGCTGTGTCTTCTGATCCTGATCGGCAGCTTCTACAACCTGGCCAATTACCCCACCATCTGGTGGGATGAGGCCATTTTTTCCGAAACTGCCGCCAATCTGGCCCAGCATGACCGCTATGCCTTTACGCTGCAAAGTCCCGATCAACTGAGCGACCTGGACTTTCGGATCAGCGTGGGGCCGGCGGTGATCCTGCCGGTAGCTCTGGCGTACAAGCTCTTTGGCGTCAGTCTGGTCCCGGGCCGGGTGGTGGCCGGGGCCTTCCTGGTCCTCACCTTCCTGGCCCTGTTCCTGGGAGCCCGCCGTCTCTGGGGCCCCGTCACGGCGCTGTTGGCCGTGGCCCTGGCCTTCCTGGGAACCGATGTCCTTTATTGGGGCCGCTCGGTCTTGGGGGATATCCCCGCTCTGGGGCTCTTTCTTTGCTCCATCTATTTTCTCATCCGGGGCCTTGAGTCCCGGGCCCTTTGGCCCCTGGTGCTGGGGGGGATATTCTTGGGGCTGGCTTTCGATGCCAAGGAGTTCTATGGCCTGGCCTTCCTGCCGCCTCTGGTGCTTCTGGCCCAACAGAGCTGGGGCGACAAGCGGCGGTTGGTCCTTAGGGTCCTGGCCTTCGGCGCCGGTGCGGCCCTGCCGCCTCTGGCCTACCTGGCTTTCAAGGCGGTGATCCTGGGGAGCCTGACCGGAGCCGTGCTCCATTTCCTGGAGCAGAAAAGGCTCCTGTGCCACGAGTTCTTCACGCCTCTTACCATCGGCCGCCTCTACCCGGAGAGTCTCTTATTACTGTTGCAGGACCCCCTTTTCTGGCTGGGATGTCTGGGGGTTGGCTGGATCTGGAAGAAAGAGACCCCATCCCCCGGGGTGAAATTGTGGATCTGGAACTTCCTCCTCTGGAGCGGGGTTTACCTGACCGCGGTTTACTGGCACCGCTTTGCCCTGCCGGGTTTATTCCTGGCCGCCCCCCTGGCGGCCTATTTCTTCCGCCAGGTTGCGGCCCGGCTGACTTCCGGGGTTTTCCGCCGCCCGCCCCGGTGGTTGGCTCCCGGAATTATCGCGACTTTTCTGATATTGTTCTACCCCTGCGGCGGCCTGGATTACTTCAAGGAGGCGCTTACCTGCCGGAGCTCAGCTCCCTTGCATCTGGTCCACTATCTCCGCACCCATGTGCCCACCCGCTGTCTCATCGAGACCCCGGAATACGAACTGGTGTTCCTGGACGACGACCACCGCATCCATCTCATGCCGTTTTATCCTTTCGTAGAATCCACCCCGGACCGGATAGTGCTGTGCAACCCAAGGAAAAAACCTTACGAATTCAACCGGGTAGGGGCCGACATCCTGATCCTGGGCAGTTTTGGCAAGAGCGTCTTCAAACAGGTCTATCCCCCTGCCCTCATTAACCGGGATTGGCGCCGGATCGCCCAGGTGGATTACTATGATATCTATGTGCCTCGAAAATCTGAGAAAAAGATGGTAACATTAATGAGTAAAACTATGGCCTCCCACCGAAAGGCCAGCCTGATCAGACCCGCCAGTAAGAATGATGCCCAGGAAACGCTTGCTGATTCGCACTATTACTGAGTTCCGCCGCCACTATCGTCGGTTGCGTTCCGGGGACGTAATCATCGGGGTGCTCTCCTTGCGGCTGGGGGAAGAGATCAAAGTCCTGGACCTGGCGGACCGAGGCGTGGTTTTCTTTCCCCCGGTTTTGTCCCAACTCCTGAGCCGCTCCAAAGTGGCCCAGGCCGAGGTTCTGGCCGATTACATGGTCCCCGGCAGTTTTGTGGCTTATGTCCTGGCGGATCTGGCCCGTCGCCTCCCCGAATTTCAGAACCGGGAGGCGGTGGTCGCCAAGCGGGATCGGGCCCACCTGGGTCTGGGGGTCAGTCTCTGGCCCTCCCTGGAAACCCTTTACAGTCTGGCGGGCCTCCAGGGGCTCACTTACCCCCTGGTGGTCCAGCCTTTCCTGGGCGGCGCCCGGGACCTGCGGGTGGTGATGCTGGCTGACTACGTCGAGGCCTATGAACGGCTCAATCCCCACAGCTTTCGCAAGAATCTCTTTCAGGGAGGGTCGTCCCAACCCGCCGCCCTCACCCAGGAGGTACAGGATTTCTGCCGTGAAGTGATGACCCGGGGGAGGTTCCCCTATGCTATCCTGGATCTGCTCCTTGATCCCCAGGGTGGCCGCCCTTATCTATCAGAAATCAGTTTCAAGGGAGGACTGACCGGGGCCCGTCTCTCCCAGGCTGAGTTTCGACTACGTGTTGCCGCCCTGGAAGAGGATTTTATTCAACAATGGGAAACCTCATCGAAGAACCGGCCTTAAGGGATCGCATCCATGTCTTTTTCGATCGGACCAGCGCCGGCCAACAGTTGGCCGGTCACCTCAGCGGCTATCGTGGCCGCGAGGTGCACCTCTTTGCCATTCCGGCCGGAGGGGTGCCGGTGGGGGTGGAGATCGCCCGCAGCCTGTCGATCCCCCTGGACCTCCTCATTGTCCGCAAAATCCAGTTCCCCTGGACTACCGAAGCCGGCTTCGGCGCCCTCGATCCCGGCGGCCAGGCCATCATCAATGACGACTTGCTGCGTCGCATGCCTCTATCCCCCGAGGAGATCGAGGCCCAGATAAACAAGACTGCCGCGGTCATCCGGCAGCGGGAAGCGCTTCTCAGGGATGGCAAGCCTTATGCCCGCCTGAACGGCCGCCCGGCCATGGTGGTGGATGACGGTCTGGCTTCGGGCTATACCATGCGGGCGGCCCTCCAGTTCCTTCAGGCCCGGGGGGCCGACCGGCTCATCGTGGCGGTGCCCACCGCCTCCGAGCGCACCGTCTGGGAGATGCTCCCCCTGGTGGATGAGCTGTACTGCCTCAATGTCCGGGGCGGCTTTTCCTTTGCGGTGGCCGACGCCTATGAAAACTGGTATGATCTTACCGAGGAAGAGATCTTAGCTATCCTGTCTTCCCAGAAAAACGAGCGGTAGCCGATCAGGCCGTATTCCAGGCCCATTTTAACCGCCTTTCCCCGATCCGGTTCCCATGAGCCATAAACTTTCGGCGCCCAAAACCTTGCCCACCCAAATCCCCAGGAACCGCCTGGCCTTTGATATCGACGGGGTGGTGGCCGACATCATGACCACCTTCCTGGCCCTGGCCCGGGAGCGCTACAACCGGGGGCACCATCTCCGCTACGAGCACATCACCACTTTTTACCTGGAAGACTGCCTGGACCTCCCGCCCTGGATCATCGACGAACTCATCCGGGAACTCATCGACCGCCCCCATGAGCTACCGGTGGCCCCCTTCCCCCACGCGGTGCCTGTCCTCACCCGTCTGGCCCAGGAAACGCCCCTGTTGTTCGTCACCGCCCGGGACCGGCGAAGGCCCATCGAACACTGGTTGCACCGGAACCTGGCCCCGGTGCCGCCTGCGGCGATCCGGGTCCTGGCCACCGGTGATCCCGACACCAAGATCCACTGCCTTCAGGACCACGGCATCCAGTACTTCGTGGAAGACCGCCTGGAAACCTGCCTGCAACTGGCCGACCACGGCATCACCCCCATCGTGTTCGCCCAACCCTGGAACCGCCTACCCCACCCGTTTCCGGAAGTCCAGGGCTGGCCGGAGTTGGGTGGCCTGCTTTTTGAGGATTAGGTCCAATGCGGTTCACTTAAACAGCGCTATAAGGGCGGGGTCTCCCCGCTCTTGATTAAATAGGGCTCATTTATGGGGCGGGGAAACCCCGCCCCTACGACGAGAAGAAATCGCCCCAGTTTAACTGAACAGTATTGGGATCAGGTCTTTTTAGGGGGGGAGCCAGGGGCCGACGAGCCCATCCCCTCCCTGAAACCCTTCCACAACCCTGGGGTCTCCAGGCACCCCTTAATACTTGACAGGCAAGACAGTCGCTACGGACTGGTTCCCAACCTCCTGCTGGGGAACCCACTGGTGGCAAAGCTCTGCTTGGCTCAATAGCCGCAATACCGTTAGTGACATTCCTGTTGCCAAGCTGGAGCTTGGCCTTTATAGGCG
>Ga0307445_10002435_pt1 | contig 10231 bp, 10 predicted proteins | sample SalMarSW160330MG_FD_202147 | JGI IMG/M metagenome (GOLD analysis project Ga0307445, IMG submission 202147) | Salt marsh sediment microbial communities from the Plum Island Ecosystem LTER, Massachusetts, United States - SW1603-30 | ecosystem: Environmental > Aquatic > Marine > Intertidal zone >...
CTGCCGTCTGAGGAGAAAAAACTGGCGGACCTGGTGAACGTTTCCGATTCTTGTCACGGGCTCTTGAAAATGGTAGAGTTGGGCCGTATGTTAAAGGAGAGGTACGGATTATGAATGAAAAACGGGTGGCACAGCTGATAAAAGAGCTGCTGGTGGAACTGGGCGAGGACCCGAGCAGGGAGGGACTGCGGGCAACGCCTCAGCGTGTGGCAAAATCGTGGGCCTTTCTCTCCAGCGGGTATCGGCTGGATATGAAAACGATCATAAACAACGCGGTTTTCGAGTCCGAAGCCAATAATATGATCATCGCCAGGGATATCGAGGTGTACAGCCTCTGCGAGCACCACATGCTCCCCTTTTTCGGCCGCTGCCATATCGGTTATATCGCGCGCAAACATGTCATCGGGGTCAGTAAACTGGCCCGTATTACGGATTTTTACGCCAGGCGCCTGCAAATCCAGGAACGCCTGACCTCGCAGATCGCCAAGGCCGTAAAAGACGCGGTCAATGCTATCGGCGTGGGCGTGGTCATGGAGTGCAGGCACCTCTGCATGATGATGCGGGGGGTGGAAAAACAGAACTCGGTCATGACCACCTCCTCGGTACTGGGGGAGATGCACAGTGACGCCTCCAGCAGGGCCGAATTTCTGGATCTGCTGAAGGGAAGGGGATAAATAGTCAGACCAAGCTTTGCGCGTGATGATTACCTTGACAACACCTACGTAGCATGATACATATTGTAGGTATTATTTCGGGCTGTAGCGCAGTTGGTTAGCGTACACGTCTGGGGGGCGTGGGGTCGGCGGTTCAAATCCGCCCAGCCCGACTAGTTATCGATTTATTTTAAAGCGGAAAGACGCGGCCCAACTGCCGGACGGCCTGCTGCAGCCGCTGCTTGTTTTCCACAAGGGCGATGCGCAGATATCCCTCTCCCTCTTTCCCGAAACCGCGGCCCGGAGCCAGGGCCACATTTGCTTTCTTTAACGCCTGTATGGCAAACTCTACGGAGCCTATGGAACGATATTTTTCCGGAATAGGCACCCAGCAGAACATGGATGCCTTGGGCTTTTCCGCCTGCCAGCCGATCCTTGTCAGGGCCTCACATAAAATGTCTCGTCTTTCCTCGTAAATTCCGGCCTGGAATTCCATTTCCCGGTCGCATTCGCGCAGACCGATCACGGCGGCTATCTGAATGGCCTGAAATATCCCGTAATCATAGTATCCCTTGATATCTCCCAGCACCTTGACCATATCCTTATTGCCGCAGACGTACCCGATGCGCCAACCGGCCATGTTGTATCCCTTGCTCATGGTCATGGTTTCCACGCCCACCTCTTTGGCTCCTTTTACCTGAAGGAAGCTCGGGGCCTTATACCCGTCGAACGTGGTCAGGCCGTAGGCAAAATCGTGAATCACGTAGAAATGAAACTGCCTGGCCAGTTTGACGATTTCTTTAAAGAAATCAATTTCAACGGTGCGGGTAGTGGGATTGTTGGGATAATTCAGGATGAGGATTTTGGGACTCGGGACAAGATGGCGGCACATGTGCTCGATGTTTCGCAGCAGCGTCTCCTCGCCCTCATTCTGGTTTATGCCGATCACACTGGCGCCCGCGATCACCGGGCCGTAAACATGTATAGGGAAGGTCGGCGTAGGAGTAAGGACGATGTCCCCCGGTCCCAGTGTGGCCAGGCACAGGTGGCTGAAGCCCTCTTTTGAGCCGAGTGTGGCGATGACCTCCGTCTCGGGTTTCAGGGCAACATCCCAATGTTTGGTGTAAAATCCGGCTACCTCCCTGCGCAGGTTATAAAGCCCCACCGAAACCGAATAACGCTGGTTCCGTTTATCGTACGCCGCCTCGGTCAGTTTATCGACGATCGGTTTGGGCGTGGGATCATTGGGGTTGCCCATGCCGAGGTCGATTATATCCACATCTTTGCGCCTGAGCTCCGTCTTTAAGGCGTTTATCCGGCCGAAGAGATAAGGCGGAAGCCGGTACATTCTGGCGGACGCCACCTCCGGCATTTCTATCTTGGTCAGAGATTCCGAGGTATACTTTTCTTTGTCCATATCTTTTTTGCCTCCAATCGCGTTTCTTTGGATAATGCGGGTCTTCCTCATAATTGATAACAGTATACATATTTTTATGGAGAGAATGTGGCAAAAATATTGAAAATAATGTGAAAAAACTACTTTCTCTTGACCATTGCTCTTCACTCATCTATTATGGAAATGTGCTGAAAAAAGAATATCAAAAATTATTCTCCGATATTATTCATACTGTTAAGGGATTTTATAAAAATGATCTGGTTTCCTGTGCAATTTTCGGTTCGGTTGCACGGGATACGGCAACACCCGAATCTGATATCGATATATTGATTGTGGCTGATAATCTTCCCAAAGGGCGTATAAAACGCGTAATCCAATTTGAGGCTGTTGAGGAATCTCTTTTAAAAGCGCATGCAAACCTATTGTTTTCCCCGCTTATAAAAACACCACGGGAAGTTAAAATGGGAAGCCCGCTTTTCTGGGACATGACCGAAGATGTTGTGATTCTCTTTGACCGCAATGATTTTTTAAAGGAATATTTAAAAAGTGTGGCGCAAAACTTGAGAAAAAATAAGGCGAGAAAAGTAATGAAGGGCTCGGCCTGGTATTGGATACTCAAAGGCGATTATGTGCCGGGTGAAGTATTTAAAATATGACTAATCTGGATTTGGCATTAAGTTACATTACAAAAGCCCGCAAGAGATTGAAAGTCTTGGATGTACTGCTTGACGAACAGGATTATTCCGATGTGATTCGTGAATCCCAGGAAATAGTTGAATTGGCCACAAAAGCAATGCTCCGCCGCATCGGGATTGATCCTCCCAAATGGCATGATGTCAGCGGCATTCTGTTGGAGCATAAAGACAGATTCCCCGGTGAAATTCGGAAAGCACTCGGGGAAGTGACCAAAGTTTCCAAACGGCTGCGGAAAGAGAGAGAACTGTCCTTTTACGGGGATATCGATTTTATTCCCACGGAGGAGTATACGGAAGAGGACGCAAGACAGTTTATGAAAGAAACGGCTTTTGTTGTAGAAACAGCTTTAAGACTTTTTTAAGCAATAACAAATCAGATGGTCTTGTCGGGCCCGTGTTTCAGGTTTTTTTCCCGGAATACATTATCGTCCCGTGGATACCCTACGGCCACAAGACTTACAAGTTTATACGAGGCGGGCATATCAAGCAGATCCACAATGGCTGAGGCGTATGCTTTTTTATCGCCGGCCACCCAACAGGTGCCGATGCCGAAATAACGGGCGGCCAAAAGTATGTTTTGGGTGCAGGCCGAACCGTCCTCAAGATAATACTTTGTATCTTTCGCCAATACCGCTAAGCAGACCGGGGCGTTCGCGATAAACTTGCCGTAATCCGTAATACCGGCCAGTTTTGTTTTCATCGCGGTATCTTTGATGATGACAACGTGTGCCGGCTGCAGGTTGCGGGCCGTGGCCGCCGAAAGCCCGGCTTTCACAATTTTTTGCAGGGTATCATCCCCAACCGGTTTGGGGTTGAAAGTACGTACACTGCGCCGGGTATACAACATTTCCAATCCGTCCATGCCGTAATAATAAAAAATAAAGCCGGTTCTGTACAGTATCCACGGAGCACCAAAAGCTGTTTTCTATTGATAGTGGCGCCATGGTTATGTTACACTTGAAATTCGGGGATAATGACAAAAAAACAACTGCGCACGCAAATGATAGATACGCTTACGCGCCTCTCACCAGCGCTGGTGGAACAAAAAAGTGATCTGATTTATGAGCGCCTGGTCTCCCTGACCTGTTTCAGGCAGGCGGCGGTGGTGCTCACCTATCTTTCCATGGACGGTGAGGTCGCCACAAGGCAGGTGGTTGCATTGGCACAAAACGCGGGTAAGCGGGTGTTCGCACCGCGCATAACCGGAGATGAACTGGAGTTTCATCTGCTGCCGGAACAGAATACCGATCTGGAGTACAACAGCTACGGGATTGCCGAACCACAGGCCGGCCGGCCCCTGTTCAATCCGGCAGGGGAGGGGAACACCGTGCTGATCATTACCCCCGGGCTTGCTTTTGACCGGGCCAAACACCGCCTGGGACGCGGCAGGGGATATTATGACCGTTTTTTGGCGCGGCTGCGGACACATAACGTGTACACATACACCATACTTGGGGTCTGTTTTTCCGAGCAGCTTTTGCCCGCTGTTCCTGCGGATGAACACGATATACCCATGGACATGGTGATGACGGAGCGCGAAATCATTTAGGCAGAACAAGGGGAGGAAAGATATGGATAAAATCAAATCGGCATGGGAAATAGCCCTGGAAAAGACAAAAAACGTGAAGGCGGACCGGCAGTCGCTGCTGGAACAGCAGTACATTGAACAGGGAAAAAAAATGGTTTCCGCTTTTTTGGAAAAACCGGAGGAGGACCTGGCGAAACAGTTTGCCGGTGTGGACAAGCAGCACAAATCCCTGGTAAAGCAGGGCATGCTCTCCACGCTGCTTTCAAACCTGACACTGCCCCTGACCGACTCCGCGGCCGGAAGAAACCGGGCGGTGCAGCAGGCATTTCTACAGTTGTTTCCCGGTTCCGCACAGGCCGGGGCTATATTCTCGCAGTTGGAGCAGTTTTTCGGCAGGTATAAACAGGACCGCGAACAGATTCGGGAGCAGATAAAGGCCCAGTATATGCCCAAACTGCGGGCCAAGGCCGAAGCACTCGCCCGTCAACTGGGGACGCAGGTGGAGCTGGATCCCTTTGCCGACCCGGAGTTTGCCGCGCTGCTGAAGAGAAACCTGGCCCAATTCGATGAAAAATACAACACGGTATTGCGCCAGGCCAAGGATGAGCTCCAGCGCCTTTTTTGATTGAAATCAATTATGAAGTATGTAGCGGATCTGCACATTCACTCCCTCTACTCTCGTTCAACCAGTAAGCACAGCAATCTGCATGGGTTGAAGAGGTGGGCGCAGGTGAAGGGGATTAATGTGTTGGGCACCGGGGATTTTACCCACCCGGCCTGGTTCGCCGCCCTACAGGACTCCCTGGTGGGAGACGGCAGCGGATTTTTCACCTTAAAGCCGGGTGCGGAGGGTACCGGGGAACTTCCCGTAAAAACCGATAATATCCCCTTTCGCTTTTGTCTGCAGGCGGAGATCAGCTCCATCTATAAAAAAAACGGCAGAACACGCAAGGTTCACAGTGTTATCTTTGCCCCTGACCTTGAGAGTGTGGCCCGCATTAACGCCCGGCTTTCAGCCCTGGGGAATATAAAATCGGACGGCAGGCCCATCCTGGGGCTTGATCCCCGGAATCTGCTGGAGATTATTTTAGAGGTCTCGCCGGACTGCCACCTTGTTCCCGCCCATATCTGGACCCCCTGGTTCTCGCTTTTCGGCTCCAAGTCCGGGTTCGATACCATCGAAGAATGTTTTGAGGATTTAAGCGGGCATATTTTTGCGCTGGAAACCGGGCTCTCCTCCTATCCGGCCATGAATTGGCGGGTGAGCGCACTGGACAATTACAGCCTGATTTCCAACTCCGACGCGCATTCACCACCCAAGCTGATGCGCGAGGCAAATCTGTTTGAAACATCATTTACCTATCATGATATGTTTCGTGCCCTGCAAACCAAGAAGGGATTTCTGGGTACGCTGGAGTTTTTCCCGGAGGAGGGAAAATACCATTTTGACGGGCACAGGAAATGCAATATCTGCCTTGATCCCGGGAAAAGCATGGAACTGAACGATGTCTGTCCGGTATGCGGTAAACCCCTTACCATTGGGGTAATGCACCGGGTAATGGAGTTGGCGGACCGGAAGGACGCGTTCAAACCGCCGCAGCAGAAAGACTATTACTCTATTATCCCGCTGAACGAAATTCTGGGTGAGATTATGGGGAAAGGTCCGGCCACAAAATCGGTGACCCAGGCCTACTGGAATACCGTTTCCGCTTTGGGGAATGAGTACAACGTGATCATGAACGCCCCCCTGGAGGAGATTGCCTCCCGCTGCGGTATGCCCCTGGCCGAAGCCGTGAAACGGGTGCGCAAAGGCGATATTACCCCCAAACCGGGGTATGACGGTGAGTTCGGGGTGATCCGCGTTTTCAGTAAGGATGAGCTGGAGGAGTTGTCGGGCCAGTCCCTGCTGTTTCATTTTGCCCCGAACACAGGGTTGGCCCCCGCCTACAACCAGGCCGCGCTCTTTGAGGAGGTCGTTGTTAAAAAAAACGACCGGTCCTTTGTGGAAACTCGCGGTGGGGTCCGGGGAGACGCCCCGGTAGGTTCCCGCAGGGAGAAGCGGGCCGGAACTGCGGTGAACGAGCAGGCAGGGACGTATCTTGGAAAGCGAACCGGTGCGCACGGAGAAACGCAGGCCCGGGTGCCGGATAATGCCGCCGTAGCGCCGGAGACCGGCATCTTGGACAGTTGTGCGGCGGAGCCGGGGATTACACAGAACGCAGCGCCCGAGGCCGGGCCGGGAATCGCCGCGGCAGAACCGTCGGCCGGACGGGAAACAACGCCTGCGGACGGGAGAGGAAGCGCGCAGGAAACAACGCCTGCGCAAAGGCCGGGAAGCGCGCAGGAGACAGTGCCCGCGGAAAGCAGCGCCGCCCAGCGGGAGATCGCGGAGTTTCAGGGCGGCGCTGCCATTGTGACCGCCGGGCCGGGCACGGGAAAGACTCATACGCTTGTCTCTTGGATCTGCACGGCACTGGAAAAAGACCGGGCCCGGCCCGAGAATATCCTGGCCATTACCTTTACCAACAAGGCGGCTCTGGAGATGAAACAGCGCCTGGCGGCCCTGTTGGGTGAAAACGCGGACAAAATCACGGTATGCACCTTCCACGCCCTGTGTTTTGACATCATCAGGAGTCATTTCCCGGGGGTAAAGAGTGTGTATGACCGGGCCGGGCGCAGGGCCCTGCTGCATTATCTGCATCCCGGCCGTACCAAACCGGAAATCGAGAAACTGGCGAAGAAAATCGAACAGTACCTCGACGGTTCGGAGCTGGATATCGATGAAGCCACGGAAAAGACAGCCATTGCTTATCAGAACGAGTTGAAGGCTGTGCGTGCCGTGGATATCGCGGCCCTGATAAACGAGGTGAACCTCATTTTTGAGCAGTGGCCCCAGATCCTTTCTCATTACCGGGAGCGTTATACCTTTATTGCCGTGGATGAATTCCAGGACATCAATCCCGCCCAATACGCATTGATCAGCGCGTTGATCGGGAATAAACCCATTGAAACCGGCGGTAAAAAATTGCTTTTTAAGAGTGTGCTTGCCATTGGTGATCCCGACCAGGCGATTTACGCTTTTCGCGGGGCGGACCCCAGGCTTTTTTTCCGGTTTCAGAATGATTTTCAGGCACGGCACTTTTTACTGTCGGTAAACTACCGCTCGGTCCGGCCGGTCATCGGGGCGGCAGGGGCGCTTATAAACCACAATTCCTTCAAAAGCGGTTTGAAACTGCAGGCACAGAGGGGAGACGGTAAAAGGCTCTCCGTCGTACGACTTGATAATGAGTATCATGAGGCCGAGTATATTGCGGAGTCCATCCGTACGCTGGTGGGAGGGACCGATTCCGTGTCGGTGGCGGCCCTGGGGCCGCGCACGGAACAGGAGTATTCCTTTCATGACCTGGCCGTGCTGGTGCGCACTCATACAATGGAGAAGACCTTGTATACGGTATTTGAAAGACGGGGCATTCCGGTTGCCCTGCGCTCAGAATATTCGCTGCTTAACGAACCGCCGTTTTCTCTGCTTTCGTCTTACCTGCGCCTGCTTTACAACAGGCAGGATGTGATTGCCTTCCGTGAAGTGATAAGCGGCAGCATACGGGGCTTAAGCGGGGATGAGTTCTCGGCCCTCACATTTCTTTTCGGGCAGGAAAACGGGAACCGACGAAACATGCTTGCCAACCGCTCTCTGCAAAAGATTCTGGCCGGGGAACATGCCGTTCAGGTGGAAGAGCTGTTGAATTTTCTGGAGTTTGTAGAGGTGAGTATTGAGTTCCAGGGAATTTATAAGGGATTGTTCATTGTTCTGGAAAAGATCATTCCCAACGCGGAAGACGAGGAGCACAAACTGAAAATCAACGCCCTGCTGGAACTGGCCCGTGTCTACCAGGGTGACCCGGCGGGATTTCTGCGCCACATGTTTCTGTGTGTGTTTGAAAGCCAGGGGACCTCACCGCCGGAGAAGGTGCACCTGCTTACCTTTCACGCGGCCAAGGGTCTGGAGTTCCCGGTGGTTTTTATTGCCGGCGCCGAAGAGGGTATTACCCCGCTTACGGGAAAAAGCGTTGATATTGAAGAGGAACGCAGGTTGTTTTATGTATCGCTTACCCGGGCACAGGACCGTGTATATATCACCCACTGCGGGGAACGGTCACTCTACGGCAAGCGTACCGTACAAGCCCCCAGCCGCTTTATCGATGAGATTCCGCCGGAGTATAAAGAAGAAACCGCATACAAGAAAAAACAGGCGGAGTTTACCCAGCCTTCCCTTTTTTAGCCTTGGGGTAGTTTCCCCCGGGATCGGTCCCCACAAATTCGAACAGCTCTGATTGGATCCAGAGGAAGTTTTTGTTCTCGGAGGGTACCAGAAAACGAGACGAATCGGTTTCCGCACCGTCCTTATTGAATATAGTGACCTTTTCAATCGCCAATACCGGGTACACCTTGTTTTTTTTAAACAGTTTTCCCATTTTTATATAATTTGAAGACATGTGGGGAAAGAAATCCTTAAAGGCCTTTTCCAGATTGTCCTTAACCTTCACAAAAAAAATACCGGTTTGCATATTTGCTCCTTTTGCTAAAAAAGTATATTTATCGGGTCACCCCGTCCAATGGGTTTTGCCCGAGCCAGTTCGAATAGTTTTGCCGTACCGGAAACAGAAAGGCCGGAACCAGTACGGGAAGTTTTTGTATGCCGAAACAGGCCGGATCAAAGTTCCAGTCCGCCGGGGGAAGATCCTTGATAAACGCGATAAACATGACCGTATCGTTATAATCAAGTGCGCCGCTTCCGTCCTCTACCCCCAAACGAAAGAACAATGCCTTTGATCCCTTGATCACCCCGCTTTTCAGGGTATCGTACCCTGTTCCCCTGTTGCGTATGACCTTGTAATTAATATACGTATTTTCGGTCTGTGTTGTAAAGGCTTTCAGTTTACAGTAGACATGTTTTTCCGTGCGCATGGCAATCCAGACCCGGTGTGCATCCGGGTAAAACGCGTAACGGGGAGAGTGCTTAAAGCTGTTCTCGCTTAATTCCTCGGTAACATCAGGCGGACGGCTGTCTGTTGCCTGCGTGCCGTAATACATTTCGGTGGCGATGTAGGTTTCCTCGTTTTTATCACAGGCATACCACAGCCCCGCGTAGCGGTATTCTCGCCTGACGGCGGCGAGGTCCAGGGAGAGTACATCACCTTTGTCATTCCGCCCGAACTTATCGGGATAGATCTTGAAAAAACCTTCTGGCATTTGAACTCCTGCAAGAATTCTAAAAAAAATATGTCGACAATGCAATGGTAAAAAAATATATTTTGAGCAATTGACAATTATCCGTTCAATTTGTACTCTCAGAACAATAAAAAGGAGGAAAGATGTATAATATCGCAGTTGTTCCGGGGGACGGCACCGGACCGGAAGTAGTCAATGAGGGCTTGAAAGTGTTAAAGGCCGTCTCAAAGAAGTTTAATGTAGAGTTCACCTTTAAAGAATTCCCCTTTGGCGGTGAGCACTACCTTAAAACAGGTGAGACCCTGCCCGCGGGGGCATTGGACGAGCTGAAAAAATTCGATTCCATCTACCTGGGGGCGATCGGCCATCCCAAGGTAAAACCGGGGATCCTTGAGGTGGGAATACTCCTCAGTCTCAGGTTCGGCCTGGACCAGTATATCAACCTGCGCCCGGTAAAACTGTATCCCAACGTGGAGACACCCCTGGCAAACAAAAAGCCGGAGGACATCGATTTTGTGATTGTCCGTGAAAATACCGAAGGACTGTATCTGGGGTCCGGCGGCTTTATGAAAAAAGGCACGCCCGATGAGGTGGCGATTCAGGAGATGATTAATACGCGTAAAGGTGTTGAGCGCTGTATCCGCTATGCGTTTGAATATACACGGAAACGCAACAAGGGGAAGAAACTGACCCTCTGCGCTAAAACCAATGTGCTTATCTTTGCGCATGA
>Ga0307445_10002436_pt1 | contig 10227 bp, 9 predicted proteins | sample SalMarSW160330MG_FD_202147 | JGI IMG/M metagenome (GOLD analysis project Ga0307445, IMG submission 202147) | Salt marsh sediment microbial communities from the Plum Island Ecosystem LTER, Massachusetts, United States - SW1603-30 | ecosystem: Environmental > Aquatic > Marine > Intertidal zone >...
AGCTTTCTTTTCCTGGAAGGCTCCCACAAAGGCATTGAGGATAAGAATACCCAGTATGATAAAAGTGTCGAGCAATCCTCGACCCTCTATGATACCAACGACTCCTGATATAGCTGCCGCGATGAGCAGAATTATGATCATGAAGCTTTTAAACTGGGCAAAAAACATCTGAAGGAAGCTCTTCTTTCTTTTTGATGTAAGCTGATTATAACCATATTCGTTAAGCCTGCGGTTAACCTCTTCTGATGATAAACCGCCGGATTCAGATGTTTTGATCCATTTAACGATATCTTCGATTTCCTGGCTATAATAACGTGTCATGGGGAATTATTGATAATACCTGTTTTGCAGTCAGGAGGTAACTCCATTAACCGGCAGACTTACCTGTAAGATCAGGTAAATCAACAGTTGGCATAAAGCTGTATTTTATATCAATGGTGATCCTGTCACCATCAAAAGTACAGGTTAATATTTCGGTATGGGGACTCTCAATATACCGCAGGGTAAGTTCCAGTGTCTTTTCATCTCTCCACCTGTAGATGCCGGCTGTTTGCACAGGAGGAATACCGGCAAGGTGTCCCCTGGCAGCCAGCAATAAATTGGGCCCGGGTCTTGTTGTTGTCCCCTTAACCCAGTTTTCACTTCCGAAACCAAATTCCCAGGATTTTTCAAAATAATCCATTGTTATCTGGCAGGTGTTCTCGTTAAAATTGAAAGAGATGGCTTCCAGCCTCCTGTCGTTAGAGTCAATGTTATACTTTTTACCTGATATCTCTTCCTGTAGCTGTGAACCTGTTCCTTCAACTGGTACTTTTACTACCAGGGATGCGAGCATATGTTTCAATATTTCATCTGCTTCCTTGTTTTTCGGAAGCTTCTCATCCTGTATTGACGGCAATAAATATTCCCAAACAAGATTGAGTTCACCCTGCAGATCCTGTGATTCACATGTTATTGCAACAACAGCATCCTTATCAGGCATAACGATTATGTATTGTCCATATGCTCCGTCGGCTCTGAATGCATTATGCCGGCATTTCCAGAACTGGTAGCAGTAACCCTGCATCCAATCGCTTGAATCCTTAATCGGTTGCGGAACAGCAGGAGCCTGGTCAATTTTGAAAGTAGTTGCTTCATTTACCCATTCTTCGGGGATAATCTGTTTTTCATTCCATTTGCCTTTTTGAAGGTATAACTGTCCGAATTTAGCCATATCCTCAGTTTTGAGTCTCAATCCCCATCCTCCGGTATTGATACCAATAGGATCTCTCTCCCAGTCCATGCCTTCAATTCCCAGGGGTTCAAAAAGACGAGGGGTGAGATAATCTATGACCGGTTCTCCTGTAACCTTCTGTACTATAGCAGATAACATATAGGTGGCCATTGAATTATAAAGAAATTTTGTTCCGGGGTCATTGACAACAGGAAGGGAAAGGAAAGCCTTTGCCCAGTTATCATAATTTGATGTAACCTGCCTGGTAGGATCAGGATCGAGTCCTGCAGACATTGTCAGGAGATCCCTGATTTCCATATCGGCAAGGTATGGACTTACCGTATCGGGAAGATCCTCAGGGAAAAATGATATTACCTTATCGGTAACACTGATAAGATTCTCTGTAACAGCAAATCCAACAGCCGTTGAGGTAAAGCTCTTGCTCGTTGAATAGAGTGTGTGTTTAAGGCCGGGGGTATAGGGAGACCACCAGCCTTCAGCAATAACTTTCCCATGGCGAAGAAACATGAGACTGTGAAATTCATGCTTGCCTTTTTCTGCTATCTTCAGGAAAGCAATTATTCCTTCAGAATTGACCCCCTCGGCTTCCGGAGTGCTGCGGGGTAGTTCACCACGCTGATCTGCTCTTTCATTTTTACAGGAAAGAGTCAGCGATAATAATATAACAAATGATGTGAATAAGAATTTGTAAAACGATCTCATGATAACAGTAATTTAATTTATCAGTAATTAAAAGAGAAAATAAAATTACTATTCCATGTTTAAAATTCTATTTAAAAAGAAAGATTTCTTCAATTTTTGTATCAAATACCCTTGCTATATCATATGCAAGTTTAAGTGAGGGATTATATTTGTTTTTCTCAAGGAAGACAATTGTTTCCCGTCTCACATTGACCTTTTTAGCCAGATCATCCTGAGTAAGGTTATACCTGGCCCTGTATTCCTTTATCCTGTTATTCATTTTTGATCCCTGTGAAATTTAATATAAGCCAGCAGACTGCAAAGATGACAGCCATGCCAAGTATCCCGATACCGATTATTGTATGGGTTTCACAATTAATCTTTTCTGAGAAGTACATTATGGCAAGCCATAAATAGAGAGAGATATAGAAGGCCAGGGATGAGGTCTTCCTCATCACTTTTCTTGATAATTCATCTTCTGTGGGTTCTCCTCTTTTTGCACTTGCGAGCCGTTTAAATCCGATGAATACTGCAAAAGCAACCACGAGTATTATAACACCAAAACCAGCAATATCGGTAAATCCTAAATCTCCCGATGTGTTAGCAATCCATAATCCAACTGTTACAAGTAACATTGCCGCTACAACAAAAACTAAAACTGCCTTTTTCATATTTAATAAGTATTAGTTATGTAATTCTAACACAAAGTTAGAAATAAATAACATTACTTCCAAATATTTTTATGGGAAGGTTTGTTTTTTCCGGACTAAAGTCCTTAAAAAGGAGATTTCTGTAACCCCCTGGCTAAAGCCAGGGGTTAGTTATGGCAGGGTATATAAACCCAGACTTTAGCCTGGCGCAGGAGGGACGTGTCACAATATGGCAGGGTATATAACCACTGGCTTTAGCCTGGCGCAGGAGGGACGTGTCACAATATGGCGGGGTATATAACCACTGGCTTTAGCCTGGCGCAGGAGGGACGTGTCACAATATGGCAGGGTATATAACCACTGGCTTTAGCCTGGCGCAGGAGGGACGTGTCACAATATGGCAGGGTATATAACCACTGGCTTTAGCCTGTGGTAAGCGGGATCTGTCACTCAATGAGGGCTTTAGCCCGGAATTATCAATGATGATCTGCATATCTCCACCAGGCAGCAGTACCTGCAAAGCCAAGGAGAACAGTTATTATTAGAATAAACCAGCTATAGATATTTGCTGCCGGACTCAATGGACCCGCCACCTTTGCTATGAGGGCCGGAATAGCCCATGGGAAATAGGGAGTTATTTCAGGAAGGGCAGCAAATATCAGTTGAGTAAAAATTATAACAATTATAAGAAATCCTACTGGCAGAAGTTCATTGCGACTGGCGCATGTAATGAAAGTCACAGGTGTGAATAGCAAAATTGTTAGCACTGAAGCCTTGAAAAAGGTACCGGTGCTATGGTAGAACAGCTGGCTTGTCCAGCCGTCTAGTGTAACAAGTTTACCTGTCAGGATACTTACTATGAACATTACAGTAAGCAATAAAAAACTCCAGATAAAGGTTATAATGGTTTTGGATAATACGATATCAAACCTTGAAACAGGCAGTACCAGGATATCTTTAATTACCCTGTCGGAGTATTCCCTGCCAAATATCCAGATTGTTACAATTCCTGATCCTATGGTTCCAAGAACAACTGCCATCTGTGTCAACAGGTTAAAATAGATTAACCAGTTAGCACTACTTATGAAGGAAGCCTTGGTACTTATTATTGCTGAGTTTTCTGCTATTTCGGGATGTTTTGCCACAAGCATTAGCAGTCCCATCATTAAGGCAATGAATATGAAAAGAAGAAATGTTATCCATAAGACTTTTGATCTGAAAACCTTCATTGTTTCGGTAATAAAAGCTGCATAAAAACCTTTCATTGTACACCTCCTTTCATCCTTATTACCCTGAGAAAGAATGTTTCCAGATCCTCCTCGTCAACATTTAACATTGTTGGGGGATATCCTGAATTTACAAGAAGTGATGCAACTTTATCGGGATATAAGATTGCTTCTGTTTCCTGAATTTCAAGTATTCCATACTCTGAAAGAGATAAAGGATAACCGTTCTTTTCAAGGATATTCTTTGCTCCTGAAATATTTTCAACTTTAACCTGGAGGCATATTTTCCTTAGTTTCTCCATCTCATGGGCATATGACTCATGTAATAAGCTTCCTTCGTGAATGATACCGATCCTAGTGGCGAGTTTGGAAATTTCCCCAAGGATATGACTTGAAATAAAAATTGTTACACCCCTGTTCAAAGCCAGGTCTGCAAGCAATTCCCGGATTTCAACGATACCTTCAGGATCAAGGCTGTTTGCAGGTTCATCAAGCAGAAGGATCCCGGGATCATGAATCAGTGCTTTGGCTATTCCCAGACGCTGGGCATTGCCTTGAGAAAGGTTTTTACAACGGACTTCACTATATCGGTCAAGCTTTAGTTTCTTAATAATGGAATCAACAGATTTTCTGTCTTGTATTAACCTCAGCCGTCTTATTATTTCAAGGTTTTCTTTTACTGTCAGGTCAGGGTAAGAATAGGGAACTTCTACAAGATAACCTACTTTGCTCCACATTCCCGGGTTGCCGGGATTTACTTTATTGCCATTAAGAAAGGCTTCTCCTGATGTGGGACCAATTAATCCCAGCAGCATCCTGATGGTTGTTGTCTTTCCCGCACCGTTAAGTCCGAGGAAACCATATATTTCACCTTTCTTTACATTTATGGAAACTTCATCAACAGCTTTAAGCTTTCCATAATGTTTTGAAATGTTTTTGGTATAGATTACTGTATCCATTATGAATCATTTATTAAAGGAGGTTGGCTCAAAATTGACCCTGCCTCTTATTTAAGTTTTGCTTATTTCTTCAGAATGTCGCGGATCTCTGTAAGAAGTGTTACTTCTTTAGAAGGAACAGGGGGTGGAGGAGGAGCTGCCTCTTCTTTCTTTGTAAGAGCATTCATGCCTTTGACAAGCATGAAGACAGCAAAAGCTACTATCAGAAAATCAATGGTAACCTGTATAAAACTACCATAGTTCCATGTAACAGCCGGGGCTGCATCAGTAGCTGCTTTCATTACGATTTTGAGATCTGTAAAATTTACACCGCCGAGTATAAGGCCGATGGGAGGCATTATAATGTCGTTTACCACAGAAGATACGATCTTGCCGAAGGCTGCACCTATAATGATACCTACAGCAATATCGGCAACATTGCCTTTCAGTGCAAAGGCTTTAAATTCCGTAACTAGTTTCATAGTGTATGATTATTAGTTATTGGTAATTAAATATTGGTTATCAGAAATTATAGGAGAATCCTACTCCGAAGATCTCTTTGAATTGAACTCTTGACCCTGGTGCTGCCAGTTCTCCTTCATCAATTGTTCCGTCATCATTCCTGTCAATCGCGATTTTGATGTTATCATCATAGATCAATACGGTATTCAGACTGACAGAAATATACTTATTAACTTTCAGGGCGAGCAGATTTTCCCATGCCACATCTATATTCTGGGGATTTTCTGTATAATTTGAAAAAAGATCAATTTTGGTGGTCAATGAGACCCCCTTCAAAAACTCCTGTGAAAAATCATTTTTCGTATAAATGACTCTTAGATATCCCCCGAATTCGCTTTTTAATTTTTCCCCGGGCTCTACTCCAAAAGCCCCGGCAGCAGATAAGACATCGTCATTTACAAAGGTGAATTTAGCTGCCAGGGGAGCCAGAAATGCGCTGAAATTTGGATTTGGTTTATAATCCATTCCCAATGCTGTTAACAAGTAGGCAGGAGCAAACAGGTCAGAGATCTTATTTGTGACATCAGGATAATTATATCCGGGAGTCATCTGTGTTTTAAAATTTATAAGAGCAGCATAATAGAATTTGGAGAAAGACTGTCTCCCATATTTGGAGAGGAAATCTATTTTATCATCAGTCTTTTTGAAGATCTCATCCTTCCCTCCCTGTTTTAAAAGGCCATATCCAAGGTCGAGTGAATTATCCCAGGTCGATTTACCCTGTTTCAGGTTAGCAAAGAGGCTGAATATGCCGTTAACAGCCAGGGAGTTTTGTCCGCCGGCAACCCAGTTTGTCAGGGATGTCTGGGCAAGGTTTGCGGCGAGTACACCACCCGTTTTCCAGCCCATTATGGTATCAGCTGCCTGAGTACGGAGCTTTTTCTCTCCTTCGGTTACCTGGCTGAATGCAAGAATGCTGAAGAAGATAATTAGAATACCCGATAATGTAAGTCTTTTTTTCATTTAGTAATGATATTTGAAGAATTGCCGGAAAAAACTTGCTCTTTCCCAATACCCGGCTCGCTTATTTTTAATCCCTTGAATTCAGCTCCATGGACATCATCCAGGACAACTGCGGTTCTGTAGTCCTCCTTTTTACATGTCAAAGTTACATTTTCGAAAGTAATTCCCTTTGCATGACGGATATAAAATCCCCAGGCAGGCAGCTCCTTAAACATTGAAAACTCAGGGTAATTTGCAGCCAGTTCCGGTACTTTGTCAAGTTCGTCCAGGCCCACCTTCGCATAATTCGGATTTCCTCCTCCCGGATAATGGATCTCAATATTCCTGAGAGTTACATTTTCAATAAGTACATCCGGCATACCGACTATTGATGCCGGTGAAATATTTCGTGGCAGATCTTCTACAGGTCCTTCATAATTATATCCGGCATCGGGTTTTGTTATAGGGACCTCGGCATAGACATTCGTTATGGAAATATTATTCATTTTCCCTTTCCTTCCCTCCCTGCGCTCACCAATCCTCAGGAAAATGACATTTCCTGTATTTATGGATCTCAGGCTGTCCACTGTAATATTCTCCACAACACCACCATCGACTGCCGCAAAAGTAATTGCTGATCTGTAGGTGTCGAATACCAGGTTATTGATAATACTTATATTGCGAAAGCCTCCATAGGAAGCGGTACCGAACTTAATACCACTGGCGCTGGTCCGCACACGGTTGTTATAAATATAAATATTCCGGCAAACAAAATCGGGAGAGTGTGATTTAAGGCAAATGCCATCATCAGCTGCATCGAAATATGAATTTTTGATAATTACACTATCACAATCAACAATATCAATACCATCGTTATTCCAGTAGGATTTGCTGTCAACAATAATTCCGTCAACAACAAGATCCGTGCATTGATCATACTGCTGGTTCCAGCTACCGGGGTCCTTCAAGATAATCCCTTCGATCCTTATATTCCTGCAACCTCTGAAGTATATGTTCTGCGGACGTATTGTTTCTCTTGGGCGGTCATATTTTAATGGATCGTCTATTACCCCCTTATGGATAAGATCGACAAGATTATTTGCCACGGTAAATCCCTGTCCGTCAATAACACCTTTACCGGTAATTCCTATATTCTCCTGGCCGAGAGCAAAGATCATAGCGGTCCAGTTATGATTCTGCTCATAATCAAAAGGATTAGGAGATCCGACAAGAATAGCTCCCTCCTCGAGATGGATTATGACATTCGATTTAAGGTAAATCGTACCTGTAAGATACCGGCCTACATAAAAGACCAGTCGTCCGCCACCATTGGCACTTATAAAATCAATACCTGCCTGTATAGAGTTTGTATTTAAAGTTGTGCCATTGGATTTTATTCCAAACATGGAGGCATTATAATCCTTAGCTGTAATTTCAAGTAAGGATAAAAGGAATATCAAAGTTGTAAATACTTTTTTCAGTTTCATTTGTTATTTCTTCTGACAGATTAATATGAATTCTTTTGATTTCTCGTCCAGTTCATTCCCGTTAAAATCGCCCAGTATTTTATAATTTTCAAAATCAGATCTGTCAAGCAAATGTTCCAGCTCATACCTGAAGAAGTATCTCAACGGTGTTTTCCAGTGTTCCTGTTTTCCCTCTCCTTCTTCATCCCACTCAAGAAAGAAATCAATATTAATAAGCTGGTTTATCAGGTCCGGCTTTGTTGTTACAGTCCTCTTCATATGTCTTCCCGGTTCATATTCTCCTTCAAAATCTGTTACATTGTTTATACCATTAAGAAGCTGACCCAGGTCAGGGACAAACAGATCAAAAATAAACCTTCCACCGCCTTTAAGATGTTTGTAAGCATTGTTAAGCGCCGTTATCTGTTCCTCTTTTTCAATAAGATGCATAAAAACCCTGAAGGGAGCAATAACCAGGTCAAATTTGAAATTATACTTAAAATCAATTATGTTCTGGTTAGAGATTCTTTGATGTTCTTTCTTATCCAGTTTTGAAAGCAGTACAGAAATCATTGAGGGGCTGATATCAAATCCGTAAATATCTACCCCGTTTCTTAGTGCGTCAGTAAAGAATCTGCCCGTACCTGTCCCGATTTCAAGCACCCTGCCTTTTGTATGCATGATCTCCCTGAGATAGAATTCATGATCAACGCTGTCTCTCATATGATCATAGATCAGATCATAAAAACGTGCAAATGTTTCAGGATATTCGAATGCCATAGAATTGTAATTTATTAAAGGATAAATAATCCTCTAAATTACATATTTATGATCATTATTTATTTAACAAAAAATGATTATACCAGAACAGCGATACATTTTTATAAGAATAATTGGTTGTTGATTTGATGAAACTTTAAAGACCGGATAAAGAACTCCTAACCGGCACTCTTTTGTTTCCTTAACAATTCAAGATTCCTGTTGAAAACAGGTGAGTTAAAGGAAGGATCAAAAACCTGATTTGCTGTTACTTCACCTGTTCGGTGATTTATGTAACCCTTTACATAGTTATTTGGAAGGAGATAAACAGTATCGCCATTTTCATTTACGGAAGTATCGGCTTCAGTGAGAATGTTTTCAACAGCAATGCCATTCAGTCCGGATCTGTCAAGTTCGGTGGTATAATAATCAAAGATTTTTTCAGAAATAACCAGGATCATCAGATAGTCACCAAATGATTTCCGGTTATTATGTTTTATGAGAAGGTCAAGCCTGTCATTTGTTACCGGAAGGGCAGTTTTATAAAATGAATCGGCATAAAGAAATCCATCTTTTAAAATCCTTCTGGCAACATCCTCTTCTTTAGTGTAATGTATGAAAATCCTGGAGTTTAGTTTGTTTTCAAGAAGAAATTTCATAGGCTTCTCCTCAAACAATTTGTCATTGAAAAAAGTACTGTAATTGTGGACCTTTCTGAGTTCATTCATGAATCTGTTCAATTCCTCAGGATTCCAGCTCTTTTCAATGCCGGAAAGCCTTTTTACGGTAGATTCAATGAATATATTCTTTTTTGTAAGCAGAACATGCAGGTAGATAATATAACCGAGTAACAGGACAATTATTATTATGAACAGTAACTCAGGTGCCATCTTATTTATAATTAAAGCCTTGCAGCTAAATGTCTATATGTCAATTTTCATGCAAGTTAATAATAAATTTAAATCAAAACATCCATGATATGTCACTAATTTTAGATAAAAGATCAGGAATAATTTATTCTTTGATACCACTTACCTTATTTAATCTTATGTTACGATATTTTTGAAAAAGAGGGTGATAAATTAAAAATATTTATAAAAACTATTATTTTTGCACAATTTTGTATTAAAACACTTTTATTAACTGATAAATTTAAAAACACAAAGCCGGGACTTAAAAGAATTGCCATTAAGTTTTGGGAGTAATGTGATAATGCAGAGAGATGACTAACTTAGTACCACCAGGATGCCGGGGAGAGTAACAGAAGGCAAGGGACAGATAAGGATCAGATTGTTAAATTATTAACACCACTTCAATGAATTCAGGGAATGAAAAGATAAGAAAGTATTATGATATACTGCCTGAAAAGATAAAACAGGTCAGGGAGGTATTAAAGAGACCTCTTACGCTAAGTGAGAAGATCCTTTACAGTCATCTTTTTAAACCAGCTGAGGAAAAACCTTTTCTGAGGGGGATCGATTATGCTGAATTTGCCCCCGACAGGATTGCCATGCAGGATGCCACAGCACAGATGGCATTATTACAATTCATGGTTACAGGTAAAAAATCATCATCTGTATCTGCTTCAGTACATTGTGATCACCTGATAACAGCCAGAGAGGGAGCAGAAAAAGACCTGAAACACGCACTTGAAGTGAACAGTGAGGTGTATGATTTTCTCAGTACTGCCTCATTAAAATATGATATTGACTTCTGGGAGCCAGGTTCAGGTATTATTCACCAGATAGTACTTGAAAATTATGCCTGGCCGGGAGGGATGATGATAGGAACAGATTCTCATACCCCTAC
>Ga0307445_10002438_pt1 | contig 10217 bp, 5 predicted proteins | sample SalMarSW160330MG_FD_202147 | JGI IMG/M metagenome (GOLD analysis project Ga0307445, IMG submission 202147) | Salt marsh sediment microbial communities from the Plum Island Ecosystem LTER, Massachusetts, United States - SW1603-30 | ecosystem: Environmental > Aquatic > Marine > Intertidal zone >...
ACGATAACTGTCTCCATACTTTTCGATCAGAAATCTCTCTTCGGACGGCACCACAATCTGCCAAAACACGATCCATACAACAGCAAGGAATAAAACTACCCAAGAAGCACAGGATATCCCCACACTAGCTATCATCAGGAAACCACTGAAGTACATGGGATGCCTGGAGAATTTGTACACTCCCCCGGTTACAGGTTTATCAACCGCAGCTGAAGCAATATTGAAAAGAGCCGTGATGGAAATAACCAGGGCTACAGCAAAAATGGACAGACCTGCGTACAGCCATGCTGTGCCGAGCTTGAGCGGGAGAAATAGGGAGTAGATAAAAACGACAGGCATGATAACGGCGTGTGTGGAAAGGGCCAATATCTTCTCGGTTTTTTTGAAAGGCGGGAACTGGCTCATCCTTTTCGATATTTTTCTCGCTTCTTTATCGAGAAAAAGATCCGGGATGAACATGGACAGATAAAATATAGCTTGGAAGATCCAGGCATTCCAAATCCCTATTTCAAAGGCCGGAGTGAGTGACATGTTACGACAATGCTTCGAGAAGGGCTTTCGCTTCTTTCAGGTCGGCTGTGTCGAATCCTTCGGTGAACCAGCTATAGATGTCTTCCAGCATTTTCCGGGCCTCCTCCTTTTTGCCCTGCTTCTGCCACAGACGGCTCATGCTCATCACTGCCCGTAATTCCCAAGATTTCGCTTGCTGTTTACGAGAAAGCTCGATAGAGTTCTTAAACAAATCCTCAGCTTCTTTTTCAAGTTCGCCCGTTTTATCTTTATTTTTTTTCGGTTTTCCCTTCTGTTTATTTGCTTTTTCGGCCTTTATAAGCAGCAATTCTCCCTTAAGTCTATATAACTCTGCCTCGCAATAGAGCTCGTCGTAGGTGCGTAAAATTTCCATGGCTTTATCGAATATATCCAAGCCTTTATCTACCTGCCTTGATAAAATATGCACTTCCATAATCCTGGTGTAGAGACGGGTAAAACACGTCCCCGCTCCTATAGCATACAATATATCCATTGCCTGGTGCATCTTGGTGAGGCCTTCTTCAATTTGACCTTCTAATGCCTGAATGTAGCCCATATAAAAGATCCCATGCATTTCCCAATAAATAAATCCTTTTTCCTTAGAAAGCTGTGTCAATTCTTCAACCAATTCCTTGAAGCCTTGAAACTCTCCTCGATAAATTCGGATGACAATATCAAAGGTCAGGGCAAAAGCTAAGGTATGTGGATGTTCCAGTTTTCGGGCCAAGGCGACAGCATCATCCCTCTTTTGTGCATTTTGATCCGGATAGCCGAGAAACCATAAGGCCCATGAATAAACTGAGGTGGCGACGACACCCAAATCCCAGCCAAAAATAAACATAAGAGGTACATGCTGTTCAGGATCATACACATCAAGCCACATTTTAGCCGTGGTCAAGGATTCAGGAAAATCTCCGATGTTCAAATATGACCATGTTCCAAAACCGCCGGCAATCTTGCTGTATAATGTATCTCCTGCTTGCTCTGCAATTTTTTTTATCTTTTTGTACAATTCAATCGTTTTTCTGTACTCTGCTCTTAAGCTTGTAAACTGGGCAATGGCAGCCAGGGCTTGTAATAGCTGAGGCGGTTCTCCCAGTTGTTGATACAGATCCTGGACCCGCGTAATCACCCGGCCCACCTCTGGCGCAGCCAGGCCCTTTGTGGCTTGCAGCGGAATCGCAAGGCTGAGCTGGAGCATGAGTTCCTGCTGTGCCCGCTCAGGAGTATCAGGGAGTGTTTTGAGGAAGTTCAGGCATTTATTGAAATGCGTTATGGCCTCAAAGTGAGCAGAAAGTTGTGAAGCTCTCTGCCCTGCTTTCTGAAGATAGTCTATCGCCTTAGGTACAATCCCTGCTTCTTCGAAGTGTCTCGCCAACTGGACAGCGATCTCATCTGCCTGCTCTCCGTACAGTGTCTCGAGCATATTCCCTACTTGTTCATGGAGGTGTGCTTTTTCCACTTCGTCCAAACTGTTGTAGAGATATCTCTGGAACAGGATATGTTGGAAAAGATACAGAGAAAGCCGTTGTGCTGCTAACTGTCGGATACCCTTGGCGCTTACCAGGTGGTGCCGCTTATCCAGCTCACTGCTTAAAAGCCTGATTAACTTCCTGACTTCTGTCTCCTGGAGGCGTGCCACAACTTCAGCCGTGAACTCCTCACCTTCCACGCTTGCGAGAGTCAGTACTTCCTTTAATTCGTCATTCAGCCGGCTGATACGTTCCTCGACTACTGCATCCACACGCGCAGGTAAAGCGTCCCAGTTCAAATCCGGCCCTTCTTTCCATCGCTCTTTTTTATCCTTAACCAGAACTCCTCTGTCCTGCATATCTCGAAGCAGTTCGACGGTAAAAAGCGGATGTCCTCTGGTTTGTCTGTAGAACGTATCGCGAAATGCTGTCCCCAGTTGGTTGGGTTCGGTATCGAGGAAAGCATCTATGAACTGGCGGCCTTCTGTTTGGCCAATTTCCACTTCAAAATCACCAAAATCGCGCTTGAACTCATGAAGCACAGGTACGAGGGGATGCCGCTCTCCTGCCCGACCCTCATCTACCTCTGAAGGACGAAAGGCTCCTATGATCAAGATGCGACAGCCTGTTATCCGCCGTCCTAGGTGGAAGAGTAAACTAATAGAACCGGCATCCATCCATTGCAGGTCGTCCAGGATAAGAACCAACGGTCGCTCCTGGGCTAATGTTTCGAGCACTCTGGTGTACTGCTCGAAAAGGTTACTCTGTTGGAGCATGGAGTCAGGAGGAAGCGACGCCTTGCGGTCCACAAATTTCTTCAATGAGAACAGCCAGCTTGCTCCACTGGATGTGGAAGCTTCACAACGTGAAACCAATCCTGATCCAGGAATAAAGGTATCAATCAGGTCCGGCCCTTTATCCAATATTGCTTTTGCTGAAAAGGGGATAAGGTTCCATAATCTTAGGGCACGCTCCCTGGTCATAACACCGGCCGCCCACTTTGTTTCAACGTCTCCTGTCAAAAGACTGAATATCTCGATAAAAGGGAGATGGGGATCTCCGATTCCGGTCTGGGCATTGCATTTTCCGCTGGATACGATGAGGTCAGGATGGGCCTCTTGAGCTCGCCAGATGAATTCCTGAATCAAGGCTGTTTTGCCGCTGCCGGCTTCGCCTTTGATAACTACAACCTGTCCCTTTCCGGAGAGAGCTGCATCGAGATATTTCCCCAGGAGCGAAAGCTCCTGCTCTCGGGCTACAAAAACCGGACGCTTTGCCTCGATCGCTTCTTCCTCAGCCTCTGTAAGAAATGCTGGAACCTGAGGCTTCAGGAGAACAGCGTCAGTGGGAATGTCTCCCTTTATTTTATTCAATTCGGAGAGAAGTTCCTCTGCTGATTGGTACCGTTTCTCGCTCTCCTTTTCCATGCATTTTAGAATCACAGCACTCATACTCTCTGTAACCTCTTCATTGAGTTCTCTCGGATCAGGCGCCCTCTCTGTCTTGTGTTTTACGGCTACACTAAGCGCTGAATCTCCCTTAAAAGGCACTCCTCCTGTTACCATTTCGTACAGAATAACTCCCAAGGAATAAATATCGGAGCGCTGGTCTGCCTCCCTGCCTTCAGCCTGCTCAGGCGACATGTAATCCGGTGTGCCAATTATCATCCCGGTCTGGGTGACTCCTTTTGCCATCAGGGAGCGGGCAATCCCAAAGTCCATGATCTTTACTCCGCCCTTTGTGTCGATCATGATGTTCTGAGGCTTCAAATCCCTGTGCACGACTCCTAACTCATGGGCCTCCAACAGGCCTCTGCATATCTGCAGGGCTATGTCGATGGCCTCCTCCTCTGAAAGTCTGCCGTTCTCCTGGATGAAATCTTTCAGGCTAACTCCGGACACATACTCCATGGTGATGTAGGGTGTTTTATCCTCTTTGGCAAGGTGATACATCTTACAGACATTTTTATGGGCAATCCTACGGGCGATTTTCAATTCGTTCCGGAAACGCTCGATGATTCTTTCGTCCTCGGCAATTTCGGGCTTTAGGAATTTTATGGCCACTTCTTCATTGATCTCTTTATCGAGAGCTTTGTAAACTTTACCCATTCCTCCCTTTCCAAGCACCTCGATGATTTCGTATCTGTTTGCGAATGTTGTCCCTCTAGGCAATGCTTCTTTGGGCGTTTCCAGGGTTTTTGTTTGAGAGACAGATATTTCCTCTGGGTCGATGAGTGCTGTTGCGCACTCCTTGCAGTATTTGGAATCGGAAGGATTATCGGTACCACACTTTGGACATTTGGCAGCCATATTTGCTCCCTAGTCTAAGTCGATTTGAAGATTAACAGGAAAAAACTGAAGAGTCAATTAAATCGATAAACAGATTGCCAAACAAACTTGTCACCTTGAAGTCATTTTATCTATTAACTATACTTCAATTTGCACAACACATTCCATTTCAAAATCTAGGGAAGGGGAGATGCCTAAGCAAAAGAAAAAACGAATGACTCTTATAGGAATTGGTCTCAAATTCACGATGATATCCTGTATTTACATGGCTTCAGTTCTTGGTGTACATTTTCTTTGGTTGTCTCATCTTACTATTCCTATACCCCGTGCTTTGAGTCTGGTATTTGGGATACTTTTTGTAATAATAGGTATGCCTGTTTATTTAATCGCAGGATTGACAGTTCCAATTTTCATGTATGTCGTGTTCAAAATTTTCATAGTCGAGGAAGATAAGTATCTTGAAGATAAATTTGGCGAGGAGTTTTTAAAGTACAAAAAAAGAGTAGGCGAAATATTTCCGAAATTCTTAACAGCCCATTATGATTGATGATGTGATCTTATTCTGTAAAACAAAAAACTGTGTATGAAAAATCTGTAAATGCGCCGCTATTTTTGTCCTTAATGAGCATGAGTTTAACCTGGAGTTCGGTTTTGCCTCGAGTGAAGTCAGGATGGATGTCGAAATCGGAATCGTACCAGCGAAGGTGCGGATTATGGTAACCATGATACCAGGTTCCGGCATATTGTCCGTTGATAAAAACTTGAGCCCGTTGGCCCAGGTTGGCTTGGTCGATCCGGCGACGCAGTCTTACTCCGTTATTGTCTGGATCCACTGCAATTCGGAAGGTTATGTTCCCGACTGAATGGTAGCGGCCTATGCCTGTCTGCATGATTTTGAAGTTTTCCCCCTCAGGATGGGCATCAAGCCGGATAGCAGAGCTGGACTGTGTCGCTTGATAGGCATGGGCTTTTTCACTGACGGGATTTCCCACGTTTAAAAAATCCGTTTTTTCTAGTGAAGGTTTATGTCTCATGTAACAAAAGCTTAAGCTTTTGTAATTTGAGAGAATGTGACTTAGCCCGCCATGTTGGATACAGGCGTTTATCGAGGCATAAAAGGGGATGGGCGCCTCCAGATGGAAGCGGCTGTAACAGCTGGGAACATAGTAAGCTCCAACCATATCCCCTCCACCCTTTTTTGTGATGTCACCCACCACACATCCGAAAGGTGTGTCGAAATCCACGTTGGGCCAGAAGCAGGCAAGATAATAATCCTCGCTTCCGGTGCCGTTTATCTGGGGTGAGAGGGCGCCGTCCAGATAGAAATGCTCATCACCCTCGCAGTAGTGGGCTTGCTGCATGGATTGAACCGTCCCCACATACCACCCGGTTCCCTGGCCTTCAAAGAGCAGCCAATCTCTGCTGTAGGTGGTCTCACCCTCACGATACAGTGTTGTGAAGTAGAGCCCTTCCTGGGGTGATATTGGGTTTTTGTCCACAAATACCCTAGCATGGAGAGGAGCCAGCCTGTGATGCGAAAGGTTAATCCACTCCACTTCTGCTTGTTCCCAAAAGGGCATGGGGAAATAACAGCTGAGCCTCACACGGCCGTTTTCGACATGTTCCACCCGCAGAGGCAGTGAACGCATCTCATCCGCTTCCACAGCAGAGCCGAAAAAAATCCCGGTGCGCGAATGAACATCCCAGTGCGTATGACTGTCCCAGCGCATGCGGAGCAGTGTATCTTGAAAAAATTCGTGTGATCCATCTGCCTCGATCACAATCTTACGGATGATTCCCTCAGTCCCTCCGAGCCTAAGGAGGGACTGACTTTGACCCGGTTCGATAATTTCTGTTGAGGATTCATACAGCTGCATCCCTTCATCGGAAAGCGGGGATTCGCCCAAATGTTGGAAGCCGTGTATTAAGGCTTCCCGGTCTTCTTTACCGGTAAAAGTCTTAATAGGGGTTTTGTAGGGATATAATTCGTGAATGATATGGAAGAAACGCGATTCTCCCTGCACGGAGATTTTGAGCCATTTTTCGAAGGGGATGGGGACAAAACTGTTGCCGGCATAGGGCCTCTCCCCCCACATGCCTCTTTTTTCGTACGAAACCAGTGGAGGAGGGAAGAGGGGGTGTTTACCTTGGTAAAAGTCGATTTGCTTTAATGTATAGCGGGGCGATTCTTCGCCATCAAAATAGAACTTCAAAATGGCATTGGGATCGAAATTGGTTCCCCACATACTGCGAATACAGCCGGGTCCGGCGGCATCGAAGATGACATCATCCCCGAATTCATCCACATAAAGCGGCCAGTCCGCATCGCCGTTTAGGCCTTTTTTATTGTGACTGGAGAATTGATGGACACTGACCTGCTGAGGAGCATAAATCAGCCGGTCGAGAAGTGAATATGAAGGCTCCCAGGATGCTCGCGAGTTTTGCTCTGCTGTCGTTATTTCATCCGAGGAAAAAGCCAGCGCGAAATATGAGAAAACCAAAATGCTGCAGATCCAGCTTTTCATGATATTTCCCCTTGTCATAACAGCTCAATTCTCTCACTTGTGATTTTGAGTGTCAATGATAGCCTGCTTTCCGGTTGACATACAGAGTTTATATAGTCTTATTCATGCTGAAAATACAGGGGATGCTGGTTAGAAATATGTGTTTTTTTTATAGCTTGAGAAGAGACCGGCCGAGAAGGGTGCTGACATAGGACACAACTCCGCCCAGGACCGTGCCCCAAATGAGGTCGATGACTGTGACAATCAAGGGCCAGTCCTTGAGTGTGGCCAGGTTGGTTAGGTCGTATGTCGCATAGCTGATGAGACCCAGCAGGGCTCCGTAAAACAGTGCATTGATCGGTGTACCTGCCACCAGGGCCGGACGGACAGCAAATACCAGCAGGCCGACGATAAACAGCAGGTAGAAGAGCATGGCTGCGATCCAATTCACCTTGGGACTCATGAATGAGCCTAGATTGCGGCGGTAGAATCCCTTAGCCACCACTCCCAGCCAGATCATGTCTATCGCAAAAAATACAACCAAAGTTATGAGGTATAGAAGAATCATTTGTTTAAATGTCATTTTTCCCTCCTTGAATCCGGCAATTATAACATGAGTTGAAATAATCTGCACTCAACTTGACATGCTGAGCCAATTTAAGTCTAATTTATACATAAAGCCCTGGGGAGGGATAAATGGACAAAAAAACGATTGTAGGTATGATTTGTGTTATTCTTATTTTTTCTTGTTTCACTCTTGCTCAAGAAGAGAAAACTCAAAAAATTGAGTTGCCTCCACTGACACCCGAGTACAAATTGGACCGCGCTCTCATTAATCAGGTTGGAGATATTATTCTTGGAATTGCATACGCTAAGGCGAAAGGGGATTCACCTGAAGATTTTGCCGCATACGGGCTTAAATGCTGGGGGTCTTGGTGGAAGGACAAGGATTATTCCTACTATGTGTGTAAATGGTACAGAGTTTTTTCAACAGACGTGAATTTCAGAATCGAGATAATAAGCGAAACCGAAGATATGATCGATCTTAAGATGAACATATTCGGAGAAAGATACATAGAAACGTATGCGGAAAGTGGTGTCACAAGGGAAGAATACGTGCGATTTTTGGGCGCTGCCTTGTCCAGTATGGCCGAGTTCATGGGTTTCGAATACAAACAAAAACTTGAGGAAGATTGGATCTATCTCACAATCGCAAAAGAGTAGAGGAGGAGGATAGCAGGCTTTTATTCATACTTTAAGGCAGAGATAGGATCGGCGATCGAAGCTTTTATCGCTTGGTAGGCGACGGTGAAAAAGGCGATGATCCAGGCGATTCCTCCTGCCAAAAGAAATGTTCCAACGCCGATGCCGGAGCGGTAAGCGAAGCTCTGGAGCCACCGTGACATGATCAAATAAGCCACCGGCCAGGCGATCACGTTGGCCAGCAGCACCCACTTTGTGAATTCTTTTGAAAGAAGTAAGGTGATCCCAGAAGCCGATGCCCCCAATACCTTCCGGATACCGATCTCTTTTGTCCTCCGCTCGGCAGAATAAGAGGCCAAACCGAAAAGGCCCAGACATCCTATAAGCACGGACAGAAAAGCGAAAATGCTGAATATCCTTCCCAGTTGTTCTTCTGACCTGTAGAGCCGGTCGAAGTTCTCATCGATGAAGTAGTAAGAGAAGGGATAGTCGGGCCGCATCTCAGCCCAAATATCTTTGAGAAAAGCCATGGTTTGGGGAATATTCTCCGGGCCGATACGGATAGAGATCTGGGCCATATCCGTTTTTGACAGGAACATCACGATGGGGGAGATCTCCTGGTGAAACGATTCGAAATGGAAGTCTTTGACAACACCGATGATCTGCCCGTTTCTCTGTCCGTAGCCGAATCCTTTACCGATGGCCTCTTCCGAGGATCCCCAGCCGATTCTCCTGGCGGCTGTCTCGTTGATGATAAAGGCCTGGGTGGGATCTGTCCCCATTTCTCTTGAAAAGTTCCGGCCTGCAGCCAGCTCCATCTTGAAGGTCGGGATGTAATCGTAATCCACTCTCAACTGGGCGATGCGGAAATCGACCGGTTCGCTTGTCTCCCCGCTCAGCACACGGGCTCCTGCAGAATCGAGCAGCCGGCCTGATGGAACCCTTTTGGCGGCCGAAATGCTCAAAATATTCGGATTTTGGAGAAGGCGTGTCTTAAAGCCCTCCAAACGAAAGATCATGCCCGGGCTGCTGGGGAGAACCACCACGTGCTCCTCGTCAAAACCGAGGTTCCTGGTCTGCATGTAGTCCAACTGGCTGGAGACAATTCCCACGCAGATGATCAGCACGATGGAAATGGCAAACTGGAACACCACAAGAACCGTCCGGAAGGAAAATCCCCTTTTCCCTGCATCCAGATTTCCCTTCAGAACCCGGACGGGTTTAAAAGCAGAAAGGAACACAGCCGGATAGATACCGGAAAGGAGACCGACAAAGATCGCGATGAATAACAAAGAAATAAGTAACGAGATATTTGCCGAGATATTCAACGATAGTTCCCTGCCGATGAATTGATTGAATTTAGGAAGGACAAGAAGAACGATTCCCAGCGCAAGAAGAAGAGAAATGATAGCCGTGATGATGGACTCGCTCAGGAACTGGCGGATGAGCTGAGGCCTTTGGGCCCCGATGACTTTGCGCAGACCGACCTCTTTAGCCCGGCCGGCCGAGCGGGCCGTGGCCAAATTCATGAAGTTGACGCAGGCGATCAGCAGGATAAACAATGCAATGATAGAAAATACATACACATAGGTGATGTCGCTATTGGCTTCGACCTCGGAGTCTAGATGAGAATAAAGATGAATATCTGTCAGTCTCTGCAGTTCCAGCTTGGTCCCCTGGCTTCTTCCTTCGCCATAGTGCCTGTCGATGAAGGGATCGAGCTGGCTTTTCAGCCGGTCTATGTCGTAGCCTTCATCCATAAGAAGATAGGTGGCATAGTTATTGCTTCCCCAGTTCTGAAGTTCCTCATCCCCCACGACGGCCTCGTATGTTTTGAAAGACCCGATTAAATTAGGATGGAAGTGGGAATTGTGAGGAAGCGGTTCGATAACTCCCGTTACCTTCATATCCGCTTTTTGGGATGAAGTCTTGATTGTCAACGACTTTCCGATCGGATTCTCTGTTCCGAAGTATCTCTCCGCCATCTCGTCTGTGATAACGATAGCGAAAGGGTCCTTGAGCGCGGTCTCGGGATCGCCTGCGATCATATCGAATGTAAAGACCTTGAATATATCTTCTTCAGCAAAGAAAAACTGAGGTTCCTCGTAAAATGTGGCGTTGCTGCCGACAAGAAGTCCACCTGCCCCTATGATACGAACCGCATGATTGATCTCCGGAAAATCGTTTTTGAGGAGGGGGGCGATCGGAGGGGCGACTTG
>Ga0307445_10002439_pt1 | contig 10214 bp, 7 predicted proteins | sample SalMarSW160330MG_FD_202147 | JGI IMG/M metagenome (GOLD analysis project Ga0307445, IMG submission 202147) | Salt marsh sediment microbial communities from the Plum Island Ecosystem LTER, Massachusetts, United States - SW1603-30 | ecosystem: Environmental > Aquatic > Marine > Intertidal zone >...
AGTAGTAAGTTCCATTTTCCGTTCCCTTAATTTTTACTTTATATGAATATTTTGCTATCCGACATAACTAACAATATCCTCACCGCCATCCGCATTAATTACCCCTCCGCTAATCCATTCACCACCTACCTTACACAGAAGTGCAATTGCATTAGCTACATCTTCAGGAGTAGTAAGTCTACCGTGGGGATTTTTCCTTTCCGCTATTTCGATCATTTCTTTATTACCGGGAATTTTTCTTAATGCGGGTGTATCAGTAACGCCAGCCATTATAGCATTTACTCCAGCTTTCAATGGTCCAAGTTCTACTGCCAATTGTCTGCAATGTGATTCCAGAGCAGCTTTTGCAGCCGACACTGCACCGTAGTAAGGGATGGCTGTATGTCCACCTGAACTTGTCATTGCAAAGATCCTGCATTTTTCTGCCAGCAGATTATTAGAATAAATATCCTGAACCCAGTACACAAGTGAATGTGCCATTACATCAAGAGTCATTTCCATCTGGGCTTTCGTCATTTGTTCTTTATCTTTGGAAATAAAAGGTTTGAGTGTTCCGAATGCAAGTGAATGCATTATGACTTTAATGAAAGGTTTATTATCGAATTTCTTTTTTAGTTCTTCTATTACTTCTCTTCTCTTTATAACATCGGCAGCATTAATATTATAAAATATAGATTCGGAACCAGCTTTCTGAATATCTTCTACAATCTGTTGAACATGAGGCATAGTTGCCTGTCTATCCAGATGAATACCAATAATACCATAACCATCTTTTGCTAAACGTACTGCAGTAGCACCGCCAAAACCTGATGAGGCACCAAGGATTATTGCCCAATATTTACTGTTTTCTCCTGTGGCCATCAATATATTTTTGTTTTCAAATTTATGTTAATCAAAGGTTTCAATAATACAAAATAGGCATTACTGAAACAACTGTAACAAGTGGGGTAAAAAATCAAGACTGTTAATCATCTGCTATTTAATAAGATAGATTCGTTCCCTAAAAGTGTTTTAATATCACTTATAAGTTTTTCAGATACCGATATCCTGTTGCTTTCTAAGGAGTATAATTTTTCTTTCGATCCATTATTATTTAAATGAATAAAAACAGGAATTTTCCCTTCATATTTATCTAAGATGTTTTTTAATTCTGCTACCTGTTCAATACTATTCTTCTCTCTGTCGATCATAATCTTAACACTCTGTATTAATTCATTTCTTGCACTTTCAATCGGAATAACTTTATTTACGTGAAGTTTAACAGCATCGCCGCTGCTTTCAATATTTCCCAATATAAAAACAGGCTCTTCTTCTTTTACATATTTTCCATATTCGGAATAGATTTTTGAAAACATCAAACATTCACAAGAACCGGAAAAATCATCTATTGTAAAGAATGCCATCCTTTTACCTGACCTGTCTATTTTAGTACGAAGCTCTGTAATAATTCCGCATGCTCTAACGTTCGACATATCATTTAATCTTTCAGTTTCGCCAAGACGAAAATCAGAAAAAGAATAATATTCAGTTTCATACTTTTGTAACGGATGCGCTGTTACATAAAATCCTATAACATCTCTTTCTCTTTTTAATCTTTCTTTTTCGGACCAAGGCTCTCTTTTTCTTAACTCCGGTTCAGAAATTTGGATCTCATCCGTATCACCAAACAGGCTATTACTGGAAACCAGCTTCGAGTTTTGTGCTTTATGTCCAAACTCCAGCGCGTATTCAACTGCTTCAAACAAGGCTGCCCTTCTTTTATCGATTGAATCAAATGCGCCGGCAAGTACTAATCCTTCAAGAGCCCTTTTGTTTACTACACGTGTATCTACATGCATACAAAAATCAAAGATACTGGTAAAATCTCTATCAAGTTTTTCTCTGACTCTAATGATTTCCTCGACTGCATTTTTACCTACATTTTTTATCGCAGACATTCCAAACCTGATTTTATTATTAACAACATCGAAGTCAACAGTTGGGTGATTAACATCAGGAGGCAGAACTTCAATCTTTAACTTTCTGCAATCTTCAAGAAACTTGGTTACTTTATCTGTATTACCAAATTCATTAGTCAGGTTGGCTGCTAAAAATTCCGCTGTATAATAATTTTTAAGATATGCGGTTTGGTAAGCAATATAACTATACGCAACAGCATGACTTTTATTGAAACCATAATTGGCAAATTTATCTATCGCATCATAAATTTTCTCTGCAATTTTTTTATTAATATTTTTACTTACTGCACCTTCTACAAATTTTACTTTCTGCTGTTTCATTGCCTGAAGATCTTTTTTACCCATTGCCCTTCTTAAAAGATCCGCCTGGGCAAGACTCATTCCTGCTATTTTATTTGCAATTTGTATTACCTGTTCCTGGTAGACAATTATTCCATAAGTTTCCTTTAGAATTGATTCCAATAATGGATGCAAAAACTCAACTTTTTTTCTACCAAATTTTCTATCAATAAAATCGTTAATAAAATCCATTGGACCCGGACGGTAGAGAGCATTCATCGCCGCTAAATCGTTTAAGGAAGTAGGATTTAATTTTTTTAGATACTCGCGCATTGGTGCAGATTCAAACTGGAATACACCGGTTGTCTGTCCTTTAGCAAATAACTTGTAGGTGTTTGCATTATCAAGAGGTATTTTATCAATATCTATTTCAATTCCATGATTTTTCTTAATTAAGTCCAACGTATCCCTGATTATTGTCAGTGTTCTCAAGCCAAGGAAATCCATTTTTAATAAACCGGCGCGCTCAATTTCTTTCATATTAAATTGAGTAACAATATCCTGCTGTGAAACTGCATTTGCAAGAGGAACATAATCACTTACATCGCCGGGAGTAATGACAACACCTGCTGCATGTTTAGATGCATTTCTGTTCATGCCTTCAAGCACTTTTGCATACTTTATCAAATCCTGGATTTCTTTGTCGTTAGAATTTTTAACCCACTGAAGTTCCTGAACCTCATTAAGTGCTCTATCGATTGTAAAGACTTTGCCGAATTTCGATGGAATATATTTTGTGATTTTGTTAACGGTAGGAATCGGAATTTTAAGAACACGTGCAACATCCCTTATTACAGCTTTTGATGACAACCGGTTAAAAGTAATTATCTGGCTAACGCTTTTTTCACCATACTTGTTCCTTACATATTCAATAACATCATTCCGCTTATCATCCGCAAAATCAACATCAATATCGGGCATAGATTTCCTGGCGGGATTTAGAAACCGTTCAAACAGTAAATTATAAGTAAGAGGATTGATACTGGTTATTCCTAATGCAAAGGCAACCAAACTTCCTGCAACACTCCCTCTCCCGGGACCGACAGGTATATTATTTTTCTTTGCTGCATTTATAAAATCCTGTACTATCAGGAAATAACCAGCAAAACCCATTTCCCTAATTGTGTTGATCTCAAAGTTAAATCTTTCTTCAACTTCCGGTGTAATTTCTATGCCGCAGTTAATTAAGCCTTCTCTTGCAAGCAATTCAAAGTAATCATCAAGTGAATTTGCTTTTTTATCTTCTGGAATCGGGAACCGGGGAAAATGATGACCTTCAAAATCAATCTTTAAATCAATTTTCGAATCAATTTCCAGTGTATTTTCAATGGCACTCTTGTAATTCTTAAAAAGCTTTATCATCTCATCAGATGATTTAAAATAAACCTGGTCTGTTCCATATCTTAGCTGGTTATAATCTGCTCCGTTTTTATCCGAAAGTAGAAGTAGTATATTGTGCGCTATTGCATGATCTTTTTTGATATAATGGCAATCATTAGTAGCAACTAATTTTATTCCCAATTCTTTTGAAAATTTCGGCATCCATTCTAGGATGGGCTTATCGATATCCATTCCATGATCCTGTATCTCAAGATAAAAATCATCTTCAAAGATTTCTTTGTAAGTTTTTGCAACTTCTCTTGCTTTATCTATGTTTCCAATAACAAGGTAAGAAGAAACAATCCCACCAGCACAAGCTGAGGTGCAAATTAAACCGTCCCTGTATTTTCTTAAAAGCTCAAGATCAATTCGAGGTTTATAATAAAATCCTTCGGTATGTCCCAGAGTAGATAGTTTTGATAAATTTTTATACCCCTCCTTATTTTTAGCCAACAAAATTAGATGATTGTAATGTTTGCTTTTCTTTCTGCCATTTGTCTCATTTCCTGTGCCCCGTTCAAACCGGCTTCCTTCCTTCACTATATAGGCTTCCATTCCCACAATTGGCTTAATTCCTTTTGCAATGGCTTTTCTGTAGAATTCAGCAATACCATACATAACTCCGTGGTCTGTTAATGCAACAGACTGCATATTATTTTCCAGCGCAGCTTCGATCAGTCCATCGATGGTACAAGCACCATCTTGCAAGCTGTAATGTGAATGATTATGTAAATGGATAAAGTCGGACATGAATTCAATCAAAAAATAATATTTTGATGAGAAAAATGAACTTACAGAATTGTAAAATTCTTATATCAAGTTTAAAGAATTAAAACAGGAAATTCCAAAAACTCAATATTAAATTTTCAGATGACTTATCAATTATAGATTAGTTAATTATTTTTTATGTTTTACCGGTATGACCAAATCCCCCTTTACCTCTTTTACTATGATTTAGATTTGATTCTTCTTTCATTTCTGCCTTATAAACTTTTGATAAAATAAGTTGTGCAACCCTATCACCTGGTTGAATTGTAAATTCTTCTCTTCCAAAATTTATCAGTATAATTTTTAGTTCCCCGCGATAATCGGAATCGATTGTTCCGGGCGAGTTTAAAATTCCGATTCCATTTTTAGCTGCTAAACCGCTTCTCGGTCTTACCTGCAATTCATACTCTTCCGGAATTTCAACAGAAATATTTGTCGGTATCATTCCGACCTGCATTGGCAAAATCGTTAGATTTTCTTTGATAGCAGCCCTAATATCCATACCTGCACTGCCCTCCGTAGCATAAGCTGGCTCTGCAATGTTGTTAAAATCTTCGCTGATTCTTTTAAACTTTATAGTAACCTTTTCTGCCATATTCAATTACTTCGGGATTCTTTCAGTTTTGTTTTTATCACTGCAATTTCTTTCCTGTCCACAGCTATAAAATACAGGTAACCTATAAATGCAACAAATAGTATTATTTTAAGTAGTAGTTCTAAGTAATAAGTCTCCAGAGAAAATGAATAGTAAATAACTGCGCTCAATGAAACACCAATCAATATCTTTAAAATCTTATCCCACTCATATCGGATAAAATAAACCTTTTGTGTAACTACATAGTACCCCAAAGCCAGAACAAAGTAAGCGGCAAGTGTTGCTAATGCTGCACCGTAAATATTTAATATTGGAATTAAAAGAATGTTAACAACGATATTTACAATTGCACCAGCACCGGCAATGAATGGAACATACAGGCTTTTTTCTTCTATATAAATTCCTGCAGTAAAAATCACATAAATACCATTAATCAAGTAAGCAAATAAAACAATAGGAACGATATCAAGACCACGCCAGTATGCTGAACCAATTAAAGAAAATCCAATCACTTTAATGTGTGCAAGATCGGCAATAAACAATGAAAGACCTACAACTATGATACTTCCTACCAGAGTAAAGTAAGTAAGAACTTTTGAGAACATATCTTTTGCATTTTTTTCTTTTGCATTCTGCAGGAAGAATGGCTGCCACGCATATTGAAACATATTTACAAATAGCATCATAAAAATGCCAAGCTTATAATTTGCTTTGTATATCCCCACGGTCTTTAAGTCTGTTAATCTTTCAAGAATAGGTACATCTATTACTTGTACAGCCATTACCGCTAATCCGGCTGGAAGATATGGGAATCCAAATTTTATCAATCGTTTGAATAATGGTAAATTAAATTTAAATCTAAAATTTCTGATAATAGTAGGTAAGAGAAGAAGAAGCGAAACAAACGATGCAACTATATTACTGAACAGTATCGCTTCAATTCCCCAATGCAAAACTAAAATTAAAAATAAGTTTAAAGTTAAATTGGTAACAATATTAAGAATCTTAAACAGGGAAAACTTTTTTGCTTCCCTGTTCAGTCTTAAAGTTAAAAAAGGAATTACACCATTAGAATCCAGGAAAATTATCGCAGCAGAAGCGTAGATTAGATAATCATATTTTGCAGGTATTCCAAGCTTTAATGAAATTGGATCTTTGAAAATTACAATCAGCAGACTGAATAATAATGAAGTTGTAAAAACTGAAATATAAGGCGTTGAGAAATTGTCTTTTTCGTCTGCTGCATCTTTGAATGCTGCAAATTTAAGAAATGCAGAATCCATTCCGTAGACGTAAAAAATATTCAGGATTGCTATGTAAGCAAAAAGTATCTGAACAATTCCATAATCGGAAGGAACAAAAATATTTGTAAAGAATGGAATAAGTAAGAAATTCAGAAATCTGCCAACCATAGTACTAATACCATAAATGGCAGTATCCATTCCCAACTGTTTTAATTTATCAAACATTGCTTCGTATGCTTATCAGTAATTATTAACTCTCATTTTCATAAAAAGGTCTTATTACCTTCATAAAAAATTCAGGTGGTCGGCACACTTTCATTGTAGTTTTATTAATAAAAACAAGTTCAACATATCCTTCACAAATCAGAATATTTCTTTCAACACATTTTATTGTATGATCAATATGAATTTTTAGTTCGGGTAGTTTTTCTACCCGTGTTTCGATTTCTAAATTTTCATCATAAAATGCCGGATTTTTATATTGGATATGAACTGCATGCACCGGCATAATATATCCGTTCGCTTCGATGATTTTATAAGGCAGATTAAGTTCTCGCATCATTTCTGTTCGGCCTACTTCAAAATATTCAAAGTACTTTCCGTTGTATGCGTATTGCATTTGATCTGTATCTGCGTATCGAACACGAATATATGTTTTATGTTTTAACATTTTTAAATAGTTCAGGAACAAGTAATTGTTATTGTTCGATTCAATTGGTCATTCCAAATGGTAAAAAAAATCCCGAATAATTCGGGATATAAAATAACTTATTTTCCAACAAACCACTGTAATTTTAATCTATTCTATGTATTCACCCATCGCACCGAATTTTTCCATCCTGTTTTCAATCAATTTTTCGGTTTTTATCTTCACTAATTTTTCCAACTCTTCGAGTAATGCACTTTTTAACGTATCAGCACTTAGCTTATGGTCTTTGTGTGCACCACCAAGCGGTTCTGGAATTATTCTATCGATAATGCCCTGTTCTAAAAGATCCGGCGCTGTTAGTTTCAAAGCTTCGGCTGCTTGTTCTTTATAATCCCAGCTTCTCCATAAAATACTTGAACACGATTCAGGACTTATAACAGAATACCAGCAGTTTTCCATCATTAAAATTTTATCGCCAACACCAATCCCAAGTGCACCACCACTTGCACCTTCACCTATTATAACAACAATTATAGGTACACGAAGTCTGCTCATTTCAAAAAGATTTTTTGCAATCGCTTCAGCCTGTCCTCTTTCTTCAGCTTCAAGTCCCGGATATGCGCCCGGTGTGTCGAGCATTGTTATAACAGGTTTATTAAATTTCTCTGCAAGTTTCATCAGGCGTAAAGCTTTTCTGTATCCTTCAGGATTAGCCATTCCAAAATTACGATAAACATTAGTCTTGGTATCTCTTCCTTTTTGCTGTCCTATTATCATCACCTTAAACTCATCCAATTTCGCAAAGCCTCCAACAATAGCTTTATCATCAGCATAATGTCTGTCACCATGCAATTCTATAAAGTCTTCGGTCATCAGGTTTATATAATCAAGCGTGAAAGGTCTGTCGGGATGACGTGCTAACTGAACCCGTTGCCATCTTGTTAATCCTTTGTACAATTCTTCTTTTAACTGAGCAACTTTTGCTTCGAGTCTGGCAATATCTTTTTCAATTTTAAGGCTTCCTGAAGATTCCCTCATCTCTTCGAGTTTTTCTTCAAGCTCGAATATCGGTTTTTCAAAATCTAAAACTGTTTTTCCCATTGCTAAACTTTTTTATTCCACATCTTATTTAATGAACGACCAAGTATTTCAAGGTCGAGCCATATATTCTGATTTTTCGCATAATAAAAATCAAGCTTATCTGATTCCGTGCCAGCCGTAGAATCGATATACCAGTAACCAGTTAATCCTTTTTTACCCAGATAAATATTTTTATCCGTTTGATTTTTGTTGGGACCGACAAAACTTAATTTTCCTGTCACAACTTCAGGAATTGATAAGATAAACGATCGGAATTCAGTTTTCTTTTTACCAAGCTTAGAAATGAAATATATGAAAGGATATATGAAAAACAAAACAAACAGACCAATAATGAGATCAAACAAGCGTTTAATAACTTTTAACACAGGATTTGAAATATTGTATTGAACATCGATAAGCGGGATATCATCAACCATTGAAACGGATGTCTTGCCAATAATAAAATCCAAACCAGTTCCACTTATTTTAAATTCTACAGTTTCATTCTGATTGTTTGCAACAACCGACATCATTTCACCATAGCTTAATTCCTCCGAAGAAAAAATCACCTCGCTGATTTTATATTCCCTGATAATCCTCTTAATATTTTCCAGACTACCAATCACTTCAAATCCTGAAATCGTTTTTCCTAGATCGCTATGAGATTTACCGATAAGCCCCGCAACGTTTCTGTAATCTGTCCTTTTAGATTTAAGTTTGTCAGCAACCTGAATTGCATGAGAATTTATTCCTACAATCAATGTTTTTCTTTTTCTTATATCATCAATTGTGACACCGACTCTAAAGAATAGCTTGACGAAAATCTTCCAAAATATTATAACAAAAAATAAAAGGAAGTATGTAATAAGAACAACGGCACGACTGTAAGCGAATTGTTTGAAGAAGAAAGTAGCTGATGTAAGAACAATAAAGCTAAATGCTATTGAGATTATGTTTCTTAGCACTGAAAGAGTGTTTTTCCTATAAACTCCTGCAATTATAGAGATCACAATATGAAGAAATGCAGGAATAGAAAAAATTATCAGATAATGATATGGTTCAAAGCCAGTCCATCTGGAATAATTAATATAGATACGCTCAGCAGCAAAAAGACATAAATTGAATAATATGAAATCAATTGTGACTGCGAGAATGGACAACTTTCTTTTACCTAGAAATGCAAGAATGCTTCTTACAACTATTGCAGTACGAAGAATTACTTCAACAACAAACGAACTTGAGAAATGCTTTTTAACAAATAAAGTCATTGCATTATAAAATACTCTTGTTTCGTCAATACTACTTCTTTTGGTGCTTTCACCTTGATAATGAATTATCTGTGCTGAATGAACATAAAATACTTTATACCCAGCTTTCTGAATTCGATAGCATAAATCAAGATCTTCTCCATACATAAAAAATTGTTCATCAAATCCACCAACTTTTTCATATACTTCCTTTCTCATCAACATAAAGGCTCCTGAAATTGCATCTACTTCATAAGTTTCATTCTGATCCAGATAGGTTAAATTGTAACGAGCAAATATCCTACTTTTTGGGAATAAGCTGCTTAAACCTGATAACTTTGTAAAAGATGTCCAGGGTCCCGGGAAACTTCTTCTACATGCCAAATAAAAAGAACCATCACCGTTTAATATTTTACACCCGGCCAAACCAGATTGAGGATTTTTTTCGAAGAATGAAATCATTTTATCAAATGTATCTTCACTAACAACTACATCGGGATTAATTAGAAGTATGAATTTACCGGTCGCAATTTCTAGTGCCTGGTTGTTTGCTTTTCCAAATCCAATATTTTTTTTATTTTCGATCAGTTTTACGGAAGGAAATTTCTCTTTTATGAATTCAACACTTCCGTCGTCTGAGGCGTTATCAACAATTATAATTTCTTTCGTGATGTTTGTAGATGCTTTTTCGACGGAGTAAAGAAGATTCTGCAGAAATTCTTTTACATTATAATTCACTATTATTACTGAAAGATCCAAATGCTTTCCTACTTTAGTAATCCGAACATACTCCAAATTCTTAGTTTCCAAACCATAACAATAGCTTCACGCACTATTTTCCTGGACATTTTAGATGTACCTTTTACACGATCAATAAAAATTATAGATAATTCTTTTATTTTAAATCCTTTTTTCCATGCTTTGAATGTCATTTCAATCTGAAAAGCGTACCCA
>Ga0307445_10002443_pt1 | contig 10210 bp, 10 predicted proteins | sample SalMarSW160330MG_FD_202147 | JGI IMG/M metagenome (GOLD analysis project Ga0307445, IMG submission 202147) | Salt marsh sediment microbial communities from the Plum Island Ecosystem LTER, Massachusetts, United States - SW1603-30 | ecosystem: Environmental > Aquatic > Marine > Intertidal zone >...
GGTGGAAGCCATGGAGCTGCTCATCGACAAGATGGGCAAGACCAAGAGCAACAAGGCCTTCCTCGAGGCCATGAACACCGCCTAGCGGCCGGAGCGGTTGATCCGCTGCCGCCGGATCTCTCGGAATCAGATTGCCTTTCCCGCAAAACGGGAATCCAGGACCCCTGCTTTAATCATATTCCCGATATTTCCGGGTCCCCACCGGCGGCAGGCGGGGAGGACGGGGAAAAAGCATTCATCTTCACTGCAGGCGCTTTTGTCCGGACCCGGGATCTGGCCGGTTTTGACTTGTATCTGCCCCCAAGTTGTGCTATTTTTTAGCCCTTTACCCGGCCCGTTGGGGCCGGGTCAGCAAGGAGGAACGCGATGAAGCCCAAGATCCATCCCAAATACGAAGACACCACCATCACCTGCGCCTGCGGCAACGTCATCCATACCCGCTCCACCAAGGCGCCGAACATCCGGGTGGAAATCTGCTCGGCCTGCCATCCCTTCTTCACCGGGACGCAGAAGCTGGTCGACACCGCCGGCCGCATCGAGAAATTCCGCCGGCGCTACTCCCAGAAATCCTCCTAGCGGTCCACGCCGTTTTTTCGGGGAACTCACCCGCGGGTCCTTTTCGCGCAAAGGACGGGTGAGTTCTTTACTTTTACTCCCCGGGGGGTTCGCCATGCAGGTGCTGCTGCTCCAACATACGCCCGAGCCGGAACGGGCCGTGGCCCAGGCCGCGAAGTTGTGCTACTCGGCCGCGGGTCTGGAGGCCATCGCCGGCAAACTGTCCCCGGAGCGGATCCGCGAATTCATCGGCCGGCTGGTCGAGCAGGGGCATTTCTCCGCGCTGGAGCACGCCGTTTTCAGCTTCGGCGTGGAGGGCGTTTCGCGGGCCCTCACCCACCAGTTGGTGCGGCATCGCCTGGCCTCCTATTCCCAGCAGAGCCAACGGTACGTCACCTTCAAGGATTTCCCCTGCGTGACTCCGCCGTCCGTGGCCGCGAAGCCGGAGGCGGCGCGCCGTTTCACCGAGACCGTGGCCGGCATCCGGCGGGCGTACGGCGAACTCCTGGAGGCCGGCATTCCCGCCGAGGATGCCCGCTACCTGCTGCCCAACGCCTGCGAGACGCGCATCGTGGTGACCATGAACGCGCGCGAGCTGCTGCATTTTTTCCGGCTCCGTTGCTGCAATCGGGCCCAGTGGGAGATCCACGAGTTGGCGGACCGCATGCTGGTCCTGGCCCGCCGCGCGGCCCCCGCGATTTTTGAGGGCGCCGGGCCGGGCTGCCTGTCCGGCCCCTGCCCGGAGGGCAAGATGACCTGCGGGAAATCCGGCGAAGTGCGCGAAAAATACCGCGGCTTGCAAGCCTGAACCGAACCTAAGACGGGCCGTAAGGCCCGGGAGGAGATCTCCATGCCCCCCATTCCGGTCGGCGGGCAGGCCATTATTGAAGGCGTCATGATCCGCGCGGGGAAGAGCCTGGCCATGGCGGCCCGGCGGGCGGACGGCTCCATCCGCCTGGAAACGCGAGCGGTGAACTCCTTGGCCGACCGCTGGCCGTGCTTGAAATGGCCGCTGCTGCGCGGAGCGCTGATGCTTTTTGAGTCCCTGCTCTTGGGTTTCCAGGCCTTGGAATGGTCCGGGGAGCAGGCCCTGGAGGAGGGGCCGGAAGACCCCGCGCGGCGGGCGCGCGGAGCCTGGCGGAAACAGGCGGTCCTGGGCCTGACCCTGCTTTTCGGATTGGGATTGGGTGTGCTGCTCTTCGTCGTGGCCCCGTACTACGCCGCCCAGGCGACGGCGAGGTGGCTGCCGGGCGGCAGCGGCTCGCTGGCCTTCAATCTGCAGAACGGGACCTATAAGATCGCGGTCTTCCTCCTCTACCTGGGAGGGATGTCCCTTCTCCCGGACCTGCGCCGCGTGTTCATGTACCACGGCGCCGAACACAAAAGCATTTTTGCCTGGGAGGACGGGCAAGACCTGAGTCCGGGCGCGGCCCGGGGCAAGAGCCGCTATCATCCGCGCTGCTCCACGGCCTTTCTGCTCCTGGTGGTGGTCGTGGCCATCCTGGTTTTTTCCCTGACCCTGCCCTCCGGCTTGCCCCTGCCGCGGCGCTTGCTGGGCGAGGTGGCGCTGGTGCTGCCGATCGCCGGCGTGACCTACGAACTCCAGCGCCTGGCAGCGCGCCACAGCCGCGCCTTCTGGGCGCGCTGGCTCTCCCGCCCCGGACTGGCGCTCCAGCGCTTAACGACCCGCGAGCCGGACGGGCAGCAACTCGAAGTCGCGCTGACGGCCCTGCGGGCGGCCCTGGATCTGGAACGGGCCCGGCTGGGCGATTCATCCCGTGAGGCGGCAGCATGTGGGACAAACTGAAACAAGTGGAAGAAAGGTACCAGCGCCTTGAACAGGAGCTGGCCGACCCCGCCATCGTCTCCGACCAGAAACGCTACCGGGAAACGGTGAAAGCCCACGCGGAACTGCGGGACCTGGTGGCGGCCGTGCGTCACCACCGCAAGCTGGAACAGGAGCTGGCGGACGCCCGCGAAATGAGCGCGGGCGGCGGTGACATGGGGGAGCTCGCACGCGAGGAGATTCCCGCCCTGCAGGCCGACCTGGCCAAAACCGAGGAAACCCTCAAGCGCCTGCTCGTGCCCCGTGACCCGCACGACGGCCGGAACGTGTTCGTGGAAATCCGCGCGGGCACGGGCGGGGAAGAAGCGGCCTTGTTCGCCGCGGACCTGTTCCGGATGTACGGCCGCTACGCCGAGGGACAGGGCTGGCGCGTGAGCGTGCTGGACAGCAACCCGACCTCCCTGGCCGGGTTCAAGGAAATCATCTTCCAAGTGGAGGGCCGGGAGGTGTATCGCCGCCTCAAGTACGAGGCGGGAGTGCACCGCGTGCAGCGTGTGCCCCGGACCGAGGCCTCGGGCCGGATCCACACCTCGGCGGTCACCGTGGCGGTCCTGCCCGAGGCCGACGAGGTGGAGGTCGCCGTCAATCCCGCGGACGTGCGGGTGGATATCTTCTGCTCCTCCGGGCCCGGCGGGCAGAGCGTCAACACGACCTATTCCGCGGTCCGCCTGACGCATCTGCCCACGGGCATCGTGGTCCAATGCCAGGACGAGCGCTCCCAGCTGAAGAACAAGATCAAGGCCATGAAAGTGCTCCAGGCCCGCCTGCAGAAGCGCAAGGAAGAGGAGCAGCTGCAGGAACTGGCCGCGGACCGCAAGTCGCAGGTCGGCAGCGGCGACCGCAGCGAAAAAATCCGCACCTACAACTTTCCCCAAAACCGCGTGACCGACCACCGCATCAACTATTCGCTCTACAATCTGGAAGATTTCATGAATGGAAACATCGGGGGCCTGCTGGAGAAGCTCCAGGAGGCGGACCAGGCGGAGAAACTGGCGTCCACGGAATGACTCCGCCGCGGCGGATGTTCTTCCCGGCCGGGCCGGAGCCGCGGGACCCCCTTCGGGGGCGGTGCGGAGGTCAGCGTTTGCGGGGAGCGTGCCGCTGGCGCAGGCGCAGGTAACCGTCGCGGCAGGCGCCCAGCGCCTGCCACTCGCAGCCTATGCAGATCATCCGGAAGTCTTCCTCGTCCAAGGCGGCGATGCGCTCTTCGATCTCCGGCACGGGGTAGGGATGGCCCAGTTTGAGCTTGAGGGCCCGCAGCGCCCTGCGGTCCAGCTCATTGGCCGACAGTCCCCGGTGGCCCAGGTGCTGGGGCGAGCATTCCCCTCCTTGGTGGGGGCAGGCGCGGCAGATGTGATCAAAGCCGGACTTGAGAATGACCCGCTGGACGCGCTTGGATTCGAAGGCCCTGGCCAAACGCTCCATTTCCTGAATGAAGGCCGGCGAATAGCCGTACCCCACGAAACCCAGGCGGCAGAGGAGATGATGGGGTCGTAAGGTCAGGGTCACGCGTGGACCAGCTTCCGCAGCCGGGGGCCCGCGGTTTGGATGAGGGCGGCCGCGGCGACGAGCTTGACGATGTCTCCGGGCAGGAACGGCAGAGTGCCCAGAGCCAAGGCCCGCGCCGGCGCCAGGTGCAGGCTGGCGCCGAGCCACAGGGTGCCGCAGGCCAGGATCAGCAGGTCCCCGAGGGCGAGGATCAGCAGCAGGAAAGGCCAGGAGCGCCGGCCGGGAGAGGCAAGCTGGCGGCCGATGAACCACGAGGCCAGGACAAAACCCACGAGATAGCCGCCGGTCGCGCCCAGCAGGGCCGGGGCGCCAAACGTCCCGCCGGCGTAAAGCGGAAGGCCCACGCCGCCCAGGAGCAGATAACTTCCCTGTGCCGCGGAACTTAAGCGGGATCCCAACAGGCCGGCGCCGGCGAGAACGAAAAAGGTCTGGAGAGTGAAGGGCACGGGATTGCCCGGCAAGAAGACGACCACCCAGGCGCCCAGGGCGGTCAGCAGCACCAGCGCGGACAAGGCGATAGCCTGCCGCAGCCTCAGGGATGCGACGATTTCCCGTTCCAGAAACAGTTCCCGCAGAATGGAGACGCGCGCCGACATGGCACCCTCCTTAAAAGGAAAAAACAAATTCCAGGTTATGGTAAGACGAGCCCGGGCGTCTGTCAACCGGAAAAAAAATAGAGTTGACAAACCGCGCTCCCGCGGCGCCTGGATGTCCTGGGGGGCCGTCCGCTTGCGCCGGGCAGGCATCGGGCCGGCGGAGCGTGAAGCGCAGGAGCTTTTAGGCCATATCCTGCGCCTGACCCGGCCGCAGTTCCTCGCCGGCCTGGATCAAGCCGTGAGGCCGGATCCGGTGCGTCGCTACCGGCGTTTGATCGCCCGGCGCGCCCGGCGAATTCCCCTGCAGTATGTGCTGGGTTATGAAGAATTCGCGGGGTTGAAATTCAAGGTGGGGCCCGGAGTGTTGATTCCCCGGCCGGAAACGGAGCTGATTTTGGAAGCCGCGGCCAGGCTCCGGGTTTCCCACCCCATGCGTTGGATCGCGGATTTGGGCACCGGTTCCGGCAACCTGGCGCTGGCGTTAGCCGCGCGCTTTCCGCAGGCACGCGTTTACGCCGTCGAAAATTCGGCCCGGGCCCTGCGCTGGGCCCGGCTGAACCGCAGGCGTTTGGGCCTGAAGAACGTCCACTTCAGGCTGGGGCGGGCGGATGCTCCGCTCCCCGTGCGCTGGCGCGGGCGTTTCGGCCTGGTGGTATCCAACCCCCCCTATGTCCCGCGCGCAGACCTCCCGCGTTTGCAGGCCGAGGTGCAGCGGGAACCCCGGCCGGCCCTGGATGGCGGCCTCACCGGCTTGGAGGGAATCCGCCGCCTGGGGGCGGCCGCCTTCCGCCTGTTGGCTCCGGAAGGAGTATTCATTTGCGAAATCGGTTATGGCCAGGAACCGGCGGCCAGCCGCATCCTTTTGGAATGCGGTTTTTCCGCCCAGGTATGCGACCGGGATTGGCATGGCATTCCGAGGATCATCACGGCCTTCAAATGACACCACTCTCATTTCCGGAAACAAAATACCTGGTCTCAAACCCAGGCGAGATTATTTGAAATATGAAAAAAATATTTGTATTACAAGGGTAAAAAACAGTATAATTATTTTGCTATTTTTTATTGATGTTTTTTGCAATACTTGTATTTTTATTGTTGTATTATAATAGTTTAATTTGCGGCCAAGACAATTTTCCCAGGGAACAACAGTGACTCCATCGCTTACGGGACCGGATATGCTGCCAGAGGAAGATTATCAGTTGGAAAAATTAAAGCAGCTGGTTTTCAAACATGACGGGCTGGATTGCAAGTACTATAAAACCAACTATCTCAAAAGGCGCTTGGCAGTCCGCATGCGCGCCATGGGGATCAAGACCCTCAGTGAATACAACAATCTGCTCCGGCAGGATCCGGAGGAATTCGAGCGGCTGCTGGACCGCCTGACCATCAATGTATCCCACTTTTTCCGGGATCCGGCGACCTATAAATCCGTCGCCCAGCGCGTGGTGCCGCAGCTCAATGGGAAAAGCCGGATCCGGATCTGGAGCGCGGGCTGCGCCAACGGGGAGGAACCGTATTCCCTGGCCATGCTCTTCAAGGAAAACCTGCCGTCCACGGCGAAGATCCATATCCTGGCCACCGACATTGATCCCACCTGTCTGGCCAGGGCGCAGGCCGGCTCGTATAAAAGCCATTTGCTGGCGGACGTGCCGTTTTCCATGCGCCGGAAATACCTGAAGGAAGAAGGGGATGTGTACACGGTCACGCCGGAAGTGAAGTCGCTGATCGAGTTCCGGAAGCACGATCTGACCGGTCCCATGCCGGAAGGCTTGTTCGAAGTCATCGTCTGCCGCAACGTGGTGATCTATTTTACACGCGAGCTGCAGGAGCATCTGTTTACGGAATTTCACCGCCTGCTGGCGCCGGATGGATTTTTAATCCTGGGCAAGACCGAGGTCCTGCTCGCGGATTGCCGTTACCTCTACCAGATCATCGACGTGGGCGAGCGGGTCTATCGAAAACGGGAAGTGGAACCGCCGAGCGCAAATCCGGGCACCTAAGGAGAAGCAAGCGCCGTGGAAAATGCTCAGGACCATATCAACCTCGGGATCGCCTTCGGCCTGACCCGCCGCTACCAGGATGCGATCCGGGAATTCGAAAAGGCGCTCAAGCTGAATCCCAAGGACGCCGAGGTGCATTTTCATCTCGGCGGCCTCTATTCCAATATCGGGAAATACGATCAGGCCGTCAGCGAATACGAGCAGGTGCTGGCGGCCAATCCCATGCACGTCAACGCCCACTGCAAGCTGGGCCTCATTTACGCCAATACCGGCCGCTTGGACGGCGCGGTGCGCGCCTACGTCAAGGCCCTGGAGATCAATTCCGAGGATTCGGGGCTGCACAACAACCTGGGGGACGTCTATTACAAGCAGGGAAAATGGGCCGAAGCCCAAGCCGAATACCACCGGGCCCTGGAGATCAATCCCAACCTCTCCGAGGTCCATTTCAAGCTGGGCTACGTGCACGAGACCCAGGGCCATTACCCGGAGGCCGTCCAGGAATACGAGCAGGCCCTGCGGATCAATCCCCGGCACGCGGGGATCTTCAACATCATCGCGGGCGTCTACACCAAGATGGGGAAGCTGACCCAGGCGGAAGAAGCGTACCGCCACGCCCTGCGGCTCAACCCCGACGACCCCCTCGCCCTGCTGAACATGGGCGCGCTCCTGGCCAAGCTGGACAAACTGGAGGAGGCGGCCGGCTGCCTGCAGCGGGCGCTCAAGCTGAACCCCGTCAACATCGACGCCAATATGCAGCTGGGGCACATCTACGCCCAGATGGGAAAATCGGAACAGGCCGTTTTGGAATATAAGAAAGTCCTCGAACTCAATCCGGACGACGCCGGCCTGCACAAAATCCTGGCCTTCATCTACGACCAGCAAAACGCGGTGGAGGATGCGCTGCGGGAATATGCCCTGGCCCTGGAATTGGCGCCCCAGGACTCGAGCCTGCACCTGGGACTGGCCAACCTGTACTACCGCCAGGGCGACCACGCGCACGCGCTGGAGGAATACAAGGCGGTCATCAAGCTCGAGTCGCATCATGCCGAGGCCTATCTGAAACTGGGCAACATCTATTACAAGCAGCAGAAGAACGACAAGGCACTGGTGGCCTGGGAACGGTCCCTGGAACTGGATCCGAACAACGAGATCCTGCGCAACAACATCAAATTCATCAAGGGCTGACGACATCATGGGCTTCATGGAATACAAACAGGAAAAATCGCTGGGAGAGCTGCTGCTCCAAAACGGCAAACTGCGGCCGGAACAGCTGCAGCTGGCGCTGTCCGAGCAGCAGCGAACCGCCGAGCCCCTGGGCAAGACCCTGATCCGCCTGGGATACGTCCACGAAGAGGAGGTTCTGCAGGCCCTGAAGGGGCTGCTGGTGGTGGTCTTCAAGCTGGAGCAGGAGGATTTCGCCTTCGAGGCCCTGTACGTCCAGCACATCATCACCTGGCAGGCGGTCAACAAGCTGCCTAAAATGCCCGAATACATCGAAGGCCTCCTCAACCACCGGGGCAAGATCATTCCCGTGATCAACCTGGCCATCCGGCTCGGGCGGACACCCGGACCCATCGGCGAGGACGCCCGCATCATCGTGGTCGAAAAAACCTCGCAGTTCTACGGCCTGCTCGTGGACGGGGTGGAGGCGGTCATGCAGCTGCCCCTGGAAAAAATCGAAAGCAGCCCCACGCTCCTGCACCGGATCGACCCGCGGTTTTTGTACGGCGTGGGCAAGTATGAGAAACGCATCATCACCCTGCTGCACTTGGACCCCATCTTGAGCGAGGTCATGACCCCCGAAAGCAGCCTGGACGGCGGAGAGACGGTATGAGCGGACCCGAAGATTCCCAGGCCATGCGTGAGTTCGAATACGGCATCGACCAGAACGACGCCTCCGCGCACAACAACCTGGGAGTGTTTTATTACTCCAAGGGGATGTACGTCGAGGCGGTCAAGGAATTCAAGCGCGCCCTGGAGATCGATCCCAACCTGATTCAGGCCATGGACAACCTCCAGGCCGTGAACAAGAACACGGGCATTTACGACCGCGCCATCGTGGCCTACCAGCGGGCCATTGAACTGTACCCCGATGACGCCGACGCCCACTACAACCTGGGCAACGCCTTCCGCTACACCGGCCGGTACGCGGAGGCGATCGCCGAATACCAAAGAGCGCTGGAAATCACCCCGTCCCACCTGTTCGCCATCAACGCCCTCGGCATGGTTTTCAAGAGCATGGGCAAGTTCGACGATGCGTTGAAGGTCCTGACCGCGGCCATCGAGCAGGCGCCGCATTTCGCCGACCTGCACAACACCCTCGGAGAAGTCTACTACAACAAGGGCCAGTACGACGAGGCGATCCGGGAATTTTCCCGCGCGGCGGAGATCAATCCCGACTTCGCGGTGGCCCATTACAACCTGGGTTTCGCCTACGGCGACAAGGGCTTGAACCAGGAAGCGGAGCGGGAATTTGCGCGCGCGGTGGAGATCAACCCCGGCTACGCCCAGTCTTCCACCAATCTGGCCATCGACTACTACAAGGTCGACGAGCAGTCCGCGCCCGTGGAGGAAACCCCGCAGCAGGAAAAGGATCCCGCGGCGGCCTACCGCGAGATGGGCAAGGCCTACCGCCTGAAAGGGCTGCTGAACGAAGCCTCGCAGGAATACGCCAAGGCCATCGCGCAGCGCCCGGACGACCCTTCGCTGCACAACAGCCTGGGCGAAACCTACTCGGAGTTGAAGCTCCTGGCCCAGGCCCTGAGCGAATTCAAGCGGGCCATCCAGTTGAATCCCAAGTATACCGAGGCCTACATCAATGCCGGCATCATCTACCGGCACCAGGGCATGTTCGCCGAAGCCGAGGACCAGTTCCTCCGGGTGTTCGAGCACGACCCCGACAACGTCCGTTGCCACTACGAGCTCGGCATCGTCTATTACAAACAGGGCAAAGTCTCCGAGGCCATCACGGAAATCGAACGGGCCATCGCCAAGAATCCCCACTACGCCGACGCCCATTACCAGCTGGGCATCTATTATTACCGCCACAACAATTTCGACGGCGCGATCAAGGAATTCCGGCGGGCCGTGGAACTTTCGCCCGCCTTGGCGCAGGACAGCGAGGCCAACATCTACCTGGGACTGGCGCTGGCGGAGAAGGGACGCTTCGACGAGGCCATCGTCGAGTATCAGAAGGCCTTGGCCATCGACCCGGACAACGCCATCGCCCACAACTCGCTGGGCATGGCCTACAAGAGCGTCAACAACTTGGAGGACGCCATCGAGGAGTACCGCAAGGCCATCGAGCTGAATCCCCAGTATGCCAAGGCTTACAACAACCTGGGCGTCATTTACTACCAAAAAGGCGTCTACGACAAGGCCATCGAGGAATTCAATCACGCCCTGGAGATCGATCCGGGCTACGAGACGGCCAAACGCAACCTGGCGGCCGCCGCGAAAAAGAAAGACATTTTCAACGAGGCCATTGAAAAATTGCAGGCCGAGATCAAGGCCAACCCCCGCAATGCCGCGGCGCATTACGACCTGGCCAACGTGTACCGCAATACGGACCGTTTCGAGGAGGCCATCGCCGAGTACCGCAAGGCCCTGGGAATCAACCCGCGCTACGTGGAGGCCTGCACCAGCCTGGGACTGATCTATAAAAAACTGGAAAGAACCGAGGAGGCCCTGGAACTGCTGTTGCG